>MKWU01000242.1_pt1 | contig 103415 bp, 81 predicted proteins | sample 809101 | NCBI WGS metagenome assembly MKWU01 (sample SAMN05860141, study PRJNA318959) | sponge metagenome | host: Aplysina aerophoba | place: Slovenia: Piran, Adriatic Sea, Gulf of Piran | collected 2013-05-07
CACCTCAGGTGGTCGGATATCGACCTTGAAGCCCGAGCCATCCGGTGGAGGGCCGAACACGAGAAGACAGGCTACGAACACCGGACTCCGATGACGGCCGAGGCGGTCGCCGTCCTTGAGGAGGCGCGAGAGCGGAGCGCCGGGATCGAGGTTGCACCGCTGCTCCCCGCACCACGAGATCCGTCGCGGTGCGCGGGCCGGACGCTGGTGCGCTTCTGGTGGAACCGAGCCCAGAAGCTCGCGGGACTCGAACCCAGGCGTGGGCGGGGCTGGCACTCGTTGCGGCGCAAGTTCGCCAGCGACCTCATGGACCAGCCGCTCAAGGTCCTCTGCGACCTCGGAGGCTGGAAGACCGCCAAGACGGTGCTCCAGTGTTATCAGCGAGCCGACGAAGGACAGCTTCGGACGGCTCTGGAAGCTCGCCGCCGCGGTTCGCGACTGTCGCCGAGAATAGCGGGAGTCAATCAGCGGGAATCCGGGCTTCCGAACATGTAACCCCAACGACCACAGAAAGATACAAACATGATGCCGCATGCCGTAACGTCAGGGTCCGGGCGGCAGGACTTTCACGCCGACATCGTGGACACATCGTAGAGCGGGATGCGCTCGTCCCGCGTGATCAGGATCAGGTCTTCCGCCTGCGCCTGCGACACCAGCATCCTGTCGAACGGGTCGCGGTGGTGCATCGGCAGGACCGCCGCCCGCTCCGCATGACGAAACGTCAGCGGCAGGTGCACCATCTGCTTCTCCTCGACGAGGGCGGCCAGGTTGGGCGGCGCGACAAGGTGGCCCTTGGCCTTCTTTATGGCGATCTCCCACCCCGAAACCGCGCTGACGAACACCTCGTTTCGAGGATCGGCGATGGCGGCGCGAGCCTGCTCGGCAAGAACATCCCAGTCGGACACCCACCAGAGGAAGGCGTGCGTATCCAGCAGGAGTCGCATCGCTACTCGTCACCCGGGGACAGCTTCGAATTCTCGAACATCGCGATGATCTCGTCATCTTCGCTGTCGAAGTCCGGACCGATCCGGATCTGCCCCTCCAGGCCGCCCGGCTCCCGTGGCTCCGCGCGCCCCTCCTTCGGGGGGGGCCGCAGGCACGGGGGGGCCGCCCCGGCTCCCGGGCTCGGCGCCGCTCCTCATGCGGGGTGAGCCGCAGCCACGGGCGACCCGCTCTGCAGATCACGACGTCCTCTCCTTCCCAAGCGAGCCTGGCCAGACGAGAAAGCTGTGACTTGGCTTCGTGCATGTTGACTCTCATGACTCGTCGCTTCTCTGCTCAGAAATTAGCTCAGCTAGACTTAGCTAAGCGTTAACCATAGCCCTATACACCATTTGCAACAAGGGTGCCTCACGGATCGGCTACCGGCGTGGCGTCAAGCCTCACCCACCCAGATCCACCACCCGCAGATTGCGCCAGCGCACCTTGATCCCGCCACCGTCGTGGATTTGCAGCGCGATCGAGCCGTCGGCCTCGCCGATCTTATCGTCCTCGAAGTCAACCATCCGTGTCCCGTTCAGCCATGTCGTGACCCGGTCGCCCACGGCACGTACCCGCAGGGTGTTCCAGTCGCCCATGCGAAGCGAAGCGTCAAGTGCAGGATCGGGCTGGACGAGCCATCCCCGGCCGTACGATTCGTAGATGCCGCCGGTGAAGAGGCCCGGCGGCGCCACCTCCGCCTGCCAGCCGCTGACCGTCGTGCCCTCGACGCTGGAGCGGAAGAACACGCCGCTGTTGCCGTCCGCCTCCTGCATGAAGTCGACGGTGAGGTCGAAGTCGCGGTAGGTCGCTTCGGTGGTGAGGTAGCCGTACTGCGCGTCGGGGCCGCTCTCGCAGACGAGTTCGCCGTCCTCGACGTACCACTGCTCCGTGCCATGCACCGTCCATCCGTCGAGGTCCTCGCCGTTGAAGAGAGACACCGGCTCCAGCGGCAGGATCCTGATGCTGCGGTAGAAGACGTTGCGGCCATGGTCCTGCAGCCCGATCGGGCCCGAGGCCGCGCGCCCGTATTGCGGGAAAAGCGCGAACTTGCTCGCCGCGACGAGGGCCTCCCATTCGGGCGACCCGAGCTCGTATTCCACCGTCCTGGTGCCGTTCAACCAGTGCTCGACATGGTTGTTCACGATGCGGATGCGGGCGCTGTTCCACTCGCCGGGGCCGTGCAGGGTCGTCTCGCCCGATGCGTGCAGGTCGTAGTTGTCGCCGGTGAGGTGGGTGTTCATGTCCATCGTGCCCATCGCGATGTACGCGGGGTCGTCGAGCACCTGGTACTCGGGCGCGTTGTGCCAGATCTCCGCGCCCTCCTCCTCGATCACCCGGTAGAGCACCCCGCTGTTCGCCACCTCCGAGAGCATGAAGTCGAACTTGAGGTCGAAGTCCGAGAAGGACTCGGTGGTGACGATGTCTCCGCCGATCGCGATGTCGGGATCCGTGCTGGTCGCGCCGACGACCAACATTCCGTCGACGACCGCCCACCCGGTGTCGGGGAACGCTTCCTGGTTGTAGCCGCGCCATCCGGCAGTCGACTCGCCGTCGAAGAGGAGGCGCCAGCCGGCGGCCTGCTCGGCTTCGGTAAGGGTGTTGGCGTCGGCGGGAGCGTCGGCGGTGCCCGCGTCCGCGCCGGGGACGGGTTGGCTGTCGGAGTCCGCGGAGCAGGCTGCGGCGAGCAGAAAAACCAGGGAAAGCGGAAGCACTCTACGCATCAGACGAGCCTCATGGCATCGGGGTCCCAGCGCACGATCCGGTCCTCGAAGTAGCTGAGGTTGCAGGCCAGCGCCGGGGCAGCCGCCCGAAGGCCGAAGACCGCGTCCTCCTGCACCGGAGGCCCGCCCCGGATTGCCTGGAAGAAGTTGTAGAAGTGGTCGACGTGGGCTCCGCGGTAGCCACGCTCGACCTCGTAGCGGACCTCGGCCGGGGGCAGCATGCGGACCCGTGCGGGGAGGCCGTCCTCGCCCGCGGCCGCTTCGGCCATCTTCTCCTGCGAGAAGGCGTCCATCGGGTCCACGGCGACGTTCTTGCGCAGCACCACATCGGTCCACGTCACGTCCATGGCGCCTTCGCTCCCCACCAGACGGAGGAAGGTGCTCCCTGAAGTTCCGTCCACGAAGTTGACGCGGAGCGACAGGTTGAAGCCGGGGTGCGTGTCCGACTCGGGGTAGTCGAACATGCCCAGCAGCACGTCGGGCACCTCGCGGCCGTCCTCCCAGTAGCGGAGCCCGCCAGCGGCCTGAATGCGCTCGGGCCCGCGCGAGCTGACGACGAAGTGGAGGCTGGAGAAGAGGTGGACGAAGAGGTCGCCGGCGACTCCGGTCCCGTAGTCGCGGTAGTTGCGCCAGCGAAAGATGCGGAGCGGGTCGTAGGGGCGGTCGGGCGCCGAGCCCAGGAAGCGCTTCCAGTCGACCGTCTCCTCGGAAGCCTCCGCTGGAATGGGGTACTGCCACGCGCCGATCGGATCGTTGCGCGCCCAGAAGCCCTCGGCGTAGTTGAGTTCGCCGATCGCGCCGGACTCGTACAGCTCCCTGGCCTTCTCGTTGCCGAGCGAACTCATCCCCTGGCTGCCGACCTGGAAGACCCGCCCCGATTCCTCCTGGGCGCGGACCAGGTCGTGGCCTTCGCCGATCGTATGGACCATCGGCTTCTCGCAGTACGCGGCCTTGCCGGCCCTGAGCGCCGCAATCGAGATCGGCTGGTGCCAGTGGTCGGGCGTGCCCACGATCACCGCGTCGACGTCGTCGCGGGCCAGCACCTCGTTGTAGTCGCGTGTGGTGAAGAGCCCGGCGCCGTAGCGCTCGCGGGCGGCGTCGAGGCGGCCGTCGAAGACATCGCACGCGGCCACCAGCTCCACCCCGGGGATGCGGAGCGCGGTCGATACGTCCGCCATCCCCATCCCGCCTGCACCGATCACCGCGAGGCCGACGCGGTCCGAAGGGGCGATTTGTCCGCGTGGCGTCCCTCGGGCCAGCGTGTGGCGGACGGGTGCCGATCCACTGGTGGGCGCCTGCGCGGATGGGCCTGGACTGGCGGACGCGTCCTTGGCCGAAAGCAGCGAGGGAATTCCGGCGGCGAGCGCCGAGCCGGCGGCTACGGACTTGACGAAGCTCCTCCGGCTACTGGCGTTGGGGCGTTCGGGGTTGGACCTTGTTGTTTCACTCATGATTCGGTGCACTTGGGAGTCATTTTTGGGGGCGATGCGTCCCGTGGTTGGCCTGACAACCTAAGTGCGTGCCGATGACGACAGCAAAGGAAGGGGGACAAAGTGCGGAGATCCGGGAGAGCGCGAATACCTCGGTGCCGATCCGCTAAGGCCACGCCTCGACGGACGATGACCGCCCTCTTGCCGCTGGTCGTATTCGGGGCCGTCGGCCTCGCGTGCGCCCCGCCCGCGGCCGACGACCCCGTGCGCGTCGTCGTCGAAACCGAAATGGGCGCCTTCGAGCTGGATGTCGACATCGACCGGGCCCCGGTCACGGCGGCCAACTTCCTGCGCTACGTCGACGGCGGACACTACGACGGCGGCGTCTTCCACAGGACGGTGCACGAGGACAACCAGCCGAACGATTCCATCCGGATCGCGGTCATTCAGGGCGGCCGGAACCGGGACGCCACGGTCGAATCCTTCCCCCCCATCGCGCTGGAGCGCACCCGCGAGACCGGGATACTGCACACCGACGGGGCTGTCTCGATGGCACGGGGTGGGCCCGACACTGCCACGCACAGCTTCTTCATCTGTGTCGGGGACCAGCCGTCGCTCGACTTCGGCGGGATGCGCAACCCCGACGGACAGGGGTTCGCGGCGTTCGGCAGTGTTGTGGAAGGGATCGACGTGGTGCGCGCGATCCATCGGGCGCCGTACGAAGCTCAGGCGCTGACGCCCCCGGTTGGGATTGTGAGGGTGTACCGCAAGGGGTGACGGGACGGCGCTACCCCGGCGGCCCTCCCGGCGGTGGTTCCCCGAGCACGAAATCGCGGCGGTGGTACTGCGTGCCGCGCTTCACGGTGAGCTCGACCGTGCGTAGGCTGGCAGGCCCCGCCAACGGGTCCTCCCGCAGGAACGCGATGTTGGCGAACTTGCCGGGCTGCAGGGTCCCGATCTCGGCCTCCAGCCCCAGCGCGACGGCGCCGTGGAACGTTGCCGCGCGGATGACGTCCATCATGGGCATTCCCGCGTCTTCGTGCAGCAGGCGGATCTCGTCGAACAGCGCCGGGAAGGTGGAGTCGGGCGGGGTCATCCTGTCCGTGCCGGCGGAGATCATGACACCGGCTTCGTACGCTCGCCGGGTGAGGGCCACCGCCTCGGAGGCGCCGCATCTGGGTCGCACACCACGCCGTCGCCGGTCCACGGGGGGGTCGTCGGGGGGGTGGCGGCCTGCCTCCGCACTGTCGGCGGCCTCGTCCGCGGCGGCCGCGCTGTCTGCCACAGCCTGCCGCCTCTCCATCTCGATGAAGATCCCCAGCGTCGCGTCGAGAACGGTCCCGTTCCGCCTCATCACGGCGAACACCGAGTCCACCGCCGGGTCGCTCAGGTCGACCTCGACAAACCCGGAGCGCCGTCCCTCCTGACCCTCCTGGAAGACGTCGTCGGGGATCGCGGCGCTGCCTACGTCGCAGACATGAGACATGGAGCGCACACCCGCCATCGCCACCTCGAGCGCGCGTGCCGGTCCCACGTGAACGTGCGCCCAGACGGGGATGTCCTGCCTGCGGGCCTCTGCCGCGATTTCGGCCAGCAGGACCCCGTCGATCGCGGCGTACGTCTTGATCCCGGTCGCCCACGTCCCCCTCGCCAGCGTCACGGCTTCGGCCAGGTCGGTCCCGCTCGTGACGGTCTGCATCCACGAAACCGCCCCGGGCGTCTCCCCGGCCGCGGACGAGACCGTGCGGGGATCGGTGAAGAACTCCGGCCCCGCCATGAGCGCCGAGAACTTCAGATCCGGGGCGTCGATCTCCTTCACCAGGGAAGCACGCTGCAGGTCCATGAGCGAGCGGACGTCGCCGGCCATGTCACGCGCCGTCGTGATCCCGCCGAACAGGTATCGGTTGAGGATGAACCCCGCCCGCTCGCGGCTGGCCATGGTGGCCACGTGCGTGTGCGACTCGACGAGGCCGGGGATCGCGAACCAGGAGCTCGCATCCACAAGGTCGGCGCCTTCCAACAACGCGTCCGTCAGTTCCGCGACCGGCACGATCGCTTCGATCCGCTCCCCGTCGACCACGATCGCCATGGCGTCCCGCGCCGCCGCCCCCGTCCCGTCGATCACCGTCGGGCCCCGGAAGATGATCCGGCCGGGCGTATCCTGCGCCCCGGGCGTCGCGCCCTGCGCCGCCTGGTCCGCGACCGGTCCAGTCCAGGCGCCGGCTTCCGCCGCAACAACGGCCCCCGCCAGGGTGGAGGCTCCCGCCAACCCGGCCACGATGGCACACTTGCTGCCCCAGTTGATCATTCGACCGCCTTGCTTGGCCCCGAATCACCCCGGCCCCGGGGACTCCATCCGCAGATCCAGCGTCCTGTGGGGCGACGCGGGGTCCATGGTAAGGATCCTCACGCGATCGGGATAGAGGTCGGCGAGACTCGGCGAGGCTCTGAGCGCGCCCCGATCGACGTCCTCGTCCTTGCCCAGTACCACCAGCTCGACAGGCAAGTCGGCGGGCAGCCAGCACACTCTGTAGAAACCGGATGGGCTGGTCTCTTCCTCCCAGCGGACCCGCTGTCCTTCAAAGTCGAAGGTGCTCGGATCCCGGACTTCAGCGAAGAGCCGAGCCTCGTGCGCTTTCGTGAGCAAGTGAAGCGTCGCGTCCTTGACCGGAGCCCCGTTTTCGTCCGTCACCCTGCCGGTAAGAACGCCGGTTCTCCAGGCTGTCCGGCGATCTGCGGTGATCAGGGGGGTAGCGGGCGGACCATCCCGCCCGCAAACATCGGCAAGGACGGCGCTCATTGAGGGTGCCTGGAAACCGATCTCCACCAGACTGGTTGTGGTCGGTCCCACTTCGACCTCGGCGCGCTCCGGCTCGTACCACAACTGCTGCAGATACGGATGTGTGAATTGCAGTTCGTAGGTCCCGATACCCAGATGGTCCAGCTCGAAACGTCCTGACGCATCTGTCACGGTCTCGGTGCCGGATCCCTCCACGTATACGAGCGCACCGGGCAGTCCGGCTCCCAGCGAGTCCAGGACCGTGCCCACCACGCGGCGCCCCCGCTCGCCTTCAAAGACCACGCCCTCGTCGCCGTGGACGCGAAGGACCTCCCCGTGCGTCATCGCGACGCCTTCCAGGGTAGGTACCAATCGGCCCGTCAGAGGGTGCTCTTCCGCGCCGGCGTTGAACATCCGGATGTGCCACGACGTCACGATCCAGGTTCCGTTGGGGAGGGCGCGGAAGCGTACCGTCCCGCCGGGAGAGGCGTCCATCAGCCACTGGGGCACAGGAAGATTCACGTAGCGGAAGTCCACACGCTGAAGCACCGCCGTCGCCGCGTCCAGCCAGAGCGTTCCCGCAATATCCGCCACATCCCGGTTCGGCACCGGTTCGAATTCCAGTCCGACGAGTTCGCTCCCCGCGGAACGGATCCGCAAGCAGTGCGTATCGAGGAACGAATCGGAGAGAAGGACCCCGGCGTCCGGAGCCCAGAACTCCGACCCCTCCGCCGACAGACGTGCGAATCCTCCGTAGACGAGAGAGTCGGCGGAGCGAGCGACGTACGGCACGGGAACGAGGCTCTGTGCGTAGGCTCGGTCCTCGAACTCCACCCTTCGTCCCCGTTCGTCCAGCAACCGCTTGATCCCCAGCATCTCGTACCGGTAGAGTCCCCGCTCCTGTGTCCAGTTCGCCGCAGCCAGTGCCTTGCTTGCCTCGTCCCATACCCTGGCGACGGCGAGCCCCTCTTCGGGACGCACCTGGCACCTGGGGCCAACGGCGGCCTGGATACCCTCCAGCGACAGCGCTTCAACGGGCGCGGAGATTGGAACTGTCAGCGTGTCACCGGTGGAGATGCTGAAGAACGCCGAGAATGTCGTTGCGTACCCGATGCGTTCAGCACGTACCCGGTACTCGCCAGGTTCGGGTGCCCGCAACTCGAACAGGCCGGTCGCGCCGCGCGTCAGGACCTGTTCGACGGGGCGATCGCCACGGTCCATCAGGGAGATCATCGCTCCCGTAATTCCCGCGTCGTCGGCAGCGTCAACAAGGCTGCCGCGTACCACCTGGCCCTGGATGGCCGGCGCCACAGCCGCCTGCAGAACGACCCAGGCAATCGGCAGAACGATCCAGGCAACCGGCAGACCGACCCTGATTCCGTTGGCTCGCATGGCCCTACCCCCGCTTCCAGGCGCTTTGTCGACGAAGATCCTCGTCGGCCTGTTCCATGGTAAAACCCGGTGCGGAGGAATGTTCCCCAAGCGGAGGCTGGGTGCGGAAGGGGGGCTGGCCCGCTACCGCACCTCCGCCGGCAATCTTCTGACCACGATGGTCGGCACGTCGAATTCGTCGCGCTCCACGTAGGCGGCGAGCCCGTCGGGTCCGAAGGCGGCAGGCATCTCGGCCGGGGGCAGCGTGCCCGCATACTCTCCGGCCGCATCGAATACGTCGATCGGGCCGGCGTTGTCCCAGGGATCCTCGCCCCGGCGCTGGATCCACAGCGCCCCGTTCCAGGTTGCCTTCAGGCCGCGCACGACGGGGATCTCCTCGAAGAAGTCGCGCTTTTCGAGCGCGTCCCTGACCGCATCCATCATGCCCGAGGGCACCAGGGCACCCAGGTCGGCCATGGGCCCGCCTGCGTTCGCGGACTCTTCGTCGAATTGCCGGAGCTCTTCCTCGATCATCGCCGCCCGGATCCCGCGGGTCACGCCTTCGGGCTGGATGGGCCGGCTCAGCACGCTCACGGCCGCTCCATCCCTGCCAACCAGCTCGATCGAGTACGCCGAGGAATCGGAATAGGCGATCGTGCCGTCAGGGAGCACGTCCCAGATGAGTTGCGGCTCGAAGAATCTCCCCTCGCCCACGATCATTTCGGCCATCCTCGACGGGTCCATGGCGGTTTCAACGGTCATGGGGGCCGCAGGGCCATCCTCGGGCGGCGACCAGGCCTGCAGGATCCGCGTCGCGGAGACCATGTCACCGCCGAGGTCGACGCGCTCAAGCCCCCGGTCGTCGATCCCGGGCTCTTCGTCCGCGCCGGTCGCCTGTGCAATCATTCCCGAGATCCGGGACAGCCCCCCCGGCGCACCCTGCGCGAGCAGCGCGCCACCATCGGGATCGGGCCTGATCGCGCCCCGCACGGATGAGAATCCGGCCATTGGGCCATGGCCGTCGCTCATCTTCACGAACCGCAGCAGCTCTCCATCCGGATCGAAGAGCTGGTAGGCGTTGTGCCCCATATCCGCGACAGCGAAGCGTCCATCGCGCCAGACCACCTGCGCCATCGGGATGTTGAACTCTCCGGGCCCACCTCCCTGACGCCCCACGGTCCTGACCAGCTCGCCGTTCCCGTCGATGACCGCGACCTGGAACAACTGGGGATCCAGGACGTACAGATTGCCCGATCCGTCGAACGCCAGGTCCGTGGGAGTGCTGAACTGGGCCCAATCGGGCGCGGTGGCGCCGCCCGCGCGGTAGACCTCCGCAAAGTCTGCGGGCAGCGGCCTGTCCTGCCCGCCGGCAGGGGGTGCGGCCGCGCTCGACGCCGAGAGCAGCGCGGTCGCGAGGGACAGTATCCGGATGGTTGAATCGTTCACTTAAGGTCCTCCCCTGGAAGAATGGCCCGAGCACGCCCGCCCGTCGGGTATTGAATGGTATACGTGCAATCTGGCGTGCCGCCTTCAGCAAGTTGTCATCGACCATCGGCAACAGCCGGCACGCGGTGCCGACCGAACCCCGCTTTCGCCAGCGGGAACAAATGGCGTATTATTCGGATTACCCCGTTGAGGTCGGATGGGTGCCGGGCAGCGAGTTGCCTGGAGTGCATCCAGCCCAACCTTGTGAGGAGCATACGTTGTCGTCCGCCGCACATCTCGCTTTCGAGCGGGACATTGTCGAAATAGAAGATCAGATTTCCCGGCTGCGGGAGATGGCTGCGAAGCGCGGCCTGGACGTTGCTGACGAGCTGCGTGTGCTGACCGCCAAGCTCGATGTCCTCCGCGACGAGACCTACCGCAATCTGACGCCGATGGAGCAGGTCCAGGTGGCCCGCCACCCCCGCCGCCCGTACACCCTGGACTACATCGACGGAATCTTCACCGACTGGTTCGAACTCAGGGGGGACCGGTGCTTCCGCAACGACGAGGCCATCGTCGGCGGGTGGGCCCGGCTGGACGACAAGTCGGTCATGGTGATCGGGCACCAGAAGGGCCGGGACATGAAGGAAAACCTTCGCCGCAACTTCGGGATGCCGCATCCGGAGGGGTATCGCAAGGCGCTCCGGCTGATGAAAATGGCCGCCAAGTTCGGACGGCCGGTGGTCACGCTCATCGATACCCCGGGCGCCTACCCCGGTTTCGGAGCCGAAGAGCGGGGCCAGGCGGAGGCGATCGCCACCAACCTCCGCGAGATGGCGCGCCTTCGCATCCCGACCATCTCGGTCGTGATCGGGGAAGGTGGGTCCGGAGGTGCGCTGGCCCTCGGGGTCACGGACCGGATCCTCCTCCTTGAGCACGCGATCTACTCGGTGATTTCCCCGGAAGGGTGCGCCGCCATCCTCTGGCGTTCCGCCGACGAGCGGGAAAAGGCGGCCCAATCGCTGCGGCTCACGTCGACCGACCTCCTGGCGCTGGGCGTCGCGGACGAGGTCGTCGCCGAGCCCCCGGGGGGTGCCCACGCGGACCCCGACTCGACCATGGCGGCGCTGGGCGAGGCCCTGACCCGAAACCTGCGCGAACTTGCAGCCGTGGACGCCGACCGCCTCGTGACCGAGCGATGGGCGAAGTACGAGGCGCTCGGCACCTGGACCGAGCGGGACGGCGAGTAGCGTGGCCGGTTTCGCGGAGGTGAGTTTCAAGGGGACGCGCCGGGCGTACTACACTTTCGACGCGCTGGACCTCGCGCCGGGTGACCGTGTCATCGTGCAGGCCGACCGGGGCGAGGATCTGGGGCGGGTCACCGCGCTGGGCAGCATCGCCGAGCGAAAATGTTCGTCGTCGTCAGGGTGCTCGACCCCCGCGCCCACGCTGAGGGTGATCCGCCGTGCCATCGCGGACGAGATCCGGCGTGCCGAGCACAAGCAGGACGACGAGGCGCGGGTGCGCGGAGAGACCCGGAAACATGTGGCGCGCCATCGCCTGAAGATGAAGGTCACCGAGACCGAATGGCAGTTCGATCGCAAGAAGCTGATCATCTACTTCACCGCCGAGAAGCGGGTGGACTTCCGCGCGCTCGTGCGCGACCTGGCGCAGGCGTTCCGCACCCGCATCGAGCTCAAGCAGATCGGTGTGCGGGACGAGGCCGCGCTGCTCGGGGGCGTGGGGCGGTGCGGGCGTGAGCTGTGCTGTTCCACCTGGCTGCCCGCGCTCAAGCCCGTCAGCCTCCAACTCGCCAAGGACCAGCGACTGTCGCTCAATCCGGCGCAGATTTCGGGGTGTTGCGGCCGCCTCATGTGCTGTCTCGTGTACGAGCACGACAGCTACGTGGAGGAGCGCCGGAAGTATCCCCGCGAGGGGAAGAAGATCAAGACGTCGCTCGGAGAGGAGACTGTCGTCAACATCAACATCTTCACGAAGATGATCACCCTGCGGCGCGACGAAGGCGGCCAGCGGGTGGTCGGCAAGGAGGACTTGAAAAGGGAGATCTCGACCCTTTCGAGGAGGTGACTTCGTGCACGCAACCATACGTTCCCCCGTCCGGGGCTGTGCTGCGTTGGCCGTGTATGTCACGGTTGCCGGCTGCGCCGAGTCCGCGCCCCCGCCGGCCGACACGGGCCCGGCCGAACTCGCGGCGGTCGCCGAGGATGTGTGGCAGCGCCAGCTGGAAGTCGATCTGCGTGCCCGGGCCCGCGAAGGCCTGCGCCTGGAGCGGCTCCCGATCCCGACACTCGATCGAGCGGAGGCCGACGCCGAATTCAGCCGCAGCGTCCTCGATCGGCTCGAAGCGATCGACAGCGATGCGCTCGGGGTGCAGGACAGGCTCACCCGGGAGGTGCTTCAGCGGCGGGCATCGCTCGACATCGAGGGGCTTGATCACTACTGGGTCATCACCAACGTGCTTACCCCCTATTCGTCCCCGATCGGGGGCTTCCGGGCGCTCTTCGCGATGGTGCCGGTGGACGATGCGCGGGGCCGAGAGGACTACCTGACGCTGCTGTCGCAGGTGCCGGAAGCGGTGGGTTTCGTTGAAGCGCTCGCGCGGGGGCAGATGGAACGGGGTGTCGTCGTGCCCGAACCCAACATGGACGCCGTGGTCGGGATTGTTCGTGCGAACGCCGCCCCGTTTGACGACGGTCCCTTCGCGGTGGCGTCGGCGCGCCTCGGGGCGGAGGGCGACGGGAGCACCCCGGGGGGAGATGCGGCGGCATTTCTCGCCGCGGCCGCCGGCATCGTGGACGGGGAGATCAACCCCGCGCTGCAGCGCCTTGGCGACTTCCTGGACGGCGAGTACCGGGAGGCCGCGCCAGCCGAGGTGGGGCTGTCCCGGCAACCGGGTGGAGAGGCCGCGTACCGCTACCTGGTGCGGGTGCATACGACCATGGACATCACGCCCGAGGAGATCCATCGGATCGGCCTGCAGAACGTCGCGGAACTGGAAGACCAGATGCTGGCGGTTCAGGCCCGTATCGGCTTCGAAGGCTCGATCGACGACTTCAGACGCCACATCCCCACCAATCCGGCGTACTTTCCCGAATCGGTGGAAGAGGTGAAGATGCGGCTCGAAACGCCGTCGTGGGAGTTCTTCGAGCAGGCGGACGAACTGTTCCTGACGAAGCCCGAGGCCCCCTTCGCCGCCCGCCGCCTGGACCCGGCCCTCGAAGGCTCCCAGACCTTCGGCTACTACAATCCGCCGACTCCGACCGACCCGGTCGGCTACTACAACTTCAACGGCTCCGACCTGGATCAGCGCAGCTGGCTGACGTACAAGGGGATCTCCTTCCACGAGCTCTTCCCGGGGCACCACTTCCACATCACCCGGCAGTACGCAAACACCGACCTGCCTGCCGTGCGCCGCAACGCGCTGCACACCGCGTACACGGAAGGGTGGGGGATGTACTCGACCTTCCTGGGCATCGATTCGGGCTTTCTGGCGGACGATCCCCTGGGCGAGTACGGTGCATACATGATGGAGATCTTCGTTGCCACCCGGCTGGTTGTGGACACGGGGATGAACCTGCTGGGATGGACGCTCGAAGAGGGCCGGCAGTACATGCGCGACCACATCTTCGACTCCGAGACCCAGATCGCGACCGAATCCCTGCGCTATTCGACCGACATGTGGGGCCAGGCGCTCGGGTACCAGATGGGGAAACGGGCCATCCTCGACCTTCGGCGGAGGGCGGAAGCCGCCCTCGGGGACGACTTTGATCTCCGCCGCTTTCACGAGGCCGTGCTGGCCCCCGGTTCACTGCCGATCGAAGTGCTGCAGAGTCACATCGACCGTTTCATCGAAGAGGAGCGCGCGACGTAGCCATGATCCCTTCCGTCCAGGCACTGCGGGCCGGGTGCGTCGCCATCGCGCTCGCCGCCGGGTTCCTCGTCCCCCCGGCCCCCCTCGCAGCCCAGTCCGGCGCCGACCTCGCGCAGGCGTACCGGCAGAGCCACGAGGCCGAGATCGTCCGTGACTTCGCCGAGCTGCTGACCTACCCGAACCGCGCTCGCGACACCGAAGACATTACCCGGGCCGCGCTCTTCATCCGCGACCGCCTGCGCGAAGCGGGTGCCGACTCGGAGCTGCTCACCCTCGACGGTGTGGCGCCCCTCGTCTACGGCGAGCTGAACACGCCTGGCGCCACGCGCACGCTGGGCATCTATGTGCACTATGACGGGCAGCCGGTGGATCCGGCCAACTGGACGCATCCTCCCTTCGAACCCACCCTCTACTCCGCCTCGATGGAAGCGGGCGGCGAGCCCATCCCGTTCCCCGCGCCGGGCGAGGGCGTGGACCCGAACTGGCGCATCTACGCGCGTTCCGCCGGCGACGACAAGGCGCCCATCGCGGCGGTCCTTACCGTGCTGGACGCGTTTCGCGAAGGGGGCGTGACGCCCACCTCGAACCTGGTGTTCTTCTTCGACGGCGAAGAGGAGGCGGGTTCGCGCAACCTGGGCCGCTACATGGAAATGCGCGCCGGGAAGCTCGACGAGATTGACATCTGGCTCTTCTTCGACGGGCCCGCGCACCAGAGCGGGAGGCCGCAGCTGACGTTCGGGGTGCGCGGCTCGATGGGGATGGAGGTGACGGTATACGGGGCCACCCGCAACCTGCACTCCGGCCACTACGGCAACTGGACGCCCGACACCGGCAGCATCCTCGCGCACCTCTTGGCTTCGATGAAGGACCGGGACGGCAACGTGCTGGTCGAAGGCTGGTACGACACCGCCGACCCCATCGGCGACGAGGAACGCGCGGCGCTGGAATCGATCCCGGACGTCGACCCGCAGCTGCGCCGGGAACTCGGGCTGGCGTGGACCGAGGGCGAGCCCGCGACGATCGCCGAGAGGCTGCTCCTTCCCGCGCTCAACGTCCGCGGCATCACCAGCGGCAACACGGGGGCGCTGGCCCGCAACGTCATCCCCAACACGGCGGTGGCCGCGCTGGGTATCCGCCTGGTAAAGGGGAACGAACCCGCTCACCTGCGCCAGCTCGTTGTAGACCACATCGAGAAGCAGGGCTTTCATGTCGTGTCGGAAGACCCCGACATGGAGACGCGCCTTCGGTACCCGCGCATTGCAAAGGTGACGGGCGGGGGCGGGTCGCCGGCGGCCCGCACGGGCATGGCCAACAGCTACGTGCAGCAGGTGATCGGGGCGGCTTCGCGGGCCGCCGACCGCGCCTTCGGGCCCGGTTCCCTGGTGCTGGCCCCCGGGATGGGCGGCACGCTGCCGCTGCACCTCTTCACCGATGTCGCGGGGAAGCCCGCGATCGTGGTTCCGGTGGCCAATCATGACAACAACCAGCACGCCCCCGACGAGAACCTTCGCATCGGCAACCTCTGGTACGCGATCGACCTCTACGCCGCGCTGCTGACGATGCCGGGGGGCGTGTCGTGACGGATCTGGGCGTGCCCGAAGCGGTGCGCGACACCGGCGGCGCCATAACGTCGACAGCCTCCGACAACCATGCGCACGTGGAGTTCGAGGGGGTCAGCAAGAGCTACGACGGGCGCACGCTGGTGGTGGAGGGTCTCGACCTCGGCGTCCGCAGGGGCGAGTTCGTCACCCTTCTGGGTCCTTCGGGGTCGGGGAAGACCACGATCCTGATGATGTTGGCGGGCTTTCAGACCCCCACGTCCGGAATCATCCGCATCGATGGCCGCTCTGTGCAGGATCTGCCGCCGCGCAGGCGCGGGATCGGGATGGTCTTTCAGAACTATGCCCTCTTCCCCCACATGACCGTCGGCCAGAACCTCGCGTTCCCGCTTGAAGTGCGGGGCATGGCGCTCGAACAGCGGGAAGAGCGGGTCGAGCGGGCCCTGGCGCTTGTGCGGCTGGAAGGTCTGGCGGATCGCCGGCCGGGACAGCTGTCCGGCGGGCAGCAGCAGAGGGTGGCGATCGCGCGCGCCCTGGTCTTCGAGCCGAGCCTGGTGCTGATGGACGAGCCCCTGGGTGCGCTGGACCGGAGCCTGCGGGAGGAGATGCAGTACGAGATCCGCCGGATCCACCGGCAGCTGGGGGTTACGGTGGTCTACGTCACCCACGATCAGCAGGAGGCGATGGTCATGTCGGATCGCATCGCCGTGCTGAAAGAGGGCGTCATCGAGCAGATGGCGCCCCCCGAGACGCTGTACGAGGAGCCTGAGCGCGCTTTCGTCGCGCGGTTCATCGGCGAGAACAACCGGCTCCACGGGCGGGTCGTCACGGTGAACGGCGGACTGTGCGACGTGGAGACGGGCCGGGAGCGGATCCGCGCGTTGCAGATCACCGACTGCGAGCCGGGCGACCAGGTCACGCTGTCGATTCGCCCGGAGCGGGTAGCGGTGAACCCCGAGCCCGGGGTGTACGGCAATCAGGTCGGCGGCACCGTGCGGGATCTGGCGTTTCTGGGCGATCATCTGCGCGTACGCCTGGACGCGTGCGAGCGCCAGGATTTCGTCGCCAAGATCCCCAACATCGTGGGGCATGGCGGCATACTGGTCGGTGACACCGTGCGCATCGGGTGGACGGTTACCGACTGTCGGGTTCTCGACTACGAAAGGAAAGACGATTGAACAGATCGATCAGTGACAGTCTCTGGCGGACCCTGGTTTCCCGGTGCGGGCGGCCGGGCGCCAGCTGCGCGCTCGGCGCCCTTGCCCTGCTGGCCATTGCCATGCCCGCTCCCTGGGACAAGGCCGCCGGCCAGACGGTCACAACCGTTTCCTGGGGCGGCTCCTACGCGCGGGCCGTGAACGAGGGCATCAACATTCCGTTCACCGCGGCGACCGGGATTCGGGTGAATGTGGAGGACTACAACGGCGGGCTGGCCCAGATCCGCGCTCAGGTGGACGTCGGCAACATCCATTGGGACGTGGTGGACCTCGAGATCGCCGACGCGGTGAGAGGGTGCGACGAGGGGCTGCTGGAACTGATCGACATCAACACGATGCCCGCCGGACCCGATGGGACACCCGCCGCCGATGACTTCATCCTCGAGAGCCAGACCGAATGCGGCGTCGGGGCCGTGTTCTGGTCGACCGTGTACGCCTACAATGCGGACAATATCCCCGGCGAGAAGCCCACGACGATCGAGGACTTTTTCGACCTCGAAGCGTTCCCGGGCCGGCGGGGAATGCGGCGCGTCCCGCAGGTGAACCTCGAATTCGCGCTGATGGCCGACGGAGTGCCCCTCGACCAGGTCTACGCAGTCCTGGACACGCCCGAGGGGCTGAACCGGGCTTTCCGCAAGCTCGAAACGATCAAGGATCAGGTGATCTGGTGGGAGGCCGGAGCGCAGCCGCCCCAGATGCTGGCCGATGGCGAAGTCGTCATGAGCACGGCATACAATGGACGCATTTTCAATGCACAAGTTCTGGAAGACCAGCCGTTCGTGATCGTGTGGGACGGGCAGCTCCTCGATGTCGGTCAGATCGGGATCGTCGCCGGCACTCCGAGGCTGGAAGCGGCGTTGCGCTACATCGCCTTTGCGACGAGCGCGCAGTCGCAGGCCGCGGTCGGACGTCGGATCTCCTATTCTCCCACCCGCAGATCCGGGGCGCCGCTGGTGACGACCCACGTCGAAGCGGGCGTGGACATGGCGCCTCACCTGCCCGCGAGTCCTGGCAACGTGGACCGGGCGCTGCGGTACGACTGGGAGTGGTGGGTCGACAACCAGGATGAGCTGAACGAGAGATTCAGCGCCTGGCTGGTACGCTGACAATGACGGACGCGGCGCAGTCGCTGAGACGGGAGCGGCTGCGGGCGTTGGGCCTGGTCCTGCCGTTGCTGTTGTTCGTCGGCGTGACCTTCATCGCCCCGCTGGGGACCATGCTCATGCGGAGCGTGCACGATCCCGTTGTGGCGGACGCCCTGCCCGAGACGCTGGCATCGCTGGGCGAGTGGACCGGCGAAGGGCTGCCGCCCGACGCCGCCTACGAGGCGATTGCACGAGAGTTGGTGCTGGCGCGGGAGGAAAGGACCCTGGGGCAGGTGGCGGGGCGGGTAAACCGGGTGGAGAGCGGGTTGCGCGGCGTTGTCACCCGCAGCGCCCGGGGGCTTGGCGACGTGACCGAGGGCCCGTGGCGGGAAGTGATGGTTGCAATCGACTCGGCATGGGCGGATCCGGGCACATGGCACGCGATCCGCGCCACCGGTCAGCGCTTTACCGCGCGGCACTACCTCAACGCCCTCGACATGCAGCAGTTGCCCGACGGCTCGGTCGCGCGACAACCCGAAGACAGGCGCATCTACCTGCCGCTGCTCTGGCGCACGCTGATCGTGAGTGCGGGAATCACGTTGTTGTGCCTGCTCCTGGGCTACCCGATCGCCCATTTGATCGCCCACGCACCGCCGCGCAGGGCCAACGTCCTCCTGGTGCTTGTCCTGGTGCCCTTCTGGACCTCGTTGCTGGTGCGCACCACCGCCTGGATCGTGTTGTTGCAGACACAGGGCGTCATCAACGACCTGCTCGTCTCTGCGGGGTTGGTCGGCGACGACGGTCGCCTGGCAATGATCTACAACATGACCGGCACGATCATCGCCATGACCCACGTGCTACTGCCCTTCATGGTCCTGCCGCTGTACTCGGTCATGCGGGCGATCCCGGGCCGGTACATGGACGCGGCGGCATCTCTCGGCGCCACGCCGACGCAGGCTTTCCGCCGCGTGTATTGGCCGCAGACCCTGCCCGGGGTCGGCGCGGGCTCGCTCCTCGTCTTCATCCTCGCGATCGGGTACTACATCACCCCCGCGCTGGTGGGGGGGAGCAGCGGCCAGCTCATCTCCAACATGGTCGCCTACCACATGCAGACGTCGCTCAACTGGGGTCTGGCGGGGGCGCTGGGCGGGATTCTGCTTGCGGGAGTCCTCGTGCTCTATATGCTCTATGACCGGCTCGTGGGCATCGAGCGTCTGAGTCTGGGATGAGGGGGCGGCGATGAACCCTGGCGCACTCGCCAGCGGCCAGGCCCCGCGCCGCCGGATGGCCGGCGGCATCCCACGGGACCGTCTGGTTCGTTTCGCCTACCTGGCCTTCTGCACCGTGGTATTCGTCTTCCTGGTGGCGCCGATCCTGGTGATCGTGCCGCTGAGCTTCAACGCGGAGCCGTACTTCACATTCACCGAGGGGATGCTGCGCTTCGATCCGGAAGCCTATTCGCTGCGGTGGTACCGCGAGGTCTACGAGAGCGAGGCGTGGCGGGGAAGCCTGGTGAACAGCCTGGTCATCGGTGCGTTCGCGACCATCCTCGCCACGGTGCTCGGCACGTTGGCCGCGCTGGGACTCGCGAGCCCCGCCATGCCCGCCCGCCGCCTCGTCATGGGCCTCCTCATCTCGCCCATGGTGACTCCGGTGATCATCTCCGCCGCCGGGATGTTCTTCTTCTACTCGAGCATAGGGCTCGGCCAGACCCATCTCGGCCTGATCCTGGCCCATACCGCCCTTGGCATCCCCTTCGTGGTCATCACCGTGACGGCCACCCTGTCCGGCTTCGACCGCAACCTCACCCGGGCCGCCGCTTCGCTGGGAGCCGGGCCCATGATCGCCTTCCGCAAGGTACAGCTCCCCCTTATCGCGCCGGGAGTCCTTTCGGGAGCCCTCTTCGCATTCGCCACCTCGTTCGACGAAGTCGTGGTGGTGCTGTTCATGGCGGGGATCGAGCAGCGCACCATCCCCCGCCAGATGTGGGCCGGCATCCGGGAGCAGATCAGTCCGGCGATCCTCGCGGTGGCCACCTTCCTGATCGCGTTCGCGGTGGTTCTGCTGGCCACGGTGGCGTGGCTGAGGCGGCGGGGCGGATCGCCGCGTCCGAACCGATAGGGAACACCACCCCGCCCATCACTTCAGTTGTTCGGCGCCCCCTCCTCGATCCAGGTCCGGATCAGCGCGATCTCTTCCTCGGGGACCGGGTCACCCTCCTCGGGCATGGTCCCGTCGACGATCATGTCGAGGAGGAAGCTGTTGGCGGGGTCTCCCGCCTCGATGACGGTGCCGAACTCCGACCCGGCCATGATCTTTTCGTACTCGAGGAGGTTCAGACTGACCTCGGTGCGCACGTCTCCGTTCTCGTCGGCCGCGCCGTGGCACTTGGCGCAGCGCTGCTGGAAGATGGGAAGGATGTCCTCGGCGAAGCTGACGGTGTCGGGTGCGGACGATGGCGGGCCCGCGGCGGTTTTCGCTTCGGGGCCGGGCCCGGTAACGGACTGGGCGCCGATAACCGCCAGGCTGGCCAAAAGGGCCGCCGTGACGAGAGTTGAGAGCGCAAAACGGCTAGTGCGATGGGATGATTCGATTCTCATGGGAGTTCCGGGGTGGTCAGCCCAACCCTTCGGCCTCCTTCATGAGCCGCAAGTGCGTCGCCGCCTGTTCGAGGCCGCCTTCGCCCTCGCCCCAGGACACGCGCCCGTTGCCATCGGCATCGGTGCCGGAGAGAATGGCCTGCGTCATCGCGGCGATCTCCTCGGCGAGCGCCTTGGCCGCCGCCATGTCGGTTGCACTGGCCACGGCCGCCGCCTTCTCGGCAACGGACTCGGCCCACGTCGCCACGTTCTGACAGGCGGTCCCCACATGGTTGGAGTGGGCCTTGACGGCGTCGGACGCGTCGTCCGATCCGCCGGCCATCCCGATGTGCTGGGCACAACCGCCGGCGGCCCTGGCGAGTCCGTATCCCTTGCCGGGTCCTCTCTCGGAGGTCGAGGGGTCGATGGCGTGCAGGACATGGGTAATGTGCCTCTGGATCCCGGCGAGGTCTTCGGATCCCGCGGCGAGTCCCGCGTGCTGGGCCGCGACCTCGGCCTCGGCCTGAGCGGCCGCGAGAAGTCCCATGTTGTCCGGCGTGCCGTTGAACATGTCGCCGACGTGGCCGATGTGGCGGTGGGCCGCGCTCTGGGCCGAAGCGGTGTCGGGCACCGTGCCCGCAAGAACGGCGGTCGCAAGCGCGGCCGCAATCAGAAGTCTCGGGTTCGCCATGGTCATTCTCCTTCGGAGTGGTGGCAGTCGGTAAGAAGTCGTGCAAAACTACCCGGCCGCGAAAAGGTACGCATCTTTGCGGGGTGGAGCCAGAGGTTGTTTATCGTCACCTGTCGCCATCCGGGCCGGATCGCTAGACTGGCCACTCACCGATGGCTGACCCGTCCCCTCCCGCACCCGGACCGCGCCATGTTCCCGTCCCGATCGCGCATCGTGCCGCCCACGCTCATCCTGGCCCTGGCCCTCGCCTTCGGATGCTCCGCACCGGAACAGTCCGCCGATGGGGCGTCCGATGCCGCGCCCGGGTCGTCCGATGCCGTGTCCGAGGCATCCGGTGCCCCGGCCCCGGATGCTGCTTCCCTCGTGCAATTGCTCGCGGACGGCCAGGTCCTCTTCGGGATCTTCCCGGGTCCCTCGACCCGCGAGCAGGGTGCCCTCATGGGCCAGAACCGCGACCTCGACTTCGTTTTCTACTCCCTGGAGTCAGGTCCTTTTGACATCATGTCAACCAGAGTTTACATGGAGGGCATCGCGGAGGGGTCCGGGACGGATGCCGCGCATCCTCTCGTGCTGAGGGTGCCACCCATCCGCAGCGGCGCGGAGCAGGCCGCGGCCAACGTCGCCGAAGCCCTGGACGCCGGCGTGGCGGCGATCGTCTTCCCGCATGTGGAGTCTGCCGAGGACGCCGCCGTCGCGGTCTCGGTGATGGGCGCAGAGCTGTGGCCCGGCAACCCGGACGGCACCCTTCTCGGCTTCCTGATCGTCGAGGATCGGAGCGGCGTCGAGCAGGTGGACGAGATTGTCGCCACGCCGGGCGTGAGCGTGGTCTTCGCGGGGCCGGGGGATCTTCGCAGGGCCTACGAGGGGGACATGGAGGCGGTCGAGGGGGCGATCCAGGAGGTGCTGGCCGCCTGCCGGCGCCACGGCGTCCCGTGCGGGATAACGGCCGGGGTTGACGACATCGCGGAGCGGATCGCCCAGGGTTTCCGCGTATTCATTGTGAGCGACGCGGCTGCCGTGCCGGTGGGAAGGGTGGCGGCGGGGCGTGGATAGCATGGACACTCCAACAGAGATGACACGAGAGATGACCCGGATGATTCGATACAGTCGCTGGAATGCAGTCGGCAGAGCGGTGTACCTCTTCCTGGCCCTCGCGGCCATCGCCCCCGCACAAGCCACCGCCCAAACCACCCCAATCCCCTCCCCGGAGGAGTTTTTCGGCCACCGGATGGGTGCCGACCGCCAGCTCGCGCGCTGGGACAGGCTCGTCGAGTACTATGAACTCATCGGCGAACGGAGCGACCGCGTCCAGGTCGTGCACATGGGCCCGTCCACGCTGGGCGAACCCTTCCTGTCGATCTTCATCTCGGCTCCCGAAAACCTCGCCCGGCTCGACGACTACAAGCGCATGAACGCGGTTCTGCAGGATCCCCGCGGGCACTCCCGGGACGAGATCGACGCCGCGATCTCCGACGGCAAGGTCGTCTTCGTCCAGTCCTACGCGCTTCACTCCACCGAGGTCGCGGCGAGCCAGGCGGCCGCGGAGATCGTCTACCTCTTCGCCACGCGCGACGACGACGAGGTCCACCAGATCCTCGACAACACCGTCTCGATCCTCATCCCGGCCTTCAACCCCGACGGGGTCGGCATCGTCAACGAGTGGTACGACCGCTGGGTCGGCACCGAGTACGAGGGCGCGAGCCCGCCGGAGCTCTACCACCACTACATCGGCCACGACAACAACCGTGACGCGTTCATGCAGAACACGGTGGAGTCGTACTACGGCGCCGAGATCATGTTCCGGGAGTGGGTCCCGCAGGCGTACATCGACCATCACCAGATGGGAGCCTACACCGCGCGCATCTACCTTCCGCCCTACGCGGAGCCGATCCGTCCCGAGGGCGATCCGCTCGTTTGGCGAGAGATGTCCTGGTACGGCGCGCACATGGCCTACAAGATGGAGGAGGCGGGCCTGGAGGGCACGGTGAACGCGGCGATCTACTCCGGTTGGGGGCACTTCGGCTTCCACTGGATCACCCCCTTCCACAACATCGCCGGCATGCTTACCGAGTCGGCCAGCGCCCGGCTGGCGACGCCGCTCTATGTGCACCCGGACCAGCTGCGCGGCTCCCGCCAGCTCCCCGAGTACGAGGCCCAGACGACCTTCCCGAACCCGTGGCCGGGTGGATGGTGGCGCGTTCGCGACATTGTGGACCGGCAGATCGTCGCGACGTTCTCGCCGCTCGAGATCGCGGCCAAGAACCGCGAGACCGTACTGCGCAACGCGTACAACAAGTCGAGCCGGCAGATCCGGCGCGGCTTGGAGGGCGAAGTCAAGGCGTTCGTCATCCCGGCGGAGCAGCACGACCCGCTCACCATGGCCAAGATGGTCAACAAGCTGCTGCTGCAGGGCATCACGGTGGAACGTTCGGGCGACGGCTTCACCCACGAGGGCCACGTGTACGGCGCAGGCAGCTACGTGGTGTCGATGGCGCAGCCGAAGCGCGGCGTCATCCGCTGGCTCCTGGGCCGGACCTACTATCCGGACAACAGCTACACGAGGACCGCCGAGGGCAACCCGATCCGCCCCTACGACATGTCCGCCGACGTGATCGCGGAGTTCATGGGGGTGAGGGTGGACCCGGCGGGCACGGCGGTGGAGGCTCCCCTGACGGTGGTGTCCGGCCAGATCGAGCCTGCGGGAATGGTGGCCCCGTCGGCGCCGCATGGCTACGTGATCGACGGCACCCTCAACGACGCCTTCAAGGCGGTCAACCACCTCTTCGCGGCTGGGGCTGCCGTGCGGCGCGTCACCGAAGACGGCGCGGGCGCGAGGCGCGGCGACTTCGTGGTCGGAGCCGGCGCGGGCGCGGACGCGCTGGCCGAAATCGCCGCGGAGACCGGAGTCGACTTCGCCGCGCTCGACGGCGAGGCTACCGGGATCAGCCACCCCGTCGCGCGGCAACGGATCGGCATGTACCAGCGCTTCTACGGCGGCAACATGGACGAGGGCTGGACGCGGTGGCTGCTGGAGGACTTCGGCTTCGCCTACACGAGCCTCTTCGACGACGGGATCCTGGAAGGCGACCTGCACGAGAAGTGGGACGTGATCATCCTGCCCGCCGACTCGAAACAGATGATGATGGGACCCACGGGTGGCGGCGGGGGCGGTCGCGGTGCCGATCCCGCAGGCACGCCGCCCGACTACCGGAGCGGCTTCGGTGACGCGGGCGTGCAGGCGCTCGAGGCATTCGTGGAAGACGGGGGCACGCTGGTCACCTTCGCGCAGGCCGGCGACCTGGTGCTGGATGAGTTCAACGTGCCCGTGCGCAACGCCGTCGCAGGCATGTGGGGGAACGACTTCTGGGCCCCCGGTTCGACCCTGAAGGTCACGGTGGACACCTCGAGCCCGTTCGGCTACGGCATGCCCGGGGATGCGCTCGCAGCCTACCTCGCGGGGGGACAGGTCTACGAGACGGTCCCGGGGGCGCGCAGCTCGGACGTGCGCCGCGTCGTGACCTACATCGACCGCGACCTCCTCCAGAGCGGGTGGCTGCTCGGCGAAGAGGCGATCGCCAACAAGGCCGCCATGGTCACGGTCGCGCACGGCGAGGGCACGATCGTCATGATCGGCTTCCGCGCCCAGCACCGCGCGCAGACGCACGGCACCTACAAGCTGTTCTTCAACGCGCTGGTGGAGCGGGGCGGATGACTTGCCTCAACCCCTTCAGCCGCTGCGCCGAATTCGCGGCGATCACCGAGCCGGCGGTCGTGTCCAGCGCCCCGCCCTCGATCCGCTCGACGACCCCGCCCGCCTCGGTCACGAGCAGGATCCCCGCGCCGAAGTCCCACGGCGCAAGGCGCGACTCCCAGAACCCGTCCAGGATGCCGTTGGCGACGTAGGCGAGGTCGATCGCGGCCGCTCCGGTCCGCCGCACCCCGGAGGTGTGCCGCAGCGCCCGGTCGAGTTCGCGCAGGTAGGGGCCCATCGCGTCGTGGGCCTTGAAGGGGAAGCCCGTGCCGAGGAGGAAGCGGTCCAGCCTGACCGTGCGGCTGACGTGGATCCGCGAGCCGTTCTCGAAGGCTCCCCGCTCCCTTGCGGCGGTCCACACCTTGCCGAGCGCCTGGGCGTGCACCGCCGCCGCGACGGGTTCCCTGCCGTCCCACACCGCCACGGAGGCTGCGTGGAAGGGGTGGCCGTGCAGGAAATTGGTCGTGCCGTCGAGCGGGTCCACGAGCCAGGTGTACGCGGTCCCGGGTGCGCCGTCGCGGCCGCCGCCGTCCTCTTCCGCGAGGATGGCGTGGTGCGGATGCCGCGTGGCGATCACGGCCATCGCGGCTTCCTGGGCCGCAATGTCGACATCGGACACGAAGTCGCTCGACGTGGTCTTCTCGTTCACCCACCGTTCACCGCCCCGGCGGGAGGCGTCGCGGTGGATCAGCGCGGCCACCCGGGCGGCTTCCATCGCAGTGTCCAGCAGGCGGTCGACTCGCTCGCGCATCGGAGATACCGTGGCATCTGGTTGGAGAACAGGGCCCCGGGTAGCCCGGAAGGGTCGAACTCGCGGCCACGCTACGCTAACTTAGCATGCGAAAAGCGGGAGTCCCCAATCGAGCTACGTCCAATCCCCATGCCCCAGCGCAAGCGCATCTATTCCGGCATCCAGCCCACCGCAGTGATGACGATCGGGAACTACTTCGGGGCCGTGCAGAACTGGGTGCGCCTCCAGGACGAGTGCGATTGCGTCTACTGCGTCGTGGACCTCCACGCCATGATTGCCACCCACGACGCCGGAGAGCTTCGGTACGCGTCGAAGGAGATGTTCGTCAGTCTGCTGGCGGCGGGGATCGACCCGGACCGGACCACCGTGTACATCCAGTCGACCGTCCCGGAGCAGACGGAACTGTGCTGGATGCTCGCCACCCTCACGTCGCTGGGGGATCTCAGCCGCATGACGCAGTTCAAGGAGAAGTCCGCTCTGCTCAAGGGCGGACACGCCGGCGACGAAAGCGCCTTCGTTTCGGCGGGCCTTCTCTTCTACCCCGTCCTGCAGGCGGCGGACATCCTCGCGTACCGGACCGACTGCGTTCCCGTCGGGCAGGATCAGTCCCAGCACCTCGAGCTGAGCCGGGGGATCGCGCGGCGGTTCAACTCCCGCTTCGGGTACCTCTTCCCCGAGCCGGAGACGCTTCATGCGCCGATCACCAAGGTTCTTTCGACCGCCGATCCCAGCCGCAAGATGAGCAAGAGTCTCGGTCCCAGGCACTACATCGGCCTGTTCGAGGAGGAGGATTCGATACGGAAGAAGATCCGCTCGGCGGTAACGGACTCGGGTCGCCCGGGCCAGGGGGCCGGTGCCGACGCCGAAGACCCGCGGGACCGCCGGGCCAGTCCGGGGATCGAAAACCTGCTGACCCTGCTGGCCGCTTGCGGTCACGAGGACGACGCCCGGCAGATGCGCGAAGACTACTTCTCGGGTACGTTGCGATATGTGAACCTGAAGGGCCTGACCGCGGACGCGCTGGTGGCGCTCACCGGCGAGATGCGCGACCGCAGGGCCGAGATCCTCCGTCGCGAAACGGATCTGGACGGCCGGATCAAGGCCATGGCCGAACGGGCCCGATCCATGGCGGGCGAAACGCTGGCGCTTGCCAGGGACAAGATGGGCATGTTCTCGCCCCCCACCTGAAATGCTGCTACAGGGCGTCCGCCGCGTGGCCGCGGCGGACCCTTCACCTTCAACCCCAGGAGAAGTCCCATCGACATCAGCGGAGTCATGATCCCGACGACCACCCCCTTCGACCCCGTTACGGGCGAGGTCGACCTGGTGGCTCTGCGGGAGAACGTGAAGAAGTGGGCGCCGACGGGCATTCGCGGCCTGGTCATCGGTGGCTCCACCGGCGAAGCCGTTTTCCTGGACGAGGATGAGCGCACATCGTCGTGGAGTGTCGTCAGGCAGAGCGTCCCGGACGACATGCTGCTGGTGGCGGGAACGGGGGCCGAGTCGCTGCGGACGACGCTCCACCTCACCCGGCTGGCCGCCGCACAGGGGTTCGACGCCGTGCTCGTGCAGCCGCCGGCCTTCTACCGGGGCGCAATGACTCCCGCCGTTGTCCGCGACCACTACACGGCCGTCGCCGACGGCGCGGACGTACCCGTGATCCTGTACCAGGTGCCGACGCGCTTCAGCACCCTGGACTTTCCCGCCGGCCTGATCGCGGAGCTGTCGGCGCACGAGAACATCATCGGGATCAAGGACTCGCGCGGGAAGCTGGAAACGATCGGCGAGCTGGTGACCCAATGCGTGGATGGCTTCCAGGTTCTCGTCGGAAGCGGCAGCCTCCTCTACGCCTCGCTGGAACTCGGCGCTGTGGGCGGGATTCTCGGCGTTGCCAACCTTGCACCCCGGGAGTCCGCCCGCATCCACGAACTTTTCGTGGCGGGAGACAGGGCGGGCGCGGGTGCATTGCAGGAGCGTGTAGGGCCGCTGCACAACGCGGTCGTGGGCGGCATGGGCGTGGCCGGGGTCAAGTGTGGCCTCGACCTGCTCGGCTATCACGGCGGCGTCCCGCGCCCCCCGCTGAAGCCGCTTCCGGAAAGCCGCCGTGGAGAGGTGGCGGAGCACCTCGCCGCCGCCGGCGTTGTTCCCGGCCGCGCCGTGGCGCACGCGTGACCGTTCCCTCCATGGAAACGAAAGCGCTGACCGCTTCATGCACCGTTGTCGTCGGGTGCCAGTGGGGTGACGAAGGCAAGGGCAAGGTCGTAGATGTGCTGGCCGGCAGTGCCGATCTGATCGCGCGCTACCAGGGAGGCGCCAACGCGGGGCACACTGTGCACGTGGGGGACCACCTGGTCGTGCTGCACCAGGTCCCATCGGGCGTGCTGCACCCCGACAAGCGGTGCCTGCTCGGCAACGGTGTCGTACTCGACGTGAGCCAGTTCTTCACCGAAATCGACGGGTTGGCGGAGCGCGGCGTGGACCCCGGTGGCCGGATCGGCGTCAGCACCCGCGCTCACGTCGTCTTCCCGTACCACAAGGCGCTCGATCTCGCCGCGGAAAAGGTCGCGCACCGCAAGATCGGCACGACGGGGCGCGGGATCGGGCCCGCGTACGAGGCCAAGACGGGGCGGCGGGGCGTGCGAATCGCCGACCTCCTGGACCGCGCGCGGGGAGTGAACCGGGTGGAGCGCGCGATCGAATGGGCCAGGGCGCGGCTCCGCGAACTGGGGGCGGACCCCGACCTGGCCGGGACCGTGGAGGACGCGCTTGCGCTGACCGGCCGGTTGGCGCCCGTGGCGACCGATGTGGGTGATGAGATCGCCGGGGCGCTCGCGGCGGGCAAGCGGGTTCTGCTCGAGGGCGCGCAGGGCACGGCGCTGGATGTCGATCACGGCACGTACCCGTTCGTGACATCGTCGAACACGACCGCGGGCGCGGCGGCGGTGGGGGCGGGGATCGGTCCCACCGCGATCGATTCGGTCGTCGGCGTAGTGAAGGCGTACACGACCCGGGTCGGCAACGGCCCCCTTCCGACGGCCTTCGATGCCGCGATGGACGAGCGCGTCCGCGAAATCGGCGCCGAGTTCGGCGCGACGACCGGCCGCCCGCGCCGGTGCGGCTGGTTCGACGCCGTGCTGGCTTCCTACGCCGCGCGGGTCAACGGCCTTACCGGAATCGCCGTCACCAAGCTGGACGTGCTGGATACGCTCTCCGAGTTGAAGATCGCCACCGGGTACCGCATCAACGGCGAGGTGCGCACCCTCTTCCCGGCCGGCGTGTGGGAGTTGGAGAACGCCGAGCCCGTCTACGAAGTGATGCCCGGGTGGGAGACCCCGACAACCGGGGCGCGCTCGCTGAGCGACCTTCCCGCGAACGCCCGCGCGTACCTGAGCCGGATCGAAGAGCTGGTCGGCACGCCGATCGCCATGGTGTCGGTCGGGACGCGCCGCAGCCAGGTGATTCGGGAGCCGTAAGGGGCTGTCATTGAATCCCACGGTCTCAATAGCTATGCTTAAAAGCTGTACCGCATTCATTGCGGACTGTAGATGTTTGAAGACCTGAGCAGGAAGCTGGACGGGGTTCTGCGGCGATTTCGCCAACGCGGACTTCTGACGGAACCGATGATCCGGGAAGGGCTGCGCGAGGTGCGCCGCGCTCTCCTGGAAGCCGACGTCAACTTCAGGGTCACCCGAACATTCCTGAAGCGCGTTCAGGAAAAGGCGATGGGCGAACGGGTGCTGAAATCCGTGTCGCCCGGCCAGCAGATCGTGAAGATCGTCCACGACGAGCTGGCGTTGTTGATCGGTGCCGACGATGAGGTAGAGCTGCAGTGGTCGCCGGCACCCCCGACGGTCATCATGCTGGTGGGACTGCAGGGCTCGGGGAAGACCTCGACCGCGGCCAAGCTGGCAAAGCGGCTCAAGCGGCAGGGCAGGGCCGGTCTTCTCGCCGCCTGCGACCTCTACCGTCCCGCGGCGGTGGACCAGTTGCGGGTGCTTGGCGGGCAGGTCGGAGTCCCGGTCCACAACGAGGACGGGGCCACGGATCCGGTCGAGGTCGCCGGGGGAGCCCACCGCAGGGCCCGGCAGATGAAGGCCGGGGTTCTCATTGTGGACACGGCGGGGCGGCTCCAGATCGACGAGCCCCTCATGGACGAGTTGGCGCGCCTCAAGGAGGTGCTCAAGCCGCGCGAGATCCTTCTGGTCGCCGACGCCATGACCGGGCAGGAGGCGGTGCGGATCGCCCAGGGCTTCGACCGTGTTCTGGGCCTGACCGGCTTCGTCCTGACCAAGATGGACGGGGACGCGCGAGGTGGTGCGGCTCTCTCGATCCGCGGGGTGACGGGAAGGGCACTCAAGTTCATCGGCACGGGCGAGGGCGTCGACGCGCTCGAAGCGGTCGACCCTCAGCGGATCGCCGGCCGCATCCTCCAGAAGGGGGACGTCGTCGGGCTGGTGGAGCGGGCCCAGGCCGTGGTGGACTCCGGGGAGGCCGAAGCGCTCCACAACAAGGTTCTCGGGAAGGGCCGCTTCACCCTCGAGGATTTCCTCGTCGCCATGCGGCAGGTGCAGCGAATGGGTCCCCTGGACCAGCTGTTGAAGATGATCCCGGGGATGTCCCGCAGCCTCCCCGTGGGGGAAATTGATCCAAGGAAGATGAAGCACATCGAGGCGATCATCCTTTCGATGACGCCCGAGGAACGGCGCCGGCCCGAGATCCTGAACGGGTCGCGCAGGAAGCGGATCGCCCGCGGCAGCGGCCGGCCCGTCTCCGAGGTGAACCGGCTGATGAAACGGTTCACCGAAATGGAAGTAATGCTGAAGCAGATGAAGGGGCTGACGCCCCGCTAGTGATCGTAAAGCCGGGCGCAGGCCCGGCAGGGGCGCAAGGCCCCGAGGCAACACTCAATCCGGCAAGGAAAAATGTCCGTAAAGATTCGCCTCCGGCGGATGGGAAAGAAGAAGCAGCCCCACTACCGCATCGTCGTCGCTGACAGCCGGTCCCCCCGGGACGGGCGGTTTGTCGAGAACCTGGGTTACTACAACCCGATCCCGAACCCGGCTCGCCTGGTCGTCGACCTGACGCGTGTGGACTACTGGCTCGGGGAGGGCGCCATTGTGTCCCCCACAGTGGGGAACCTGGTGACGAAGGCCAGGTCTGGTGGCGACGACACCGTCGCACTGGGCGAGGCGGCGGCCGCCGCGTCCGATGGCGGCTCCGACGACGCTGTGGCCGTTGCCGAGGACGACGGTGCGGGCGCGGTCGCCGAAGACGACAATGCCGCAGTGGCGGCTGCCGAGGACGACGGTACCGAAGCGCCGGCCGCCGAAGCCGCAGCCGAATCGGCGTAGAGCGGTGCACCCCGCGTCGCGCTGCTCGGCGGTGAGGCGCCCGCCGGTCCAGTGTTCCGCCAAGTGGGGTTTCAGAGTGTGACCGAGGGCGGAAATCCCCCTTTTCTGATCGTAGGCCACATCAACAAGGCGCACGGGAGGAAGGGCGAACTCTTCGTCTGGTCGTTGACCGACTACCCCGGGAGTCACTTTGTTCCCGGGGTCGTTCATTTTCCGGGCGACGAGAGCGGCGAAAAGCCGTCGGCCAGCCTCGGCCGGCTCACCATTGAATCCGTCCGGCCCTACCGCAAGGGCTTTCTGACCAGGTTCGCCGGCGTCGACGACCGCGACGCGGCCGAGGGTCTGCGGGGCAGGTACCTGCTGCGCCCCTTTGACGCGATCGACGAACCGGACGAGGGCGAGATCTTCTATCACGAACTCCTCGGCTCCACCGTCGTGCACAGGGACGGCGCCGAGCTCGGGGTGGTGCGGGAGGTCTATCCGCTCCGGCCTGCTGACCTGCTCGCCGTCGCCGGTCCCCAGGGCGACATCATGCTTCCGTTCATCCCGGAAATGGTCGTCGAGGTCGACCGGGAGCGGCGCCGGGTCGTGGTCGACCCGCCGGAGGGATTGCTGCCGTGATGCGGATCAACATCGTGACCATCTTCCCGGCGATCTTCTCCGCACCTCTGGAAGCAAGCATCCCGGGGAGGGCGGCGCGGTCAAGCCTGGTGGCCTACCGGGTGATCGACCTTCGCGACTACACCCACGACAGGCATCGGACGGTCGACGATCTGCCGTACGGAGGGGGCGCGGGGATGGTCATGAAGCCCGAACCCTTCTTCGAAGCGATCGCCGACTTGAGCCCGCGGGGACCGGTCGTGCTCATGTCGGCCCGGGGGCGCCGCTTCCGTCACGACGATGCGGTCCGCCTCTCGCTGGAGCCCGAAGTCACCCTCCTCTGCGGACACTACAAGGACGTTGATCAGCGGGTGGCCGACCATCTGGCAACGGAAGAGCTGTCCATCGGCGATTTCGTCGTGTCGGGCGGAGAGGTGGCGGCGCTCGCCGTCACGGACGCCGTCGTGCGGCTGCTGCCCGGGGCTCTCGGCGACCACGAGTCCGCGTCTTCGGATTCCTTCTACGATGGCGACGCGGTATCCGCTCCGTCGTACACGAGGCCGGCCGAGTACCGGGGAATGTCCGTGCCGGAGGTGCTCCGTAGCGGGGACCACCGCCGGATCGAGGCGTGGCGCCAGGGGGAGTCGGAACGGCTTACCCGGGATCGGCGGCGTTCGTAGGCGGCGCCGTCGCCGCCGGGTCCGGCAGCGATTGCCTTCGATTCACGCTGAATTGGAATTGGGTCCGCCACGAGCCGGGTCCCCGGATGGCAACCTGATTGCGCGCGCGCGCCGCTTGGGTCCCAACAAAGACAATGGTATTGGAGCAGCCGATGGTTGCGCGGTGCGACCTCTTCCTCGGCGACTCCAGGGTCATGGATTGCCAGGTCCGGCTCCCCGATACGATCGTGGTGGCCAATCTGCACCGGAGCACGAGGGGAGGTTCGGGGCTGTGGGAGTGCTCGTGAACGGATTGCGGGGCAGGCGGGGGAGCCGCGTCGTGGCTGCCTGAGGTCGCTGCCAGGGTCGCTCCGGCACCGGCGACCGCGCTTGCCAGAATGAGTCCGATTGCCATCAGGTCGGTGTCAGCTCGCTTCATTCTCCTGCCTCCGCGGTCCAGGGTGTCATTGCAGTGATCATGAGACGTCACACGAACTCGCAGGGTTGCCGGGACCGCCCACGAGTTCGGGCTCACTTGTCGTTGGACAACACTCAGGCTTCCAATAACCGGCAATGCTGCCTATCTTTTCAGGCTGCCAAGCACAGAGTCGCAGAACGGAAACGGTTACGAAACGAGGGGCCCGGCCATGGCGGACGTCCTCCACCAGCTCGATATGGAACACGCGCGGAACGATCTTCCCGACTTCGCGCCCGGTGACACCATCAAGGTCCTGTACCGGGTCCGCGAAGGACAGAAGGAGCGGATCCAGGTCTTCGAAGGCGTCTGCCTGGGACGGCGGGGCTCGGGGATGGGTGAAACCTTCACCGTCCGCAAGCTCTCCGGAGGAGTCGGCGTGGAACGCGTGTTCCCGGTGAACGCACCAACGGTCGGAGGCGTCGAGGTCGTCAGGCGGGGACGGGTGCGCCGGGCAAAGCTCTACTACCTCCGCGGCTTGCGCGGAAAAGCCGCTCGGATCAAGGAAAAGCGGGTCCCCAGACCGCACTAGTGGGCGTCGGCGTGAGCGGCCGGTTGTTCCTGGTGTGCTCCGTCTGAGCGTCGGGTGCCTCTGGACTATGAGCGCCCGTTCTGGGATCGGCGTCTTTCACACGTGGCGGGCGTGGACGAGGTGGGGCGCGGGCCGATTGCCGGGCCGGTGGTGGCGGCGGCTGTGATCCTTTCGGAGGGCGTGTCCATCGAGGGTGCGGCGGACTCGAAGTTGCTGACACCCGAGGCCCGGGCCGAGATCGCGGAAGAGATTCACGCACGAGCCGCGGCCGTGGCATTGGGAGCGGCGTCGGTTACCGAGATCGACCGGATCAACATTCTGCGCGCCACCACCCGGGCCATGAGGCGTGCCCTGAAACGTCTTCCCGTGAAGCCGGACCATGTCGTGGTGGACGGGCTGCCGGTGCTGGGTCTGGGGTGCAAGCACGATGCCGTGATCGGTGGAGACGGCGTTGTCCACTCGGTCGCCTGCGCGTCGATCGTGGCCAAGGTCTGCCGCGACCGGCTCATGAGGCGGCTTGCACCGCGGTACCCGGGCTACGGGTGGGAGCGGAACATGGGATACGCCACCCGGCGCCACAAGGAAGCCGTGCGAGACGCGGGGCTGACGCCTCACCACCGCACCACCTTCGGGCTGTTGCAACTGGAGTTGTCGCTGGAGGGGTAGTCGAGTGCCCGCGGCGTGCAGCGGGCCGACGAAGGACATGCCCGTGGCGCCGCCCGTGGTTATTTTTCCCGCGAGCCGGTAGCTCAGTTGGTAGAGCAACGGACTTTTAATCCGTAGGTCCTGGGTTCGATCCCCAGCCGGCTCATTGGGACATGCTCGTGACCATGTCGTCTCCCTCGACGCCCCACGCCAGGAGCCCCCATGACCGTCGCGCCATCTGCCCGCCCCTGCGCGGGCCGCCCCGCCGCCCATCCGCGCCCCCGCCCGGCGCTCCTCACGGCTGCGCTGTCCTCCCTGCTTCTTCTTGCGGCCCCCGCGTGCGCGCAAACCTCCCGCACGTTCGGCGACGACCCCGGTCTGGACCGGCTCGTGGCCGAGGTTGCGCGGCTGGCCGAACACGCCCAGGGCACGGTCGGCGTTGCGGCGTACCACCTCGAGACGGGACGCGGGTTTACCCTTCACGGCGACGAGCCCTTCCCGATGGCGAGCACCTACAAGGTTCCGATCGCGGTGCAGATCCTGACCATGGTGGACCGGGGCGAGATATCGCTTCGGGAGATGGTCGAGGTGGAGCAGGGCGACGTCTACCTGACGGCGAGCGCCATCAGCGACCTTCTGGACGACCCGGGGCTGGAAATCTCGATTCACAACCTGCTCGAGCTGATGCTCCTGATCAGCGACAACATCGCGACCGACGTGCTCATGCGTGAGGCCGGGGGCTCGGGTGCCGTGACCGCGCGCATGGCCGAGGTGGGGATCGGCGGGATCCGCGTGGATCGCCCGACCTGGGCCCTGATCGCCAACTGGCTGGGGCACCCGGATGTGCGCGAGGACGACCAGATCGCCCCGGACGACTTCCGCCGGATCCTCGAAGGCGAGCGGACGGACGAGGCCATGGCGGCCAACGACGCCGTCTTCAACAGCGACCCGCGAGACACCGCGACGCCCGCAGCCATGTCCGCGCTGCTTCAGAAAGTCTGGAACCGCGAGATCCTGTCGGAGGAAAGCTCCGCGCTTCTCATCGACATCATGTACCGTTGCCAGACCGGAGCCGGGCGGCTCAAGGGAGTGCTCCCGCCGGGGACCGCGGTCGCACACAAGACCGGGACGATCGGACAGACGACCAACGACGTGGGCATCATCGATCTGCCGGGCGGCGCGGGTCATGTGGTGACGGTCGTTTATGTCAAGGAATCGCAGGTCGAGATCGCGGACCGGGAACCCGTGATCGCCCAGATCGCCCGTGCGATCCACGACTACTTCGTGTTCAACCGTGGCTGATATTCGGCGGGGTTTCCTGGCCTTTCTCGTCCTCCTGTTCGTTCTCGCGCCGGCGGCCAGGGCCCAGCCCGCGCCGCTCCAGGGGTTGGACGACTACATCACGGCGGCGATGAAAGCGTGGGGCGTCCCGGGTTTGGCCCTCGCCGTGGTCAGGGATGACGAGGTCGTTCACGCGCGGGGCTACGGCGTGCGCGATGTCGCGAGCGGAGCGCCCGTCGACGAGCACACCCTCTTCGCCGTGGGCTCGACATCGAAGGCGTTCACCGCAACCGCGCTGGGACTTCTGGTCGACGAAGGCCGCCTGAGTTGGGACGACCGGGTGATCGACCATATCCCCTGGTTCGAGATGCACGATCCCTACGCGACCCGGGAACTGACCGTCCGGGACCTTCTCACCCACCGGAGTGGCCTCGCGCGCGGCGATGCGGTCTGGTACAACTGGCCGTACGGCCGCCTGGAGATCATCCGGCGCATCCGCCATCTGGAGCCGACCCGGAGTTTTCGCGGCGCGTGGCAGTACCAGAACCTGATGTTCCTGACTGCGGGAGAGGTCGTCGCGGCGGTCTCGGGGCAGACGTGGGACGATTTCATCGACCAACGCATCTTCACTCCCCTGGGAATGGACCGAAGCGTCACGTCCACTGATGAACTGGGACGGTTCGAGAACGTCGCGACGCCACATGTCCGTGTGGATGGCGCGGCCTCGCCGGTGGCGCACAAGAATATTGACAACGTGGGTCCGGCGGGGTCGATCTACTCGAGCGTGTCGCAGATGGCCCGCTGGCTCGGGCTCCACATGGCCGGCGGGGTACACGATGGCGTGCGGCTCGTGAGCGACAGCGTCATGGCCGAGATGCACAGACCGCAGATGCTGATCCAGGCCGACGCGCCCGAGAACAGCCTGCACGCCCGCGACGCCCCCATGAACTTCAATGCATACGGGCTGGCGTGGTGGATCATCGACTACAGCGGGCGCAAGGTCGTCGACCACGGAGGGGGGATCGACGGGATGAGGGCGCACATCGCCTTCATGCCCGAGGAGGGTGTCGGGATGGTGGCCTTGTCCAACGCGCGCCCCAACAACCTCATCGTGGCGCTGATGTACCAGGTGTTCGACCGTTTTGTCCGCCAGAACGGGTCCGAAATGGCGGACTGGAGTGCCCTGATGCTGGCTGAACAGAAGGAAAGCGCCGCCCGCGCTGCCGAGGCGCGCCGGAACCGTGATGCAACCCGTGCGCGAAGGACCGAGCCCTCGCGGCCGCTCGCGGAATACGCGGGCCGTTACGGGCACGAATACTACGGGTCGGTGGAGATCACGCACGACCGGGAAGCACTCCGGTTGAGCATGGGAGGCAAGACCACGGGCCGAATGGAGCACTGGCACTACGACGTTTTCAGAGTATTGCCCGACAATCCTGCCCATTCAGAGATGTTCATCGTCTTCACCATTGGCGCGGCGGGAGTCGTTGACGTGCTCGAGATCGAGGGGTTGGGGACGTTTGCGCGGCAGTGAGAAAGGGGTGATTCCGTCTGCGGTGGCCATCGCCGCCGTTCTGGCTATTGCGCCGCCCGCGGTTGCACAGCAAACAGCCGTAGCGGCGACTTCGGCGTCTCGGGCACCGGCGACAAGGGCGCCCACCACCGGTGCGCAGGACACGCTGGCCGGGCTCGAAGCGTACATCCGCGAATCGATGCCGGATTGGGACGTTCCCGGGCTCGCGGTGGCGGTCGTCTACAACGACGAGGTCGTCTTCGCCGAGGGCTTCGGAGTGAAGGAGATGGGGAGGGACGATCCCGTCGACGCGCACACCCTCTTCCAGATCGGTTCCGTCACCAAGTCGTTTGCGGCCGGGGCCATCGGGGCGCTGGTGGACGACGGACTGGTCGGCTGGGACGATCCGGCCGTGAAGCACCTGCCCTGGTTCCGGGTCAGGGATCCCTGGGTCACGCGGGAGATGACGGTTCGCGACCTGTTGGCCCACCGTTCGGGAATGCCGGGAGACGCGTATCCGGTGCTGGCGGTCATGGACGCGCGTCAGGCGGCCGAACGCCTCCGGCTCCCGGAGAACCAGGCGCCGCTGCGGCAGGGCTTCCGGTACAGCAACCAGGCGTACGGAGTCGCGGGCCTGATCGTCGAGGCGGTGACCGGGGTGAGCTGGGGCCATTGGGTCAGGGAGCGGCTCCTGCTGCCGCTCGAGATGCACGAGAGCGGGACCAGCCCCTACGACGTGTGGGACGGTCCTTACGTGGCGTCGACGTTCCTGGGCGTCGCACCGGCGGGCAGGGTGAGCATCGACGACGCGCCGGGCCGCAACGTCGCCATGCCCCACGGCGTGGACCGCAACGGGGAGCGGCGGGTACTTCCGTGGCAATCGTACGACAACATGCAGGCCGCGGGGAGCGTGGTGTCCAACGTCGCCGACCTCGCGAACTGGATGCGCATGCACGTCAGGCGTGGCTTCTTCAACGGGGAGTTCGTGCTTGAGGATTCGACCGTTTCGGAAATGCACGCGCCCCAGGTGGCGACCGAGCACACTTTTGTCTTCGCCGACGACCATGCGGGCGCCTACGGGATGGGTTGGACCCGGGCCACCTTCCACGACCGCCTCCATCTTTCCCACGGCGGTGGGATCTTCGGGTTCCCCGCGTACGTGGCCATGCTGCCCGAAGTCGGCGCGGGGGTGGCGGTCCTGGCCAACGGCAGCATGTGGACGCCCTACTACCCGCATCAGGAGATCGCGGCGTGGGTCTTCGCGCGCCTCCTCGGCGTCGAGCCGCGCGACTGGCACGGCGAGATCATGGCTCGCACCGGGATCATACACGCCCAGGTGGAGGAGGCGCTCGCTGCTCAGGACGCGGCCCGAATCCCCGGGACGCGTCCTTCCCTGTCACTGGAAGACTACCCGGGCACGTACGAGGACGCGTACGGCTCCGGGCCGGTCACGGTGGCGCTTTCGGACGGTCGCCTGGTCCTTCACTTTGATGGACCGGGTGCATTCAGGGGTGACATGGAGCACTGGCATCACGATGTATTCCGCCTGTACTTCGATGGCGGGGACGGGCAGGCCTACGGGAGCTCGTTCGTCACCTTCACCATCGGCTCGGACGGGGGCATCGATCGCATGGACCTCGGATTCATGGGTGAGTACAGGAAGGCCGGGTGATGCGCAAGTCCCTGCGGTCGCCCGCCTGGCCCGACCTGGCTCCGTGTGCGGACCTTGCGCCGCCTGCGGCCCTGGCCTTGCTTGCGGCCCTCGCCTTGCACGCGACTGCATGCTCGGGGGGTGGGGAAGGCACGTCCGTGACCCCTCCGGATCCCCCACCCCCGCCCGTGGAGCCGCCGACGCGGCCGGTACCCTGCACCTTCGCGAACGCCACGTGCCAGGAACGGGTCGAGATCGCGAGCGGACTGTTCCTCCCGGCCTACAGCACGCACCTGCTCTCGGAAACACACGCCTCGGTAACCCGGGGGCTGATCGTCATTCACGGAAACGCCCGCGACCCCGACAACTACTTTCTGAGCGGATTGAATGCCGTGGCACGAGGGGGCGTCTCCGGCAGCACGGCGGTCGTCGCGCCCTACTTCCAGACCGACGATGACGCCCCGGAGTCGGACGAACCCTTCTGGTCCAGTCCGGGATGGAAGCGGGGGAACCTGTCCAGACCCGAGGGCCCGTCGCCGCGGGTCAGCTCCTACGCGGCGATCGACCGGATCGTCGAGGAGTTCCTGGACGTGGCCCGCTTCCCGGCAATTCGCGACATCGTGGTGACCGGTCATTCCGCCGGCGGGCAGGTCGTGCATCGCTACGCGGCGTCGAGTACGGTGCAGGAGGAGGCGCGCGACGGTGTCACCTTCCGCTACGTGGTGGCCAATCCGTCCACATACCTGTATCCGGGGCCCGAGCGCGAGAACGAGGCGGGGAACTTTGCGGTCCCGGGGGGCGGCTGCGATGACTACGACGAATGGCACTATGGTCTGCTGGACCGCAATACCTGGGCCGAACGTCTGGAGCCGGACACCATCCGGGCACTGTTGTCGCGCCGGGATGTGCGCATTCTGGTGGGTGACGCCGATACCTTGAGTGCGTCCCTCGACGTGAACTGTGGCGCCAATCTCCAGGGCCCGAACCGCTACGTTCGCGGACGCACCATCGTGCGCTTCATGGATGCCCTGTTCGTGGGCCACGCCCATCGGGAAATGATCGTGCCGGGCGTGGGGCACTCCAACCGGTCGATGTGGCTGTCGAGCGTCGGACAGGAGTCGCTCTTCGGGAATTAGCAGGGTCTCGCCGCAAAACGACCGGGTGCGCCCTGCCGGTCTGGAACCGGGCGGATTCCCGCGCGAGGTCCTGGAACGGGAACCTGGATCCTTGCCGGAATAGCCGTGTAGACGGTTGACGAATCCTTCCAGGGTTTATCTTTGAAGTCATACGGTCCCCGATGAGCGGGTTTGAGCGGGCCGACCTTCCACGGCCGGGCCGGTCAAGGCGCCCGCCGACTCAGCGGAGTCTTGAATGCGAAACTTCATTTCGTGTGCCATTGCGAGCGTGCTTTTCATTGCGGCGACAGGGGTGCGCGCGCAAGTCCCCGGGGTTGCGGTCGGGGCGGGGGATGGTGGGGTGTTGGGGGGGGGGGGGGCGGGGGGGGCTGGCGTCCCGGCGACGTTGTCGATGGACACCGACGCGGAACAGCCGTTGAGCACGACATTCACGGTCAACTTCCGTTTTTCGAAATCCGTGAGCGACTTCGCTCTTAATGACATCCGTGTCACCAACGGCACATTGGGAGATCGGTTAAGGGGAACCGGCAGGCTCTACACGGTCGAAGTCACGCCGAAGAGCGACTTCGACGGGCTCGTGAACGTAGAGGTACGCAGCAACGCTGTGGATGACGGCAATCCCGAAACCGACACGGATTTCGAGGTGGACACAAGGGCTCCCAGGTTCGTGGACGCAACCATCGATGAGGTGACCCTCGTCATCACATACGACGAGGACCTGGACCGGACATCGGAACCGGAAACCACGGACTATACGGTCCGAGTGGAAAACAGCGTCGGCGTCTTTCTTCTCAGGGCGGATGTCCGTGGCGACGAGGTGACCCTGATTCTCAGAGACCCCGTGTCGAAGGGCGACCGTGTCACTCTGGATTATGTGCCTCCGACCAGCAACCCGCTCCAGGATGAACTGGGCAACGAAGCCGTGGAACTCGACCGCGAACCGGTCACCAATAACACCCTGACTGGGGAAGACCTTCCGAGCAAGCCCAGGAACCTGAGGGCGACCGCCGACGGCAGGACCAGAATCGACCTGGACTGGGACGCGCCGTCCGATGATGGTGGTTTCGACATCATCGGCTACCGGATCGAGTCCTCGCGTACCGGCAGCAGCGGTAGTTGGGACGATCTGGTAGACGACACGGAAAGTACCAGGACCACGTACACAGACACCGGACTCGATGCGGGGACCAGGTGGTTCTACCGGGTATCGGCAATCAATCGCGAAGGCGAAGGTCCGCCCTCCGATATTGCCGACGCCACGACCGACGGCGGGGTGCCCAGCGCCGTGCGCAACCTGACGGCCACCGAGAACGGACAGTTGCGCATCGACCTTTCGTGGGACGAGCCGAGCTACGATGGTGGCGGCATCAGCGGCTACCTCATCGAGGTGTCGACCAACAGGGGCAGTGCCTGGTCCGATCTGGAGGTCAACACGCGCTCTACGAGCACCACGTATTCGCACACGGGACTGACCGGCGGAACGACGCGGCACTACCGGGTGTCGGCAATCAGCTCCGCGGGCACGGGCGATGCCTCCAACGTTGCCAGCGCGACCACCGACATCGGCCCGCCGAGTGCGCCGGTGAGCCTGAGCGCGGTGGCGCTGAGCGAGTCGCGAATCCAGCTGTCCTGGGGGCCGCCGACCAACGACGGGGGTGCCCGGATCACCGGGTACCGGATCGATGAATCTCGCACGGGTGGGACAGTGTGGACGACCCTGGTCGGGAACACGCGTTCCACGTCCATGACGTACACGCACGGCGATCTTCCGCCCGGGACCACCCGCACCTACAGGGTAGCGGCGATCAATTCGCAGGGCACGGGCGTGTATTCCAGGAGGGCGAGCGCCACCACGAGGGCCACCGTCCCAAGTGCGCCCACCAGCCTGACCGCGTCAGCAAGCGGGCAGACCCGGATCAACCTGTCCTGGCGGGCTCCCCTCCTGGACGGGGGCGCTCGCATCACGGGGTACCGGATCGAGTTCTCGCCCACGGGGACGTCTGCGTGGACGGTGCTCGTGCCCAACACATCATCCTTCTCCACTACCTACACGCACCGTGGCCTTGCCCCTGCCACCACCCGGTACTACCGCGTGTTCGCGATCAACTCGGTGGGGCACAGCGAGGCATCGAACATTGCCAACGCCAAAACGGATGCCACGGTTCCCGGCGCGCCGACCCGCCTTTCGGCTGCTGCTCGCGGACAGAACCAGATCGACCTGTCCTGGGTGGCGCCCGCCAGCGACGGCGGCGCGCCGATCACAGGGTACCGGATCGAGAGTTCCACCAACGGCACAACCTTTACGACGCTGCGGAGCAACACCAACTCTCCCGCCACCACATTCCCCCACACGGGCCTGGCTCCCGCCACGCGGCTGTTCTACCGGGTATACGCGATCAACAGCGCCGGCCGGAGCCCGGCTTCGAACATCGCCAACGCCACGACCGACGCGACCGTTCCGACCGCTCCAACAAGCCTCTCGGCCACGGCCAGCGGCACGTCGCAGATCGACCTGTCGTGGCAGGCGCCCTCGTTCGATGGCGGGGCCCGCATTTCCGGGTACAGAATCGACGTTGCCGATAGTGGAGGCGGGCCCTGGGCGGCGTTGGTCGCCAATACGCGGTCCGGTTCGACCAGCTATTCCCACACGGGATTGGCTCCGGCCAGCACCCGCTACTACCGTGTGTCCGCGATCAACTCGGTGGGGAGGAGCCCGGAGTCCGGTGTTGCTAACGCCACCACGGACGCGACCGTTCCCGACGCGCCCACAAACCTGATGGCGACGGCGACCGAGCCTACCCGGATCGACCTTGTCTGGGCCGCTCCGGCGTATGACGGGGGAGCACCCGTAAGCAGCTACCGTATCGAAATCTCGGTGGACGGTGCCGCATGGAGCGATCTGGCGGCATCGACGGGGGTGACCTCTACCGCCTACGGGCACACGGGCCTGAAGCCGGGGAGCACGCGCCACTATCGGGTTTCGGCGATCAACGTCGCGGGCACCGGCGTGCCTTCGAACGTCGCGTCCGCGACCACCGACGATCCCAGGGACCGCGCCGGACGCGTGAACAGGGAAGTGCTCTCGCACGCGGCCGCAGCCATGACGTCGAGCACGTTCTCGGCGATTGCGGGCCGGGTCGAGTCGTTCGCCGACAGCGATCCCTTTGGCAGGCGGGTTCAGATGGGAGGCTTCTCGTCACTGGGCGCGGCCTCGGCGCTGCAGTCCGGAATGTCCGGGCTCGGAAACCGCGGATTCGGCGGCACCGACCTGGATGCCCGTCGGCTGCTGGACGGAGCCTCCTTCCTGATCCCGCTTGGCGGCGACTCGCCGAGTCAGATCGGTTCCGGCATGCCCGCCCTGGCGACCTGGGGGAGCGGCCAGTATCACAACATGTCGCGGCCTCGCGGGGGTCTGGTCGACTGGGAAGGCAATATGCTCAGCTTGCACGCGGGCGCGGATGTCCGGTTGCGGCCGCATGTCCTGGCCGGGTTGGTGGCTACGCGGTCCACGGGAGATTTCGACTTCACCGACAAGACCGGCGAGACGGACGTGGCGGGCACCTACGCCAGCCGGATGACCAGCATCAACCCCTACGTTGCGGGATTCCTGGGCCGGGTGGACATAACCGGATGGGCCACGGGTGGATACGGTTGGGGGAGTATCGAGATCGAGGATGAACGGAAGGAGTTGCGGTCGAGCAAAGTCAGCATCTTGAACGGGGGCGCGGGTGGCGTCGGCGATCTGCTCGCGAGCGGGAACGCGGCGTTGCGTCTGAAGGCCGAGGGCTGGCTCGCTCGAGTCGATGTGGAGGGCGCTGAGGAAATCGACTCGGTGACTCTGGACATGGGCCGGGCGCGGGTCGCCCTGGAGTGGAAACAAGGGTACCGGTTCGCCTCGGGACACGAGATGGCGGTCCTGCTCGAAGGAGGATTGCGCTACGATTCCGGTGACGGACCCACCGGTTCCGGAATGGAGTTTGGGGGAGGACTTCGGTACGTCAGTCCGCAGGGTGGCCTGACGCTGGAGGGCCGCGGCAGGCTGCTCGCGACCGGGCACCTGGGGTATGAGGAGTGGGGTGTCAGCGGGCTCGTCCAGTTCGACACGCACGGACGTGGCGAGGGCCTGTCGGTGAGAATGGTCCCGACGTGGGGAGAGGCGTCGAGCGGTGTTCAGGCGCTTTGGGACCGGGGTGTGAGCGGAATGCCGCACGGCGGCTTCACCCCGGCGCGAGGCCGGCTCAACACCGAAGTGGAATACGGGCTGCGCAACTTTGCCGGCACACCCTACGGCCGCTTCTACATCGTGGACGGCGGAGACCGCGCCTTCGGCAGTGGGGTTCGCTACGAAATCACCCGCGTGATGGATCTGCGCCTGGAGGGTACGCGCCGGCAGAGCGCCATCGGCACCGCGCGGCACGGTCTCACCATGAGAGGGCTGTGGAAATTCTAGTTGCCGGGACGCCAGTGCCCGACCGACAGGGTGTCCGTCTTCATGATGTCCGGGTTGACCCAGTAGTACGGCCCGAACGACCGTGCCGAGGGCCATAGCTCGTCCAGCGTGGTAGCGTCGTACAGGACTCCGTCCTTCATGACCAGGTCGATGTCGAGCGTGTTTTCGATGTCGTCCAGCGGGTTGGCATCGAGGATGACGAGGTCGGCGTACTTGCCGGTGGCAATGCTCCCCAGCTGATCCTCCAGGCCGAGGTATCGTGCCCCGTGCAGGCTCGCGACCTCGAGGGCGCCCAGCGGTCCCAGGGCTTCCGCGTACGCCCACACCTCCCAGTGCGAAGCGGGCCCGTGCTGCTGCCCGTGCGATCCGATCACCCCGTAGCCTCCCTCCGCGATGACGTCGGCCATCCCCTCGGCGACGATCGCGAAGCCGTAGTCGGACTCCGGACGCAGGTTGCGCCTTCGCGCATGCGGGATCAGGTGACGCCAGGGCAGCCACTGCCGGAGCTTGTCGTCGAGCCAGGTGTCGTCACGCTGGAAGAAATACTCTTCGGTCCATGGCGAGGACCCCCCCACGACGACCGTGGGCGAGTAGTAGAAACCGGCCTGGCCGAGAAAGCGCGACACGTCGGAGTAGACGGGGAACTGGACGAGGGCGTGCTCGAAGCCGGCGTGGCCATCCATCACCAGTCCGATGTTGTGCGAAAGATCGAAGTTGCCGCCCTCGGATGTCGCCACCATGCCCCTGGTGCGTGCCGCGTCCACCAGCCACTGCGCGCGGCGCCGGTTCGGCTGCAGGTACTGCTTGATGCTCTCCGCTCCCCAGCTCTGCAGCCGGGCCACCTGATTGTCGGCCTCCTCGGGCGAGTCCACGTCCGCCTTGAACGGATCGTCGCCGGCGGTCAGCGTCTCGCCCGTTGCGTAGATGCGCGGGCCCACCATCCGGCCTGCCTGCACAAGGTCCTTGGTGCTCCAGGTGTTGACCGACGATGCGGCCGGGTCCCGGGTCGTGGTTACGCCGTACGCCAGGTAGACGCCATGCTCGAAGCCGCGCTCGGGAATCATGCCCATTGATTGGCGGTTGTGGTGCCCGTGCATGTCGATCCAACCCGGAATGACGGTTTTTCCGGTGCCGTCAATGATCCGATCGGCCCCCGAGATGTCGCATTCGCCGACGCACGCGATCCGTCCGCCGACGGTCACGACATCGCCCCGCTCGACCACGCCGGCCTCGTCGAGGGTGATGATGCGGGCGCCGGTGATGGCGACGGAACCCTCGGGCAGGTTGCGGGGAACATCGAGGCGCAGATGGGTGACCGACGTCTCCCCTGTGCCCAGGTCGTGGGTGGCGTAACGGGTGCCGCCCCCGAACTCCAGGGTGGAACTGTCACGCCAGCGGGGAAACAGTCCCCCCCGGGTCGTAAGCCGTTCGACCGGAAGGCGCCCACCCATGCGCGCAATCGCGGGAAGCGCGTCGGCGGAACGCGCGGGAGGAACGGGCGCCACGAAGACGTCTCCCACGGTCACAAAGGCCACCCTCGCCGCGTCGGGCGAGGCGACCGCTTCCCACGTCGCCGGCAACTCGACGTGTTCACGCCGGTCCGCGCCGTCGGAGGTCACGGAGACGAGCACGCCGTCGCTGGCGAAGTAGATCCGCCCGTCGCTGGCGTAGGTGGCAACGGGCACAGCGATGCCGAAGCCGCCGGGAACACGGGCCACAGGCGTGCCCGGTCCGCGGACTTCGCCGTCCGCGGCGAAGCGCACCAGGTCATGCCATGGGTTGTCGGCCGGAGTGCGTCCGCGCGCGGTGGCACCCGATCCCCGCGCCACCAGGATCTCGCTGCCGTCGGGACTCCACACCGGGTTCATGTACTCGCCAGGCCGGTCGGAGACGCGCCGGGGCTGCCCGCCGCCGCCGGGGACGCGCCACAGGTGCCCCCCATCGGCCCAGTCGAAGGTGGTGAAGGCGACGGAGGCGCCGTCCGGAGACCAGACCGGAGCGTACTCGAAGGTGGGGAAATCCTCCGGTGTCAGCCGGCGAGGCTCGCCACCGGCGGCGTCGCGCAGCCAGAGCTTGCCGATTGCCTCGAACACGACCGTTTGCCCGTCGGGGGAGGCGGTCGGCCACCGGAGGAAGCGCGCGTCGAAGGAATCGTCGGGAATGCTGCGCGTGCTGTGGGCCATTTCGGAGATGGTGCGCTCGACACGGGCGCTGAAGGGGATGGTCCCCACCTCGCCGGTGGCCGGATCGAGCACGCGGATGCCACCACCCTGGGACAGGTAGATTCGGGTTCCCGCGGCGTCCCATGTGAGGCGGGGCAGGATCGGTCCCGCCCTTGTTATTTCCTGTGTCATGTCCCATTCGACCGGGTCCATGATCAGCCGCTCGGTCCCCGTGTCCAGATCGCGCAGCCAGAGCCCGGTCCGTGGGCCGAAGACGTGGCCCCGGTATTCCAGAACGCCGTCGGGTATCCGCCGTCCGAAGGCCAGGAACCGCCCGTCGGGGGACACTTCGGGTGCGAATGCACCGCCGCTGGTCATGCGGCCCTGCTGCTGCGACTGGCCGGAGGTGATCGGCGTGACGTGTCCGGTCGCCAGTTCGAGTCGGCGGATCTGAAAGTCTCCCTTCGACGAATCCTGTCCCCCGAATGGCAGGATCGAGCCCACGAACTGGTGGAAGTAGAGGTAGCGCCCGTCCCGCGAGACGGAAGACCATCCGGGCATCTCGGTGGTGTAGGGGACCAGTTCGATACCGGTTCCACCGTCCCGGTGATACATGAACAGCCCGTAGGAGAAGAGCCCTCCCGCCGACATGTCGGTCTGCCGGACGACCAGGTAATCGCCATCCGGGAGCCACACGGGCTCCGCCGCGCGGATGTTGATGTCCGTGAAGACCGGTTGGGGATCCGAGCCGTCGGCTCCCATGATCCACAGGTTGTTCTGGCCGTTCCGGTCGGATATGAACGCGATCTCGGAGCCGTCGGGCGAGAAGACGGGGTGAATGTTCAGTGCGAGACCGGAGTCCTGCGTGATGCTGGTCGCCTCGCCGCCGCCGGCCGGCATTCGGTAGATGTGACCGAGGAGGTCGAAGACGAGCCAGGCCCCGTCGGGGGATATGTCGACGGACATCCAGGTGCCCTCGGTCGTCGTAAACCCGATTTCGCGGGTCTCGCCACGGGGCTGGGTGATGTCCCAATCGGCGGGAGCGTTCTGGGCGGCGACGGGGGTGGCCATGGTGGAGATGGCGAGGGCCTGGGTGGAGATGGCGAGGGCCACCAGGGCGATGGTGCGGACCATGGCGGTCGCGAGGCGGTGGGCGGGGGGCGGCGCAATAGGTGACCGGGTCACGTGATGCCTCCTTGTGTGGACGAGGGCCGGAAAATGTCGCATGTGCGGTGGGGTGGGGCGAGGGTGTGGTCCGGGATTGGCGGTCCGTGGCAGAAGGCCCCTGTCGGGTTTGCGCTCGGCACCCCAACTTACCAGTCGCCTCTCACGCCACTGCAGCAGTCAGGATGGAGTCACCGAAGATGACCGGACAAGAGAAGACCCCCCCAAGCGCTTCTTTCGCCCAAACCTGCGAACGACCTCGCCCCTTTGCGCTCTTCGCACTCATCGCGCTCTGGGCCATCGCGCTGCCCGCGGGGACCCTCCGCGCGCAGGACGCCGCCTCGACCGCCACGCAGGATCCGCCCAGCGCGGCCGCCGCGGTTCTTTCGGCGCAGGGGTGGGTGGAGCCGCCGGCTGAAATTGCGGACGCGGTGCTGGCGCCCCGGTATCTGAACGTGACGCTGAACCAGGCAAGTCCCGACGGGCGGTGGTTCCTCAACGTGGTTGGCGACGGGCCGGTCACGATGGACCGCTTTTCGCGCCCCTTCGACGAGTTGGGCGGCCAGTTCCTGGAGCCCCAGGCGAATCGTCACCGCAACCTGTCGATCCGCAGCTCCGCGGGGTTGCAGGTGATCTCGGCCTCCGACGGCTCGGTCACCGACATCGAGGTTCCAGGCGGCGCGCGCGTGTCGGCGGCCCAGTGGTCGCCCGACGGGTCCGGCCTTGCCTTCTACGTCCACACCGACGACGAAACGCACATTTACGTGGCCGATCCGGAGAGCGGCGACTCTCGCCGGATCACGCGCGACCCCGTGCTGGCCACCATGGTCACCAACTTCGAGTGGACCTCGAACGGCGCAGAGATTGCAACCGTGCTGGTTCCGGAAGACCGTCCCGGGCGGCCCATGGAGCCCACCGTCCCCGCGGGTCCCGAGATCAAGCAGACCGAGGACGGCAAGAATGTCCTCAGGACCTACGCCAGCCTGATGGCGACGCCGTACGACGAGTCGCTGCTGCAGTGGCACGTCACCGGGCAGCTGGCCACAATCGCCGTCGACAACCGGGACGTCACCCGGGTCGGCGACCCGGCCATGCTCCGGAGCTTCGACTTCTCGCCCGACGGCCGGCACGCACGCGTGACGACGATGCAGGAGCCGTTCAGCTACGTCGTCCCGGTGACCAGCTTCGGTCGCGTCGAGGAGATCTGGGACCGCGAAGGCAACGTGCTCGCCGAGATAGCCGAGACCGAACTGAACACGGGCATCCGGGGAGCCCCGTCGGCACCGGGCGTTGCTGGCGACGAGGAGGAGGCGGACCGGCGTCAGATCAGGTGGCGTGAAGACGGAGCGGGCCTGACCTTCCTGCAGATGGAGCCGGCTCCCGAGGAAGAGGAGGGGGACGAGGCCGCGGCCGAGGAGGAGGATGAGGAGGCGGACGGGCGCCGAATGGACCGGGTCATGCTGTGGTCGGCGCCCTTCGGGGAAGACGACACGACCGTTCTCTACGAGAGCAACCGGCGGATGGCGAACCACCGCTACTCGGCGGACTACGGCTGGCTCTTCGTCACCCGGAGACCCGGCGGCGATGGCGGTGGGAGGGGCTTCGGCGGCGGGGGTGGCGGCGGCACGGTCACCGAGTACGCTGTCCGGCTGGACGACCCGGAGACACGCTACACGATCAGCGAGTGGGATTCCGACGAGTTCTACGCCAACCCCGGCTCGCTTCTGATGGACAACGGCCAGGCCGGTGGCGGCGGTGGGGCCTTTCGCTTTGGAGGTGGCGGCGCGTTGGCCGGCACGCACTTCGTGGAGGTCGTCGGGGAGGACGGCGGCGAGTCCGTCTTCCTCATGGGCACCCGCTACAACGAAGACCCTCTGGCCGAGTCTCCGATCAGCTTCCTGGACCGGGTCGCGCTGCGCACCGGCGATCGCGAGAGGGTCTACGAGAGCTCGAACGACGGCGAATACGAGCGCATCACCAGGGTGCTGGATGCGGACGCCGGCAGGTTCGTGGTGCATCGCGAATCTCCGACCGAGGTCGGGCAGTCGTTCCTCGTAGACGGCGGGGCACGCTCGCAACTGACCCAAAACGTCGACTACTCGCCCGATCTGACCAACGCACCACGCCAGCGCTTCACGGTCGAGCGCCCGGACGGGTTCCGCTTCCTGGTCAATGTCACAATGCCGCCGGACTTCGTGGAGGGCGAAGAACGACCCGCGATGTTCTGGTTCTACCCGCGGGAATACGAGGATCAGGAGTCGTACGACGAGCGCGGACGCACCTTCAACAAGAACGCGTTCCCCAACTTCGGCACCCGCTCGATCGAATACCTGATCCGGCTGGGGTATGTCGTGGTCGAACCCGACGCGCCGATCGTGGGCGAAGCGGGGCGCATGAACAACAACTATCAGCACGATCTGCGCAACAATCTCGCGGCGGTCATCGACGAGCTGGACGCACGGGGGATCATCGACCGGCGCAGGCTCGGTCTTGGCGGGCACTCGTACGGTGCATTCGGAACCGTCAACGCGATGGTGCACACACCGTTCTTCAAGGCCGGGATCGCGGGGGACGGCAACTACAACCGGACCTTTACCCCGCTGGGCTTCCAGTCCGAGCGCAGGCACTTCTGGGATGCTCGCGAGGTGTACCTCGGGATGTCGCCGTTCGTGTATGCGAACAACCTGACCGGCGCTCTCCTGATGTACCACGGCATGCACGACCAGAACGTGGGCACCGCACCCGACCACTCGCCGCGGCTGTTCCACGCCCTGAACGGGCTCGGCAAGGAAGCCGCAATGTACCTGTACCCCTTCGAGGACCACGGTCCCGCGACAAGGGAGACGTTGCTCGACCTGTGGGCGCGGTGGACCGCCTGGCTCGAGGTTCACCTTGCAGAGGAGACCAGGCCGGTCACCTGAGGACCGGGCCGACAAGCGGGAGCTACATGAGCGACGAGACGTTTCCCGGGAACATCGTTGAGCCGCTGACACCGCCGCGCCGGGCCACACTGGCGGAGTATCTCTCTCGTCCCGGCCGGCCGGAGAGCGCCATGTCCATCGGCGAGGTGCAGGGGTTCCTGTTCTCGGTCGCCGCGTCCCCCGACCTGGTGCAGCCGTCGGAGTGGTACCCGGTCGTCTTCGGCGGTGAATTGCCCACCTTCGAGGACGGCAAGCAGGCCGAGGGGATCATGGGGGCGCTGCTGTCGCTGTACAACGTCATCAACGACGATGTGCGCGAGGGCGGTGGGAGATTGCCCGACGAGGTGAAGGTCCGCGACGACATGCTGGCGAACATGGAGCACGATTCGCCGCTTTCCGAGTGGTCACGCGGGTTCATCGAGGGTCACCTCTGGCTGCAGGAAACCTGGAAGCCGTTCGAGGGCAGTCTGGCCGACGAATTCATGGACGTGTTGTGGATATTGGGTTTTTTCGCCACCGGTCCGATTGCGGAAGCGATGATGGAGGAGTTGGGGGATCCGGAGCGGCCGCTGGAGGTCGTCGTCAGGGAGACGTGTGACGAGTTTGCCAGGGCCGCTTCGATCTATGCGATGATCGGCGTGCATCTGCAGGACCGTCAACGGGAACGCAAACGGGCACGCCCGGCGGAGAGGGATTTCGTTCGTCCCGGCCGCAATGATCCCTGCTCATGCGGGAGCCTCAAGAAATACAAGAAGTGCTGCGGGCGGATCGCGCTGGCGTAGGGGCGGGCGATGCCGCCGGCTGCCGCGCACCGACCCGGCGCTTTGTGATCGGCGGGAGAGCGCGGGGAGCAGTCCGATGAAGGTGGGTGGAGTTCCGTACCGGGCGATTTTCATTGCGGGCGATCAGGTCACCGCGGGCGATCAGGTCACCGCGGGCGATCAGGTCACCGCGGGCGACGCAGGCACCGCGGGCTACGCAGGCACCGCGGGCGACGCAATGGATGTTCGGGTCATCGACCAGACCCTCCTCCCGCACCGGTTCGAGACGATGCGCCTGGAGTCCGCCGCCGATGCTGCGCGCGCCATCCGCGACATGGTGGTGCGCGGGGCGCCCTTGATTGGCGCGACCGCCGCGTATGGCGTGGCGCTTGCGATGCGCGCCGACCCGTCCGATGCGTCGCTTGAAAGAGCGCTTACCGGCCTCGGGGGAACCCGTCCGACCGCGGTAAACCTGGTCTGGGCGCTCGATGGTGCCCGAGCGTTGTTGCGCGGGTTGCCGGCGGCAGAGCGCGCTGATGCGGCCTTCCGTTTTGCCGCCCGCCTCTGTGAAGAGGATGTGCGCACCAATCGGAGCATCGGCGGGTTCGGTCTGGAACTCTTCCGGGAGATCGCCAACCGGGCCGGAGCGACGGTGGGTGGGGCGGGACGCAGCCTCAACGTCTTGACGCATTGCAACGCGGGGTGGCTCGCGACCGTCGACTGGGGAACCGCGACCGCTCCCGTGTACCGCGCACACGACGAGGGGCTGGGAATCCATGTATGGGTGTGCGAGACGCGCCCGCGGTTCCAGGGAGCCGGGCTGACCGCCTGGGAGCTGGGCCAGCACGGGGTGCCCCACACGCTGGTCTCCGACGGCGCGGCCGGGTACCTGATGAGCCGCGGCAAGGTCGATGTGGTGATCGTAGGGACGGACCGCACGACCGCCGCGGGCGATGTCGCGAACAAGGTAGGCACCTACCCGCTCGCGCTCGCCGCCCGCGACAACGGCGTGCCCTTCTACGTGGCGGCGCCGTCGCCGAGCATCGACTGGAGCATGGAGGACGGGACGGGCATCCCGATCGAGGAGCGTGACCCGGAGGAGGTGACGCGGGTGCGGGGGGTGGACGATGAAGGGGTGGAGCGGAGGGTGCGGGTCACGCCGGAGGGCACCCGGGCCGCGAACTACGCCTTTGACGTGACGCCCGGGCGGCTGGTGACGGGGCTGGTGACGGAGCGGGGGGTCTGTGCGGCGGACGGAGCCGCGATGAGGGGGCTGTTCGGGCGGTGAGGGGAGGTGAGGCCCACAACTGGCGCGAAAACCAGTTGTTGATGAGGTATCAGAGTGCAATGTCCCGAAGCTGCTTGGCAATGAACGCATTCATGGACATTCTCCGACCACTCGCTTTGGTGGCCAGGATGCGGTGGAGGTCGGGGTCGACACGGACCAGGATCCGACCGGAATATGGCTTGCTGGGTTCCCTCCCCGTCTCTTCGCAGAACTCAAGGTAGTCGTCCACAGCCGTCGCATCGACGCCTTCAGCTCGCCCACCGACCGACCTTCGAAGTTGATTCCGTCCCTTGTGTTGACGACGTGACCGGCGAAGAACTCGTATTCGTCGTCGTACTCGAAGACGCCTGTGTAGCCCCTGTACTCAATCATCCTTCGACTCCTGCTCTTTCCAGGAAACGGCGCATGCGCCTGACCAGGCCCTTTCCGCATTCCGGACGGGGGTGGCCATCCGGCCAACCTACCCCGCGACGATCTTCCAGATCTTCCCGCGCAACGAATCACTCACGTAGACCGACCCATCCGGCCCGACTGCGACCCCTGTCGGCCGGTTGTCGGCCTGGTTGGACGAGGTGATCTGTCCACCCGCGAAGCCATCCGCAAAGATCGACCAGTCGCCGGTGGGAGCGTCCCCTTCGAAGGGTATCCACACGACGTTGTAGCCGGCCTGGAAGGGCGACCGGTTCCACGATCCGTGGAATGCGACGAACGCGCCGTTGCGGTAGGGCTCGGGGAAGGACTCGCTCGCGGAAAACGCCATGGCGTTGGGCGCCCAGTGGGCGGGCAGGCCGATCGCGGGCATGTCCATGTCGGCGCACAAGCCCACCTCGACTCCGTCGCCGCCGTACTCGGGCGCGAGGACCTTCCGGTTGTTGGCCGGGTCGTGAAAGCAGTAGGGCCATCCGAAATCGGCACCCTGGCGGATGACGCCGAACTCCTCGGAGGGCTTTTCCGATCCGTCCGGGTCGCTGAAAAACGCGGGCCAGAGCTGCCGAAGCTGGTCCCGGCCGTGGATCACGGCGTACAGCTCCCCCGAGCCGGGGTGCACCGCGATCGCTCCCGCATTGCGCACGCCGGACGCGAATCGCTCGCCGTCCGCTTGCGTCTGGCCGACCTGGTCGGTCGAGAAGCGCCAGATGCCCGCCCGGGTTTCCAGCTCGCGGCAGGGATTCTTGCCCGCCGCGCCGGGCGTTCGCGGGATGGCCTGGCAGGCGTTGGACGGAGAGCCGATGCCGACGAACACGCTGCCGTCGGGGTGACGGGCGATGCTCTTCGACGCGTGGTTGCGATCGCTCGGCAGACCGTCGACAATCGTCTCGGGCGCCCCGGCGGGTGTCAGGGAGCCGGGGGCGATCGAATAGCGCAACACGGCGTTGTCCGTAGCGAAGTAGAGGACTCCGTCGCCAAGTGCGATGCCGGAGCCGCCATTGTCGCCCCATGACTCCGTCTGGTCGGCTCGGCCGTCCCCGTCGAAGTCCCGCAGCGCGACCACGCCGCCGCGCTGATTGCCCCGGTTGCGCACGGCTACGAACACGTCGCCGTTGGAGGCGACCGCCAGCTGCCGTGCGGCACCGACGCCCGGGTGGTACACGCGGGCGCAGAGTCCGGTCGGCACCGTGATCGTCGGGTCGCAAAGGGGGTCGGCGGGAACCTCGTTCGGGACTTCCGGCTGGCTGGGCTCCGCGTCACCGCACGCGACGGCCGTGGTCAGCAGAAGCCCGGTCAACAGGCTCCGGGATGATGTGCTCTTCCTCATGGTGCCTCCGTCTGTCCTAACGCGCACACGGCTCCGCGTCCGCAACGGATGCCGGGTGAATGATGCGAAGGGCCAGGCCGCCCTGGCCATCGTCCTGCCATTGTACCTGGAGACCCGCCAGGGCACGCTGCGCGCCGGCCTGATCGTCGCCCAGCGGGAATACGGCGAACGGGCCCAGTACGGTTTCGGTCGAAACGCTGAAGAGGTGATCCCGGATGGCAGCCGGGTCGAGGGTTCCCGTGGCGGCAAGAGCGGTCTCCATGGCGCTGGCGAGGAGTTCCACCGCACCGAACCCGCCGGCAGGGTGATAGCCGGGAAGCAAGCCGTGAGCTGCGACAAAGCGCTCCACGAACGTCTCGCTGTCGGCGATGGACCCCGATGTGCGTATGGTCGACAGCCAGGGCGAGTTGCCGGCGACGCACCGCGCGAGGTCGCCGACATCGTCGATGAAGTCGGGCTCGGCGGGTCCGAGGTTCAGGCTCACCACAAGGGGCTCGTAACCGACTGCGTCTACCGCTTTGGTCAGTTCAACCGCATCCGCATAGTAGCCTCCGCCGATGAAAAGGTCGCCTCCGGCGTCTCTGGCCGCCGTCGCCAGAGCCTCATGGTCCGCCTGGCCCACCGCGTAGGATTGGTCCATCACGATGTCGAGGCCGTGGACGCGGGCCGCCTCTCGCACACCTTCGGCCACCGATGCCGGGAACTGGGTGTCCTCGTAGATCAGGGCGACCGTGCCGGCTCCAAGCTGCGCAGCAACTTCGACCGAGCCCTGAAGGTAGGTGGGACCGGGGTTCAACATCTGTACGCTCCAGCTGCGGCCTTGCCCGGCCCATATCTCGGGCGCCGCGGCCATCGGCGCGATCAGCGGCCACCCCGCGGCCTCGGTGACGGTGACCACTGCGTCGGTGATGGGACTGGTATAGGGACCGAGCAGCGCGTGAATCGTGTCGGCCGCGATGAACTCCCGGTAGATGCCCGCGCTCGTCTCGGCGTCGCTGGCGTCGTCACGGAGCACAAGGCGTACCTCCCTTCCGTCGATCCCCCCTCTCTCGTTCAGCATTTCGACGCCCAGACGGTAGCCGCGGGCCATCTCGCCGGCCAGATGGGCGTGCCGGCCCGTCTCGGAATAGGCGGCCGCGATCACGATGGGTCCGGGATCGAGCGGGGGGCCGAGGGATTCGTCGCACCCGCCGAGAGCGAGTCCGAGAAGGCAGGAGAGAGCCGGAATTGCGGGACGAATGCCGGACATGACGGAACCTCCCGAGTATCTTCGAGTGCCGGGCGCGCCAAGCCGTGGGTGGCTTGTAGATTCATCCCGCGGATGCGAACCTGAGCCGGACGTGCCCTTCAACGAGCCACGAGTGCCCATGAATGGACCAAATCTATACAAAACTGTGCGGGACTCCACGTGTCTTGTGCTGCTTGCCATCGTCACGACGGTCGGGGGGTTGCCTGCGCAGACCACGTCCGGCAACCCCTACCGGGCAACCCTGGGCTGGGAGAAGCTCCCCGAGGGCCGCACGCTCGGCATCGTCAGCGGTGTCATTCCGGACCCGGACGGCGAGCACCTGTGGATTCTCGACCGTTGCGGCGCCAACCAGTGCGCCGGAACCGAACTGGACCCGATCCTGAAGTTCGACCTCGACGGCAACCTGGTGGACAGCTTCGGGGCCGGGATGTTCGCCTTCCCACACGGCTTCGCCCTCGACGCGGACGGCTTCCTCTGGGTCACGGAGGGCGGTGCGCACGGCGACGCGCGCGCCGCGCTGGGCGAGTCGATGGGCATGGGGCACCAGGTCATCAAGCTCACGCGCCGGGGCGAAGAGGTGATGCGGATCGGCGAGGCGGGCGTGCACGGCAACGACGAGGCGCACTTCAACGGCCCATCCGGCGTCGCGATCGCCCCGAACGGCGACATCTGGATCGCGGACGGCCACCGCGGCGGCAACAACCGAATCGTCAGGCTCGCGAGCGACGGGACGTTCATCAGTGCGGTCGGCGGCGGGGTCGGTTCGGAGAGCCGCGAGCCCGGCCGCTTCAGCGATCCCCACGACATCAAGATCGACTCCCGCGGCCGCGTCTACGTCGCCGACCGGGGCAACAGCCGCATCCAGGTCTTCGGGCCCGAGGGCGACCTCCTCTACATCTGGACCCAGTACGGCAAGCCCAGCGGCCTCTTCATCGACGGCAACGACATCCTCTACGCGGGCGACGGCCTCTCGGGCGACCTGCGCACCGGCCCCCCCGACCCCTGGCGCAGCAACTTCGGCTGGGAGAAGGGCATCCGCATCGGCGACCTCAGGACCGAGCAGGCCTGGGTCACCCACTTCATCCCCCAGCACGACGTGAATATCGGCCCGGGGATCGAGTTCCTCGGCGTCGATTTCGAGGGCAACATCTACGCCGGCGAGATCAACCGCATGCGCCTCGTGAGGTACGTGCCCGTACGGCCGCTCTCGTTCGGGGGACGGCGGTAGGCAGCGGAAGCCCGCGCGGGGCCCCGGCGAGAACGTCTCCCGTCAGCGCGCCACCGAGAACGGCGTCGTGGCGACCTGGTCGTCCCACCACACCGTGAACACGCCGCCGTCCTGCGTCATGTTCATGAAGGCGATGACGAGCTGGTCGGCCGCCATCCCGATCGTGTCGACATCCATTCTCGTGCGAAGGACATCCCGGTCCGGCGTGTACTCGTACGCGCCCCACAACCCGTCGGGGTTGTCCTCGCGATAGGCGTTCTTCACCCCCCACGTGGTGAAGATCAGCGTCCATTCGGTTTCGCTCAGTTCGGCGAAGATGCTGTACTCTCCGGCGGGCAGCCGCTGGTCGCCGAACATCAGGTCCGTCTCGGTCATGAAGCGGGTGGACTGATCGGCACCCATCCGCCACACTGGAGCCCCGCGCAGAAATGCCTGGCCGTATTCGTCGCCCGACCCGAAGAGGTCGCGGCCGCGGAGTATCGGCCGGCCGTAGGACACCGTGATCCACGATCCCTCATAGCGGCCGTTCTCGTTGTAGGCGCCACCGACCTGGGTGGCGGCCTCACCGCGGGGACTGGCGGGCCGTTGCTGGGCCTCGAGCGTGCTGGCGAACGCGAGCATGAGGACGAGGCACGCGAATGGGCGAGTGACGTTCATCGATGTCTCCTGCGAGGTGTGTGTGGGCGCAGGGGAAGATCATTGCACGTGTTGCACACCAATCCTACCTTGCGGGCTCGAATGTTCAGAGGAATTGGATAATGGAAGAGTTGTGCTCCGATGGCTACCTGCAGGTGCTTTCGGGAGCAATGACCAAGGGTGAGTGACGGGCACGATCGGCCCTCGGCCAGGCTGGGAGCCCCCTGGATCCTGAGACAGATTCTCGGCCGGGCCATCCTCCCTCAACATGTCCTCGGCTGGATGCGGCGCCGGCGCCTCCACCGCCGCGTCCCGACCGTTCATGCGAACGCCCAGTTGCGGCTGTACAACCGCATGCTGCCCGGCGACTTCCTTCACTACGGGTATTTCGACGACCCCGGCCAACGTCCCGAGACGGTGAGCTTCGAGGACCTCTACCGGGCCCAGCTTCGCTACGCCGGGAAGCTGGCGGCCCTCATCGACCGTCCGGAGGCGCCGGTGCTGGACGCGGGCTCGGGCATGGGAGGGATGCTCGGGCTCCTGCGTTCCTCGGGGCACGACGTGACCGGCCTCACGCCGGATCGTCACCAGGCCGAGTACATCAGACGCAACTATCCCGGCGTGCCTCTCCTGCGTTGCCGCTTCGAAGACACATGCGTTGACAAATTCAGGGCACATTTTGGCCCAGTTATCCATTCTGAGTCGATTCAATACATGGATCCGGATGGGGTATTTGCTGTCATGGGACAGATTCTGGCCCCAAATGGCACGTGGATCGTGGCAGACTACTTCCGCGACGGCGGGGACGTCCCGGCCGGCGGAGCCCTCCGCGACCCGGGCGCGGCGACATCCGCCCCGAAGCGAAACCGCTCCGGCTGGAGGATGAGTTCCTTCCGCCGACGGCTGCGGGAACACGGCTTCGAGGTCGTCCACGAAACGGACATCACCGCCAACGTGCTTCCTACTCTCGGCTTCGCACACCTGCTGGCCAACCGCATCGGCCTTCCCGCGATCGACTTCGCGCACGACAAGCTCCGCGCAAAAAGTCCGGCGTTGCATTACGTTCTCGAAAACGTGGCCGACCGGGCCCGCCACGCCGCCGCGAGGAGTGCGGCCGTGCTGGACCCCACCGGCTTCGCGACCCACAAACGCTATGTCCTGATGAGCATGCACAGGAATTGAGAAGGAGGAGAGAGATGTTCCGGAGCACCGCAGATTCCGGGAGAGGCCCGGCCGCTGCCCGGCCGGTTGAGTTGGCAGGCGTCGCCGGCGTTTCTGCCGTCGCGCGCCCTTTGGCTGCCGCCGGTCCCCTGGCTGTTGCCGGCACGCTTGCCGCTGCCTGCCTCGTGACGGTCGTATTCGGGGCTCCGCCCCCGCTTCTTGCCCAGGACGTGACGGTCACGGACTACCAGCCGCGCAACACGCTCGTCGTCCCCGAGAACCCGGTCACCCGCGCGCGCTTCCCGTTCGTCGACATTCACGGGCACCAGAACGCCGGGCGCATGTCGGCCGCCGATGTGGACCGGCTGGTGGCCGAAATGGACGAACTCAACATGGCCGTCATGGTCAACCTGTCCGGTGGCAGTGGAGAAGGGCTTGCGCGGGGGCTCGCGAACATGGCCGGACGGCATCCGGGGCGCTTTGTCTTCTTTGCCAATGCCGACTTCCGGGGTGTCGGCGAACCGGGGTGGGGCGAACGTGCGGCCGCGCAACTAGAAGAGGACGTGCGGAGCGGTGCGTCGGGCCTCAAGATCTTCAAGGGCCTGGGCATGACCAACCGGGACACGGATGGCAACCGGATTGCAGTGGACGACCCCCGGATGGCGCCGCTGTGGGAGAAGGCCGGTGAGCTGGGAATCCCCGTGCTCATCCACTCGGCGGATCCGGCGGAGTTCTGGCAGCCCCACGACCGGTTCAACGAACGGTGGCTCGAACTAAGGCTCCGGCCGAGGCGCATTCGACCCCCGGGGCAGTTTCCGCCCTTCGAGCAGATCATGGGCGAGCAACACGACCTGTTTCGGGCTCATCCCAACACGAACTTCATCGCCGCGCACCTCGGGTGGTTCGGGCACGACCTGGCGCGACTGGGCACGCTCCTTGACGAGATCCCGAACATGCACGTGGGGCTGGGCGCCGTCGTCTACGAACTGGGGCGCCAGCCCCGCTTCGCACGGCAGTGGCTGACGCAGTACCAGGACCGCGTGCTGATGGGGAAGGACTCCTACAACCAGGAGGAGTTCCACACCTACTTCCGAGTCTTCGAAACCGCCGACGAGTACTTCGACTACTACCGGCGCTATCACGCGTTCTGGCAGATGTACGGACTGGACCTGCCGGACGAGGTGCTGCGCAAGATCTACTACGAGAACGCGGTGCGGCTCGTTCCGGCCATCGACGGGAGCCTGTTCTCCGGCTGAAGCTCGTGAAGGCGATCTGGTACGAATCGACGGGCCCGTCAACACCAAAGCCTTCTTGCCTGTCATTGAATTGCGTGGGGACGCGACCCTGCGCACCTTGACCACTCGCCGGCCGCAGGTGGCCGGCATTTCCACCCGGGAGGACTCTGCAGATGTTGACTCGACGTGACTGGCTCCGCTCCACCGCCGCCGCCGGCGCGGCACTATCGCTCCATCCACGCGTGCTCCGTGCGCTGTCCGCACAGGAGATGATGACCCGGGCCATTCCGTCGACCGGCGAGCAGTTGCCGATCGTGGGGCTGGGGAGTTCGGCGACCTTTTCCCGGGTGGCTCGGGGTGACGACGTGACGCAGCTGCGGGATGTGCTGAGCACGTTCGTCGAGAATGGTGGAACGGTCTTCGACACGGCGCCCAGCTACGGGACCTCCGAAGAAGTCGCCGGACGGCTTGCGGGCGACCTGGGGATCACGGACCGCATCTTCTGGGCGACCAAGGTCAACGTTGCCCGGCGCGGGGGTGGCGGGGCGGATCCCGCCGCGGCGCGGGCCCAGATCGAGCGTTCCTTCGAGTACTTCGGCGTGGATGTTATGGACCTGATGCAGGTGCACAACCTGGGGGACATGCCCACACAGATGCCCATCATCGAGGAGTTGAAGGCCGAGGGCCGCATTCGCTACATAGGCACCACGCTCACCCCGCGGGGTCCCCAGTACGAGGGGCTGATGCAGGCCATGCGCGACTACCCGCTGGACTTCATCGGCGTGGACTACGCGGTGGACAACACCGACGCCGCGGACGAGGTCCTGCCCCTGGCGCAGGAGAGGGGGATCGGCGTGCTGGTCTACGTGCCGTTTGGCCGCACACGGCTCTGGTCGCGGGTAGGCGACCGTGAGGTCCCCGATTGGGCGCGCGAGTTCGACGCCAACAGCTGGGCCCAGTTCTTCATCAAGTTCGCCGCGGCCCATCCTGCCGTGACGTGTGTGACCCCGGCCACCAGCAACGCCGAGCACATGATCGACAATCTCGGCGCCGGCATGGGGCGTCTGCCCAACGAGGACCAGCAGCAGCGGATGATCGAGTTCGTGGACGCGCTGCCGCAGGCTGGATGACCTGGAGGACAACATGATCGATCGCCGTCGCTTTATCGGAACCTCGATCGCCGGTGGCGCGGCCGCCGCGCTCGGCACGTCGGCGTGTGCGCCCGATTCTCCCGATCGTGGGACGGCCGGGGGGGCAGGAGGGGCCGGCGGCACCCAACCGGGCGCCTTCGAGCTGGATGAGGCCACCGTCGCCGACCTGCAGGCCGCGATGGAGTCCGGTGAGCGCTCTGCGCGTTCGATCACGCAGCTGTACCTGGACCGGATAGCGGCGCTGGACCGACAGGGACCAGAGCTCAGGTCCGTCATCGAGACCAACCCCGAAGCGCTGGAGATCGCCGACCAGCTGGACGAGGAGCGGCGCGCGAACGGCCCCCGCGGCCCGCTTCACGGCATCCCGGTCGCGCTGAAGGACAACCTGGATACGCATGACCGGATGACCACGACGGCCGGGTCGCTCGCGCTGGAGGGGTCGATCCCGCCGCAGGATTCCTTCGTCGCGCAGCGACTGCGCGAAGCCGGCGCGATCATCCTGGCCAAGCTGAACATGAGCGAGTGGGCGTACTTCCGGGGAGAACGCGCGAGCAGCGGCTGGAGCGCACGCGGCGGCCAGTGCAGGATGCCCTATGCGCTCGACCGCAACCCGTGCGGGTCGAGTTCGGGGTCGGGAGTGGCCGCGTCTGCAAACCTTTCGGCGCTGACCGTCGGCACCGAGACCGGCGGTTCGATCATGTGCCCCTCGTCCACCAACGGCATCGTGGGGATCAAGCCGACGGTGGGCCTGTGGAGCCGCTCCGGCATCATCCCCATCTCCCATTCCCAGGACACGGCCGGGCCGATGTGCCGCACGGTGCGCGACGCGGCGGTGCTGCTGGGTCCGGTGACCGGTGTCGACCCCCGCGACCCGGCGACGGCCGCCAGCGAGGGCAATTCGCACGCCGACTACACGCAGTTCCTCGACGCCGGGGGACTACAGGGGGTCCGGATCGGCGTGGCGAGGAGCTTTTCGGGCTTTGCGCCCGAGGTGTGGGAGCTGTTCGACGAGGCCGTCGACGCCATGCGCGAGGCCGGTGCGACTCTTGTGGATCCGGCCAACCTGCCCGATGCGGCGTGGAATGACGAACAGCCGCTCCTGGTGCTGGAGTACGAGTTCAAGGCGAACCTGAACGCCTATCTCGCCAGCCTGGGTCCGAGTGCCCCGGTCAAGACCCTGGCCGAGGTCATCGATTTCAACGAGCGTAACGCCGAGCTGGAGATGCCCCACTTCGGGCAGCAGCGGCTGACCGCCTCCGAAGCGCGGGGACCCCTCACCGACCAGGTGTACCTGGACGCGGTCGAGAGCATCCAGCGCGGCAACCGGGAGGACGGAATCGACGCGCTGATGGACGAGCACGACCTCGATGCCATCGTGGCTCCCACGCGGGGTCTGGCGTGGAAGACCGACCACATCCTGGGCGATTCGCTGGGCGGCGGGTCCAGCGCGGGTCCGGCCGCCATTGCCGGCTACCCCGACATCACGGTGCCGATGGGGTTCGTGTCGGGACTGCCGGCAGGTGTTTCGTTCTTCGGACGCAGGTGGAGCGAGCCCGCGCTGCTGCGGATCGCGTACGCGTACGAGCAGGCGACGAACCACCGGGCGGCGCCGACATTCGCGGAGACGCTGGGGTAGACGGCGCGAGCGAACGCGGGCTGCGGCCCTGCAATGCAACAGGGACCCGGCTGCCCCTCAGGCCGCGGTGAACCCCGTCACCCGGCGGATCGTGCCATCGGGATCGGCCCGAATGTGGTTGAACCCCTTCATGGGTCCGCCCGGCCCGCTCGTCCGCCACCCCACCAACGCCTCGCCCCGGCAGATCCGCACATCTCCGGTGTGCTCGAGTGAGTACCCCGGCATGTACATGTGACAGTTGGCAATGTGCATGGAGAGCAAACCGATGCCTGTCAAACCGGTCCAGTCGTCGCGGAAGGTGACGTCTTCGGCGCAGCACCGGTGCAGTGCCGCGAGGCGTGCTTCCGCGTCCTGCTCGTTCCACGCGGCGATCCAGTCGGGCAATGTGCGCTCCAATCCGGCCGCCAGATCGATCCGGTTTGCCTTCAGGTCGAGCTTGCTGAGCTGAAAGCGCCATCCACCTTCCTGCTGATGCACCTCTTCCCCGGACGACAGGCCGGAATGGCGAAGGTCCACCCAACATCCCGCGCCGTCGGGCCGCACAAGGAACTCCACGAGAGTCGATCCTGCAGGCATCTTGTCTTCTCCCTCGCCGGATTCGACTCCCCAGGTAACCCCGAGGCGGCGCGCTTGCACGTCCAGCGTCACGACCTCGCCGGCGAGCACGATGCGGTAGTTGGGGAAGGCCGCCCGGAACGGACTGCCGGTGCGCGCCTCGAAGGTGACCTCGCCCTCCATCCAGGCCGATAAGCGTTCGGGGTCGGTGAGTATGCGCCACACCGTCTCGGGGCTGGCGTCGATCGCGACCGAGAGGTCGATCGCTGTTGATTTGTTGGCCACGTCTGTCTCCTGTTTTGCCGGTGAAACGGCGCAGACAAATCCGGTCTCGGCAAGTGCGCCGCTGGAAACCGGTTGCCGGGCCCTCGCGTCCGGTATACCGTCATGCGGCTTGCAGACTACGACCCACGTCAACGGGAGACAAATGATGGAGCATTTGCGGAACATCGGCGGGGCGGTGCTGGGTTGGGTGGTCATGTTTGCCGGCGTTGTGCTCCTGATGTCGGGACTCTGGATGGTTCTGGGAGCCGAACGGGCGTTTCAGCCGCAGAGTTGGGATATCTCGGGGGCGTGGATCCTGGGCTCGATCGTTGTCGGATTGCTGGCGGCGATCCCGGGGGGCTTCGTTTGCGGGAAGGTCGCGGCTGACAAACGGGGTGTGTGGATGCTGGTTGTCCTGGTGGTGATCCTGGGTGTGGCCAGCGCATTGCCCGAGATGCCTGCTGCCGAGGGCATGCGGCCCGAGAATATCGGCATGACGGAGGCGATGATGTCCGCCGTGCAGCCGAAGTGGCTCGCGTGGCTCAATCCCGTGCTCGGGGCCGTGGGTGCTCTCCTCGGCGCGCGCATGGCCGGGAACGGCTAGGCGGCCGACTACATATCGTCATGCAATGCCGGGTGAGGCGTAACGCCCCGTGACCCGGCCCGCCGGCAAATCCTTCGACCGCTCCATCGTCGAAGGGCCCATCGGCCCCGCCGTCTGGAAGCTGGCCTGGCCCACGATGCTGCAAAACGTCATCGGCGGCCTTCAGGGCATCGTCGACCACGCCATGGTGGGGAACTTCGTCGGCTATACCGGCAACGCGGCCATCGGCGTGTCGTGGCAGATCTTCCTGGTGGTTCAGGTCTTCATTGGATCGCTATTCACGGGGATGGGGGTTCTGGTCGCGCGTTTCGCGGGCAGAAACGAGCCCGAAATAGTAAACAAAGTTGTTTACCAAGCGTTTCTAACGGCCCTGTTGCTTTCGGTGGGGATCCTGGCGCCGCTCGGCTATTTTCTGGCGCCAACGCTGCTGGACCTCGTCAACGCCGCCCCTGCGGTACAGGCCGAGGCACTGCCGTACATCCGGACCCTGTTCATCTTCAGCTTCGGCATGATGGTGTTCTTCATGCTGGGCGGGGCGCTGCGTTCGGCCGGTGACGCCCGCACCCCGCTCCGACTCGGCATCTGGATGACCGTGCTCAACCTGGTCCTGAACGTGATCCTGATCCGGGGCCTGGGTCCCATTCCCGCGTTCGGCACCCTCGGAGCCGCCATGGGCACCGTCATCGCGGCCGGCATCATGGCGTTGGTCTCGGCGTATTTCCTCTTCAGCGGGCGCTGGGTGATCCGCCTCCATCGGGGCATCGACTGGCGTCCCGACCCGGCGATCATCCGGCAACTCTTCAGATTCGGTCTGCCGACGGGGATCCAGGGCGTCGCCATGAACATCGGGGGCGTCGTCCTGCTGCGGTTCATCGGGTCGCTCGCGAGCAGCGCCGAAGCACAGGCGGCGTACTCGGTCGGCTACGGGCAGCTGTTCTCGCTCGTCACTTGGACGTCGGTGGGACTGATGGGCGCGACAGCCGCGGTGGCGGGGCAGAATCTGGGTGCGGGCAAGCCGGAGAGGTCGGTCGCCGGGGTACGGATCGCCTCGAGGATCGGGATCGGCGTCGCCGCGGGGATCGGGTTGCTGTTCCTGTTGGTGCCGGAGCTGCTCCTCGACGCCTTCGGCATGGACGATCCGGGTGTGGCCGTGCTGGGCCGCGAACTTCTGGCCTTTCTCAGCGTGTCGGGCTTCTTCGTGGCGGTCGCACTGGCGTACACGGGCGCCCTTCAGGGGACGGGAGACACGCGCGGCCCGCTGTACATATCGATCATCTCCCAGCTGGCCCTGCCCCTCGCGCTTTGCTGGGTGTTGCAGTCGACCATCGGCCTGGAGGCCCACCACATCTGGTTTGCGATCCTGCTGGGCCATATGACCCGCTGCTTCCTGAGCGCAGGCCGCTTCCGGAGGGGGCATTGGCGGCGGATCGAAGTGGGGATCGGGTAGGGGGGCCTCATTCAGGGTCACTGGCAGAAGATCGAGGCGGGACCCACTTCCGCAGCCAGTCCACATTGCGTGACATGAGGTCCCGGCGGAGGCGCGGGGAACGCACGCCGTGCGGCTGGCCGGGTAGATCACCAGCTCGGTCGGCGCCTTGCCGATCGCGCGCACGGCCTCGAAGAACTGGATGCTCTGTTCCGCCGGGACGCGCTCGTCGTTCTCGCCGACCTGGATGAGCAGCGGGGTGGTCACCCGATCCACGAAACGGTAGGCCCCAGTAGGTATGATGGCCGCCGAAGCTCCAACCGCTGACCGCGAGGCGGTCGGGATACGCGATCCCGCGCTCGATCATCGCGTCGACGCCCGAGTCCACATCGACCCAGTCCCGTCACGAGATGTCGCCCCGGTTCAGCCCGCGGAAGCGTTCACCGTAGCCGGTCGATCCGCGGTAGTTGGGCTGCAGGACCGCGAAACCCAGGCCCGCGTAGACCTGCACAGGGTAGGCACCCCGAGTGACGTGGAACCGGTCCGAGGAGACTCCGGAAGGGCCGCCGTGGATAACGAGGACCCAGGGGAACCGGCTCGCCGTCCTCGTAGCCTACGGGCAGGGTGAGGACTCCTTCGATCTCCTCCCCGTCTGCGCGTGAGCGCCAGCGTTCGACCCGTTGCGAGCCCAGCATCAAATCCGCAATGCCGGGATTCAGGTCGGTCGGGCGGCGTGAATTGAAGGTGTCGGTGTCGCTGACAAAGACATCGGGCGGGTTCATCCCGTCTTCGGCGGTGAAGGCAATGCGCGTCCCGTCGTGCGAGGGCGACATGGCCGAGTAGTAGCGACCGCCGCCGGTCACCTCCACCGGCGGCGCGGCCAGCTCTCCGCCGGCCAGCGGGATGCGATAAAGGGCGCTTCCGGTACGATGCGACGCGCTAACGAGGAGTTGCGATCCGTCGACGTGGACCAGGTTGGCGTTCTCGTCGAGGTCGGCCGACAGGACGAAAGAGTCGATGGCCGACTCATGCGAGGTAGCCTGCCACGCCTCGCCGCCGTCGGGCCGGATCCCGTAGACCTGCCGCGGGCCGTTCCGGGAAGATCCGAAGGCGAGCCACTGCCCGCCGGGATGGCCAGCCAGGGGAGTCGTCGAGATCGCTCACGGTCAGGCGTCGCGCGCCCTCCGGCCCGCCGTCGGAGGGCACGATCCACACATTGGTGGACGTGCGGTCCGTTTCCATGTCCGCTTTTGATACGACGAATGCGACCCACGAGCCATCGGGACTGATCTCGACCCCGGAAGGTGTGCGGAGCGCGAGTACGTCGTCGACCGTCATGGCACGGGGGGATGGATCGCCGGGATCCTGGGCCGAGAGTGGTGGGGCGTGGCCGACGATGAGAACGGCGGCGAAAGAGGCGAGGAGCAGGGTGGTGGTGGCCGCTCCGGATGCGTCGCGGCGTGTCATGTGTCCCTCCAGTGACGCGGGCGGGTGCGTTCACAGATGTGGTACACCCGGTGCTGGAGGCGATGGGGCAGCGGTGGGAGGCGAGGAGCGTTCAGCCTGCCTGTCCGGGCACGAGCCTCCGGCCCACAACATATGGCACATCGAGTTCATCTCGCCAAATGCCCCATACATGGGTCTCGGTCGCGTCCAGCACACGGAACCAATGCGGCAGGAGCAATCGGCGCGGCGGTTGCGTCTGCTCCCTGCGTCGAATCGAGTACCAGGCCCTAAGCGTGTCGCTCTCTTCCCAGCTCTGAAGCCAAACCTCGCCGGTCGACGCGACCGTCACATTGGACACCGACGGAAGATACTCGGGCACAAACAGCGCATCCTCCGCCATTTCGCGCAGGCGATTTGTCGGGATCGGGCCAATTGCATTTCTGGTGATCCTGTCAAATGCAGCCGTCCGTTCGTCCAACACGGCGTCAACCCGGGCGCGGCTGAGCTCCAGCACCGGGAGTACGAGTTCGCGATACCACAACGTGTCACCGGACGGATCGATCTCTAGAATCTCCGCTCGGCCTGCTCCCAGGTTTCGACGTACGATCACGGCTGTGCCGGTTGCGGAATCCATTCGGTAGAGGTCGCCGTTAGCGAAGGGCTGTGCGGCGAAGTATCCGGCCGGTACCTCGGGACCTCTCGCGGCGAAGGTCGAATTCCTGTCGTCCAGGAGAAAAACGGCTTCCGTTCTCCACCGGTTGGGAGTCTGGAACAGATGCAATATGGGGATATCCAGAAACGGTTCGTTGTCTGCCCAACCCAGTTGGATAGTGGCCCCTATGCTCGGGGTCCCCAGGAAACCGCCGTCCTCCAGAACCACTTGAGAGACTATCGGAAAGCCTTGGTAGCTGACGGAGGGTGGCTGATGGGGAACCGTCTTTATCAGCGATCCATCGCGGGAGTAGAAGGTGAATCTCCGTTCGTCCCGAACATGGAATCCCTCGTCCGACACATCGAACCAAGTCGGCATGACGAACTCGCCGGGTCCGTCCCCCCGATTCCCGATCGTCATGAGGGGCGCCCCGTCAAAAGTGAACACGCTCAGAGTCGCAATTCGCGGTTCGAGGACGAAAACGCGCCCGTCAGCGGTTGCCCGGACAAAGGAAACGGACGAGAAGGTCTCCGAATCCCCGATCCTGAATTCGGGGCGTGTTAGCCATGTTGCTCCAGCGGAGTCAGTGCCGGATTGGTTCACATCGCCGCAGCCAAGCGCTCCGGCGATGTGAACCAGGGTTGCCGTCAGCGTTAGGGCCCGACCGGTCACACTACCAGGCACCCACAAGCGACGTTGGATCTCCCGGGGCCTCAGGAGGAGTCGCCAGAGCAGGTATCGTGCCCAGCAAGACAAACCCTGTGTCGCCTTGTGAGAGCAGGGCCAAGCGCTTGCCGTCGCATTTGCGCCGTAGAACCACATCTCCATCGCTTCGGGAGGCGAAAAAGAACTGTCCGTTAGCTGGCAAGTCGCCGCCCGCTGTCAGGGTGCGAATCGCATTCATTGCTGCGTCTGCCTCAGGGCTATTCGCCATCAGTCCCGAAGAGCAGTTGCCCCCGTACGGCAAGCACTCGCAATGCCCTCCCCACTCGACTTGCGAACAGTTTTCTTGCCCGACAAAGCCGTATTTGCACATCCTGCCGGTGTTGGGGAAAAAGCATGAGGTACAGTTCATGCATCCAGGCAACGGCGGAGGTCCCTGCGATTGCGCCTGCTGCGGGGTTAGGAGCATCAGCGTCAGAAACAGTGGAACGAACCCGATCAACCTGAGCGCGCGCGGGACTGCCTTGGGGAGCCACGACTGAGAGTCGAACATTCGAAGAGCCTCCTTTCGGGAGTTCCTCCCAGGAGGCGTTTCCTCCCAGGAGGCGTTTCCTCCCAGGAGAATTGACTCAACCTATAGCGGGTGATGCCACTACTGTCAAGTGCGTAGGTGCGTTCCCGCCACACCCGGTGCCAGGCCGCAGGCCATCGGCTCGCACCGCCGCCATTCATTCCGGCCGGTTCTGTCGCCGCCGGGGCTGCACCTTGTAGCTTCGAGCTCAACATCCCCGACGGACCGCGTTGTGTGGCGTCGGACAATGTACCGTCACCGAGAGCAGGCTAGTCATGTTCGCCCAACACCGCTTTCCGACTACAGGCCGGGGCCTGCGCATCCGACCGCGCTTCGGCTTCTTCCTCCCGTTTGCCGCGGTGGTCCTCGCCTTGCCCCCCGGGTTGGCAGCCCAGGACGCGCGGGCAGCGGGCGGGAGGCCCGTCGAGCTCGAGGACTACTACCGGCTGAAGGGTGTCGGCAGTCCGGCCCTCTCCCCCGATGGATCGCGCGTCGCATACGTCGTCACCTCGGTTCTGGAGGAAGAGAACCGGCGGCACAGCGAGGTGTGGCTGGCCAACGCGGACGGGTCGGGAGAACCGGTGATGATATCGAGTCCCGGCGTCGACGCGTCGTCTCCGCAGTGGAATCCGGACGGCAGTCTGCTGAGCTTTGTCGCGGAAGGTCGTGTGTTCGTCCGCGCGGACGAACTCCCCGGGGAGCCCTTCCGGATCGACGGGCTGAGCGGCTCCCCGGTCTTCAGCCCCGATGGGGCCTGGATTGCCTTTACCGCGGCAGTGGCCATGCCCCCCGGGCCGGATCCCGTCTACGCGTCGGACTTCGAGCGCCGGGTCGCCGAGCGCTTCGACGGACGCGACTTCGACTGGATGAACTACCGCTTCGACCGGCGCGGGTACCTGTCCGATCCGCGTGATCCGCGGGCGACGCCCCCTCGTGAGATCCATTTGATCCCCGCCGGGGGAGGCGAACCCCGGTTGCTTACGGAGCTGGGGGTGAATGCCGGGGGGTTGGCGTGGAGTCCCGATGGCGCGCGGCTGGCCTTCACCGCGGATGCGAGCCAGCGCGACGAACACAGCTACGAGCGTTCGGACCTGTGGACGGTGGATCTCGACGGGACCGTCACCCGCCTTACGGATGACGAGTACAACTACTCCTCGCCGGCGTGGTCTCCCGATGGCGACCGCATCGTGGTTCGGGGCAACGAGGGCCTCGACGTGATCATCCGCGAAAAGCGGGACAGGGGTGCGTCCACCGAACTGTTCACGTTCGACGCGGCGGACGGCACACGGATCGGGAACCTCACCGCCGAGTGGGATCTGATCCCCGGAAGTGGGACCTGGTCGCCTGACGGGAGGCTTGTCTACTTCTCCGCGGGCATCGGGGGAAACACACACCTCTTCCGGGTTCCGGCCGGGGGCGGCGCGGTCGAGCAGGTCACCACCGGCGACCGTCGCCTGGGCGGCCTTTCCTTTTCCGCCGACTTCTCCCGGGTCGCCTTCACGGCGACCGACCCGGTTCACCCCCGGGACATTTGGGTCGCGCGGGTCGACGGTGATGACGAGACCCGGATCACCGACGTGAACGGCCCGCTGTTGGCCGATCTGGACCTTGCGATCCCCGAAAACCTGCGTTTCCAGAGCCCGGACGGCACGGAAGTCGAGGGCTGGATCCTGCCCGGCCGGGGATACGGCGAAGGGGACTCCCGGGCCGGCTTCCCGATGATCCTCCTCATGCACGGAGGGCCGCACGGCGCCTACGGCAACGACTTCTCCTTCGACCGCCAGCTTCTGGCCGCGCAGGGGTACATGGTGCTCTACACCAACCCGCGCGCCTCGACCGGCTACGGCGAGGACTTCCGCTGGGGCACCTGGGGCGGGTGGGGCTTCAACGACTACGACGACGTCATGGCCGGGGTCGACCACGCAATAGCGAACTACGACATCGACACGACCCGGATGGGCGTTACCGGCTACTCCTACGGTGGCTACCTGACCAACTGGGTCATCACCCAGACCGACCGCTTTGCGGCGGCTGTCGCGGGGGCGGGGATCTCCAACTGGGTGAGCGACTACGGCGTCGCGGACATCCCGCGCACCAAGGAGAGCGAGTTCTACGGGCCTCCATGGGAGGAGCGCGGACTCGAGAATCTGCTCCGCTCGTCTCCACTGATCTACGCGAAGGGGGTGACGACGCCCACGATGTTCGTCCACGGTGAATTGGACTACCGCGTGCCGATCGAAGAGGCGGAACAGATGTACGTGGCGCTCCGCAAGCAGCAGGTCCCCGCCAGGTTCGTGCGCTATCCGGAGTCGTACCACGGCGGCTGGACCCCGTGGCGGACCGTGCATCGGACATGGGTGCAGCTGGAATGGTGGTCCGAGTGGCTGAGCAAGCGTCCCGCGTCCGATTAAGAGTGCGCCGATGAGGCATGCATCCGAATTCCTGCCGAGACCACGGTTGGCCCGGCTCGCCGTGTTGGCCTCCGTGGTCCTGCTTGCATGCTCCGAAATGCCCGGGGTGAGAGCTGCCGACCTGTCGCCCGACACATGGGCCGAGGACTACGACAGCTTCATGGCGGCGCAGCTCGTGGACCGGACCGAGGCCGGCGTCGCGACCGGGAGGAATGGCGCGGTGACCGTGGCGTACAACGGCCTCGCGGCGCGCGCCGGACTGGAAGCGCTCAGGCAGGGCGGCGGCGCGATCGACGCAGCGCTCACGGCGGCTCTGACCCAGGTCACCCTCACCGCGGGCGCCCCGATCAGCTACTTCGGCATCATGTCGCTGGTGTACTACGACGCGGAAACGGACGAGGTGCACACCATGAACGCGGAGTGGAACACCGTGCTCGGCGAGGACGACCCGCTGTCGATCCCGGGCGGTATCGACCTGTCGACGCCGGGCGGCATGTACGGGACGGAGGTGGGCGGCCGCACCGCGCTCGTCGGCGGCTTCATGAAGGGCGTCGGGGCGGCCCATGACCGGTTCGGGCGGCTGCCGTGGGGCGAGATCTTCAAGCCCGCCATCCATGTGGCCGAGCACGGCTTCCCGGTGTCGAAGAAGATGGCCGGCTACTGGAGCATCCGGGCGCCCGATCTGGCGCGGCTGCCGGAGACCCGGGCCACCTTCCTCAAGGAGGACGGGTCGGCCTACGCCGAGAACGATGTGTTCGCCCAGCCCGCCCTTGCGGCGACGCTCCAGGCGGTGGCCGAGCAGGGGACCGACTACATGTACCGCGGCCCCTGGGCCGAGAGGGCGGCGGCGGCGGTACAGGCCGACGGCGGCCGAATGACCGTCGAAGACCTTGCCGCCTACGAAGTGTTGTGGGACGAGCCGCTGGTCGCCGATCTGGGCGGTGGCTACACCGTCTACACCAACCCGCCGCCCAACGCCGGCGGCGTGGCCCTGATCGAGGCGCAGCGGCTCGCGGAGGCTGCGGGCCTGCTCGGCGAGGGGCACTGGACCGAGTCGCCGGACGGGCTGCGCAGTGCACTTGATGTCACACGCAACTACATACTGGATTTTCTGCCTCCGGAGACCATGAGCGCCTTGCTCGGCTCCGATTTCACGACCGAGACACGGCTTTCGCCCGAACACGCGGAGGCGCTGTGGGCGTTCATGGAAGACGGGATGCCTATCGGGGCCTGGGCCCCGGCTTCCTCGGGGCACTCCGACGATGTGGTCGCGATCGACGCGGACGGGAACATCGCGGCGATCACGCACAGCATCAACGCGGTGCTCTGGGGGAAGACGGCGATCGTGGTGGACGGGATCACGATCGGTGACCCGGCGTCGTTCCAGCAGCAGCAGATCGCGAGGATCGAGCCCGGCAGCCGCCTTCCCGCGCCGACCGAGACGGGCATCCTGTTTCACGATGGGCGCCCCGTGCTCGGCTTCGCCTCCATGGGATCGGGCCTCCATCACCGCACATTCCAGGGACTCCTCAACGTCATGCAGCACGGCATGACGGTCGATGAAGCGATCAACACGCCCGACTTCTTCATGCCCAATGCCGACCCCGTGACCGGTCAGCTCACCTTCCGTGTGCCGGCGGGCGGGTTCCCACGGGAAGTCCTCGACGGAACCGGCTATGCCTACGAGGAGATCGACCCGGCGGAGGCGCGTCTCGCGGGGGAGGGGCTTTGGGTCGCAGTCAGCCGGGATCCCGACACGGGGGAACTGCGGGCGGCCTCGCACAACCGGAACAACAGCGCGGCGGTGGCGTGGTAGCTACGGCGATGTACCCACTCTGACCGCGCCGCGCAGCACGTGCATCGGACGGACCCGACCGGCCGCCGCGGCCCAGTCGAAAGGCCAGCTTCCGGTGCTCCCGGCGTCCAGCTTCACGCGGCGTATCCCGTTCAGCGTCAGGGGCTCGCCCGGCCTGAGAAGAGCTGGACCCGTGACTTCATACAGCCACGCGGACCCGGATTGCGCCGAGGTGACCTGATAGGCGTCAGCCTCGATCGTGACGGCCACCCCCTCGTCGAGCCCCAGACCGACAACGGGGCCCTCGGCGCGATCCGCGAGGAAACGCGCGAGGAAAACGAGGAGACGGCCTTCGCGCTGACGGTCCTGGAAGTGGCTGTCGACCAGGACACCGCTCAATTCGGGCTGTGCGAAGGCGGATCTGGAGACGCTGACCTTGCGATGCATGGGATCGGCGAGCGCTTCAACCGAGGTGACCGTCCCATGCTGCGCGTCGAACGCGGCTTCTCCCAGCGAGACCGCACCCGCACTGATCCCTCCCATCGCGGCGCCCCGTTCGGCGACCTCGGCAAGGGCGGTGTGCAGTGCAGGGGGCCAGCGGCCCAGATAGTTCCACTGATTGCCTCCCGCAATCCAGACCGCCTCGGCTCTGCCAAGCCGGCAGAGAACGGCGGGGTCGTCGCCCGAAAAGGGGTCGTTGGTGCGGATCGTGACCAGTGTCGCCGGGGTGGAACTGGCCGTCAGCCCGGCCGTGAAGTACTCGATATAGCTGGTAAGGGAGCCGCTGGTGCGAAGGACCACGACGTCGCCGGAGACAGCGGCCCCGACGAACAATCTGGTGGCCTCGACCTCTTCCCGGCCGCCGCCCATCAGGACAAGACGCCGCAGCGGGAGCCGCTTGGTGTCGGCGCCGGTGCCGGGAAGGCCGCCGATGTCGATGCCCTCGCCCGGAGCGGGGCAGCGATCGACAGGCTCGAGGTCGCGAGGGGGCTCGGTGAGGGGAGCGCTGCAGGCCGTCAGGAAAAAGAGGACGGCGCCGAGCCTGGACACGGGTATCCTCAGACGAGCCTGCCGTCCCTGCGCAGCTTCCTCACCACCGCCCACCCCAGGGCCTGCGTCACGCTGACCGCCACCGCTGCACGAACGACGTTCCCGTAGACCGGGACCCAGCGCAGCACCAGGTTCGCGCCGCCCTTGCCGACCATCGTTCCCAGGGTGGCGTAGAGGGTCGACCTCACGGCGGCGTCGGTCCAGTGGACCTCGAACTCATCGGCGAGAGCGGTAATCATGGCCACCTGGACGGGCGCGATCGCCACGGAATCCGAACCTGGAACGACTGTCGCCGCCGCGGCAGTTGCGGCTGCGGCCGAAGCCGTGTGAATGATTGCCGAACAGCGCTTGTCCTGGTCCGGGATGTACCGTCTGAATTCTTCCTTGAGCTTCATTCACCCGTTCCCTTCGCTTGTGCCAGCCAACGATTCCCTGCTCCGAACATCCGCTACAATCAGCCTATTGCAATGTACGCAGTGCGCACGGTTGGTGTTCCGATGCCAGGGACATCGTGCCGTCAATAGGCGTGGACCTGAAAGTCCTCCACACCCATTTCGTCGCGCTGCACCAGGGCGAAGAGTTCGACGCCGACGGCCAGCACTTCGGCGCCTGAAGGAAGGTCGATCCGGCCTTTGAGCCGCCCGTCGGGTCCGATCACGAGCCATGCCCTTTCCTCGTCGCCCGGGTGAGCAAAGAGGCCGATCCACACCATCTCGGCAGGACCCAGGATGGCCGTCTGGAAGGCCGGAAACGTCTCGTTGTAGGGGATCTCCTCCACGATCTTCACGAATTCAGGTGGCAGTCCCGCCGATTGGGCGAGTTGCTCCGACCGCCATTCACTGACGTCACCGTCGCTGACCTCGCCGCCACCACCGCTGCCATGGATCCGCCGGGTCCGCCGCCCATCCGCGCGGTAGACCGAAAGATCGAGCGATCCGGTCTCTCCGACGATGGCTCGATCCCCGAGGCCGGACGCCACCACGCCGAGGCCGAATCCTACGTCGAACCGGGTCGCGCCGCCCCCGGGGATCTCGGCGTAGCTGCGCTCGGTGGCTGGCAGGAGGGTCAGGGTGTCCGGGTTGGCCTCGGGCTGCGGGAACCTCATCAGCGGCGTCGTGTCCCTCCTGACTCCGCCTGGGTAGAAGGTCCGTGAATCTCCCACGATGGCCAGCGTCTCTCCGTCGGACCCTCGAGCGAGCGGCTTGAGGTCCCAGATGCTGCTCTCCGACCCGAACGACCACGATGTGACGAAGTTGCCCGCTTCCGTGAATTCACTCATCCGCCCCATTCGGGCGTCGTACACCAGAAAGCCGTCGCCGGTTTTCAGCAGGGTGGTGATTTCGCCGAACTCGCCCGGACCTTCTCCGGAGCGCCCTGCGCGTTTGGTCAGCGAGCCGTCGTCGGCAAGGAGCAGCACCTCGCCAGCACCGGAATTGGCCAGCGCCACCTCCCCGCCATCGAGAAAAAGGGCGGCCGTGGCCCGGAAGAGTTCGACGCCGACCTGCCGTGTGGAAAACACGAGGGTCGAGGTCAGCCGCGGCGGAGACAGGTCCTCAACCCGGCCCAGGGCCACCGTCGTCACGCCTCCCGAGTCGGTGACCTCGACCCCGGAGGTGGCCGTGTCGGTGTGGGTGCCGGCGTCCTGATTGCACGAGGCCGTGGCCAACACGAGACCGCATAGAGAGAGTGCGACAAGCCGGACGAGAACGGTGCCGAATTGGCGGTCTACTTCCAGCTTGGCTCGGATGTCCATGGTGTCAACTTACGATCCGCCCCCGCCGCGGCAACACCACGGCCGGCAGGCCCAGCAGCTCCACGGCCTCGTTGAAGCGTCGCAGTTCGTTCTCCAGGAGGTCGAGGTAGCGGCTCCGCACGCCGTCCCACTCTTCCAGAAGGTCGTCGAGCCGCTCCATCGTGCCTGGTTGGGGGGCCCCCTCGGCGCCGCCCGATATGTAGCCGTCCGTTCCGGTCACGCGCCCGTACAGCTCGATCCACTGATTGTCGAGACGGGGCGCGAAACGGATCGGATCCTGGCCGGAACGGTTTTTCGTCTGCATGAGGTCTTCGGTCACGCCCGTCGACTTCTCGTTCAGGGTGTCGGCGAGGGCCTGCAGGCCGTCCGCCTGCTCGGCCGAGCGCGCCCGTTCCATGACCGCCTCGACCTGCGCGCGGATGGCGGCGAGGTCGTCGATGGCGCGGGTGATCGAGTTGATCGAGTCGCGCGCCAGCATCGCGATCCGGAACTGTTCCTGGTAGCTGGCGATCGTGACTTCGGGGATACGCGGGTCAGGGAGGAGTTCGAAGGCCCGTTCGGCCACGGTCTCGCCGACGGTCATGCGCACCGTGTAGGTGCCCGGAGGCGCCGTGACCCCGCCCGTGTACCCCCACTGAACGGCGCCCTCCGGGAGTTCCGGCCCCTCGTACTGAAGGGCCCACGCGATCCGGTTCAGCCCAGCCGTGTTCGGGGCAGGCTCGCCGTCCGCTTCCTCGGCCGTCGTGGAGTCCGACGAGAAGGTGCGGACCACCTGCCCACCGGGATCGATCACCTCGACGAGAATATCCCCTTCGGGTTCTTCCGCCAGGTAGTAGTGGATCTGCGCGCCGGCCGGCGGCGGATCGGGATTGAGCTCGGACAGGCCGGCCGGGCCGATGTTGGTCAGCCGCCGCACGTCCCTCGGCGCGAACAGGTGGGTCCCCGCGGCGACCGCCATCTCGACCTCACGCAGCGGACTGATGTCGTCCATGACCCAGAAGGAGCGTCCCTGCGTGGACAGGATCAGGTCGTCGTGCGCCACCCGCATACCCGTGACGGGGGTGACGGGCAGGTTGCGCTGGAAGCTCTGCCATGAATCACCCGCGTCGAACGAGACGAAGACGCCGAACTCCGTCCCCGCGAAGAGCAGCCCCTCGCGCACGGGATCTTCCCGCACGGTCCGCACGGGGTAGTCTGCCGGGATGCCGTCCGCGACGAGGGCCCATGACGCGCCGAAGTCGTCGGTGCGGAAGACGTAGGGGCGGAAGTCGTCCAGCCGGTAGCGCTGCACGGCTACGTAGGCGAGGCCTGCCCGGTGCGAGGACAGCTCGATCTCGTCCACGGTCCCAAGCTCCGGCATCCCGGCAGGCGTGACGTCTGTCCAGTTGAGCCCCCCGTCCCTCGTCACATGGATCTTGCCGTCGTCGCTCCCCGCCCAGATCTCGTCCGCGTCGAACGGCGATTCCGCAATCGAAAACACGACATTGTAGATCTCGACGCCGGTCACGTCGGCGTTGATCGGCCCGCCCGACTGCTCCTGGTGGGCCGGGTTGTTCGTGGTCAGGTCGGGGCTGATCGTCTCCCAGGTTGCGCCTTCGTCCCGGGAGCGGTTGACGTGCTGCGACCCGTGATAGATCACGTTTGAGTCGTGGCTGCTGACCAGCATCGGCGAGACCCACTGGAAACGGTGCCGAAGATCCCTGGCAGCCATCCCGAGCTGCAGCTGGGGGTAGAGCATGATGTTGCGCCGCTGTCCGGACGCCAGGTCGTAGCGGTCCATGACCCCTCCGTAGCAGCCCGCGTAGACGATGTGCGGCCGGTCGGGGTCGAGCGCCACTGGGCCGGTTTCGCAGCCGCCGACGTTCTGCCAGTGTTCCTTGGGATAGAGGGTGTTGACGTCGGACCAGGCGGGGACCGAGATCGTGGTGTTGTCCTGCTGCGCACCGTAGAGGCGGTAGGGGAAGCCGTTGTCGACGATCACGTCGTAGAGTTCGGCGGTGGGCTGATTGTAGTAGGTCGACCAGGTCGCGCCGCTGTTCACGGTGACTTGCGCACCGCCGTCGTCGGCCACCACCATGCGGTCGGGGTCGGCGGGGTGGATCCACAGGTCGTGCACGTCGCCATGAGGAACCGGGATGACGTCGAAGGTCGTCCCACCGTCGACCGACCTGTACAGGCTGGTGTTGAGCGCGTACACCGTGTTGGGGTCGGCGGGATCGGCCTGCACGTGGGTGTAGTACCAGGCACGCTGGCGCAGGTTGTTGTCCGAGTTGGTGCGCGTCCACGTGGCGCCACCGTCGTCGGAGCGATACACGCCCCCGTCCGGTTCGGCCTCGATGATCGCCCACACCCGGTCCGGATCCGCGGGGGAGACGCTCACTCCCACCTTCCCCACGATTCCTTCGGGGAGACCACCGCCCAGCCTGGTCCAGCTGTCGCCGCCGTCCGTCGACTTGTAGACGCCGCCCTCTTCGGCACCCGAGATCAGCGCCCACGGTTTGCGCTCCCCGCGCCACATCCCCGCATACAGAATGCGCGGGTTGGTCATGTCCATGGTCAGGTCGGACGCGCCCGTGGAGTCGTTCAGCGCCAGCACGTGCTCCCACGTGTCGCCGCCATCCCGCGAGCGGAAGATCCCGCGCTCCGGGTTCTTCCCGAAGGGGTGGCCCAGCGCCGCCATGTACACGAGGTCGTGGTCGCGCGGGTGCACCTCGATCCGCCCGATCTGCCCCGCTTCCGGCAGTCCGATGAAGGTCCAGGTGCGGCCCGCGTCCATCGACTTCCACGCACCCCGCCCGGTGGAGGTGTTGCCGCGGATGTCCACGGATCCCTGCCCGACGTAGATCACGTTAGGGTCCGAATCGGCGACCCTGACCGCCCCGATGGATCCGCCGAAGTACCCGTCGGTGATGTTCTGCCACGACACCCCGTTGTCGGTGGATTCCCAGACGCCGCCGCCGGTGGTGCCCATCAGCCAGCGGTCCCGGTCGTTCGGGAAGCCGGTCGCCGCGGACGAGCGCCCGCCCCGGAATGGGCCAACCATGCGGTAGGCGAGGTCCTTGAAAGCGAGGCTGTCAACCGTCTGGGCGGTGACGGGGGTGGGGGCGACGGCGAACGTCGTGAGGAGGGCGGCCGTCGTGAGGAGGGTGGCCGTCGTGAGGAGGGGAGCCGTCGCGGTAAGGGTGGCCGCCTGGGCGCGGCGCGGTGTCGGTCGCATTCGGGTCAGTCCTGGAAAGGGTTGATGAGCTCCAACCTTGAATCTGACACGACGCTCACCCGTTCGTGAATGCCCCCGGCACTGATTCGCCGTTGTCTGGTCAGCGCCGCGGGCATTCAGCTATTGTGACGCCCCCGGTCCGATGCGACCTGCCGGTCCAATGAACGCGCCGCAGCCCCATGGCGCCGAACACCGACGAGGCAAAAGAATGAAGCGATGCCGTTGCGTGCAGTCCGCGCTTGCTCTCCTCCCCTTCCTGTGGCTCACAGCACCCGTCGCGACACCTCTGGCCGCACAGGTCAACGACGAGGCCGCCGATCCCGAGCGGCTCCAGTACCTGGACATCTTCGAGATGGAGGTCGCCGACGATCCGCGCATCTCGCCCGACGGCGAACGGGTGGTCTACGTGCGGCGCGGCTTCGACATCATGACCGACCGGTCGCGGACCGCGCTGTGGGTGGTCGGCACGGACGGCTCCGGCCACCGCGCAATCACCGATGGCGGCGGCGCGGTGAGTTCGCCGCGCTGGTCTCCCGACGGAAACCGCCTCCTCTACGTGGCTTCGGACGATGGCGCGAACCAGCTCTTCGTGCGCTGGATGGACACCGGCCAGACCGCGGAACTCACCAACCTGACCGAGTCACCGGGGAACATCGCCTGGTCACCCGACGGCGAGTGGATCGCGCTCACGATGTTCGTGCCGGAACCGGCCCCCGCGTTCGCGAAGATGCCGGCCCGGCCTGAAGGCGCGGAATGGACCGCGCCGCCCCGTGTGATCTCGAAGCTGCGTTACCGCGCGGACGGTCGCGGCTACCTCCCGGACGGGCACACGCACATCTTCGTCCTCCCCGCCGACGGCGGCACCCCCCGCCAGCTCACCAGCGGGCCCTACGACCACGGCGGCGGCCTCTCCTGGTCCCCGGATTCGCGTTCGATCGTCTTCAGCGCCAACCGCGGCAACCCCGACTTCGACGTGCGTGACAGCAACGTCTTCGAGGTCTCGGTCGAGTCGGGACAACTCAGTCAGCTTACCGAACGCTTCGGCCCGGACGGCGGTCCGGTCGTCTCTCCGGACGGGGCGCGAATCGCCTACACCGGCTTTGACGACCGCCACCAGGGCTACCAGGTCACGCGCCTCTACGTGATGAACCGTGACGGAAGCGACGACCGCCGGGTGGGAGCGCTCGACCGTGACGTGGGGGGTCTCAACTGGGCTGCCGACGGTCAGTCGCTCTTCGTCCAGTACGACGATCAGGGCACGACCAGGGTCGCCCGGATCACCCTCGGCGGTGATGTCACGGATCTTGCCGCCGACGTCGGCGGCGTCGCGCTGGGACGTCCCTACGGCGGCGGCTCCTACACCGTGGCCCGTGACGGGCGGTTCGCTTTCACGGTCAATTCGCCGCTGCGCCCGGCCGATGTCGCAATCGGAGGGACGGGGGCCGGTCCCCGGCGCATCACCGACCTCAACGAGGACCTGCTCGCACACAGGAAGCTGGCCGAAGTCGAAGAGATCTGGTGGGAGTCCTCGCACGATGGCCGCCCCGTGCACGGATGGATCGCAACTCCGCCTGACTTCGACCCGTCGCGGAAGTACCCGCTGGTGCTGGAAATCCACGGCGGTCCCTTCGCGAACTACGGCCCGCGCTTCGCCGCCGAGGTCCAACTCTACGCCGCTGCCGGCTACGTCGTTTTCTACACCAACCCGCGCGGGAGCACGAGCTATGGCGAAGAGTTCGGCAACCTCATCCACCACGCCTATCCGGGGTATGACTACGACGACCTCATGTCGGGCGTCGACGCAGTCATCGAGCGCGGTTACATCGACGAGGGCAATCTGATGGTCACCGGAGGCAGCGGCGGCGGGGTGCTCACCGCCTGGATCGTCGGCAAGACCGACCGCTTTCGCGCGGCCGTGTCCCAGAAGCCGGTCATCGACTGGATCAGCTTCTCGCTGACGTCCGACGGGTACGCGTCATACTACCAGTACTGGTTCCCGGCCCCGGTCTGGGAAGACGGTATGCTGGAGCACTACTGGGCCCGGTCCCCGCTTTCGCTGGTCGGCAACGTCACCACGCCGACGATGCTGATCACCGGGGAGCAGGACCTGCGCACGCCGATGAGCGAGACCGAGCAGTTCTACCAGGCGCTCCAGATCCGGAAGGTGCCGACGCAGATGGTGCGGGTGAACGACGCGTATCACGGGATCGCGAGCAGCAGTCCGTCCAATCTCATCGCCAAGGTCGCCAACATCCTGGAGTGGTTCGAGCGCTACCGCAGTCCCGGCCTGCCAAGGGCGTCCCAGCCGTAGGAGGCCATCCCGAGTGCTTCCGCCTGACGCCGAATGTCGTCCCGGTTGCGGACCATCAGCTCCGGGTACCTGGCAAGCGCGCCGGCAGGGTAGTCGGAGTCGTTGCCCTTCACGTAGCGGTCCAGGAAGCCCAGTACAAGGTCGTTCTGGATGGCGGTGAAGCTGGCGATGATCCCTGCCTCGCCGAGCAGGGGGCCTGTGCCGGGAGCCCCCAGGATCTCGGGGAAGTCGCTGATGGCGACGTGCTGGATTCCCGGAATCATGATCCGGTGGACGTCGTCGCGGAGGCCTGCGGTGGCCAGTCGCTCGTAGCCGAGGTCCCCGGGGGTGGGCGCGTCCGGCCCGTACGATCCCCGGTAGACATCGATTTCCGACGGCATCGAGGCCATGACCACCGTGGGGTCGGAGTTGAGCATCAGGAACGGTGTGCGCAGGTCGGCGTCGATCAGCTCGGCCGTCCAGTAGCCGCCGTCGAGGTTGATCGCGGCCTTTGCGCGGCGGTCTCCCTGTGCCAGCATTCCCGCGATGTAGCCGCCGTACGACATGCCCATGTAGCCACGGCTGTCGTGGTCGACCGCAGCCGCGACCCCTGCCGCGCTCGCCGGCACGTCCATTGCCTCGAGGCGATCCAGAACGAATTGGACATCCGACTGCCAGACCTGGGCGAGCTGTCCCAGCGAGGTGGTGCGCAGCGTCCGCAGGTAGGCGGGGAAGGCGTCCAGTGCTTCGGCGAGGCTGGGCGGGTAGTGCACGGTCATGCTTTCGGTGGCTCCCGCGTAGCGCAGCATGTCGTCCATGATCTTCGGCGACATCGTAAGCGCATCCCCGTTCGGATAGACCAGGCCGCCGGACTCGTAGGGGTGCCCCACCGAGACGACTACGTACCCGTTTGCGGCAAGATGCTCGAAGAGGGCGCTCTGCTGGGCCGGGTACGAGGTGTAGCCGTGGTTGAATCCGATCACGGGGTAGCGACCTGATGCCGGCGGCGCGTCCTGGTGGCTGTTCGAGAGCAGTGCCGCACAACCGCGAAGCGCGTCGGCGGGCTGCTGGAGTGCCGGGAGGAGCTGGCCCGGCAGGACCGTCGCCTCGCTGGGCGTGAAGTACGGACGCGGATCGGTCGTCCCCGCTTCCGTGACCGGGTACCAGGCACGGACGTAGATGCGCCGGTGGCTGGTCGGCTCCGGTGCATACTGCGCGCTCCGTAGCGAGTCGGTGACCTCGAACTCCACGGTGCCGACGGCGTGCGGTCCCTCCACGGCGGGCCAGTTGACGCAGTTCCCGCTGTAGTCGTAGTCCTCCTGCACGGCCACCGGCTCCGGATCGGCGCAAGCGGCCATCCCCGTGAGGACGGCCGCGAACAGCACCGGAGGCAACGGCGGGGTGATCCGTGCGGTCGGGCCGGGTGTCGTGCTCGGTTTCATCGTCGTCTCGTCCAGGATATGGGGAAGGCACCGTTCACCCCGATCATGGGGTCGGCTCCGGACCGGCGCCAGTATCCGGCGCAGCCCGGACTCGCTACGGGTCAGTGCGAACTCGGCGGGCGTGCTCACGGAGGCGGGATACTTGCCCATCAGCCGGCTCCCTTGCACTCTCCGGCGTCACAATGAACCCGCTCCGAAGCCCCGAGGGATGCACATGAACCCCTGCAAGATCGTCACCGCGGCCCGCACGGCCGCGCTCGTCACCGCGGCTCTGCTCGCGGCGCCCGCCCTCCGCCCCGCCGCCGCCCAGTCCGTCGAGGAGGGCAAGCAGGCCGCGCTCGACCACGCCGCCGCACTGGACGACCTCGTCGCCCGGATGTCGGCCGAACTCTGGGACTTCTCGGAGATTGCCCTGCAAGAGCACCAGTCCGCCGCGTACCTGGCCGGTCTCCTGGAGGAAGAGGGGTTCTCGGTCGAGCGGGGCGTCGCGGGGATGCCCACCGCATTCGTCGCGTCGTGGGGGTCGGGCCGGCCGATTCTGGGAGTCCTCGCCGAATACGACGCGCTGCCGAACATCGGCAACGCTCCGGAACCCCGGCGCACCGGCCGCGCCGATGGCCACATTCACGGCCAGGGGTGTGGCCACAACCTCTTCGGCGCGGCCTCGGTCGCGGGAGCCATCGCGGTGAAGCGCATGATGGCCGACCACGGCACCACAGGTACTGTCCGCCTCTACGGCACCCCGGCGGAGGAGACCGTGGTCGGGAAGGTCTACATGGCCCGGGACGGCCTCTTCGACGACCTCGACGCCTCGATCGTGTGGCATCCGGGACAGAAGACCGCGGTCACCAACAACCGCGCCCGCGCCCTCAACAACTTCGAGGTCACCTTCCGGGGGCAGGCCGCTCACGGTGCCGCCGATCCCTGGAACGGGCGCAGCGCACTCGACGCGGTCGAGCTCATGAACCACGGGGTCAACATGATGCGCGAGCACATCGAGCCCAGTGCGCGCATCCACTACGTGATCCCGAACGCGGGCGAGGCGCCCAACGTCGTGCCGGAGCACGCCAAGGTGTGGTACTACGTTCGCGACACGACGCGAGCCGCCGTCGAGAAGAACTACGCATGGATCCTCGACGTCGCCGCGGGTGCCGCGCAGATGACCCGCACCGAGCAGGAGGCCTTCCTGATCACAGGCGTCCATCCGTATACGCTGGTCAGGCCCCTCCAGGAAGCCATGCAGACCAACCTCGAGCGCGTGGGGCCGCCGCGGTTCAGCGACGCCGACCAGCAGTTCGCCCGGGAGCTGCAGGGGTTCCTGGAAGTTGAGACATCGGGCCTGCGAGATACGATCGACCACCTGCCCGACGCTCCCACGGCGGCCGATGGCGGCTCGTCGGACGTCGCGGAGGTGAGCTACCTGACCCCGACCGTCGAATTCAGCGTGACCACCGCCGCCGAACACATTCCGTGGCATTCGTGGGCGACGAGCGCGTCCCACGGGACCGCGGGGGCCGTCAAGGGAGCGCAGGTCGCGGCCAGGGCGCTGGCATTGATGGGCGCCGAGCTCATCCTTGACGCCGACCTGCTTCGGCGGGCAAAGGAGGCGCATGCCGTCGAGACCGGAGGCGAGCCCTACCTGTCACCGATCCCCCCAGGGCAGGCGGTGCCACTTCCGGACAAGCGGTAGTCCGGACGGGACGATGGGACACGAACCCGGGTCCGGCACGACACATCCGGGATACGCCGTGCGCTGCCGGCCTCTGGCAGCCCGTGGACAATACCCCCCGGCATTCGAACGGCGATGCATCCGGACCGGACCGCTACGGGGAGTGATGCAGCTCGGGGTGTCCCAATACGGGGACGGTGCGTGACATCGCGGCCGATTCGGTTTGTGGTCCCTGGTCAGGAGATTCGGCGACGTCCCCGATCGGGGCGGACTCCGGTTCAACGCACGGCTCCGCGAATCTCATCATTCCGCCGGCAGCGAGGATCAGGCCCAGAGACACTGCGAACCCCAGGGCCGTGACCTTCCAGTCGAACCGTTGTCTCAGGTTTGCGCCGGTCATTGCGTCCTCCTCCCTGCGTCACTGCGAGGATGTTGTTTCCTCTCAGAACCCGCGCTTTTCCTTGTTGTTCCGAGGTTCCAGTCGCTGTCGGCGCGGCGGGCCGCTCAGAGAACGCGATTCTCGTGTCGGGGCGAGTCGGGACGGACAATTGACGGAGCGGAGGGGGACTGCATGTGCTTTCGGATCGTGGGGGGCGTGACGGCGGGCTCGGCGCACTCGAGGGACACCGGCTCCTCCTGGGTGGCTGCGGACTCGATGAACCCGTTCGCGGCGAGGATCATTCCCAGCGACAGAATCAGTCCCGTCGCGCTCAGTTTCCCGCTTGTCCGTCGTCTCCAGTAAGGCCTCGTCATCTCACTCTCTCCTACTCCAAGATCTCGTACCGGGGTGTTTCCCGGTGACGCCAATTCAATAAGCAATAAGCGTGCCAAACATTCTGTCCGAGAACTCCCCTTCATCTCTTCGGACACCATGAAGGCCCGGAATCGTTGCCTCTGTCCGTTGCTCCGCAGCCCTCCGTTATCTTGGAGTCAGGGCCCGTGGATTCCGGGTGCGGCCCGTCGTGGAAGCGAAGTTGCCTGGGAGAAAGCCATGCCCCGCAAAGCACTGATCGGGATCGTCGCCCCGACCGCCGTGCTGGTGGCGCCCGCGTCCGCGTCTTGCCGGGACCCGGCCGAAGTGGTCGAAAAGCTGACCCCTGTCGACGAAATCACCGCGGGCTGCCGTCCGTGAACGCGATCCTCCTCGGGTTGCTCCTCTACGTCGCGCTGATCACGGCCGTCGGTCTCGCGATCGGCCGCCGGGTCGCGGGTACGCGCGACTTCTTCGTCGCGGGGCGCGCACTGGGGCCGGGCCTCCTTTTCGCGACGCTGCTCGCCGCCAACATCGGGGCGGGCTCCACCGTGGGAGCCGCGGGACTGGGGTACGAGAACGGGATCGCGTCGTGGTGGTGGGTGGGGTCGGCGGGGATCGGAACGCTCATCCTGGCCCTTTGGCTTGGTCCGCGCATGTGGTGGGTGGCGAAGGAACATTCGCTGCGGACCGTCGGCGACTATCTGGAACACCGCTACGGGCCTTCTGTTCGGGCGTCGATGGCCGCGCTCCTCTGGCTCGGAACCCTGGCGATCCTTGCGGGTCAGCTGATCGCCATGGCGTGGATCCTGGAGGTGGTCGCGGGGGCTCCCCGTTGGCTCGGAGCGGTGGCGGGGGGTGTTGTGATGACCGTGTACTTCGTGGCTGGGGGGCTGCTGAGTTCGGCGTGGGTCAACCTGGTGCAGCTGGTGGTGCTGGTGTGCGGCTTTCTGATCGCGGTTCCGCTGGCGGTGGAGGGAGCGGGGGGCGTCTCGGCGGTGCTGGCCAGCGCACGGGCCACCCCGGGTCATCTGGACTTCATGAGCAACGGCGGGTCCGGGTGGATGTACCTGATCCTTCTGGCCCCGGCCTTCATCGTATCGCCGGGGATCCTGCAGAAGACCTTCGGGGCGCGGGACGTGCGCACGGTGCGCCTCGGGCTGGCGGCGTGCGGCATTGCGCTGATCCTCTTTGCCGCCCTGCCACCGATTCTCGGCATTGTGGCTCATACGGTGGCGCCCGGGCTGGCCGACCCCGAGACCGCGCTGCCCGTGATCCTTACCCAGGGCGTCCCGCCGTGGGTGGGTCTGCTGGGGCTGGCCGCGGTGCTGTCGGCGGAGATCAGTTCGGCCGACGCCATCCTCTTCATGCTGTCCACCTCGCTCTCGAAGGACCTCTACAAGCGTTTCGTGAACCCCGGCGCGTCGGACCGGCGGGTGCTGCGGGTCGCCCGCGCGGCGGCGGTTCTGGGTGGCGTGTCCGGGGTGCTGCTCGCGGTGATGATCCCCAGTGTCGTCGATGCGCTGGTGATCTTCTATTCCCTGATGGGCGTCAGCCTGTTCGTGCCGGTCGTGGCGGGGCTCCATTCGCGGCGCCCCGGTTCGCTCGAGGCACTCGCGGCGGCCGCGGCCGGCGTTGTGGCGCTTCTCGTGGCGCGTCAGTGGTGGGACGACTCGGGGTGGATGGTGCCGCCTGCGTGGGGTCTCCTGTCGGCCGCGGCGGCGTTCGGCGTCTTTCACGTGGCGCGCAGGCTGGCTGGACGTGCGCACAAGAGAGGAGGATGAGATGCCAGCTTCGATCGACCACTTCCCGCTTGAGATCCGCACCTGCGAGATGCACACGGGTGGCGAGCCGGTTCGCATCGTGACCGCCGGCTATCCGGATATCCCCGGCACCACCATCCTCGACAAGCGACGGTACGCGCGCGAGCACCTCGACCACCTGCGCCGCTTCCTGATGCACGAACCGCGCGGGCACGCGGACATGTACGGGGTCATTCCGGTCGAGCCGGACCATCCGGATGCCGATCTGGCGGTGCTCTTCTGTCACAACGAGGGTTACTCCACCATGTGCGGGCACGCGACCATCGCCATGGCGCGCTGGGCCGTGGACCAGGGCGTGGTGGCGGCGCGGGCTCCGCGGACGCAGGTGCGGGTACAGTGCCCGTGCGGCCTCGTCACGGCCCACGTGCAGGTACGGGACGGTCGTGCGGGGATGGTCCACTTTGAGAGCGTGGGCGCCTTCGCCCCTCTCCTCGACGCCAGGGTGCTTGTGGAGGATTTTGGTGCGGTGGACGTCGATGTCGGCTACGGGGGCGCCTTCTACGCCTTCGCGCCCGCCTCGCGTTTCGGGCTCGACGTCCGCACCTCGCCGGCGCGAACCCTGGTGGACGCGGCGTGGGCCGTGACCTGCGCGGCCAAGGCGCAGCTGGAGCTCGACCACCCCGGGCACCCCGACCTGTCGTTCCTGTACGGCACGGTCCTGACCGATGGGACGAACGGCGACGACCGCCCCAGCGCGAACGTGTGCGTCTTCGCGGACCGCCAGGTGGACCGCAGCCCCACGGGGAGCGGCGTCACGGCCCGCATGGCGATCCAGAAGGCGCGGGGGCTCGCCGGGGTGGGGGACGAGCGGCGTTTCTCGAGCGTGACGGGGTCGGTCTTCTCGGGGTGCATCGTGGAGGAGACCCGCGTGGGGGACCATGAGGCGGTCACCGTGCTGGTGGGGGGCGAGGCGCACTACACGGGAACGGCACGCTTCCGGGCCGAAGAGGGAGACCCGCTGGCGGGAGGCTTCCGTGTACGGTGAGGTGGGGGGGCGGAGCCCGGGCCCGCGTGGGGATTGTGCCCCGGGCGGGGAGGACGCCTATTGTCCCGCTATGAACGGCCAGGACGGAAGCATGGACAGGAAGCACTTCCTGCGCGCGGCGGGGCTGGGCATCGGGGCCGGGTTGCTGGCGGGATGTGCGCCAGAGGGCAAGCCGGACGATGTGGGGGCGCGCGCCCTGAATCCGCCACTCGAGAGGATCGGACTTCAGCTCTACACCGTGCGCGCCCTCATGGAGGAGGACGTGCCCGGGACGCTGAACGCGGTGGCGCGGATCGGGTACGACGAGGTCGAATTCGCGGGGTACTTCGGTCACGCGCCCGCAGTCGTCCGGGGTTGGCTGGACGCGGCCGGGCTGGCCGCCCCCGCCGCCCACGTGGGGATGCAGGACCTGTCGGGCGCCGGACTGGAGACCGCCATCGAAACGGCGACCGTCCTCGGACACCGCTGGCTGGTTCTGCCCTACATGCCCGAGGAAATGAGGACTGCCGACGGCTACCGCGAGTTGGCGGATGTGCTGAATGCGGCCGGCGCCGTCGCCGGGGATGCCGGCCTTCGGGTCGGGTACCACAACCACGCCTTCGAGTTCGAGGCGGTTGAGGGAGCCCCCTCCGGGAGCCGGGGTACGGGGTACGCGCTCCTGCTCGAACATCTGGATCCCGCGCTGGTGGATCTGGAGATCGACCTGCACTGGTCCGCGGTTGGCGGCGCCGACGCGGCCACCCTCTTTGCGGAACATCCGGGGCGCTTTCAGCTCTGTCACGTCAAGGACCTGACCGCCGATGGCCGGATGGCCGATGTCGGCGCGGGGCAAATCGACTGGGCGGCGCTCTTCGCCCTGTCCTCACAGGCCGGGCTTCGGCACTACTTCGTCGAGCACGACCAGCCCGCCGACCCCCTCGCTTCGGTCACGGCGAGCTACCGTTACCTGTCCGCGACCTGAGTGGCGGACCGTCCACACCATCAACCTCTCGTCTCTGGAGACCAGTTGAGCGAATCGAACGACGGATCCGGCGGCAATCCCGGTGTAGACCAGGCGCGTCTCTTCCTGGGAAGCTGCGTTGCCCTCATCGCCACTTCGGTGGCCTTTGCGACGGTGGGCGCGGTGATGTTCTCCCTCAAGGGGGAATTCGTCCTCAACAACGCCCAGGTCGGGTGGATCGGCGGGGCTGCACTGTGGGGCTTCGCGGTGTCCCAGCTGATCTTCTCGCCCTTCTGCGACACGCTGGGAATGCGTTTTCTGGTGCGGATGGCTTTCGCCGGCCACCTGGCCGGTGCGCTCATCATGATTTTCGCCGGCGGCTTTGCGACACTCTTCGTCGGTGCCCTCGTCATCTCCATGGCCAACGGGCTGATCGAGGCGGCGTGCAACCCGCTGGTCGCCGCGCTCTACCCGGACGACAAGACGGTCAAGCTCAACCGGTTCCACGTGTGGTTCCCGGGGGGGATCGTACTAGGGGGACTGGCGGCGTTCGCGCTGGACAGCGCGGGGATCACATCGTGGCAGCTCAAGATCGCCCTTATCCTCGTTCCGACCGCGGTCTACGGCTACCTGCTGCTCGGCCAGCGCTTTCCGGCGACCGAGGGGGTCCGCTCCGGCGTTTCGATGGGCGAGATGTTCAGGGCGACCCTGACCACGCCGCTGATGCTTCTGATGCTGCTGTGCATGGCGATGACGGCGTCGATCGAACTCGGACCGAACCGCTGGGTGCCGGCGGTGCTCGAGGCCGGGGGGATGGCGGGGATCCTGGTTCTCGTCTACGTCAACGGCATCATGGCGGTCTTGCGGTACCGGGCGGGTCCCGTCGTGCATCGGCTGTCGCCCACGGGCATCCTTCTCGTCTCCGCCGTCCTTTCCGGGGTCGGGCTGCTATGGCTCAGCGCGGGCGGATCGACCGCAACGGTGTTCGCTGCCGCAACGGTCTTCGCCGTTGGCGTATGCTACTTCTGGCCCACCATGCTCGGCTTCGTGTCGGAGAGGATCCCCAGGAGCGGGGCCCTGGGACTGGGTCTCATGGGAACGGTGGGGATGGCCGTCGTCGGGCTGGTGACCGCGCCGTGGATGGGAGGAATCGCGGACCGGGCGGCCCACGAGGTCCTCGTCGAGGACGCCGCGTTCATTGTGCTGCTGGAAGCCGGCGGTGCGCTCGAATCGCAGTCGCTGCGTACCCCCGGCGCGGAAGGTGACGACCTGCGGTCGGCACTCGAGTTGGTCAATGGCGTGTTGGTCACGGTCAACGAAGAGGAGGTGCTTCCCCCGGTTGAGACCGCCAACGCGCTGCGGGCCTTCATTGAATCGGGTTCGACTTCGCCTGCGGTGGACCGGGCGCGAGCGATTCTTGGCCCTGCGGAGAACCACGGAGGACTGGTGTCTTTCCGTTACCTCGTGCCGCTGAGCGGGGTGCTGATCATTGTGTTCGGGTTGCTGTATGTCCGGGACCGGCGCTCCGGCGGATACCGTGCCGAAGAGCTGGCCTGACATGAGTCCCTGCAGGGCGGCGTGAATCCCTACCTCGGCCGCCGGCTCAGGTACGGGATGGTCGGTGGTGGCCCCGGCGCGTTCATCGGGGCCGTGCACCGGATGGCTGCCGCCCTGGACGGTGAGTTCGATCTGGTCGCGGGAGCTTTCGCGTCCGCCCCGGAGCGCGCGCGGAAACAGGGCAGGATTCTCGGGCTGGACGCGCGGCGCGTGTACGGCTCCTTCGAGGAGATGGCCGAGACGGAAGCCGCGCTGGGAGACGGTCGGCGCATCGACGCGGTGTCGATCGTCACCCCGAACCACCTCCACCACCCGGTTGCGAAGGCGTTTCTCGGCGCGGGCATCCACGTTATCTGCGACAAGCCGATGACCACCACGCTCGTGGACGCGGAAGACCTGTGCGGCAAGGTGGCCGCAGCCGGACTGACCTTCGCGCTGACGCACAACTATACGGGTTATCCCATGGTTAAGGAGGCCCGCCACCTGGTCAGCACGGGACGGCTCGGAGCCCTGCGCAAGGTCATTGCGCAGTACCCGCAGGGGTGGCTGGGCACGCGGCTGGAGGACTCCGGGCACAAGCAGGCGCGGTGGCGGCAGGATCCGGACCGGGCGGGCGCCTCGTCGGCGGTGGCCGACATCGGGACCCATGTGCACAATCTGGTCGGCTACGTGACCGGCCTGGAGATCGACGCGGTCTTCGCGGATCTGTCCAGCCTGGTAAAGGGGCGCGTCATGGAGGACGATGCGAGCATGCTGGTGCGCTTCGCGGGGGGTGCGCGCGGCGTGTTCAGCGCCAGCCAGGTGTCCACCGGCGAAGAGAACGGGCTGTCGCTGAGGGTCTACGGGGAAGACGCGGGCCTGGTGTGGCGGCAGGAACAGCCGAACGTACTCGAGGTGCTGTACCCGGACGCGCCGCGCGAGACGCGCACCCGGGGCAGCGAGTACCTGTCGGCGCCGGCGCGCCACGCGACGCGTCTCCCGCCGGGACACCCGGAAGGCTTTGTCGAGGCGTTCGCCAATATCTACAGGTGCGCGGGCAGGGTGATCGGCGCGGGGATGGCGGGGGCGGAGGCGGATCCGCTGGACCATGACTTCCCGAACGAGGAAGACGGTGCCCGCGGCATGCACTTCATCGACTGCGTGCTTGCGTCGGCCGCCGCGGAGCGGTGGGTGGGGGTGGCGGGCTATCGCCCCCGGGTGAGCGAGGCGTCCCCATGAGCCCCCCGGTGACCCTTTTCACCGGCCAGTGGGCCGATCTGCCCCTCGAGGTGCTGGCGGAGAAGGCTGCCGCGTGGGGGTACGACGGGCTGGAGCTCGCCTGCTGGGGCGACCATTTCGACGTCCGGGCGGCGCTCGCGGACCCGTCGTACTGCCAGGGTCGCCGCGATTTGCTGGCCCGTCATGGACTCGGCGTGTGGGCGATCAGCAACCACCTGGTGGGCCAGGCGGTCTGCGACCGGATCGACGATCGCCACCGCGCCATCCTTCCCGCCCGCGTGTGGGGTGACGGGGAGCCGGGTGGAGTGCGCCGCCGTGCGGCGAGGGAGATGGCGGACACGGCGCGGGCTGCGGCACGGCTCGGGGTCGATGTGGTGAACGGCTTCACCGGAAGCCCGATCTGGCACCTGCTGTACTCGTTTCCGCCGGTTGCGCCAACGGTGATCGACGACGGGTTTCGCGAGTTTGCGAACGCGTGGGGTCCGGTGCTGGACGTCTTCTCGGACGAGCGCGTTCGCTTCGCCCTGGAGGTCCACCCCACCGAGATCGCCTTCGACATCGTCACGGCCGAGCGGGCGGTGCAGGCGCTGGGCGGACACCCGGCGTTCGGCTTCAACTACGATCCCAGTCACCTTGCGTACCAGGGGGTCGACTACGTCGCTTTCATCCGGAGGTTCGCAGACAGGATCGCACATGTGCACATGAAGGACGTGTGGTGGTCCGAACGGTCGGAGTTGGCGGGAGTTTTTGGCGGTCACACCGAGTTCGGCGATGCCCGGCGCTTCTGGGACTTCCGCTCGCTCGGGAGGGGTCGGGTCGATTTCGAGGAGATCATCCGCGCCCTGAACCGGGCCGGGTACGAAGGCCCTCTCTCGGTCGAATGGGAAGACGCGGGGATGGATCGGGAACACGGTGCGGAAGAGGCGTGCGGCTTCGTGCGGAAGCTGGCGTTTCCACCGTCGGCCACGGCGTTCGATGCCGCGTTCAGCGAACGTGATTGAACAGGACAACACAGGAGGAACGGATGCGCTCGACGCTGGTGGTTGCGTTTTTTCTCATGCCGTGGGCAGCCGCGGCGCAGGGTTGTGGTGGTGAGGGAGCCGCGGACATGGACAGCGCGGTTGGAGACGCGGCCGAGCTGGACGCCCTGGCACAGGATCCGCCCCTGAACCAGTTGACCGCGGAGGAGGCGGCGGCGGGGTGGAGGCTGCTGTTCGACGGCACGCTCGAGGGATGGCGCGGATACCGTCGCGAGGACGTGCCCGGCGGATGGTCGGTTCAGGACGGAGTGCTTGCCTTCACGCCCGGCATCGGTGACGGGACGCTCATGACGGCGGAGCAGTTCGCAGACTTCGAACTGGCGCTGGAGTGGAGGATCGAGGTGGGGGGCAACAGCGGGATCTTCTACCGGGCGACGGAAGCCGAGCGTGCCCCCTACTGGACGGGTCCGGAGTTGCAGATCCTGGACAACGCAGGCCACCCGGACGGCGGCGCTCCCGAGACGTCGGCCGGATCCAACTACGCCTTGCATGCCCCCGCCGAGGACGTGACCCGGCCGGTCGGCGAGTGGAATCAGGTCCGCATCGTGGTCCGGGGTGCGCGTGTGGAACACTGGATGAACGGCGCAAGGATCGTGGTGTACGACCTCTGGACGGACGAATGGCGGGCGATGGTGGCCAGGACCAAGTTCGCCGAGTGGCCCGGCTACGGGATGGCTCCGGCGGGGCACATCGGGCTCCAGGACCATGGGGATCCGGTCTGGTACCGAAACGTCAAGATCCTCGTTTTCTGACAATCAGGCTGCGTTGCGGGGCCCGTCGGGTACGCTGTCGAGATCCGATCCATCGGGCTACTGGCTTTCGCGGTCACTGTCGCGTAGGATTGCGGGATTGGCTTCGGACGGATGTCCCTGGAGGATTGTCGGCAAGTGTCGTCCCAGCACCCTTTTGGCAGGAGGTGGACATTGAGAGTCGCGGGCCTTCCAGCACTTCGCGTGGTCGGCGTGTTTGTCGTCGCCGGCTGCGCCGACCTGGCGCTCGAGCCGGACCAGGTTCCCGCTTCGATGTCGATTGCCCCCGCCGATACACTCATTACCGAGGGCGATCCGGCCAAGCTTACGGTGACCGTCCTGGACGAGGAGGGGAACCGGATCCCCGGGCCCCCTTCGTGGGCACCGCCCGAGTGGATCATCAACGACCCGTCCAAGATCGACATTGCACCGGACGGCAGCCTGACAGGGTTGGGGGGCGCCGACCTCAGGGTGACGGCCAAGTTGGCCGGGATGGAAGCGTGGACGCCGCTGCGCATCAATCCAAACAGTCTGGTCTTTTCGGCGGGTGCGATCTACCTGACCCAGGGCATGCAGAACGTCGAGGGCACCGTACCCATCATCGCGGGGCGCGATGCCTTCCTGCGCGTGTTCGGCATTGGCGACGAGGTCAGCTTCTACAAGCCGCGAGCGCGAGCCGTCTTCTACCGGGACGGCGACGTCGTCCACAGTGAGGTGATGGACCTGATCGGCGATGTCCTGCCCGAGGAAGTGACGGAGAATCGGCTGGACCGGTCATTCAATGTCGAGATCCCGGGAGAAGTGTTGCAACCCGGGGTGGCCATGGTCATCGAGCTTGACCCGGACGGTGTGGTCCCGGCGGAATCCGGGAGCCAGCTTCGCATCCCGGCGGAAGGGACCGCAGAGCTGGATGTGGTCGAAATGCCACTCCTGGAACAGACCATCGTCCCGATCCTGATATCGTCGGCGCCCGACGAGCGGGTCTTCAATTGGACCCGTGGAATGACGGCGGACAGCAGGCACCTGCAATACGCCCGTAGTGTGCTGCCCATCGGCGACATGGAGGTGACGGTGCACGAGACCTACTACACGTCCGTTGTTCCGATTACGTTCGACGAGTGGAGCCGACTCCTCCGGGAGATCAGGACCCTGCGACTCATGGAGAATGGCAGGGGATACTACTACGGAGTGCTTGAACGTCCTCCCGGCACACGCATTGCCGGGATCGGTTACATCGGCCAGCCGGTAAGCGCTGGCCGGGCCAACGAGGGCACCTTCGCACACGAGTTGGGGCACAACATGGGCTTGAGGCATGCTCCATGCGGCTCGGCGAGCGGTCCTGATCCGGATTACCCATACGACGACGGGGATATCGGTGTATGGGGATACGACCTGAACCGGAGCCGTCTGGTGGACCCCGCCCAATACAGTGACCTGATGGGGTACTGCCGCCCGCGCTGGATAAGCGACTTCATGTTTCTCAAGGCCATGGACTATCGTGTGAACGAGGAAGATGCCGCACCGGGATCGGACGCGGCCGACCCGGCTCCCCGCGAGAGGACGCTGATGGTGTGGGGAAGCGCGGGCAATGGCGAGCTTCTGGTCGAGCCCGCGTTCATGATCGACGCCCCGCCCACGCTGCCGGCCCGGGGCGGTCCGTACCGGCTCGAGGGCTTCGGCCCGGGCGGGGAACGTCACTTTTCCTTCGCGTTTACACCCGACCCGGTCGAAAACGGCGGTGGACACTTCCATTTCGCGGTGCCGCACGATCCGGATACGGACGGCGCGCTGGGGCGTGTCGTCCTGACGGGGCCCGAGGGAGAATTCACGCTGAGTCCGTCCAGCACTCCCCCGATGGCCATCATCCGGAGTCGCGCCAGTGGCCAGGTGCGAGCGATCGTACGTGACTGGAGCGGCGGACTCTCTCGTGTCGAAGGCCGCGTCGAGATCATGGTCAGCACCGGCCTTCCTGGAGGCACTCGATGAGCAACCGGGTGGTGTTGGCTGCGGCCCTGGGGGCGGCCCTCGTGCACGGCTCCGCCGCGGCTCAGACCCAGGCCGAGTTCCGCGGGGGGCTCACCGTCGGCAGCCATTCTGCATCGGCGGCCGCGCTCGACGTGGACCCGTCGGTCTCATTCGACATCGTGGTGCGAAGTCAGGTGCTGCCCTCCTTCGCGGTCTTCGGCGGTTTTTTCCGAACGGCGTTCGGCTGCGAGATGGGGTTCTGCACGGACCGCGACCTGACCGTGGTGGGGAATCACGGTGCCCTTGGGGCGGAGTGGGGCCGGGGCGGACCCTGGCTGCGAGCGGGTGTGCTCTTCGGAGCGACGAAAGTGGGTTCCGAGGGCGAGACGTCCGATCCGGGGCCTGGCCTCCTGGCCGCCGGCGGGCTGACTCTCGGCGTCGGACGGGTGCGTTTGCTCCCCGGTATGTCGTATCGATGGTGGTCGGCCAGAACCGCGACGGCCTCCGACCACGCCATTGCGCTTGCACTGGACCTGGGTGTTGCCTTTCAACTCGGAGGGGGAAGCTGATCAAGGCCTGCCGCAGAGGCACCCTGCCCATCGTGGTCGCTCTTGCCGTGGGGGGGTGTGCCGACCTGGTGATCGATCCCGACCGCGTACCTGCCACGCTGGTCATTTCTCCCGCCGACACGGCGCTGATCGTCGGTGACAGAGCCCAATTCGGGGTCACGGTCCTGGACCAGAACGGAGACCCCCTGGGCCCCTGGCCAACGTGGACTGCTCCCGAGTGGGCGACCGCGAACGCACAGGCAGCGCACATATCGCCGGAAGGTCTGCTTGATGCGGTGGGTCAGGCCGACACGGAAGTCGTGGCTTCCTTCGCCGGCTTGACCACTCGGACACGGCTCAGGGTCAACCCGGCCAGTCTGGTCCTGAACGCACCGCACGTCTACCTGGTGCAGAGCGTACAAAACCGCGCAGGAAGCGTGCCCCTCATTGCCGGGCGCCGAGCCCTGCTGCGCGTGTTCGTGACCGGTGACCAGGACAGCTTCTATCAGCCCCGGGTGAATGCGCTGTTCTTTCACGACGACCGCCTGGTCCACGGCGCGCTGATGAGCATCGGGTCCGATGTGCTGCCCGGAACGGTGGATGAGGGCCGTCTGGAATCGTCCTACAACGCCGTGATCCCGGGGTCGGTGATCCAGCCGGGCACGACGATGGTCGTCGAGCTCGACCGTGACAGAACCGTCCCCCTCGGGCCCGGCAGTCGACTGAGGTTTCCGGCCGTGGGACGGAAGACGCTCGATATCCGGAGACTCCCCAGCATGGACCTGACGATCGTGCCGGTCGTGCTCGCGTCCAATCGGAGCAATGAGGTCTATGAGTGGGCCGAGGGACTGACGGCCGAGAGCGAACACCTGCGCCTTGCGCGGTCGATACTGCCAATCGGAGACATGACGGCCACGGTCCACGAGGGTTTTGTGACTTCGTCCGACCTGAGCACGGGGAAAGGCTGGGGCGAACTACTCTCGGATCTCATCCTTCTGCGGCTCAGTGAGGGTGTACGAGGATACTATTACGGTGCGGTGGTGCTATCCGATGACGCCACGTGGGATGGGGTGGGCCACTACGGCTATCCGGTGTCCGTTGGAGCCGCCGACAACGAGACCCTGGCCCACGAACTGGGCCACAACCTCGACCTCCGTCATGCTCCTTGCGGCGGCGCCATCGGTCCGGATCGGCGCTACCCGTATGATGAGGGCAGGATCGGGGTGTTCGGATACGATTTCCACCGGGAACGCGTCGTGGATTCGTTCCTGCACAAGGACGTGATGGGGTACTGCAGTCCGGTCTGGATCAGCGACTACAGCTTTGCGAGGGCACTCGAGTTTCGCTACGAGGCGGAGACCGAGGTGCTGATGGGCCAGCCCGCCGCTGCTCGGCAGGCGCGCGGTCCGTCCGGGCAAACCATGCTCCTGAGGGGCTGGATCGGGGACGGACAACTGGCTCTGGAACCCGCTTTCCTGGTCGACCTGCCGGTCATCCTGCCGAACGGCGACGGTCCGTATCGCCTCGATGGCCTGGGTTCGGACGGCGAGCGCCACTTTTCCCTGAACTTCGCGCCGCGTGCGGTGGAATTCGGAAGCGGCCACTTCCTCTTCAGCCTTCCGTTCGACCCGGATGTGGACGGATCACTGGAGCAGGTGGTTCTGTCGGGGCCAGAGGGCTCCTACACGCTGGAACGGTCCGGTAGTCGCCGCACGGCGATCGTGACGGACGGCTCTACCGGGCGCCTGCGGGCCATTCTGCGGAACTGGAAGGGGAACCGGGCAGAGGCGGCCCGGCTGGTGCGCGGCAATCCCAAGGTGGCGATCAGCGACGGTCTGCCGGTCAGCGAGGGCCTGCCGCACTAGAACAGCCCTGTAGCAGAAAGCCCAAGCTGCCAAAGTCGGGACGGCCGGATTCGAACCGGCGACCCCCTGAACCCCATTCAGGTGCGCTACCGGACTGCGCCACGTCCCGTGGGTGAGGAAGCTAAGCCTTCTCGACGCGGCCGTCTACCATGCGGACTACCCGCCGTGCGCGCTCCACCACGCGGTGATCGTGGGTGGAGAACAGGAAGGTCACGCCCCGGTCCCGGTTCAGCTGTTCCATGAGGGAGATCAGCTTCTCGGCCGTCTCGGAGTCCACGTTGGCGGTGGGCTCGTCGGCCAGCACGATTGCCGGATCCGCCGCGATGGCGCGGGCGATGGCAACCCTCTGCTGCTGGCCTCCCGAGAGTTCGGTGGGGCGGCGATCCTCCATGCCCTCCAGCCCAACCGCGCCCAGCAGGTCCATGACGCGCTTCTTCCTTTCCCCCGCCGACACTCCCTGGACCCACATCACCATCTCGGCGTTCTCGTAGGCGGTGAGAACCGGGATCAGGTTGTAGGACTGGAAGACGAATCCGATCCGATCACGGCGCAGCTGGCTGAGCTCCTTCCGCCCGAGCGCACCGAGGTCGGTGCCCTCGACCAGGATCGTACCGGATGTAGGCGCGTCAAGACCGCCGACGAGGTTGAGCGTCGTGGTTTTTCCCGAGCCGGAAGGGCCGACCAGCGCGGTGAATTCGCCCCGGGTCACCGTCAGATCCAGGCTGCGCAGGGCGTGAACTTCCAGCTTTCCCTGACGATACACCTTTGACACGCTGCGGATTTCGACGACCGCCTCGTCACTTCGTTGTTCGTTCATCATCCGAGCCTGATGCTTTCCACCGGCCTTACACGCCCAGCTCTCCAGGCGGGGTAGATCCCGGCGAGGACCACAGCGAAGAAGGCCAGGACGACGATGCGGGCGGTGTTTTCCGGGTAGATTCCGAACTTGAGCTGAGACGCCATGGCCACTCCGGAGATCTCGGTCGACGTGTCCCCCAACAAGGCGCCCATGTCGATGCCGACTTCGTTCAGGTAGAGATAGGGGCCGATGGTCAGTACTCCGGCCAGGGCCAGGCCGATCAGGGCGAGCCAGACGCTCTCGTAGATCACGAGCCGAAAGAGCTTCGCGGGACTGAATCCGACTGCCATCATGATGCCGAATTCGCGCAGGCGTTCCATGACGCTCACGAACACGGTGTTGAAGATCCCGGCGGCGACCATCAGCGCGATGATGACGATCATGATCACACCGCCACCCACCTTCACGGCGATGAAGGCGGCCAGCTCGGGGCGGGCCTCGTACCATGGAACCGCCGCGGCCGCGTCGCCGAGGTCGCTGGCCAGCCGGGCTGCGAGCGCCTCCGACTTGCGGTGATCGCCCACGAACACTGCGATCTGGTTGGCCTCGTCGGCGGCGTACCCCAGCACGTCCCGCGTCGCCGCGATGGGGAGGAGGACCATGCCCGCGTCCATGCTGGGAGCTCCCGTGCGAAGAATGCCGGTCACGCGGCCGAGTCCGGAAACGATGCCGCCTTCGCGGTCCGTGGCAGTGTAGACGACCTTGTCGCCCAGTTCGGCGCCAAGGTTTCGGGCCAGTTGCGCGCCGAGGACCATGCCGGTCCGGTTGTCGGCGGAGAACATTTCGCCCTCGGCGACCGCTTCCAGGAACGAGAGGGACTCCTGGTCTTCGGCGTCGGGGTCGAAAGCGATGAAGCTGGCGCCGTAGCTTTCCCGGGCCGTGCTGACCATGAGCTGGCCCGAGATGCGTTCCACGACCCGGGTGACGACGGGGTCGCGGGCCACGGTCGTCTTCAGATCGGCGGTCCCGGTCACGGTGCGGGAAAGGCTGGGCGTGTCCAGGTATTCGGGGTGCTGCAGGGTCACGTGTCCGCTGCCCATGCGCGCGCCAAGATCGATCATGTCCTGCCAGTTCCGGTCCTGGGAGGCCATCGACATGATGGCCAGGAAGACGCCGAACGCGATCGACGCCAGGGTGAGCAGAGTTCGGCGCCGGTTCCTGCCGAGATTCCGCCGCGCCATGACCCAGAGGCTGGTTCGTTTCATGGATTCCTCACTGGTGTTTCATCGCGTCCACGGGCTTGATCCTCGCCGCCTTGAGCGCGGGGTAGAGCATGGACGCGAAGACGATAAGGAACATTGCGCCGAGAGGGCCGACAACCACCGCCGGATTGACGACGCTCCGCATGATCGGATCGAGGCCGATGCCTGAAATCGAAATCGTGCCGCCGAGGGCGGCCAGGTTGATCCCCACCCGGCTGAAGTACACGAGCAGGGGCCCCGCAATGGCCAGACCGGCCACGGCGGCCAGTCCCGCCTGGAAGACCCCTTCCCACATGATGAGCCCGACGAGCCTTGTAGGCGAAAGCCCGATCGCCTTCAGGAGACCCAGCTCCTTGATTCGCTCGAAGACGGCCATGAGGGTTGCGTTGACGAGCAGGATTGCGATGGCCAGGTACACGATCATGAAAAGGATGTACATGGTCCCTTCCACCGAATCCATCATGGTTGCGAGGGTGGGGAACAGTTCGCGCCAGGTCAGGACGTCCAGGTCCGGTGCCGCGCCCCGAATCCTGTCGGCCGATACATCGAGAGGCTGGCCCGTACCGGTCCGGACGAGAACCTGGTGCGCGCCTCCCGGGACCACGAAGAGATCCAGGAACGCCTGGCGGACCATGAAGACTCCGCTCCGATCCGTGGCTTCGCTGAAGGGGGTGAGGATCCCGCGGACCCGGTACAGATCGTTGGCGATGCTTCCGTCCGCGGCCTGGCTGAGGAGGACCAGCTCGTCATTCGGGCCGACGTCCAGCGTCCTGGCCAGCCTGCCCCCGATCACGACCCCGGCCGGGTCGCCGGGGTCGAGCCAACTGCCTTCGGCGAGACGGTCGGGGACGACACTGACGCGTGCGTCCTGGGTGATTTCCACGCCCCTGATGGAGACGCCTGCGGACGACTCGCCCGCCGCCGCCAGTCCGCCGGCGAGCAGCCGGGCCGACGCACTGAAGCCCATTGCACCGAGCGAATCCACCAGGTCGAAGGGGGCGCCGATACGGTCGAATATCGAGGGACTGTTGCGATAACCGGGAGGATAGACCTGCACATCGCCGACCTCGACCTCGACGATGGTGGTTTCCAGGTCGCCGAGGAACCCCTGTACCAGCGAAGTCCACACGATGAGGGTGACCAGCGCCAGGGTCATGGCGGCCACGGTCATCATGGTTCGCCGCCCATAGCGCCACAGATTGCGCCACGCCATCACTGCAAGCTTCATGTGCCCTCCCGGGTTTCGGTGAGCGCCTTGCGCATGTGGCGAATGCGGTCCGGCCCCACGCGGCAGCATCCCCCCACCGCCACGGCCCCGCTCGCGATCCACTCCCGGCACGCCCTCCCCCAGTCGGCCACCTCGTCCGTGCGGCCCCACGTCTTCGTCACGGCGTCCCACTCGCCGCCGCCGTTGGGGTAGGCGATGACGGGCTTGCGAGTACCGGCCGCCAGGGCGCGCACCAGACGCGGCACGTACGCGGCCGAGGTGCAGTTCACCCCAACGGCGAAGACTCCCGCGCTCTCCTGGGCCCATGCGGCCACCTCGCCGATCGGGGTCCCGTCGCTGATGTGCCCTTCGTCCCGGCATGTGAAGGTAAACCAGGCCGGCGTGCTCCCCGTCTCCTTGACCAGCGCCGCGAGCACCCGGGCCTCACCGAACGACGGGATCGTCTCACAGGCGAGAACGTCGGCCGCGGTGTCCGCAAGAAGGCGCAGACGGCTGCGGTGGAAGTCGGCGAGGGCCGCGGTGCCGATGCTGTAGTCCCCCCGGTACTCCGCACCGTCGGCGAGGAACGCGCCGTAGGGTCCGATGCTGGCCGCGACGAGGGGCCGGACGCGCACCGCACGATTCTCCCGCGACGCCCAGAAACGATCACGGGTCCGGACAGCCAGATCCACCGCGCCACGAAAGATCCCCTCGGCCGCGGATTCCCCGATGCCGCGCTCGGCAAGCCCCTGGAAGGTGGCCTGGTAGGTCGCCGTGGTCACACAGTCGGCGCCCGCGTCCAGGAAAGTCGTGTGCACCGCCTCAACCGCCGCGGGGTCTTCCAGCAGAACCTTCGCCGACCAGAGCGGGTCGTTGAGGTCGTGCCCGGCACTCTCCAGCTCGCTCGCGAGTCCGCCGTCGAGCATCACAAAGCCCTGCCTATGCAGGAAAGCGTCGAAGGAGGAAGGCATAGACCAGAATGACCGCGGCCGCACACCCCAGGAAGAGTCCCGGGTTGCCCGCGCCGATCCCGAGGCTGCCGAGGAGGACCAGAGCGACGGAGACGGGAATGACGAAGCGGATGAGGGGGCCCCAGGCGGCGGTCACCTTCACCCGCCTGGCCCCATGGTTGGTCTCCTCCCGGAAGCGGCTCCATCCCCATTTCGACACCACGTAAAGGGACAACAGCAGGCCTCCGGCCCCGAGCAGATAGTCGCTTGAAATCGTATTGGCGAAGTCGAAGAAGTTCATCCCGAAAATGTGGACGTGGGACCACGGACCCTGGGACAGGATGACGGGCACGCCGAGCAGGAAGCCGCCCGCCGCACAGAGCACGACCGCCTTTTTCCGGGTCATGCCGAAAGAGTCGATGACAGTGGCCACAAGACTCTCGAAGACGGCCACCTGGGAGGTGAAACCCGCGACCAGCATCAGGAAGAAGAACGCGGCACCGAACACCAGCCCGCCCGGCATCTGCTGGAAGAGCGACGTCATCGTGATGAAGAGGAGGCCAGCCCCCTGGTCGGGGTCCATGCCAAAGGCGAAGAGGGCGGGGAAGAGCACGAGTCCGGCGACAACCGCGACTCCGGTGTCGAAGGCCACAACCAGCGCCGTGTTGCCCGGCACGTCCGTGTCACGGGGGTTCAGGTAGCTGCCCATCACGAAGCCCCCCGCCATCCCGATGCCGATGGAAAAGAACGCCTGCCCGAGCGCTGCCAGGACGGAAGTACCTGTGAGAGCCGAGAAGTTGGGGGTCAGGTACCAGACCACGCCCGCCATGGCGCCCGGCAGGGTCAGCGCGCGGAAGGCCAGCGCAACCAGCAGCACCACCAGCAGGGGCATCAGGAACCTGGCGTACCGCTCGATGCCCTTCGTGACGCCCCGGCTCACCACGTAGGCGATCAACAGGGTCACGAGGAACGCATAGCCGAAGACGGGGCCGGGTCGGGCGATGAAGGCGTCGAACGCGACCCTGGTTTCTTCAGGGGTCTGCCCGAGCCCGCCCCCGCCGCCCACCAGCATGACGAAGTAGGCCGTCACCCACGCGATGATCATGATGTAGAAGGCGGTGATGAGCGTGGCGGCCATGATGCCGAACCACCCGATGAGGTTCCACGGGCTGGTCCTGGAACCGGTCAGCCGCGCCATCCCGGCGATGGGAGTAAGCTGCGTCTTTCGACCCAGGCCCACTTCGGCCGTCATGAGCGGGATCCCGATCATCACCGCGAAAACGACGTACACGATCAGGAACGCGCCGCCGCCGTTCTCACCTGCCAGGTAGGGGAAACGCCAGATGTTCCCCAACCCGACGGAAAACCCGGCGGTGGCCAGGATGAACCCGATCCTGCTGCTCCACTGTTCGCGCATCGGCGTCCCTTTGGGGAATGGCGGACTCAAGCGGTTGCATCATGGCCCCCGGCCCTGTGGTCAGGCAACTCGACGTGAAGGATCTTCGCCGGTGGTGGCGACCCTGCCGGCGCGGAATGTTGGCCCCTGGGTTGACGGGCCGTGGCCGTGGGCGCGCGCGGGGATTGGACGCTGCAAGGGTTCCCGGTCGCCGACGCCGGGTGATTTCAAGCCGGAGGAAGATCATGGGCAGGAAACCATCCGACCAACCATCCGGTCACGGTGCTGGAACACCACGGGGCGGCGCGCGTTTCCTGCGCGTGATGCCCCGGCCCGGGCACCGGGCCGCCGCCTACGTTGCGCCGAACATGGTGTTCACGATACTGAACATTTCCCGAACTATGGTGTATAAGGAGGTAGGACACCTAACCGACAACCGCAAAGACTCCGGGATCAGAGACGGATGTTCACCGAATACAGTTCCAGGGGCGCGACCTCACCCGGCACGACCTCCCTCGACGCCGACACCCTCGGCACCGACCCCCTCGACGCCGACCCACTCGGCGACGAGATCGCCGCGCTCTGCGCCCACATCAACGCGGCCACGTACCGGCTTCTCACCCTGCTCCGGGTCTACGACGAAGAGGAGCGCTGGCAGGGGTGCCGTTCCTGCGCCCAC
>MKWU01000243.1_pt1 | contig 103210 bp, 95 predicted proteins | sample 809101 | NCBI WGS metagenome assembly MKWU01 (sample SAMN05860141, study PRJNA318959) | sponge metagenome | host: Aplysina aerophoba | place: Slovenia: Piran, Adriatic Sea, Gulf of Piran | collected 2013-05-07
AAACAGGCCGGTGCGCGGAGTGTCGGTCGTATTCGTCCCCAGCCCGTGCAGGGTCTTGCCGAGCCACACTACCGCCGATCCCTGTGGCATGACGGCCTGGGCGACTTCCTCTTCGCCGGCCTGCCGGTCTGCCGGCCAGCGATGGCTGCCCGGCACGAGCCGGGTTGCGCCGTTTTCGGCGCTGAAGTCGGAACCGGCGAACATGAAAAAGAGAATATACTCCGGGTCGTCCGGCTTGGGCTGGATAAACGGCGTGTAGGCGTCGAGTTCCCGGTGCAGCGGCTGATTCTGCCCGCCGCCCCAGACCTGAATCGCTCCGGTGGCATGGAGTTGGTAGGTGTTACAGCTTGGTCCGAGAACCTTGTCCGCGAGGGCTTGAACGACCGGATTAAGCGGGAGTTGGCTCAGCTCCGACCCGTGGGAAAACAGCGCGCCTATGCTGCGTTTGCGATAACCGAAAAACTCACCCCCGCCAGTTTTGCGCTCGGCGAGTCTGGGCGCGACCCTGCCCATAATGTCCTGCATGGTGGCACGATCAATCAACTCCCGGATGATGACCACCCCGTCCCGTTCGAGAGTGGCAAGGATATCGTCCGGCGCAGCAGTGCGCTCTACGCTTTGAATCGGCATGGACTCCCTCCCTCAATTGTTGCCGTACGCTTTCCGCCATACCACTTCAGGCCGGTTGAGGAAAGGCGTGGACAAAACGGGTGTCGCGGAGGTGGGAAAGTGGGCATGGGTGTAACGTCCGGGAGGAGTGACTTTGCCCCTCTCGGACGGTCGAGCCTGCCGTTTACTGCAGAAAGGTCGTAACTGAACGAACAAACTCTTCCGGTTGTTCGTAGGGAAGCATGTGGCCGGCTTTTTCGATCTCAACAATCTTGGCGTTGGCAATTTGCGCTTTGAACTGTTCTGCGTAGACCGGCGGAATGAGCGCATCACTCTTGCCCCAGACGAGCAGCGTTGGCGCGCTGAGACGGTACAGGCGTTTTGAAAGACGCCGGTTGGGAACCGGGAAAAGAATTTTTCCGGCCATGCTCAACCGGCGGGAATTGCCGATATAGAACTCTTTGAGCGCCTCGGGGTTTTTGAGGTCAAGGCCGCCGGTCAACATGGCCTCACCCTGGGACCGGTCATGAAACAGATACTGCGCGAACTCGTGTGGCAGGAAGGAAAAAATATCCGGAATCGGATGCTCCGGTAGCCACAGACCGGCTGGGGCGACCAGGACGAGCTTGGAAACATCGTTCGGCGCCAGGGCTGCCATTTCCGCGGCAATCATGCCGCCCATCGAATGACCGACAATATGCGGCCTGGTCAAGCCCAGCTCGTGCACCACATCCCAGCCGTGCAGGGTGAAGTCCAGCATATCTTCCAGCAAGGCTTCGCCGGTCGATTCACCAAAGCCTGGGAATTCCGGGGCGAACACATGGTAGTGCTGGGCCAGTTGGTCGAGGAACGGATTCTCTGGGAACAAGCCGCCGGCGCCGTGCATAAAGATCAGCGGCTCGCCGCTGCCCGCGTCGAGGATACGGACCTTGGTTCCACGTCCCGTCTCGATCATGCGGCTGTTCATAGCGGCATCCTTGCGTCCTGACGCGCCTGCTCAATACCGTTCTCGGGTTGCAGCCGTTCGTCGAGCGGTTGGCACCACCAACGGTTGTCGTCCTTCCACTCCGGCCACATATCGCGCAGGTGGGGCATGACTTGTTCGGCAAAGAGCTTGGTCGAGTAGCGCGTTTTCCAGTCGGGCATATTGCCGATATGGATCAGGCAGAAGATATGTCCCACGCGCAGAGACTTGATGAGGTCTTCCATGCGTTCGCGAACCGTGGCTGGGCTACCGGCAATGATATAGCCCTCGTCAACCAGTTCTTTCCAGGTCAGGTTCGGAAACAGACTCTGCATCTCCTCGCTCAAAGCGTTGAGTACATCCGCCTTAATGGTCTTGATCGTGCGATAGCCCGGCGCGTCGGCAAAACCGCTGTGGACGTGGAGGCAGCGATTATAGAAATAGTTGACGTGTTCGGCGTACATCTCTTCGGCCTGCTGGTCCGTATCGGCAACGCAGATGGTCTGGGCAAAGGCCGCCCGATAGGGGGATTCGTCTTTGCCACGGGCCGCCACGCGGTCCCAATAGCCGTCCAGCAGTTTTTTCCCGCGCAGATAGCCGGTGAAGGACAGGTAGGAGTAGTTGTAGTCGTTATCCAGGCAGAAGTCCCAGGTCTCGACCGAACCGCCACCGGGGATATAGATTGGCGGATTCGGCTTTTGAATCGGCTTGGGCCACAGGTTGACATAGCGCAGTTGGTTGTATTTGCCGTCAAAGGCAAACGGCTCGTCCTCGTGCCAGGCGCGCATGACCAACTCGTGCGCTTCGGCATATTTATCCCGGGTCAGACCCGGAATCTGGCCGTAGCAATAATTGGTGTCCATCGAGGTCCCAACCGGAAATCCGGCCAGCAGGCGTCCGCCGGAAATGACGTCCAGCATGGCAAATTCTTCGGCAACCCGAAGTGGCGGATTGTACAGGGCCAGCGAGTTGCCAATTACGGCCAGGGCGGCCTGGGAGGTGCGCCGGGCCAGACCAGCGGCAATGATATTCGGCGAGGGCATCAGGCCATAGCCGTTCTGGTGATGCTCGTTGACGCCGATGCCGTCATAGCCGAGCGAGTCGGCGTATTCGAGCTGGTCCATATACTCATGGTAGACAAAGTGGCCCTTGTGGGGGTCGTACAGCCTGTTGGGAATATCCACCCAGACGGAACGGTGTTCTTCGCGAAAATTATCCGGCAGACTCGGCCACGGCATGAGATTAAACCACGTGAATTTCATTGCTTCCTCCGTTTCGTGGGTGGTGGGTTTCCGACGATTGCCTGTTCCGAATCTAGCCGACCTTGGCGGAGAATTCTAGGCCGAACGCCTCCCCTAAGCTGCCTGTACCTTGCGGGGCGCGGTCAGCGCCTCCACCACATTATGCATCAAACGCAGGCCCAGGTCTTCCTGAAGGGTGAGGATGGACTCCGGATGAAATTGCACTGCGGCGACGGGCAGGTCGGTATGTTCAACCGCCATAACGACCCCGTCATTGCTCTCGGCGGTAATGCGGAGTACGCCGGGAAGCGCGTCGCGTATAGCAAAAAGAGAATGATAACGCGCCGCCCGAAACTCTCTAGGCAGATTGTCATATAGCTGCCCAGCACGAACATGGATACGCGACGGTTTGCCGTGTATCGGGTAGGGAAGGGTTGCGAGCCTGCCCCCAAAATACTCGACAATGCCCTGGAGGCCCAGACATACGCCAAAGACGGGCAGATTTCGCTTCAGCACCGCGTCGAGCGTCTTCGAGAGGTTGAAATCTTTTGGTTCCCCCGGACCAGGGGACAGGACAACCAAGTCAGGTTGGTGGGCCTCAAACTCACGTTCGGGAAACCCGGCGCGCAGGGTGAGGACTTCGGCTCCGGTTTGACGCAGATAATTGGCCAGGGTGTGGACAAAGGAATCTTGATGATCGATCAGCAGGATTTTCTTATTCCGACCAACCGGAGCCAGGGGCATACCCTTTTCCGGGGTCAAGCCACGCGGACGGCGGATGGCGTCGAGAAAGGCCGAGGCTTTGATGTGGGTTTCTTCCTCTTCCGCTTGCGGGTCGGAGTCGTACAGCAGGGTTGCGCCGGTCCGAACTTGGGCCACGCCGTCTTTCAGGCGAATGGTCCGCAGCGTCAGGCCGGTATTCAGGCTACCGTTAAACCCAATCAGACCGACCGCGCCGCCGTACCAGGCGCGGGGCGATTTTTCGTGGTCTTCAATGAACTGCATAGCCCAGGCCTTGGGAGCGCCGGTGACGGTCACGGCCCAGGTATGGGCCAAAAAGGCGTCGAGTGCGTCAAACTCGTCTCTGAGATAACCCTCCACATGATCGACGGTGTGGATCAGGCGGGAGTACACTTCGATCTGACGCCGCCCGATCACGCGGACGCTGCCCGGTTTGCAAATGCGAGACTTGTCATTGCGGTCCACGTCGGTGCACATGGTCAGCTCGGACTCGTCTTTCTTTGAGGTCAGCAGTTCAAGAATCCGGTCGGCGTCGGTGATCGCGTCCTGCCCGCGGGCAATGGTGCCCGAGATGGGACAGGTCTCGACACGCCTGCCTTCGACCCGGACGTACATCTCGGGCGAGGCCCCTACCAAGTACTCGTCCTGTCCGAGGTTAATGAGAAAGCCGTAGGGAGACGGGTTGCGTTCCCGGAGTCGCCGGAACAGTTCCGCCGGAGAGGCCGTGCAGCCCTCAGAAAATGTTTGTCCCGGCACTACCTCAAACAGGTCGCCTTTTTTGAAGGCTGCTTTGGCTACGGCGACTCCTGCGGCATACTCCCCCGGCTCGTGGTCGCAGTCCTGCTTCACATGGTGGTTGCCCTGATACGCCTGGCTTTCGCCGGTGCGCGGGATGCCATGCGTCGAGTGTCCGTCTACTTCAAATTCATAGCTGCGGCGCATCGCCCGCTCGCGTCGATGGTCAACCACGATCAGTTCGTCCGGGAGATAGAGCACCAGGTCGCGCTGGTCGGCCGGGCGCTCCAAACGCAGTCGCAGCGGCTCAAACTGAAAGGCGAGGTCGTAGCCAAACGCACCATACAGACCCAGATGAGGCTCCGCGGTGCTATAAAAGAGCTGCACCAGCACGCGCAGTACGGAAAAAAGAGAGGGTTGCTGACTGCGTTGCTCCTCTGGGAAGCGTTCACGCGTTGGCGTGACGGAGCCAATCAGGTCCGGCCCCTGGACCTCCAACGCGGCAACTGCGGAAAGATTCTCAAGCACTGCGGTAATGGCCGGTAAGAGCAGGGCGCCGCGTTCGTTCAGGGCTGACACCCAGAAATGTAAGCCGCGCCCCCCGACCGCCAGGGGTGGGTTGATAAAGCCCATATCCCAGCGGGTGTAGCGCCCTGGATATTCATAGCTTGAGGCAAACAGGGCGCCGCGCTGACAGTCGAGCGCGTCCAGAACGGGTTCGATGGTGTCTGCCGCCGGCAGGTCGTCAATCACCCGATGAACGGTGATTCCCCCACGGGTATGGTAATGGTCTGTGTGTTGGAGCAGAGATGTCATATTGGCCTCGCTATCCTGTGTTGTGAAAGAGTGAACGTGCCAGCAACCCTGTATGGTGTGGAGCGCGCGTTTACTCTTTCCAGAGCCGGACCTATATAAAAAAGGCCGCAACCTTGGGAGAGGCGGCGGCCTAAAAAGAAGAAAAGCCGCCTCACATTTACAAGGCGGCTCCGAGTGCAGTCGTTATCCTACGTCCGGGCCACCTTCTTGGGCAGCCACCACCAATTCCGGCGGTTCTGGAGCGTATAGTAGTTCGGACGGCTCATCATGGTTAGATTATTATACCCGGTAAAAACAAAAAAAACAACGTTCCTGGGAGAGCAGAAGATGGAAAACTGAGATGCCAAATGCGATTGCCGTTGGAAGCCGCCTCTATCTCCGCCCTCTGACACGCGCGGACGCCGCCGCCTTGGTGCCGTGGGTCAATGACCCTGAGGTAACTCGTACGCTGGCTATTGGGTTGCGTGTAATGGATGTCCGAGCGGAAGAAGTCTTTATAGAAAAGACCAATGCCAGTACACACGATGTGCTCTTCGGTATTGTCGCACGGGAGACAGACCAGCTTATCGGTTCAACCGGACTGGATCAGACCGACTTTCAGAATCAGAGCGCCAGCTTTGGCATTATGATCGGCGAGAAAAGTGAATGGGGCAAAGGGTACGGAACGGAGGCGACAGCGCTGGTCGTGCAGTATGCTTTCGAAGAACTCCATCTGAACCGTGTCCAGCTCCACGTATACGAATATAATCTGCGTGGCATTCGTGCGTACGAAAAAGTCGGTTTCCGGCGGGAAGGCGTGCTCCGACAGGAGCATGTATACGACGGCCGTTTTTGGGATACGATCATCATGGCGATTCTACGCGAGGAATGGGAGAAAATGAACTCTTAGCCTTTGTCTGAGACCAACACAATCTGAAAAATCCCCTCCCAAGAGGGGATATGTAATGAATAATGCGGAACCCCTTTCGTATTGGAACGGTCTTCTATCTCCGACCGCTGGAATCTGACGATCTTCCGGTCCTCACCGACTGGACAACCCAGTCAGCAATACGGATTACTCTAGACCTCTTTTACCGTCCATGTGACCAGTCCGCCGCAGAGCTGTTTCTGGAACGCACCAAAAGCGACGCGCACGATATCGCTCTTGGTATTATCACGCAGGAAACGGATAGCTTGATCGGTTTCATTGGCCTCAATCGCATTGACCAGGAAAACAGCCAGATCCAATTAGGACTTTTTCTTGGTGACCAAAAGGCGGACGGTAAGCGCTGTCTGGCTGAAGCTGTCGGCCTGATGAAGAGTTATGTGTTTGAAACTCTGACTATGAACCGTGTGTGGCTGTACGTGGATGCCGCGGACGCTCAGACCATCAGCCTGCTGGAACGGCAGGGCTTCAGTCGTGAAGCAACCCTGCGGCAGGACCGCTATCGTAACGGACGATATTACGACACGGTCGTAATGGGACAGGTAAGGGGCAGAACGAGGGGAGAATAACGCGTGGGGGTAGACTTCCCGCCCCCAGAACCTCTATCCCTTCGGTAACCCCAATACCCGCTCACCCATGATATTCTTCTGAATCTCACTCGTTCCGCCGGCAATCGTGTACTGTCGGGCGCTGAGGACACGGTTGAACCAGCGTGGGGCATCGGGAACGGTCTCGGTCGCCTGTTCGGTAATGGCGGCGCCGGCCAGGAGTTCGCTGGCAAACGCGGCAATATCAATGCCCAACTCCGAACCGCACAGCTTCAGCATGGAGCCTTCCGGACCGGGGGGCAAGCCCTTGAGCAGTTTGGTCAGGCCGCGCAAGCGGGTGTATTTCAGGGCCTGGCTTTCAATGTGAAATTGGGTCAGCTTCTGTCGCACCCAGGATTGCTCCCAAGCCGGCTCACCGTCGATGGAGACCTGTTGGGACAGTTCCGCCAAACGGCCAATCTGGTCGTCATAATTCCCGACCCCGGCATAGGCGCGCTCGAACATTAACGTCGTCATGGCTACCTTCCAGCCCTGGTTGAGCGGGCCAACCAGATTGGTCTTGGGCACGCGCACATCTTCGAAAAAGACCTCGTTGAAATGCGCATGGCCGTTCATCAACACCAAGGGCCGGACCGTTACGCCGGGAGTTTTCATATTGACCAGCATATAGCTGATGCCGCGATGTTTGGGCGCGTCCGGGTCGGTCCGGACCAGCATGAATATCCAGTCCGCGTACTGGGCGCCCGAGGTCCAGACCTTCTGGCCGTTAATGATGAAATCGTCGCCCTCGGCAACGGCCTTGGTTTGGAGCCCGGCCAGGTCCGAGCCGGCGCCGGGCTCGGAATATCCCTGACACCAGACGTCATCGCCATTCAGTATCCGATTGAGGAAACGTTCCTTTTGTTCGTCCGTGCCCCAGTGCATGAGCGTCGGCCCGCACAGGGCAATGCCGGAATAGCCGGGTAGGACGGGGGCGTGGGCGTTGGTGTATTCTTCGTCAAAAATGACTTGTTCCAGCAGGCCGGCGCCGCGTCCGCCATATTCTGTGGGCCAGGCAACACCGACCCAGCCGCTGTCGTACATGGTGCGCTGCCAGAGACGGCGTTGTTCAAATGTTTCCCGGTCCGGGGCGACTCGCTCATCTTTGGGATCGTCGACACACAGGGTGGGATCCAGGTTCGCCGCCAACCAGTCGCGGACCTCAGCCCGAAAGGCGTCCTGTTCAGGTGTATATTGAAAATCCATACTCTTCCTCTCTTTGTTCTGTACAGGGGCCGTTTATGCCAGCGTCTTGAGAGCCGGCAAGACTTCTTCGCCCAACCGTTGGATGCATTCGATAACTTGCCCCGGCTGTGGTCCCATGGGGACCCGGCAGCGCAGCACGAAGTGTTCGACTCCGAGTTCCTTTTGCCACAGACTGAGATGTTCGAGCCAGTCGTCTTTGGTGCCGATCACCATATAGGGACGGACCTTATCCAGGGTGAAATCCGCTTCTGACCGAAAGTCTTTGGTCGGCGTGAGCATGCCCATACGCAGATAAAACTTGCACTCTTCAAGCCAGAGACGGCCAAACGTCTCCTCGGCTTCTTCCATGCTGGAGGCCAGCCAGCCGTCCCGCAGGAGGGCCACATGGGGCGTTTTCCCGGCCTGTATTGCCGCTTCCTGATAGATTTCCAGTTGGGCTTTGAGGGTATCAAAGCTGTCAAAAAACGGCGCCATCGACCAGACGTCGCCCAAGCGTCCGGCCCGCGCGATGGACTTCGGACCAAACGCACCTATCCAAATGGGCGGACGGGGTTTTTGGTAGGGTTTTGGCGTGATATGGATCGCATCGTAATCGTAATACCGGCCGTGATGGGCAACCGGTCCCGGCGTAGTCCAGGCCTTGTACAGAATGTCGAGACACTCTTCAAAACGGCCCTCGCGTTGCCGAATCGAGACGCCAAAATGGTTGAAATAATCAACATGATAGCCCACACCAAGGCCCATGATGAGGCGTCCGCGCGACAGGACGTCAATCATGGCGGCCTGCTCGGCCAGATGGACCGGATGGTACAGGGGCGGCATGATGACGTAGGAGCCGATCTTGACGCGCTGGGTGCGGGCAGCCAGCGCGGCCATGAGGGTCAGGGTCGAGGGAAACATGCATTCCGTGCGGGCGTGTCGTTCGGGTACGAACAGAGTGTCAAAGCCGGCCTGCTCCGCCTGCTCGGCCTCGTGCAGTAATTGCTGGGCAAAATCGGCCGCACGCTCCGGGTCGGGTTCCGGCTGTTGATACGGGCCACCGTGGGTATCGGGGATATAGCCAACCGAAATCATGCTGTCTCCTTTTTCGCCACACGCGCTGGAACGCTCACCTGTTATACGCCCTTGGTCCGGCGGGCTCAATGCGAGAGGATTGGCTTGACCGGTGACAGTGGTGTCCAATAGGTAAGGGGAGAGCCGTGCGTATATGCGCAGCATAGGCCAAGGAAAGGGCGAGGTATGATCAAACTCATGTCATTTTTTAAGCGCAAGCCAGGCATGTCGGTCGAAGCCTTCCAGGAATACTGGCGAACGAAACACGCCGGTGTGGTCGTTAAGTTGCCGGGCATTCAGCGCTATGTGCAGTCGCATACGCTGCTGTCCGGCTACCGCAAAAGGGAGCCCGTCTACGACGGCGTGGCCGAGGTATGGGTCGAGGATACCCAGGTGCTACGGGCTCAGGGTGCGACGCCGGAATACACCGCGGTGCGGGCTGACGAGCCGAATTTCATCGACCTCTCGACAATGGGCAGCATTATCACCCAGGAGCATACGATCAAGGATGGGGGCGTCCCGCCCAATGCGGTCAAGAATATGGAGTTTGTCACGCATCGGGCCGACTTGTCGATCGAGGCGTTTCAGCAACACTGGCGGGAAGTTCACGGCCCGCTCGGTGCGGCCATTCCGGTGATCAAACGCTATGTGCAGAGCCACACCCGGCTCTCCGTGTATAAGGCCGGAAAAACGCCGGTCTATGACGGGGTGGCCATTACCTGGTTTGCTGATACGCAGGCCATGCGCACCTCAGCCAGCATGCCGGAATACGCAGCAACCCGGGCGGATGAAGCCAATTTTATCGATGGCACCAGACTGCCGTTTATCATTGCCCGAGAGCACGTCATCGCAGGATAAGGGTGACAGTACAGGACCGATTTTCTCGGTTAGGGAGTGCCGCTGGTTTCCTGCTGTTTCTGGAGGGTGACCAAGGTGGCGAGTTTGTTGACGGGAGGCAGACCTCGGATGAGCCGCCCGTTCACCACTAGGGTAGGGGTGGCTTTGATCTCAAGACGCAGGGCCTCGTCAATATCGTTCTTGACCAGCGCCTCGGTGTGCCCATCGTCCATGCACGCACTAAACTGCTCGAAATCCAGTCTGGCAGTTCTGGCATGGGCGTCAAAGTCGGCCCGCTTGAATTTGGCCTGATCCGCAAACAGCAGGTCGGCATACTCCCAGAATTTCCCCTGCTCAGCGGCACACTCGGCCGCCATCGACGCCGCACAAGCGCCCGGATGCACCTGACCCTGCATACCGGTATTGCACTGCTGGTCAAGCGGATAGTGCCGGAACACGATACGGACATCGTCCGGGTTGGCATGCTGAAACTTCAGCAGGGTGTCCCGGGCATTGGCGCACTGCGGGCAGCGGAAATCAACGAACTCATGAATGGTGAGCGCTGCGTCCGCGGGCCCCTCGACGTGCCGTTCCGACCCACGCAGCACGACAGCCGGCTGGTCGTAGTAATAACGCACGAAACTCATGTCCATCTCTGCTGGAGGAGGAGCGAGATATTCCTGAAGTGGGGTCACGTGGGCGGCGTCCCCGGTCTGGGTCAGCCCGATGCCCAGCAGCACGATAGAAAAACCAAGCGCGGCGTAAGCCAGCCGAGGCAGGGTAATCGTATGATCCGCCCGTCCCTGCACAAGGGCGCTCACGAAGAGGCCTAGGTTCACCAGATACAGACCGGTACACAGGGGGCACACCGCCCCTATCGTGAAGAATGAGACTGCCGCCATATACAGCGAGAAGACAAACATCCAGCCACACAGCAGAACGGTTAGCCCAGGCGCTGCCAGGAACGTGCTGGCGAGGAGGATCGCGTAGCTGCCGGCGGCGAGTACGGCAACAGGAATCCCAAAAAGAGTGGCATAGGCACTGCTCAGGACCAGGCTGCAATTGACCGTGGTCCCGCTGCCGCAAAAAGCCGATTCAATACTGCCGCTCGTCCCCGCCTGATAGTGGAGGACCGAGAGGTAGACCCCGAGGATGAGGCCGAGCGCTCCAAGGATACGGATGGCGAGCGGCGGCCAACTAGGAGCGTGACGCTGCGCGTGACGCGCTGTCTGCACGGCCGGATCGTGTGTGGCTGCCTTACGGCGGGACGCTTTTGCTTTCTTTGCTGACATGGGCTGAAGCATTACCATACCCCTTTCCGAATCGCCAAGAGGGGGAGGAGAGACGGGCTGCCTTGCGCGACGCAGTGAAAGCGGGTAGGGGCGAACAGACCGCTGTGTAGAAAGGGAACGGGTATGGAGAGTGATGATCTTGGCTGGATTCCCCGACCTGTTCGAGCCAAGCTCGATCAGGTCGGAGTCAAACTCCACTTAAAAGAATGGCAGGCCTTCCCCCTGGAGGACCGCCAGGCCTTGTGCGCTTTGCCCTGCCAGACCTCGGTTGAAAAAAAGGCGTTCCAGGAACGCCTCGATACCTTAGCTCTACGCCACTGTGGAGCACTGCCGCGGCGGCTGCCTCCAGAGAGACCGGGTGGGGCAGCCTAGGGGCAACCGGCAGGTCACCCCCCCCACAGACTACTGCGCCGCCAGCATTTCCTCGATCAATTCGGCAAACGCCGAGTAGGGTTGCGAACCGGACAGAAAACGTCCGTTCACAAAAAAGGCCGGTGTGCCGCTCACCCCGAGTTGAGTGCCGAGCGCCAGGTCCTTGCTGACTGCTGCGGTATAGGCGTTATTGTCCAGGCAGGCCGCAAACTGCGCCGGGTCCAGTTTGAGGTCGGCGGCGTATTGTTTCAGTTCATCGGGCTGTAAGGCTTTAATATTGGCAAACAGGATATCGTGGTACTCCCAGTATTTGCCCTGATCTCCGGCACAGCGCGCAGCCTCAGCCGCTTTATACGCCTGGGGATGAAGCCGGGTTAACGGAAAATCCCTGAATACAAATTTAACTTTATCCTTGTAGTTTTCCTGAACTTGAGAGAGTGCAGACTGCACTCGGGCACAATACGGTCATTGATAGTCGGAGAACTCAACCAGCGTAATGGGCGCGTCCTGTGGTCCTTTTGCTGGTGCTCCGGCGGTCGGGACATCAACAATCGGTGGTGCCAGCGTAAAGTCGATCGTGGTCGCTTTGCGCAGTTCGGCAGCAAATGCCTGTTGGCGCTGTTGCTGCTTGCGGCCCTGAAGGGATTGTTTGAGCTGCGCCTGCACCTCTTCCAGTTTTCTCTCTCCAAACCGGGCTTTGTTCTTAGTATAGTAATCCTCTACCTCTGCATCGCTCACCGGTTCTGTTTTATCGGTCACTTCCTGCTGGCGGAGTTGTTGGCGGGTAATGCCCCGCTTCTTTGCCTCCTGCTCTTGCAGATGCGCGTCGATGATCGCATCGACCGCTTTCTTTTTGAGCGAGTAGATTTGGTTGTGCAAACGGAGCATCTGGCCTTTAATCTGGTTTTCAATCTCCGCCTCGGTGATGCTTCTTTCGCCGACCGTGGCCAGCACCGCGTTGGTGGCATCGGCCCTGAGTGCGCCCGGAGCCAGCACCACTCCTGCTAGGAGGAAGGCACTGACAAGGCGGAGGCTCTTCTGCCCGTGTGGTTTCATTATTGCTCCTTCTCTGAATACTGCTACTAGCCGGTAAAGGTCAAAATAAGAAAGAAGAGCAGCAAGGGGACGAGCATCCACAGTAGAAAAACAACCCAGGCCGGTCCTTGTCCCTGATTTTCCATATCGTCTCCTCCAATTGAAGCGGTTTGATTGCAGGCCCCTACCATACGGAAAACCGCGCTCCGACTCAATGTGGTCGGTTGTGACACAAGCGAGCGCGTCCTACTAGGGTTGGTCGAAAAGGGACTGCCGGGTGATCCAGAACCGGATGAGGCTCCAGATGATAATAGCGACGAGCAGCAGGCTCCATGCAACGTGCCCAAGACGCTGGATAGAAACGAGGGCAGCGTCAATCTCGGCGCCAAAAGAATAGGCCAGCGTAAAAATGACTGGCACGTAGACGGCGATGGCAATCAGAGAAATCCGGACATAGATAAGCGTCGGCATCCCGTGTGCACCAACAATAATATGTGCGGGAAGTCGCAGGCCGGGCAAGAATCGGGTCAAAAAAAGCGCCCGGTTCCGATACTGGTCAAGCCAAGTCTTAAATCGCTCGACCCATTTGCTGCGATGGAGAAAGAGAAACGCTGAGCGTGGACTTCTGCCCCTCCAATGTCGTCCTACCCAAAAACCAACAAAATCGCCGCAAAAAACGCCCAGGCCGAGCAGCATGAGCATGGTGGTCAGCTGAACTTGGTCCGAGTAGTAGAGATAGCCGGCGGCAACGAGGGCGATTTCCTCGGCGAGCGGAATGAACCATATCCCCGCAATAAGCAGCAGAAATATGGTTATATAGGGTGAGTACGTAAGGTAAGAAACCCAGTAATCAATAGCGGATGCCGAGAACAATTCAAACACGGGAGCAGAGACTTTCTTGCAATGATACTGCCTGGCGCTCAACAAGAAAAACAGCGCGGCGCATTCCAGGAGAATGTAAGCCTTATTATACCGAGATCAAGTCCCGTGGAAAATACCGGGAGCGGGACAACACCACTCAACATCGTCATGGGGCATTATTCTTTCCTTCTCGGACTGTTCTGAGTATATTAAAAATTTACTTCAGCAACGCTGGAGGATGAAGAATGACATGGTGGATAGTGTTTCTGAGCGGTATGCTCTGGGTACAGTCGGCCTGGGCAACCGCGGATATTTCTCCTGCTCTCTTGGGCATGTACCGTAAGACCATTGAGATCGAGACTGGTCTCTTCACCCATGCAGCCCGCTACGGGGTAGACCATCGGCTCGCTCGGGCCGTGATTCTACAGGAATCGGGCGGGAACGCCGAATGGGTCTCCCCAGGCGGAGGTGTCGGGTATTTCCAAATGCCCCCCGGAATCGTCCGCTTACTCGGCAGTCCAACCAATATTGAAGCCGGTATACAATACCTGGCACAGTTGCAAAACCAGTTCACGCGTGAGGACTATGTGCTGGCCGCCTATAAGCTCGGTCCTGACCGGGTGCAAGAAGACGAGCCCATCCATTTCAAGACGCTGCAATATATTGTGAGTATTGGGTATTATAAATCCGTTTTGCAGGAATATGAGCCCGAAGTGCGTCGTCGGGCAGGACAGCTTGAGCTCAGAAAAGTCCAGCCTGGGGAGTCGTGGGAATCCACGGCCCAGGCCCTTCGGCTTACACCAACCGTCCTGCGTTTGTACAACCCGATGCTGGCGAAGCGTTTTCTCCAGGGAGGCTCGACTGTTGCCTATCCCACGGAGGTACCTGCGGACTTGGCCGGTGTGGGGGAAAAGCCGGTGTATGTGGTTCGTATTGGGGATACGCCCGAGTTGTTGGCCAACGTCTTTCAGGTTGATCCGCAGACGTTTCGCCAGCAGCATCAGCTGTGGTATTTACATCCACTCGCGGCTGGAAAAGAAATCTCCCTTCCAACGCCCCCGGCGGAAGCGCCGGATAGACGGACGGTGGCGTCCCTGCCGCCACAGATTCCCTCTGCCGCAGGACGTGGCGCGGAAGAAAAGAAAAACGGGCAGGACCTCCGATATACCGTGCGTCGCGGGGATTCTCTGGAGAGAATTGCCCGGCGTTACGGGACGACGGTGCGTGCTCTGAGGGCAGCAAACAGCCTGCGCGGAACCCAGATTAACATAGGCGCGGTGCTGCGGATTCCCACCGGCCAAACCGAGACGACGCTCTACCGGGTGCAATGGGGGGACACCCTAGGGAAAATTGCGCAACGGTATAATACAACGATTGCGACCCTAGTACGGATCAACAACCTCCGTAATCACCGTATTCAGGCGGGCAGGGTGCTGCGTATCCCCTCCTCATAAAGGGAGGAGACAGGCGCGAGCAGCCTTCACTCAGATGTGTCAAGCCGTGCGGGGTACTGATCCTCTATGGCTCTGACCGCCCGATAGGCAAACTCGGTGTAGGGAACGGGAATGCCGAGGCGTCGGCCTTCCTTGAAGACGTGGCCGACGGTTTCCTCGATCTCCGTTTTTTTCCCTGCCAGCACATCCTGGAGCATGGACGGAATGATGTGGGTCCGCCCGCTCCGTGCCACCTGTTGGCCCACCCCGACGAGCATTTGTACTGCCTCGTCGAACGGGGCGTCCCGAAGCGTCTGCTGCTTGAACAGGCTCCAGGCCGCATGGTCGGACAGTGGAATGCCGAGGGCATCCGCAACGGCCGCAACTTCTCGAAACATATGGATTGAGAGGGTCGCCAGTTCCGGGCTCGACCATACCAGATGGACGGGCAGGCGGGTCAGGGCCGCCAGCGGGGCAAAGGGGTTTTGGATAGCCTGTTTCGTCCATTCGATCGAGACGATATTCTCGACCGCGGCAGCCTTGAGTCCGGCGTCAACAAACGTCTGAGCCAGACGGTCCACTCGTTTTGAGCGCGTGCCGTCCGGTTCGCCAAAGAACGTAATCCCATCCAGGGTATAATGGACCTCGCCATCGCGGACGAGGGTCGCGCCGATCATCGTGGTCGCGCCAACGACAGTGTCCGCACCAAAAACGCGCACCATCTGGTCGTTCTTCACCACGCCATTCTGGAGTGAGGCGACACTGCCGATCCGCAGATGTTTGACGCTGGCTAGGGCGCGCGACATATCCTTGGTCTTGACGCAAATCAGCACGACATCGGCGCTGTCGAGTATTGACGCATCGGCGTAGGCTGGCAGCCGGACCCGAAAGTCAGACAGTCCGGTGAGTCGCAGCCCGTTTTGCCGGACAGCCCGCGCGTGGCCCGGCCGGGCGATCATCACCACGTCTACTCCATGCCGGGCGAGATGCCCGGCGACAACCGAACCCACACCCCCGGCCCCCAGAATCACAACCCGCATATCTACCCTCCCGTATTTTATTGGCACGGGATTATGGCGGGTCCGGCTCGGCGTTGTCAACGAAGGCGCTGAGGTCTAGGAATGCTCCGGGAAGCGGACCCGATACACCCGCGCCAGATGGATAAAATACCCCTCTCCCGGTTGCAACCTTTCGAGGTCTTCGGGTGCAACCTTTCTGCCGACGGTCTGACTGATCGCCTCGGCCTCAGCTCCCGCTGCGTGCAAGAGCAGCGTTGTTTCGTACCGCCCGAAGACGAGGCAGGCCGGATGCGGAAGAAGTTCGACCACCACCGTTCCGGTGCGTAAGAAGAAGGTGAGCGTGTGCTCCCAGTCGGCAGTCTCTCGTGCGCCATCAATGATGAGCAGGGGAGGCAGGGAAGGCGTCGCCCCAAGACCGGTCTGAAGGGTTTGAAGCACCTGCTGCGCGATACTGTCCGAAACCGTGCCCTCCGCCGGCAGGGGAATATAGGCGGCGTCTTCACGCAGTAGGAGCCGAAAGGTCATTTCGAGTTGCTGACGGCCGTGGGCGTCCAGACACACCACCACGCCGTGTTGGCGCGCTTGACGCAGGGCGAGGCTCAGGCATAGCTCGGTCCGGGCGCGTAGCTGTCCGCCCAGCACGGCCAGACGGCCACTGAGGTCGGGCAGCGGAAAGAGACGCTCCTGGGCCATGGAGCGGAGAGCATAGCGCCTCTCCCGCCGCAGGGAAAGTTGACCAACTCTCGACCATGCACCGTCTCCTCCCCTACTCAGACCGTGCCGAACCGCGTATAAGATTTGCATGGCAACGGCGCGCTCATACAAAGGTGTTTTCCTGGTGCTCGGGCTCCTGACCATAGGCGTGGTAGCGGTGACGATTACCTATCGTCATCGCACTCCACCCCCAGAAACCTTACAGAGTGTCCTGCAAGCCCGTGGTATGCCCGCGGCAAAACGGGGGATGCGGCTTTCCCAAGCCGGACGCCAGCTCTTGGCGCCCGCCGAGCGGGCCGAAATGGATGCGATCTATGCCGAGGCCCTCCGGTCGCTACCCGAGCGGGAACGGCTGAAATTTGAGGAGCTGTTGAAGCATGGTGCCGAGGCCGGCGAGCAGGAGGTGACGGAGATGGGTCAGTTGGTCCAAAAGGCGCTTCAGGCTCTGCCACCGGAAAAAAATCAGCGTCTGTTCGCTCTGGTCGAAAAGGCGGTTGACCTCCAGCTTGCAAAACAACAAGCTGCCACCCAGAGCGCACAGCCGAAGTAAGTGGTATGCGACCGCCGTTCTCCGTACACCACGCGGCTGTCGCCCGCCTCCGCCTGCTGGGCGTGCTCGTCTGTCTGGCCTGGCCCGCCCCGGTTGCCGGCATCCGCTCTGACGCCACGACGCTGTTCGGGATTGAAGGTTTTCGGGTGGCTATTGCGGCCGTGAGCCTTCCGGCGCGGCGACTGGGGTTTTCGGAAACCCAGCTCCACACGCTGGCTGTCACCCATCTGCGCCGTAACGCGCTGACGAACGGAGATTTCCCGGCCGTGCTGAATATTTCGCTCCGGGTTGTGGAACACCCGGCCTCCGTGTTGGCCTATTCGCTCGAACTGCAAGTACAACAAGTCGTCCATCTGAAACGAACCGAGCAGGTCCATTTAATGGCCCCAACCTGGACGGAAGGGACGCTGACCATGGTGCCACGAGCCGGGTTGAGACGGAGCGTTGAAAGTGCCCTGGCCGAGCTGTTTGACTCGTTGGGACGCGATTATCGTCTGGTCAACTCATGAAGGGCTGCGCATGAATCACCTGCTCAACCCACAAGACGGCAGTCTGCTCGTCTGCATCCCCGCGGGTGAGTGCTGCATCGGAAGCGAGAACGGAACGCCGCCCGAGCGGCCGTCCCACCGGGTCTCGCTGGGGAGTTTCTATATTGCCCAACACCCAGTGACGAACGCCCAGTACCGGCAGTTTATCCTCGATACCGGCCATCGCGTGCCTTATCTCGATGACGCTCGGGCGGAACGCGAGAATTGGGACCAGGAACGAAACGTACCGCCGACAGGACGAGAAGACCATCCAGTGGTCCTGGTGAGCTGGTACGACGCCCAGGCGTACTGTGCCTGGGCCGGGGGGCGGCTGCCGACCGAGGCCGAATGGGAAAGCGCCGCCCGTGGCGGGTTAGCAGACCAGCCCTATCCGTGGGGAGACGGGATCTCTCGGGAGCTGGCAAATTATGACAATCGGGCCGGGACCACCCCGGTCGGGAGCTATCCACCCAATAACTACGGTCTGTATGACATGGCCGGTAACGTCTGGGAGTGGGTGGCGGACAGGTACGCTCCGCAGTACTATACGGTCTCTCCGACCGAAGACCCGCAGGGCCCCGCAACCGGAACGGTCAGAGTGTTACGCGGAGGAGCCTGGCTGCTCTTCCCCGAGTTTTGCCGGGTATCTTACCGTTTTCGCAACAACCCCAATTTTCGTTTCAACCTGATTGGCTTTCGTCTGGCGAGGTCGGCCTGAGCAGGCCCTCTTGATACAGCTGGGCCAGGACCTGACGTACCTGGGCAGGAACGCTCTGCCGCCCGTCGGGATGCTGCTGATAGGCATCCAGAATGTCCGCCACAGAACGCTGTGTCTGCACACAGCGCAGCAGGGTCGGGACGTTTACCCCGGACAGAAAGCGTAGGCCGCGTGGGTAACGTGGAGTCACGACAGCGGGCCGGAGCTCCACATACGCGCCTTCGATAACAGGCTGCTCCCGGATACGCAGGTCCGGCGTGACCGCCAGGTGCGAAACCGGCTGTGAATCAAACGGAGAAAAGGCAGCGGACGGTGGCCGCTGCGAAGCGGCGGGACCCGGGGCGGATTTAAGGCGCGGGCGACGATACTGCCAAAAGGGACGGTCCGGCCAGCGGCCCTCTTCCGCATAATAGCGGGCCGACTGCCGGTAGTGGCTGTGATAGGTGTCTCGCTGCCCGGATTCGTACAGCTCGGTGGCCTGGGGCTGCATGGCAGGTCGCTGGAGGACGGTATTGATAACGACAGCGCCGGTAATGGCTGATGCCATGGCTTTGCGGACCCCCTCCGAGGACAAGGGGTCAATGAACAGGCCGGCGTCACCGACAAGGAGGGTGCGACCGGCGGCAAACTGCCGCGCGGTATACAGGCTGGCATCAAAGACCTGGGGTGGGTGGGGGAGGCGTGCATCAGCCAGAAAGCCCGAGACATAGGTCGCCTTACGGACTTCCTCGATATAAAAACGTTGCAGTCCGGTCCGCTTTATGGCGCGGCTGTGCCGCCAGTCAATCAGCAGCGTGACGTTCCGCTCGCCTGTGTGTAGCGGGACTGACCAGACCATGCCGTCTGCATAGGCTTCAAGCAGGGTGTTGGCAAAGTCCACACCGGGTGGATTCCTAGCGTTTTGCCAATAGCCCGTCAGGGCCAGGGTTTGAAAGACACTGTCTCGCTGGCGGAGGTTCTCACGGGCGTATATGCCCGCGTGGCCGGTCGCATCAACACAGAAGGCGGCCCGAATGTGCTCTCCCGAACCATAGCGGACGATCACGCCGTGCTCTCCGTCAGGCCGGACGTCTCGCACGGGCTGTCCCTCCACAACCTGGACCCCGGCCTGGCGGGCGTGATTGAGTAGAATCAGGTCAAAATCGGCGCGCACGGACTGAAAACCGCGCCGGTGGTGATCCGGGCTATAATATGCGATGCGTGGCCGGGCCGAGCCCCAACACACGCTGTGACCGGCCATACGCAGAAAGCCGGCCTGTTCCACCTGGGTCCGGATGCCCAGAAAGTCGAGGAGGGGAAAGATGCTCGGTGTCAGGGACTCCCCAATCTGGTGCCGCGGAAAACGGCGCTTCTCAATCAGCACGACGCGATAGCCGAAGCCCGCGAGTTGGTGGGCGATGGTTGCCCCGGCCGGACCGCCACCGGCAACCACGATGTCTGCTGTGGGAGGGAGTGTCACGTCAGACCTATAAGACTGCCAATAGGAAATCGTGGGATTATTGCCTGGAGCTTATGCCGTCGGACCAGGAAGAGCAACTCAAGCGCTGCGTCTATTTCGTCTCAGACCAAGCTACTGTACAGTCGCCTTGGTATCCGTCCGTTCGAACGGGCCGTCAGGACTGCTGCTATGCACCTTGCCTCGATACTCTCCCGCTTCTATCGGCTGTCGCCCTTTGTGAAGCCGTATATACGAAGAATCGGCCTCGTCTTCCTCCTGTCTTCCTTCGGCACTGTTCTCGGCCTGCTCTGGCCGCTGTTCACCAAAATCCTGATTGACGATGTGTTGCTCGCGCGGAATGGGTCGCTGCTGGTGACGCTGTGCGGGATCATGCTGGGTGTTACGCTGCTCGGTTACGGGGTAGGGGCGGTCAACCGCTACCTTTACACCCAGGTCACGGCGCGCGTTTTATTTGCGCTTAGACAGCATCTCTTCTCACATTTGCAGAAACTTTCTCTCCGCTTCCATACTCAGGTCAAAGTGGGCGATCTGCTGTCACGGCTGAATACCGATATTGCCGAGATTCAGTCCGTCCTGACCGATGCGGCCTTCACCTTTGTCACCAATATTTTTGTCCTGCTGGCAACCGTGGGGTTTCTCCTCTGGCTCAACTGGCAGCTCTTTCTGGTCAGCCTGATCGTTATCCCGCTCCAAATATATGGGGTACGCAAAATACAGCCGTATATGGTCGAGGAAACTCGTAAGGTGCGAGAGTTGAATGCCTCGATTTCAGCCTTTCTGGTTGAGTCGCTGTCGGCCATAAAATTCGTCAAGCAGTTCGGCGCGGAGCGCATCCAGTTGAACCGCTTGGGTCGCCTGGGTCAGCGTTTTGTCGCGCTTGTGACGCGGTTTGAGATGATCGGCTATATCGGTAGCACGACCGCGACGGCCACGACGTTTCTCGGCAGCACCCTGGTCACCCTGTACGGTGGTTATCTGGTCATTGAGGGCCAGATGAGTATTGGCGGACTGGTTGCTTTCTCGGCCTACCAGTCACGCGCCTTCAGCCCCATTCAGGTCTTGATGGACCTGTATCTGCGCATCGAGCGGGCTGGTGTGTCTGTGGACCGCGTGTTCGAGTTTCTGGATATCGGGCAGGAATATACCGAACCGTCCGATGGGACCGTACGCCTCGAAGACCTGCGGGGCGAGATTGAATTTCGTGACGTGTCGTTCGGCTATCAGACTAACGCTCCAGCCAGTCAGCCGGTGCTCCGCCGGGTGAGTTTTCGGGTCGCGGCCGGGCAGCGCCTGACCATTCTGGGGCCGAGTGGAACGGGCAAATCCACGCTGGTCGATCTCCTGGTGCGGCTGTATGAACCCCAGGCCGGAACCATCCGCCTGGACGGTCACGACGTGAGAGAGTTGGACCTGGGCTGGCTGCGCCAACACGTGGTCGTCATCGGCCACGAGCCCTTTCTGTTTCACGCGTCGATTCTTGAAAACGTGTCGTACGCCAGCCCCGCGGCAACTCGTGAGGAGATCATTGCGGCGGTCACAGCGGCTGGCCTGCACGCGTATGTGACCGCTTTACCTGACGGCTACGATGCCACCGTGGGCGAACGGGGCACGCGCCTGTCGGCTGGGCAGCGCCAGCGCATTGCCCTGGCGCGCGCCATTCTCAAAAAGCCCCGGATTCTGGTGCTGGACGAAGCCCTGTCCGGCCTTGATGTCGAAAGTGAAGCCGATGTCCGCCAGACCTTGTCTGCGTTGATGCAGCGCTGCACGACTCTGGTGGTGACCCATCGGTTCACTTCACTCCACGCTGACGATGCAGTTCTCGTGCTTAGGCACGGTGCGGTTGAGTGGCAGGGGACCTACCGGGAATTGACACAATCCCCCGATATAGTACAGGCCGCGACCGAGTAGTGTCCGCACTTTTTCTCGCCCTACTTACGCACGACTCGTCTGCTGGAGATAGGTCCGGGCTGTTTCTGCCGTCAGGTCTGGGTGGTGCTCGGCCCGCAGGGCGAGGGCGGCGGCAATATGCGCGGAGGCAAAACTATGACCGTAAAAGTTCTGCGTCTGGGCCGGCCCGGGTAGGGGCCGCGGATAGGGATGGGCGCGAAAGGGAACCGGGCTGTCTGTGAGGGCACGGCATTCGTCCCAGGCGCAGCTTTCATCCGCGGCCACGCCTATGACACCGGGTAAGGTGGCGGGTAAAACATCCGAGCGGTCCGGGGGAGAAGACGCAATCAGGATGAGATTTGCTTCTTGCGCCCGGGTGACGATGGTCGAGAGCGGCTGGCGATGCTGCGCATTAATCAGCCCCAGACTCAGATTGATAATTTTCATGCGCTGTCCAATAGCCCATTGTAGGGCCGCTTCCAGAACCGGAAACGAGGTGGCCAGATGGTCGGTAAATATCTTGACCGCGTACAGCTTAGCCTGGGGAGCTTTGGCACGCACCACACCGGCGAGGGCGGTCCCGTGCCCGATGTGATCGGGATACTCCGGGCTGGTCTGGACCTCGTTCTCCTCGTCCAAGAAAAAATGGATACCGCCCGCGACGCCTCCCACATGGGAATGCTGGGCATTCACCCCGCTATCGATAAGCGCGACTTTGACACCTGCCCCGGTTGGCGTCCGGTCCTCGTCCTGACCCATGCTCTGCTCCTGTGAGACAAGCATACCAAATATGTCCGCTGATGCGAGGGAGAAAACGGCATGTGCAACTTCGGTTCTTTCCATTTGACTCCCACTCAGAGAGGTATAGAATCCGGCTATTGCGTCAGAGACGGAGCCCAGTGTTCCAGCCTGGAGGAGAGGACAGGTATGCCGACCGGAAAAACAGAGAAACGTATGAGATGGCACATCTGGGTGTTGCTCGTGTTGGCGGGGCTCGTTGGTACGATCCATGATGTCAGGGCCGCAGAACACCAAGCAACGCCTTCCGCCCGAGAAACATTGGTGGTCCGCTGTATACGTTGCCACGCGCCGCAAGGAGAGAATGGCAAGCTTGACGCGATTGAAGCCCAGCGCAAGTCACCCGAAGGCTGGAGCATGACGCTCAGCCGTATGGTCCGAACGCACGGGGTCGAATTGCAGGACGGAGATGCCCGCGTTCTGGTCAAATATCTGAGCGATCACTACGGCTTGGCTCCCAAAGAAGTCGAGCCCTATCGCTTTATTCTCGAACAGCGCAATACCCGCACCACCCAGGACGTGCCCAAACCCCTCCAGGCCGGCTGTATCCAGTGTCATACCTACGCGCGGATTGCCTTGCAGCGCCGGACGCAGGACTCGTGGGAGCGGCTGCCGGACGCCAAGGTCGCGCTCATGGCGAATATCGGCAGTGAGACCGCCTCCGCCGGTCAGTTGAAGGATTATTGGTTTGATGATGCAAAGAACAGCGCGGTTCCCCATCTGATCAAGCACCAGCCGTTTGAGACCGAAGCCTGGACGGCCTGGCAGGCTGTCAAAAAGCCAAGCTATGCCGGAACCTGGCTGGTGGTTGGTCACGACCCCGGACGCGGCGGAGATTACACCGGACAACTCACCCTGACCGCCGGGGAGGACGATCAATACACGGGCGAGTTTTCCTATACGTTCGCCGACGGCTCGCGGATGGAGGGCTCCACGACCGGGACGATATACACCGGCTTTCAATGGCGCGGCGTTGCCCAAGCCAAGGAGGGCGGAGCGGCCGGTCGGGAGATGCGGCAGCGCGAGATTTTCTTTGCCTCCGAGGACGGGAACACCATTTCCGGTCGGCGCCTCCTGACGAACCTCGGCGACCTGGGCATGAACGAAACCTGGTATCGCCGCCAAGGTGGAGCGCGGCTGTTGGCGGTCAGCCCGGCCATGATCCAAACCGGCTCGCCCCAGAAAGTAAAACTTCTCGGGATGGGATTCTCCGGGGATATTCTGTCAGCCGACAAATTTTCCTTTGGCGAGAGCGTGGGCGTGTTGTCCCTGCGGCTCGATGACAACCAGACGATAGTGGCGGAAGTCTTTGCCAAGGCAGGCGTGACAGAAGGACCGCGTACGGTCTCCATTACCGGGGTTGTGGGAACGGGGCAGGTCGCGGTGTATGAGGCGGTCGATTATATCCGCATCACTCCGGAACGGGGCTTCGCTCGCCCCGGCGGCATTCGGACGCCGAAAATTTTTCAGCAGTATGAAGTGGTGGGCTATGCGAACGGCCCGGATAATGCCAAGGGCACGGACGACGATGTCAAGCTGGGACGGATCGGCCCGGTCAAGTGGAATCTGGAAGAATATGTGAAACGTCCGAATGACGACGATATTCAGTATGTCGGTTCAGTCGATCAAACCGGCTTGTTTCACCCCAACGAGGATGGGCCGAATCCCAAACGACACCTGATGGAAGGCAATGTGGGCGATGTCTGGGTGGAAGCCTGGTATACGCCCGAGGGCGCGAAACGGCCCATGGGGGCGCGTGCCCACCTATTGGTGATGCCGGCCAAATTTGTCTTCCCACCAATCGAATAGCATGGTAGGGGGTATAGGTACGGATTCTGGGAGGGCATAATGGAATTACACTTCCGCGCGGAAAACGCCCACGCCATAACGCAGGACGACCAGAACATTCTGGTCGCGGCCAAGAGCATGTCCATGTTTGTCATGGACCCGGTCTCACACGCCGTCCTGGAGTATGCGCAGGCGCATCCGCACGCGACCCAAGAGGAACTGACGTCTACCCTCGCTGCGCACTTCCCGCTGGACGAAATAACCGAGACGATCCAGGAGTTTATCGCCTTAGAGATTCTGCAAACCCAGGAGCGTTCTCCTTCTCCTTCCGCTCCCCTGCCGGTGCTCGACGTTGAACATTTCCCGGTGAGTTCGCTGGTCGTCAACGTGGCCAATAAGTGCAACCTCCACTGTACCTACTGCTATGAACCCGAGGGAGCGAAATACGGTCCGTCACCGGTCCAGATGGATTGGGAGACCGCGCGTGACAGTGTCGATTTTCTGTTTAGGAAGTCCGGTGCCAGCAAAGAGGTCAATCTGATTTTCTTTGGCGGCGAGGCGCTGCTGAACTTCAAGCTCATGCGTCGGACCGTCGCCTATGCGGAAGAAAAGGCTCAAGCCGAGGACAAGGTCGTCGACTTTTCGCTTACGACCAATGGGACGCTGTTGACCGACGAGGTGATTGATTTTTTCCAGGCTCATCGCTTTGGCGTGACCATCAGCATCGATGGCCCCAAAGACCTGCACGACAAACGGCGCATTTTTCTTACCAAGCGGGGCGAACAAAAAGGCTCCTACGATCTCTTACGGCCCCGCCTGGAACGCCTGCTGGAACGTTATACGGTCCGGCCGGTGGTCGCACGGGTGACGGTCACAAAAGATGCCATCGATGTCGTGCGCACCTACGAGCATCTGACCCAACTCGGTTTTTTTGAGGTCGGCTTCTCGCCGGTCACCGCCCAGGCCGAGACCGACTACGGTTTGGAGCCTGCCGATTTGCGTGAACTGCTGCGGCAGTTTCGCGAGCTTGGTGCGGTGTATGTCGAGCGAGCGCTCAACGGGCAGTACACCGGGTTCTCTAATCTGAGTACCATGCTGACCGATATTCATCTGGGCACCAATAAATTCTTTCCGTGTGGGGCCGGCCTGGGCTTGTTGGACGTGGACGGTAACGGTGATGTGTATTTATGCCACCGTTTTCCGGGCACGGAGGAGCAAAAATACGGCAATGTCAAAGACGGTATTGAATACGACCGTCTGAACACCTTTATCAATAGTGCCCATCTGGGCAATAAGCCGGTGTGTCAAACCTGCTGGATTCGGGGCCTGTGCGGCGGCGGGTGCTATCATGAAGCCATGACCGAGTTTGGGGATACGACGCTGCCGAATCTGCACTACTGCGATTTCTTGCGGGAATGGACGGAATATGGCATCGGCGTGTATATGCAGTTGCAAGCGCAAACCCCTGGGTTTGTCGAGCAGTATGTGCTACGCGGGCGTGGCGATGCACCAAAAGAATTGACCTAAAAGGCAGGGAGAGCGTGGTATGAAACACCTCAAGGCAGCAAACTCCAAGGCTCGGGCCGTCACCGCCAGTGTGGCGCAAGCGACGAGCAAAACCGTAGAGGAAGACGTCATCGGAATGGCCCAACCCATCGGCTGTACGACGATCTTCAATCCGGGCTGGGAGGCCAATCCGTGGGGCGGGGCCAGCAGCATGTGCGCCCCCATGGAGGCCGACCTGCTGAGCTGTGCGAATCTGTGCTGGTGGCCGGCTCAGGTGCCGGACAGCCTCCAGAACGCCCCCGAGTGGGCGAAGGGCTGCTCGGGCATGAACCAGGAAGACTGGCGCAACCTCGACGTTGTTTTCCCCAAGACCGATACGTCAGGATAAACGCAGCGGGCGGAAGGAGCGGGTGGTGCACGGGAAAAACAGGCTGCTGCTGGGGGTTGTGCTCTTTGTGTTCGGGCTGCTGGTCCTGCCGCAGCCGACCTGGGCCAAGTGGTATCTCCTGGCCAGTACGCATCCCAACAACCTGGTCGTCGTCGATACCGAAACAGACACGGTGGTCAAGGACATTGCCCTTGAGGGCCGCGGGCCGTCTCTGTATATTGCGCCGAACCCGGCCCAGCCGCAGTTCGCCTATGTCGTGAACAACCTGGCCAAAAGCGTTGCCATGGTCGATCTGGACGAGGGCAAGCAGGTCAAAAGCTTTGACCTGTCGAGCGACAACGAGCTCGTGCGGACCATGGCGATAGACGTGAATACGCAGGGCACCCGGCTGTTCGTGCACGAAATGCCGATCACGCAAGACCTGGGTCGCTATACGGCCCAGGACAACCGGATACGGGTCATTAACCTGGAGACCACCGAGACAGTGACCACGTTTTCCGCACCCCGCCAGGTGATGGGGCTGGCCTCCTCAAAAGACGGCAAACGCCTCTATCTGTTCAGCGTCGGGCAAGACATTTTTGTGCATAGCACGGAAGACGGCAGCCTGCTCGACATCATTCCGCTGGCAAACCGTAACATCAGCGGCGTTGCCAGAACCGATGGCCTGCCGCTCGGCGGGACCTATCAGGAAAGTGGCCACCTCGTCTCTTTCGGGACCTTCACCACCGACTCCATCACCAACCAGGTGACGCTCGGTATTGGCTCGCTTGACCTCACCCAGGAAGACCCGGAGCTGAAAATCGTTGAATTACAGCCTTTTGTTGAGGGCGATTATGTGCTCACGGGTGCGCTGTCGCCGCATACGAACAAGGCATATTTCGCGTACAACAGTTTGTGGAAGGTTGACCCGACAACTCGCCATATCGAGAAAAAGGTGTCGCTGTCCAACACCTATTTTGCGCCGCTCGTCCACCCCGAAGGCAAGAAGGTCTACTGCGGCAGTAACTGGCACGATGTCGCGGTCTACGACGCCGAATCCCTGGATCTGATTACCAAGGTCCCCCTGGGTCATTCGCAGACCGGAGGGGTGAGCGTCTTGCGATTTGTGAATCGTTAGCGCCCGGCATGTCCCAGACAACACTCACCCGCCGGCATATACTCCAGGGGCTCGGCACCGCTGCCCTCCTCGGCCAGGCGTACAGTCTGGCTCATGCTGTTGAAAATGGGGATACCGCCAGCTTTGCTGCGGTCGTAAAACGCCGGCGCATGATCCGCAAGTATGAGGACAGGCCGGTTCCTGAAGAAGAGATCAAAAAACTGCTGCACTACGCAGTGCGCGCGCCCAGCGCGGGCAATCTCCAGCCGTGGGAGTTTATTCTGGTACGCGACCCCGAGGTCCGGGCCGAACTCGCCAAGGCGGCGATGAATCAGAACTCGGTTGCTACCGCGCCGATTATCATTGCCACCTGTGCCGATATCCAGCGTATGGGCGATAAATACGGCACGCGCGGGGCTTTTTACAGTTTGGTGGATACCGCGTTTGCCTCCTTGCTGATTCTGTTAGGAGCAACCGAGCAGGGGCTCGGAGCCTGTTTTGTTGGTGCGTACAATCCGGAAGAAGTCGCCAGGATATTCCAACTGCCCAGCCACGTCCGCCCGGTCGGACTCATCACCCTCGGCTATCCCGCAGAAAAACCGCGCAAACCCAGTAATAAAAAAATCTCGCTTGAGAACCTGATCCACGAGAATACGTGGTAGGCGCGAGCATAGGCCCCCTGGCAAGAGCTTGTAACTGAGGGATGAGGAAGTGGAGTTGCCGAGAGCCTTGGATAAGGGCTATGTGAACCGACGCGCTATTCTTCCCTATGGGCTTACCGTAGAAGAAGTCGAGAGAGCGGTTGCGGAGACGTATCGTCTTTTCCACGGTCTGAACGACTATCTCAAGCAGAGTGGATTTCGCCCCTTGGAAGAGTTGCTCCTTGGTAACTCCCTGTCGGGGATCATATCCGAATTCTTGGTCAAGAATATTGCAAAATCTTCTTCTGTGCTTGAAGCAAATACGAAGATAGGTGGGCACCCTGACCTTCTCCCGAAAGATTATTATACGTCGAGCGCCGTTTTGAAGGGAGAGCATGGGATCGAGGTCAAATGCTCTATCCAGAAGGGTGGCTGGCAAGGACACAATCCGGAGGAGTGTTGGTTAATGGTTTTTCGGTATGTTGTCGGAAAGCAGAGAAGTGGAGAAATTCTTCCTTTTACTTTTGTCGAAATCCTCTGCGCCGAACTGACAAAAGCCGACTGGTCTTTCTCTGGACGGAAAGGGGAATCGCGGCGGACTCCGACTGCCTCAATCACAACGGGCGGCGTTGAGAAACTCCGAAATAATTTCATATATCGGAGCTCTGGGGCTGGGGTGGGAAAGCATCGTTCGATTTTTGCGAGCGGCTCATGATTCTTAATGAGCCGACTAAGACGGATTACGAAAATAGGGCAGGTTGCCGGTCCGCGTGTCCACGGGAGAGGTGCGAAGGGCCTTTTCCGTTATCGAGGTCAAGGGTCGCAAGCTTTGGTATGGCCTGAACAGCCATTTTGTAATACTCTTGGTCCATTTCGATCCCAATGCTGCGATACCCTACCACACTGGCCGCTGCTATTGTCGCCCCACCACCCATAAAAGGATCAAGGATAATCCCTTCCCCCAAGGGAAGGGCGGCACGAACAATCTGCCGCATGAACGCCTGCGGTTTCAAGGATGGATGAGAAGCGATTTCTCGCTCTATCCCTCTGGTCGGAGCGCTTTTGATGACATCCCCAAAAGGCTGCTCCTCCGAGAGACGCCGCAAGCCGCCTGTCTTCCATTTGCGAAGATTATCCTGCACTCGACCTCGACATGGCTTTCTAAAGAGCCCCCAAGGTTCCCAACAGGAGCGAGGCATGACGGTGACGTTCTCAAATTCCTTATGGGCATTCTTTGGTCTATCACCACCCCGGAGAGTCTGTACGAGACGGATAATCTCTCCTCTTTTCTCGAATCCGGCCTCTTCCAAGGCAGTATATATGAGATGGGAGAGAAGGGGGTTGGTCGCAATGAACACATGTCCACCGGGGACGAGAACGCGCTGAATTCTTATCGCCCACTGTGCAAAGAACTTCTGTAAGGAATCTTTCTCTTCATGCGTCAGAACGGTGAAGCGAGGCAGCGGACTCCGGGTATATCCATTAAGGGCTGGTGGTATGCGCCAGACGCCACCACGCCCGCGCCGGAGTTTTTGCTTTTCCTCGGATGTGTACTCTTTCAGACCGTAGGGCGGATCGGTGACGACAGCATGGATGCTGTCGGGAGCGCGGTGTTCCAGCCAGTCAAAACAGTCGGCCTGAATGAGTTCATACAGCTCCTTTTGAAGCGGCTCTCTGCGCTGTTTCTTTTGAGGAATGCTCTTCGCTGAATTGTCGGATTTACGAGCAGGAGCGGGAGAACCATACTCTCCGAACGTCTCTCGAAGAAGGGTGGGGGCGTCTTCAGGATGATGATAGAGAATCTGCCTTACGTCATCGGGGAGGTCGCCGGCAAGAACTTTAAGCGGACCCGGATCAATCTTCAGAGCGTGGGCTATCGACTCGATAATGCCCTTCGAGGGTTTCGCTTTACCTCGCTCCAGGCGAGAAAGATAGCCTTTTGTGACTTGTAGCGCCTTGGCTAGGTCTGACAGCGAGCGGCCTGTTGCCTGACGCTCTTCACGGAGACGCTGCCCAAACGCAGCGCTCTCTTCCGGGCTGGGCTTGATTCGTTGACTCTGCTGGGCGCTCATAGTCTCTAATTTAGAGAGGTTTACTTAAAAAGTAAACCCTTTTCCTGCCCACCAATATTGAGCCTTATCTGTTGACATGAATTTTGAGTGGCCTATAGGTGTTGAGAAGTTTGAGACATATTCGGGTGTGAACGCATAACCGGAACGGGGGGGAGCGATCATGAATACCGTCTGGAGGAGACGCAGTTTGTTGCTGGGCAAACTCAGCGGATTCGTCTTGGGCTTCACGCTCTGTCTTTGGGGACAACCCGCCTGGGGCCAGGAGATGACCGGGCCGGCCCTGCTGGAGACGCGCTGCTCGGGCTGCCATCCTCCCCATGAGGAAGGCGGCAAGCTTGACGCGATCGAACACCAGCGCAAGCCCCCCGAAGCCTGGGAGATGACCATCTATCGCATGCTGCGTACCCACGGGGCGAATCTGGAAGCGGGGGAGGCCCGCATCCTGATCAAATACCTGAGCGATCGGTATGGCCTGGCACCGTCGGAAGTCAAACCCTTTCGGTATGCCTTAGAGAAACGCAATAACACCATAGAGCAACATGTGCCCAAGGAAGTGAAGGGCACCTGCGTCGCCTGCCACTCCTATGCGCGCATCGCCTTGCAGCGCCGTACGCCCGAATCGTGGGGACGCTTGCCGGACCTGACCGCGGCCCTGCTGCCGAATATCGAAAATCAGGTCGCCTCAACCGGTCTGCTGGGCGACTTCTGGTACACGCTGGTGCGGAAGGATACCGTCCCCTATCTGACTCAGACCTACCCGTTTGACTCAACCGCCTGGAAGCAGTGGCAGGCCAAACCCAAACCGGACTACGCCGGGGTCTGGAATGTGGTCGGTCACGACCCTGGAAAGGGCGGGGCCTACACCGGTCGTATGACGCTCACCGCTCTGGGGAACGATAACTATGAGGGCCAGCTCGCTTACGACTTTGCCGACGGGTCGCGCATGACCGGGAAAAACACTGTGACGATGTATACCGGCTTCCAGTGGCGGGGTGTGGCCGAGGTCGATGGCGGCCAGACCCACAAAGAAATCTTCTTTGCCAATGAGGACGGAACGGTCGTAAGTGGCAGACGGCTGCTGACGCTTGTTGGCGATCTGGGTATGGAGGAAACCCTGTACCGGAATACCGGCCAGGCACGATTTTTTGCCGTCAGCCCGACCGCGCTTAAAGTGGGAGAGCGCTCCACGCTCAGGCTGTTTGGCATGAACCTCCCCGAGAGTCTGGCCGCGGCTTCGGTTTCCCTGGGACCGGGCGTGACGGTCCAGTCCCTGCGGCGGGTTGATGCTGATACGGTCATGGCCGACGTAGTTGTGGGGAAAAAGGCAAAAGTGGGCGCTCGCCAGGCTCGGATTCAGGGGGTTGATGGGGAACAGCCGCTGGCTGTCTACAATACGGTTGACTATATTCGTCTCTCTCCGGAACAGGCGTTTTCTCGGCCCGGCGGCATCCGCACCCCAAAGATTTTTCAGCAGTTCGAGGCGGTCGGGTATACCAATGGTCCGGACAGACGAAAGGGAACTGACGACGATATGAAGCTGGGGCGCGTCGGTCCGGTGACGTGGAAACTGAACGAGTATGTGAAGCGCGTCAACGATGACGACGTGCGGTTTGTCGGTGCCATGAATGCCCACGGTCTTTTTACGCCGGCCGAGGACGGCCCAAATCCGAAACGCCACTTGTCACAGGGCAATGTCGGCGATGTCTGGGTGGAGGCATGGTACCAGCCAAATGGCGCCCGTCGGCCCATGGGAGCGCGTGCCCACCTGCTGGTGATGCCGGCAAAATATAATTTTCAACCGATTGAATAGAGATCGAACAAACGCTGGCATTGTAGCGGACGGTATGCTATGAGGCTGGAAGGAGGGGCGAGAATTCTCCGTCCGTCCAAGGAGGGGTTATGAAACATCTCAAGGCCGCGAACCATAAAGCGGAGAGAGTCGAAACCGCCCCGGCCGTCGCAAAACGGCAGGTTCAGGAAGACGTGCTGGGCATGGCTCAGCCGATGGGATGTACGACGATTTTTAACCCCGGCTGGGAGGCGAACCCCTGGGGCGGCACCGCGGGTATGTGCGCGCCAATGGAGGCCGACCTGCTCGGCTGTGCCAATGTGTGCTGGTGGCCGGCTCAGGTGCCTGACAGCCTGCAAAACTACCCTGAATGGGCCAGTGCCTGCTCGGGGGTCAACGCCGAGGACTGGCGCAGCCTGGAGTTGGTCTTCCCCGAAAAGAAATAGCCGCATAGGACCGGCTTCACAATCCGTGTGGTGAACAACGAGGGGTTTCCAATATGAACCCTGAGCAAAGACAGCGTCTATGGACCCGAGGCGTTTGCTTTGCCGGACTGTTGCTACTCCTGCACGGCTTCCCCGCGCGCGTTGCGGCGGGCTGGTATATCGCCTCGACGACCATCCCGCCAAACTCTTCTCCGTCTGCCTGGCCAACTCCTCAGATTGTGACGCGGGTTGCTCAGAACCGGCTGACCTACGAGACCCGCGCCTGGACGCAGATTATCGACCTCAACACGCAGCAACTCTCGGTTATCAGCCATCTGGGGCAGGCATATTGGCAAGGACCAATCGAGGCATACGCCACGCTGATGGCCGCGCGCACCCAGGAACGGCGGGCACGGGCGGAACGATTGATGAATCAGCTCCCGCGCAGTCCGCAACGACTCGCGGCAAGACGTGCCGGCCCATTTGATAGTCTGAGCCCTAAGCTGACGATTATCGTCACCCCGCTGTCGGAGGCAGAATCGGTCGCCGGGTATACGGCCCACAAGTATCGTATCCAGCGGAATGGTATCGCGTATGAAGAAACCTGGCTGGCTGAAAAGATAGACTTGGGGACGGACGTTGATATGTCCAAGCTGAATGCGTTTATCGGCAAGCTACGGACCTCTCGAACGACACCGCCAGGAGCCGTGCTCGCCGAGTTGACCGAACTGATCAATCGAGGCTACCCGGTCAGGACGGTCAACTTGGTCACCCAGGTGGTTAAGGAAGTGGTGCAGGTAGAGCAGCGGTCGATTAGAGCCGAGGCGTTTCTGGTGCCGAATGGCTATGCCCACAAGGCGCTGGTTGAGATCATGTTTCCAACAAGGAGGCGTTTATGAAGGGCAAGAGTCTGGCATGGATAGTGTCAACGCTGAGCGCGCTGATCCTCGTTTGCAGTCTACCCGGCCTGGTGTGGGCCAAGTGGTATATCCTGACTGGAGCCCATCCGAACTCCGTATATGTGATTGATGCAGAAACCGATACGGTCGTAAAGACCATCCCGCTTGAGGGCAGCGGGCCCATCTTTACGGTGGCGCCCAATCCGGCCCGGCCCCAATTCGCCTATGCGGTCACCAACCTCAGTCAAAGCGTGGCCCTGGTTGACCTGGACGAGGGCAAAGAGGTCCTGCGCTTCAACCTCTCCAATGACAATGAGCTGGTCAGGACCATGGCCATTGATGTCAACCCCCAGGGCAACCGCCTCTACATTCATGAAATGCCGCTGAAGAAAGACTTGGGCAAATACGAGATGCTGGAAACTCGTATCCGCGTCATCGATTTGGACACTAATACGGTCGCCAACGTCTTTCCCGCGCCCCGCCAAGTGATGGCGTTGGCCTCATCTCAAGACGGGAAAAAGCTGTACGCCTTTAGCGTGGGCAAGGATATCTCGGTGCTGAATCCGGAGACGGGTCAGGTTGAGGACGTTATTCCCATGGCGGACTGGAACGTAACCGGCGCTGGGAAGCTGGAGGGACTGCCCTTATGGAATCCCTATCAGGAAAACGACTACCTGGCCTCGTTTGCCGTATATATGACGGACACGATTACCCAGCATGCCACCGTTGGGGTCGCCACCCTTGACCTCAAACAGGACAATCCCGACCTGCAAGTGGTTGAGCTTCAGCCCTACGAGGCTGAGTGGTGGACCGCCCATGGCGCGGTATCGGCCAAAACCCAGAAGGCGTATCTCGGCTGGGACAAGCTGTGGAAGATGGACATCCCGACGCGCCAGATGGAAGAAGTGACGCAGTTCGACACCAACAGCGTCTTTGGCTCTTTCATCCATCCCGACGGGACCAAAGTCTACTGCGGCGGGAACTGGAGTGCCTTGTCCGTGTTTGACGCCGACACGCTCAAGCTTCTCAAGAAGATTGATCTTGGACACTCGCAAGCCGGGGCGGGCATCCGATTTGTCAACCGCGAGAACGGGTTTTAGCGGAGGCGTGCCGAACCGTGCTGGCCCCGGATACAGGTCGGCGGGCGGAGCCTGATTCAACACCACCGAACGGAAAGCGGGACTGCCGATGCAATACGATCTGCTCATCAAGGGCGGCCGGGTCATTGACCCCGGCTGGCCGTCGTACCAAACCCTCCAACCCGCGGACGTGGCGATTCGGAACGGCAAAATAGCGGCTGTCGCCGCCGACATCCCCGCGACGCAAGCCGCTCGCGTACGCGACGTGTCCGGCAGAATTGTCTGCCCTGGGTTGATCGATATTCATGCGCACACCTTTGTGAACGCCCACGATATGGGCACCGAAACCGACCGGCGCTGTGCCGCGAGTGGGGTGACCACGCTGATTGATGCCGGCAGCGCCGGTTCAGCCACCTTCCCCGGACTTCGGCAGTATGTGGCGAATGCGAGCGAAGTACGGCTGCGCTGTTTCATTCATCTGTCGGCCCTGGGTCTGATTCATCTTCGGGTCGGCGAGCTGATGCATATGGATTATGCCGACCCTGAGGGCTGTGCACGCACGATTACGGACAACCGTGACCTCGCCATTGGCGTCAAGCTGCGCTTCAGCAATAACGTCGTGCCGGACGCTGCCGGGACCGAACCGCTGCGTCTCGCCCGCCAGGCGGCCGATATGGCCGCCGTGCCCTTGATGGTGCATATCACCGACGCGCTGCTGCCGGTCCCTCAGATTCTGGAATTCCTCAAGCCGGGCGATGTGGTGACCCACTGCTTCCACGGATTTGAATACGGCATCATGGGACCGGAAAAGAAAGCTATTCTCAAAGAAGTCTGGGCGGCCCAGAAAGAGGGGATTGTTTTTGACTGCGCGCATGGGCGTATGCACTTCCCGTTTCCGTTTGTCCGGCAGGCCCTGGACGCCGGATTTTTGCCTGACACGATCGCGACCGACCTGACGCTCCCCAGCGCGACCAAGGGACCGGTCTTCGATCTGCCGACGACGATGTCCAAACTCCTCAATCTGGGCATGAGCCTGGAAGACGTAATCCGCTGCGTCACCACCAATCCCGCCCGCGTGATTGGAGAGGCGGAGCAACTCGGAACGCTCAGGCCCGGTGCAACTGCCGACGTTGCCGTGCTCAGCCTTGAACAAGGGGAATTCGATTTCGTCGATACCGACCAGAACCATATGGTCGGCGAGAAAAAAATCGTTGCTCAATTGACGGTCAAAGATGGGCGGGTGTGGTATCAGGCCGACCGAGCGAGATAAGGTAGTCTGCCCAAGTTGGGTGTCATCCGTATACCGGATGAGGAAAACCTCCCCCCAACGAAGTCCACTGACAGTACTTCTCAATCCTGTGCTCCGTTCGCTGGCACGACCTCGGCGGACGTGGTAAGCAGACAGCCACGTCTGCCCGTGTGTGAGTGGGCTATACTGTAAGGAGGATCGCATGGCCGGAAAGCATTTTGAAGAACTGAACGTTGGGGACGTCTTTCAGCATCAACCCGGACGAACAATTACCGAGACCGATAACCTGTTGTTCTCGACTATGACCCACAACCCTCAGCCGCTCCATCTGGATGAGGAGTTCTCAAAAAAGGCCGAGTTTGGCCAACGCCTGGTGAACAGTATCTACACCTTGGGGCTTGCGGTGGGCCTGTCTGTTGGTGATACCACCCTGGGAACAACGGTCGGCAACCTCGGCTTTGAAAAGGTGGTTTTTCCTAAGCCTGTTTTCATTGGCGATACCTTATATGCCGAGTCCGAAGTTGTCGAAAAACGAGAATCACGCTCCCGCCCCCAATGGGGGATCGTGACCTTCGAGCACCGGGCCAAAAACCAGCGGGGCGAAATTGTGATGAGCTGCCGCCGGGGTGCCATGATGCGCAAGAAAGAAGCCCAGATCTCATAGCGAGAGAGGGGAGAGTATGACCCGCTTACGCCGTGCCGTCCATTTCGTACCTGGGGCCAATGAAAAAATGCTCAATAAATCGTTGGCTCTGGAAGCGGACACGCTTGTGCTGGACCTCGAAGACGCGGTCACACCGGACAATAAGGACGCCGCTCGGGAGACCGTGACAGACTGGCTCCGGCATGTGGACTTTGGTCGTCAGGAACGCATGGTCCGCATGAACCCGCTGGATACCCCCTGGGGGGTTACCGATCTCGAAGTGACGATGCACGGACGACCCGATTCCTACCTCGTCCCCAAGGTGAGAACGCGGGATGACGTGCTCAAAATTCATACGATTATCAGCCGCATGGAAAAGGAGTACGGCTATCCGCAGGGCGAGGTCAAGCTGGTGGTATTAGCCACCGAGACGCCCGAGGGCTTACTGAATATCAAGGATTTCGGCTCCTGCCCGCGGGTCGATGCGCTGTCGTGGGGGGCTGAGGACTTGTCGGCCGCGATTGGCGCCCGACGGAACCGGGCTGAAGACGGCAGCTTTCTCGAAGTGTTCCGCTATGCGCGGATTATGACCTTACTGGCGGCAACAGCCGCGGGCGTTCAGCCGCTGGATACGGTCTTCGTCGATATCCGAGATAGCGCCGGGTTACGCCAGGAATGCGTCGAAGGGGCGTGGATGGGCTTTACCGGAAAAATCACCATCCACCCCAATCAGGTGGGAGTCGTCAACGAAGTGTTTACGCCTTCGGCGGAAGAGGTCGCGGAAAGCCAGGAGTTGTTGGCGGCTTTTGAAGAAAACCAAAAGGCTGGAAAAATGGCGTTTAGCTTCAAGGGACAGATGGTTGATGTGCCGCATCTCACGCGGGCGCGGACTATCCTTGAACGGGCCAGGCAGGCCGGGCTGGCAGAGGCCGAACGATGATCGGCATTACCAGCTGCGGCTATCATGTGCCCTTCTGTCGCCTGGAGCGCGCGCACTTCGGTCAGGCCTGGAATCGCCGGGTCGGGAAGGGGGAGCGGGCCGCCATCTATTTTGACGAAGACGCGCTGACCCTCGGCTTTGAGGCGGCCCAGCGCTGCCTGGAATACGTTGGGAACAAAAAAGTCGATGCCCTCTTCTTTGCTTCAACCTCCGCCCCGTTTTGGCAGCGTTCGACCGCCAGTTTTCTGGCTGCGGCCTGCGACCTGTCGGCGGCGTGCGAAACCTCGGACTTTGGTGGCAGCTTACGCTCAGCCACCGCCGCCCTACGCGCGGGGGTAGACGCGCTCAACAGTCGCCGCCTGTCCACCCTCTTGGTCGCCACCGGCGAGGTGCGCGACGGCCAGCCGGGCGAAACCGAAGAAGAATGGTTCGGCGATGCCGGCAGTGCGGTTACCCTGGGGCGGGAGAACGTGCTGGCTGAAATTATGGGTCTGGCGACTTACTCCAGCGACTTCTGGGATGAGTGGCGGCGCGACGGAGATGCCTTTATCCAGACGCAGGCGTCCCGATTTTCAACTGAGCGGGGCTACCAAAAAAGCCTCATCGCGGTCGGAAAATCTCTGCTTGAAAAGCATGGTGTGCAAGCCCAACAGGTGGCGAAGGTGATCCTTCCTTCTCCGAATGGTCGAGCCCATGGCGCGACTGCTAAGAAACTCGGCTTTCAAGAGGCGCAGATTCTCGATCCGTGCTTTGCGGAGATTGGCGCCCCCGGCAGCGCCGCTCCTTTTCTCTTGCTGGCAGCCGCCTTGGAAGTGACAAATCCGGGCGACCTGCTGCTGCTGCTCAACTATGGCGACGGTGCGGACGGCGTCCTGCTGCGCGTGACTGAAGAGATTCGGAAACGTCCGCTTTCATCCTCGCTCTCGGACCATCTCAGCGAGAAGCGGCTGTATTCCTCCTACCAGATTTTTCAAAAAATGCGCTCGTACTATAAGCACCATCAGGAGGCGGCCGAGCTGTCCAACGTCCTCCTGGAAAAAGAGGAGAGTCAAAATGTTCGTCTGCACGGCACGCTGTGTCTGCGTTGCGGGACGCGCCAATACCCTCTCACCCAGGTCTGCGGTGGGTGTAAGAACCGCGACTCCCTTCACGAGGTCCCGCTCGAACATACGGGCCGGATTTTTACCTTTACCCGCGATCATCTCTATGTGGCTCCTGACTCCCCGACCATTATGAGTGTGGTCGATGTAGATCAGGGCGGTCGTCTCTATCTCCAGATGACCGATGTTGACCCGGAAGACGTCCGGGTGGAGGACCCGGTTGTCTTGACCCTCAGGCGCAGGAAGGAAGGACCCACGATGCATAACTACTACTGGAAATGTCGGCCGGCACGCTAATCTCGGTCTGGCGAAAGGCGACGCGCTCGGCTAGCATGAGGCGACAAAGAGTAAACGGGTCCAGCTTTGTATGTTTGTTTGGAGGACACGTTTACTCTTTCCGGAAGGGAGAATACGCAGATGGGGACAACACTCAAGGATCAAGTCGCGGTTATTGGTGTTGGCTGTATCAAGTTTGGCGATAATTTCGATCAGGGCTATGAAGACATGGCGGCCGAGGCGGCGTACGCAGCCTTTCATGACGCCCGCATTGCCCCGGAAGAGATCGATGCCGCCTGGCTCGGCACCTACTCGCCGGCGCAGGGCCACGGCAAGGCCGCGGTTTCCCTAGGTGATGCGTTGCGTTTGTACAACAAGCCGATTTCGCGGGTAGAAAATTTCTGCGCGACCGGGACCGATGCGTTTCGGCACGCCGTCCTTGCGGTCGCCTCCGGCATGTATGATACGGCGCTTGTCTTGGGGGTTGAAAAATATAAGGATCGCCCTGGGCGCGGCCTCGCCCGAGAGGGTGTGCATCCGTATTATCACGACGGCTCAACCGCCCCGGGCCTGTTCGCCTTGGCCGCCACCCGCTATATGCACGAGTTTGGCCTGACCCGTGAAACCCTGGCCAAAGTGGCTGTGAAGAACCACCGCAACGGCGCGCTCAATGCCAAAGCCCACCTGCAGAAGGAAGTCACCCCGGAAGCCGTCCTGACGGCACCGATTGTGGCCTATCCGTTTGGGCTGTACGACTGCTGTCCAACGACTGATGGCGCGGCCGCGGCCGTGGTGTGTCGGGCCGATCTGGCGAAAAAATATCGTGCCGACCACATCCTGGTCAAAGGCGTGGGGCTGTCCGTGACGAGTGGGCGACCGTTCATGGACCCGAATTTTGACTATCTCGGTTTTCGGGCTACCCAGAACGCCTCGGCCCAGGCTTATGCCATGGCCGGTATTACCGACCCACTGAAGGAGATCGATGTTGCCGAGGTGCACGACTGCTTTACCTGGACGGAAATTTCCAACTATGAAGACCTGGGTTTTGTTCAAAAAGGCCAGGGGGCGAAGTTGATTGAAGAAGGACGCACCGCCCTGGAGGGGGATATCCCGGTCAACCCCAGCGGTGGACTCAAGTCGTTTGGCCATCCCATCGGTGCGAGTGGGGTGCGCATGGTGTATGAGATTGTGACCCAACTCAGAGGGGAAGCCGGACCGCGTCAGGTCACAGATCCGAAGCTGGGTCTGGTGCATAATGTGGGTGGTCCTGGGGCCGTATCGTGCGTGGCCGTGCTTAGCCAGCCCTAAAGCCGGACTGGGAAGCGAGTAGATAAGTGAGGAGCAGTATGTCACAGACTTCCATTGTTGATGTCATTTGCCAGCGTGCCCTTGAGATTGCCCCCGAGGTGCCCTGGCTGGTTGAGCCGCTGACTCCGGGGCGGGGCCAGGCATTTATCCTGCAACATATTCTGCGAAACCGGCTGTTCAGTGCGGTCATCCGTCCGTCTTGGATAAGTCGGTGTCCCGACTTGGCCATCGTCCGCAAGACCATTGGACAGATGCGGGAAGAGCTGGTGTTTGATGACGAGATCGCGCAGCCCCATACTACCCTGTTGTGGGAGATGGGCCGCAACGTCGGCTTGACCAATGAAGAAATGGACAATACCCGGGCCGTACCGCTGGTCGATGTTGCGCTGAACGTGTGGGAGAATATTGCCCGCTCAAAACACTGGGTTGCGGGCTGGCTGGCAACTTCGGTGGATGAATTTATGCTGACGGCCATGTCCGGCGAGCATAATTATCGGCCCGAAGCCTGGCAGGCCACCTTTCATCTCAATGATGAGCAGGTGTTCTTTTTTTCCTACCATACCAAGGCCGACGACGACCATGCCGGTCGCAAGGTCTGGGAGCCCATCGCCCGGCATGTGACCACTGAGGCTGAGCGTCGAGAAGTCCTGGATGGCATGGAACTGGCGCTGACGGCGGACAAGCTGTTCTACCAGGGTATTTGCGAGTTGGGCGATCATATCGATGCCAATAAAAATGCCGCCTAGCGCAGCAGAGCGCATGGGCTGAGGCAGAGTTCGGATGCCGATAGACGAAAATCTCAGACAACTGGTTGATCTTGCCGCTCCTTTGTGGGCAGGCGAGGAGGAGATTGTCTGGACCTATTTTCAGAGCTCGCAGCGTACGAACGAGTCCGATCTGCTGTGGCTCAAACGGCAGTGTTTCAAGGAGATCTGGGGTTCGGGTATCGGCGATAAGAAGAAGGGTCTCTTTCAGGGACCGGTCACCTACCTGGACGATGTCTTTGCCAAGATTGACCGTGGGGTTGACCGCCATACGGTCCTGGACGTTATCGACGACTTGCGCTCCGAATTCTATCACTACTGTTTGTTTGCCGACATCTACGACTATATCAGCGCCACCAGGCTGAACCCGCAGCAACTCACCGGCTGGCAGGCGGACGAGACGCTCGCCCGGCTGCGCTACGACTGTAAGGAGCAGCGGGGGCAACTGGGCCACTTTGCTTCGCGCTTTACCGAGGGCGGGTATTGCAGCATGTTTGTTGCAGGGATGCGGCTGGCGGGCACGGGCGAACTCAACGATCGCATCGCAAAAGCGTGTGAGCAGGTCTATAACGACGAAATCGGGCATATGCGCTTAGGCTTTGTCGGGCTGGCGCAGCAGACCCTGTCTGCCGAGGAGTGGGACGCGGTCGCTGACATGGTCCGCACGATTCTGATCCAGCGGCTCCATATGCGCAACGAACAATTCGGCTATCCGCTCTCAGATGCTCGCCTGAATGGCATTCAGGCGGGTGATATCGAGCCTATGTCGTTCGACTACTCCGGTCTTGAGTAGGAGGTTGGCCTACGCCGGCTTTCACAGCGGATCCAAGAGCCATGCGGAAATCCCGACAAGCGCCCCTCAGAGAACCGGCCCGCGCGTGGATATGGGGGACCTTTGTTATCCTGCTGTTTGTGTGTGTGCCGTATGGGTTCGTCGGCAGCTATCAGCCGCTCGTCTTCGGCCTGCCGCTGTGGTTCCTGGTGACGCTGTTGGGCTCCTTCCTTTTAGGTGGATTCACCATGTATGTGGCGTTCCGGCACTGGCGCCTGGCCGCTGTCATCCTTGACGAGGAAACGGACTAAAGAGTAAACGTGTCCAGCATCTCATATATTGGAGGATACGTTTACTCTTTAGAGGTCGCATGAGCAGTCCGGCTGAGACTGTCGGCCTGGGTTTTGGCGCCCTGGTTCTCTTGTCGGTGTACCTGCTGAGCAATCTGCTCATCGGGTTTTTGGCCTATCGATCAGGGGAGACCTGGACGGCCCGCGACTATTTTCTGGGCGGGAAAACAACCGGCGCGCTGGTTCTGTTCTTCGCCATGCTGGCGACCAAATTCAGCGGCAACACGTTTTTCGGTCTGCCCGGACAAGCCTACCGGGTCGGCTTGATGTCGATCCTGCTCGTGCCATTCATGCTGGCGATTGCGGTGGGTTTTCTCTCCTACGCGCCCCGGCTGTATGTCTTGTCAAAGAAATATGACTACCTGACACCGGCCGATTTCTACGCCGACCGCTTTCAGAGCCGACCCTTGCGCCTCCTCGTCGCCTGCTTCCTGATCCTGTCGGTTATCCCCTATCTGATGATTCAGACTACGGGCATGGGCCACGCCTTCGTCGGATTCACCAACGGCCAGTATTCGTTCACCAGCGGAGTCGTCTATATCTCCACCGTCATGCTGTCTTATGTGCTGCTGAGTGGTTGGCGCGGCGTTGTCTGGGCCGAGGTGTTACAGGGGAGTCTGCTCCTGGGCTCAATCGTGATTGCCGCAGTGGTGCTGGTCGCGTCCGAAGGTGGGCTGGCCAATGTCATTCAGCAGGCGGTTCGGGTCGCGCCTGAAAAAGTGGAGGTCGTAAGCTCTTATAGCACGCTGACACGCTCCTACCTCTTGTACGCAGTGGTTTTTGCGCTGGGGGGCTGCATGTATCCTCAGATCATCCAGAGCGTGTACGCCGCCAAGACTGAGGCTGATTTACGGCGTAGCGTCGCTCTGATGATCCCGAACTACATCCTCATCCTGCTGTGCGTCGTGTTAATCGGGCTGGTCGGGGTAGTGCGATTCCACGAGCTGGGAACCATACAGGCCGACCAGATTCTGGGCCTGCTGCTCGGCCAGCAGGCCCAGAATCTGTACTGGGTCGTCGTGCTGGTCTTTATTGGAGCCGCGGCGGCTATCATGTCTACCGCGGCGGGCGTCCTGCTCACCCTCTCGTCTATTGTGACGCACGATCTCTACCGGCATTGCTTTCGTCGCGATGCGAGTGAAGACGAGATTGCCCGTGCCGGGCGGATTTTTACCGTGCTGCTCCTCCTGCTTGTCATGGGGCTCTCGCTCCAGCCCATCACCACCTTGTGGCAGCTCACGATCATCAAATTTGAATTTCTGATGCAGCTCTATCTGCCCCTGATCTTGGGCTTGTACTGGCCGCGATTCACGCGCCGGGCGGCCTTTGCCGGGATTCTCGTCGGAACCCTGAGCGTGACTGCTATGCTGCTGGTGGGCTGGAAGCAGGTCTTGGTCTTTGACGCTGGCCTGGTCGGCTTTCTGCTCAACGCGGCTGGGTGCGTCAGTGTTACCCTGCTGACACGACCCAATGCGGACGAACAACGCTGGGTACGGGAACGGTTCTTTTCCCTTTTTGACAGGGCGCGCGCGATCCAAGAAAAATCAACAAAGCATCCATGTCTCTCCATCACCTAAGCTAATGACACCGGCCGCATAAAGCGAACACACTGCAAACCATGGAATTCGGCCTGCAATTTTTTCCTGACGTCAGTCCGGCCCAGCGCTCTGGAGAAGAGTATTGGGCCGATGCGCTCTACCTCAGCCAATTAGGTGAAGAGCTGGGTTTCACATCTATTCGGACAGTCGAACATTATTTCCACCCATACGGAGGATACAGTCCCAACCCCCTGTTGTTCCTGGCTGCGGTGGCCATGATGACCGCTAAAGTCCGGCTGATTACTGGCGCGGTCTTACCGGCGTTTAATCATCCGCTCAAACTGGCAGGTGAAATCGGAATGCTGGATGCGATCTCACATGGCCGCTTAGAAGTCGGATTTGCCCGGGCGTTTCTCCCGCATGAATTTGAGCGTTTTGGGGTCACGCCAGACGAAAGCAATGCGCGGTTTGAAGAAGGGATTGCACTTGTTCGGCGTCTGCTTGAGGAAGAACATGTGTCTGCTGAGGGACGATTTCACCAATTCAGAGATGTGACCTCTTTACCCCGTCCGACCCAAACTCCACGTCCTCCGTTTTGGCTTGCTGCATTGGCGACATCCTCTAGCTTTGAGCGTGCCGGACGGCTGGGCTACGATGTGATGGCTATTCCCCTAGCCGGTGGCCAAATGGCCGACCTGATCGGCTGTTATCGTGAAGCACGCCGACAGGCTGGCCACACCGGGCCAGGCCGTGTCATGCTCGCCTTTCATATGTTGTGTGCTGCCAGTGAGGAGCAAGCGATCAACATAGCCCGCGGTCCTTTGAATGCGTATCTCCAATCTCTGGTGGACGGTGCATCGGGCTGGTTGGCAGGTCCATCATCTGCGGACTACCCCAACTATGACAAGATTATTGCCGTGCTGTCCAAGGAAACCTTTGAAACGCAATGTGAGAAGGGCGCAGCCTGGATAGGCACGCCTGACGCCGTCAGCCAGCAGATCAAAGACTATTACTCCAGTGTGGGTGGTTTTGATATTGCCTCGATGCAGGTGAATTTTAATGTATTGGGGCGGGTAGAGGCCGAAGCGTCCATGCGTTTATTTGCCGCCCAGGTCTTGCCTCAATTCACGCACCAGTAACGTACCGAAAGCAAAGCAGGAGAACCCCGGCTTGCACTCATGCTGCAAATCCCACATGGTGATGGCAAAATAATCTAGCTCAATTGCTATTATACACAGGAGAAAGAGCGTCCATGTCAGCCCAAGAACCCCGCTTTGCCATTATCACCGATGAAGCCCTGGATTCCTTGCGCAAGCTTATTGGTGTCCCTATCGAGGATACCCTGGAGCCGTGGTGCTATGAGGCCACGCGCGACAATATCCGCCATTATGCGCACGGCATAGGGGACGATAATCCCCTGTGGTGCGACCCGGACTATGCCGCCACAACCCACTACGGCACGATTACCGCCCCGCCGTCGTTTGTCTTTCCGCTCAATCGGGTCTTGAGCGGATATGTGGGTGGACTGCCGGGCATTCACGCCATGTGGGCCGGCGCGGATTTGACCTGGCATAAGCCCATATTTCGCAATGATGCCTTTACGACCAGAGCCTACTTAAAAGACCTGGTCGAGCACGAGACGCGCTTTGCCGGTCGCGCGATTCAGCAAATCTATCACGTCGATTATTATAACCAGGATAACGAGTTGGTGATCGCAGGCGATAGCTGGTGTTTTCGGACCGAGCGTGACACCGCTCGGGAGCGCGGCACAAAATACACCGAGGTCAAACAGCAAGCGCCGGTCATTTATAGCCGCGAGCAAATCGCCGAGATCTTCGCCCAGTACGCGCAGGAAGAAGTGCGCGGAGCAACGCCGCGTTATATCGACGAGGTCAGCGTTGGCGACAGCCTGCCGACCATGGTCAAGGGACCGATGACGGTCACCGGCTTTATCGCCTACGCCCAGGGCTGGGGCGGGCTGTATATCCGGGCCAACCGCCTGGCCTGGAAGCAACTCCACAAACATCCTGGGCTGGGCATTCCTGACCGCTTTGGCATTCCCGACGTGCCCGAGCGCGTCCACTGGGATACCGACCTGGCCCAACGGGTCGGCACGCCCGAAGCCTACGACTACGGCCCGGAGCGTACCTCGTGGATGACCCACCATCTGACCGACTGGATGGGCGACCGGGGCTTTCTACGCCAGATTTCCGTCAAGATACGGCGTCACAATCCGGTCGGCGATACGCTCTTTATCAACGGTGAGGTGACTCGGATTTTCGAGCAAGACGGCCAGCACTGCGTCGAGGTACAGCAAAACGCCAAAAACCAGGACGGCGAACTGTCCGTGCTCAGCACGGGCGTGGTGCGCTTGCCGTCCCGGATCTGAGGCCCGTGGGGATGGAGACTCAATCTGGGAGTGCAGGTACTATCCTGTTGTAGCGCAGAGGGACGCTACACAATCCGGTATTCTTCGGTAATCAGAGTGAACGTTGATGTTGGGTCAACGAACTTTGCACCGTCCGGCTGGGCCTGATCTTTGTACGCCGAAGATGTCAGAGCAAAATTCAGATCGCCCAAGGTCTCAAACCATAGCTCGGCCACCCCATCGTACTGCGGCTCGCCCTGCTCATACGCCGAAGGCAGGGCGTGGCACTGGACATAGCGCTGTAGACCAGGCAGGGCGAGTGCCAGTGGGCCGTGCACGTCTTTCCAGTAGCGGAAGAACTCATCCCGGTCCCAGTCGGGCTTCCGTTTGATGAAAGACAGCCGTTTGATCCGTGGCTCGGGGCTGGTATGCTCCTCTCCCTCGCGCAGCACTTGGTCTGTGGTGACGAGTCGCACCACGTTTTTGACATCCGCAAAATTCGGCTCATCCGCGTACGCGCCTTCACGATATTCCTTGCTCCGAAAGGCGGCTGTGATGGCTTCCTCGCTGTCCATCCAGATTTCCACCACACCGTCATAGGCTTGGCGCCGGCTTACCACGGATGAACTGTGGTTTTGGACATAGCCGCGCAGGCCGGGCATCTGTTTGGCGAGTGGAGCGTGCACCTCGCGCCAGTGGCGTGAGAAGTCCGCCAGACTGAGACCATCTTTCCGCTGAAAGGCAATGAGTAAGTGGGCCATTGTGTCCATCCTCCTCGCGGTAGGGAGGGTATGATTTTTTCACAGCCTGAGCAAGCTCGAATCGGTTGCGCCGATGTGCCTACGGGAGAGTGGCGGGACATGGAAAAGGGTCAGAACGACTCTGCCTCGACGTCCTGAATGAATTGCACCACGTCCCGAAAATACGCCTCCTGATCGTCATACATGGCGCAATGGCTGCCGTTTTCACATATGGACACGCGTGAGTTGGGGATCAACTCGCCCATGCGTTCAATCTCGGACACGCGCATGGTGTCGAAGCGCGCGCCGGAGACCAAGGTCGGACACTGAATCCGGTGCAGATCTTCCCATCGGTCCCAGTCCTTGAAGGTGCCGGTCACAACAAATTCGTTCGGGCCCTGCATGGTGTTATAGACCGGCTTGGCCAGGTTGCGAAACATGCGCACCAGCGGTTCCGGCCAGGGATCGAGCCGGCACAGATGCTGCCGGTACACATGGGTGAACAGGGCCTCCTCGTATTCCGGAGCGTCATAGTCTTCGGTCGCCTCATATTTTTCGAGAACACGCAGGACCTCGGGCGGCTGCTGGGCGCGTAACTCGTTGATATACGCGACATAGGCCGGAATACTGGCGGTCATATTGGAGAGGATGAGTCCCTTGATGTGCTGCTGATAGGCTAGGGCGTACTCCATACCGAGCAGCCCGCCCCAGGAATGGCCGAGCAGATAGAAGTGCTCAAGCCCAAGCGCAAGCCGGACCTGCTCGACTTCTTCCCGAAAACGCTCTACCGTCCACAGGCTGGTATCGTCCGGCTGGTCGGAATAGGCCGAGCCGAGCTGGTCGTAGTAAATAATCTGAATATCATGCTGCGGCAGGAAGTCTTCAAAACACTCAAAATACTCATGCGTGCAGCCGGGCCCGCCGTGCAGGGTGAGCAGGGGAATCGATCCGGAGCCAAGGCGCTTGGTCCAGACGGTGTATTTGCCATCAATCGGGATCATCTCAACCCCACCGGTTTTGACATTTTGCATAGTCTTTTTCCCCTTGATTGTGTGGTGTGCCTGCCTGGTCTCCCGTATACCATTGCTCGGCCTGGCCTGACCAGAGCGCCCCGCGTTTCCCCCTTGACTCTCCTCGGGCTTCAGGATTAGGGGAGCAGACGCCAACCCGGAGCCGTTCAACGCAAACCCGGCCCTGAGACCCCTGAAATGCACACGACAACCAAGGAGGAAAAGCATGATTACGCTCTATACCTCACCAACTCCGAACGGCTGGAAAGCGTCCATTACCCTCGAAGAAATGGGCCTCGATTACACGGTCAAGGCGATAGACCTGGCCAAGGGTGAACAAAAAGAAGACTGGTATGTCGCCCTCAACCCCAACGGCCGTATTCCGACCATCGTCGATCATGACAACACTGACTTCTCGGTCTTTGAGACCGGCGCGATCATGGTGTATCTGGCCGAGAAAACCGGCCTGCTCATGCCGCAAGACGAAAAAGGGCGCTCGCTGGTCATGCAATGGCTGATGTTCCAGATGGGTGGTATCGGGCCGATGATGGGTCAGGCCAATGTGTTTTACCGGTACGCGCCTGAGAAAATTCCGTTTGCGATTGAGCGCTACCAGCGGGAAGGGCGACGACTCTTCGAGGTGCTGGACACGCGACTCAAAGAGCACGAATACCTGGCCGGCGAGTACTCGATCGCCGACATTGCCCACTGGAGTTGGGTGCATACCTATACCTGGTCGGGCATTAACGCCGACGGCCTCGTCCATCTCAAACGTTGGCGCGATGCGCTCCGGGCACGTCCGGCAGTCCAAAGAGGCCGGGCTGTGCCAGAGCTCCTTGATCTCGAAAAAGAGGAAAATAAAGACACGTTTATTCAGGGCGCGCAGAAGATGCTGTCCTGAGGTATGACTCGGCATCAGACGGCCCTCCAGCGTCAAATCGCTGAAAATGAGAAACCTCTAATCTTGGTCTCATCTTCCTCTCATATGCAGTTGCCATACTGAACGTCAAAGAACACAGCAATCTCATACGAGGAGGAGTACGATGCAGACGAAGAAAAAAATACTGGCTGGAGCACTGGCAGTTTCTCTGGCGCTAGGTGGCTTTACCCTGGGTCGGCTGACCCCAATGGATGTGGTCCAGGCGGCGCCGGAAACGGCAGCCCCCAGAATCACCGTAACGCCGTCCGGATTACCCTCATTTGCCGACTTGGCCGACCATGTCTCGCCGGCTGTGGTCCACGTCCGCGTTGTTGGCGTAGAAAGAGCGTCTGAGCGTGGCCACCCCTCTTTTGAGAGAAGAAGGGGCGGCCCACGGAATCCGTTCGGTCCCCAATTCCCGTTCCCGCCTGGGTTTGGCGGCCCACGTCCCCACCAGGGTATACCGCGCCGCAGCTCCGGCTCCGGATTTATCATCCGCAACGACGGGCTGATCATCACCAATAACCATGTGGTTGAGAGTGCCAGCGAGATTATGGTGACTCTTCCGGATGAGCGCGAATATCAGGCAAAGATTCTCGGCCGTGACCCCAAAACCGACCTGGCTGTACTCAAGGTTGAACCCGAGCGGGATTTGCCGGTCGCGAACCTGGGCGATTCCGAAGACGTCCGCGTCGGTGACTGGGTCATGGCCATTGGCAACCCGTTTGGGCTGAGCAATACCGTGACCGCGGGCATCGTCAGTGCCAAAGGCCGAACCATCGGGGCCGGACCGTACGATGACTTTATTCAGACCGACGCCTCCATTAACCCCGGCAACTCGGGAGGACCACTATTTAACGAAAAGGGCGAAGTGGTTGGCATTAACACCGCAATCTTCGGCAATGGCGGCGGGAATATCGGTATTGGTTTTGCCATCCCGATCAATCTGGCCAAGCAACTCGTGCCCGACCTGGAGACCAAAGGCCATGTGACGCGCGGCTGGCTGGGAGTGACTATACAGAAGATGACCACAGAGCTGGCGGAATCCCTCGATCTCGATGGTCCAAATGGTGCCCTGGTTGCCGATGTCACCCCAGACAGCCCGGCCGATAGGGGAGGCCTGGAACGCGGCGATGTTATTGTCAGCTACGACGGCCACACGGTGAAAGAAAATGCCGACCTGCCGCTGCTGGTCGCCAACACGAAAGTCGGGATAAAAGTTCCTATTGACGTGGTGCGCGACGGAAAGACCAGGACACTCACCGTCGAAATTGCCAAACTTGACGAGCCTGAAGTCGCCAGCGGACCTGCGGCTGCCAAAAGAGGCAAGTGGGGGATGGCGCTGCGTGACCTCACTCCGGAGGAACGAGACCGGATGCGCCTCAAAGCCGGTGAAGGAGTCATCGTGGCTGGCGTGCGGCCCGACAGCCCGGCTGCGGACGCGGGAGTCCGTGAGGGAGACGTGATCCTTGAGGTCAACCGGACGCCGGTCAAAACGGTGGACGAACTCAAGAAGGCAATCGCCACGGTGGCGGAAGACAAATCGCTGCTGCTCCTGCTCCGGCGGAACAACGGGGTGAACCAATACGCCTCGCTGTCGGCACCATAGGACATCGGCCTCAATTCCCCTCTCCCTCTGGGAGAGGGGAGGGGTATTGCAGAAACGTTCGGAACGGGTCAGGCTTACGGGCAGACGGTGAATTTACGATAGAAGAAGGAGAAGGATTCATGCAGACAACATTCGCATCTCGGTTTTCTCACTGCTGCCTCGCCCTGAGTCTTGGCCTGCTCTTCGCCGGCCAGGTTCGCGCCGACCATCACGCCGCGGCAGAAGGCGTCGATCCTGCCCTGCAAGCCGCCATTGACGGGGAGCATCGCTCGGCCGAGTACAAGGCGCGCGACCAATACCGCCATCCCGCGCAAACGCTGACCTGGCTGGGACTCAAGCCGGATATGACGGTAGTCGAAATCTCGCCGTCAAGAGGCTGGTACACCGAGATTCTGGCTCCCTATCTGAAAGACCAGGGACGCTTATATCTGGCCGGATTCGATAGAGAGTCCGAGGTTGCGTACATGAAGAAATTGAACGCCCTCCTCGACGAGAAGCTGGCCGCCAAGCCCGAAGTGTACGGCACACCCACGGCGACCGAACTCGCTCCGCCCAACAAGGTCGATATCGCCCCCGCAGGCTCGGCGGACATGGTGCTGACCTTTCGTAACGTCCACAACTGGATGAGCGCCGGGACGTCTGACGGAGTTTTTGCTGCCATGTATGCGGCGCTCAAGCCCGGCGGGATTCTCGGTCTGGTGGAGCACCGGGCCGATCCCAACACGGAACAGGACCCTAAGGCGTCTTCGGGTTATGTCACCGAAGCGGCGACCGTTCAAATGGCAGAAAAAGCGGGCTTCAAGCTCGTGGACCAGACTGAGATAAACGCCAATCCGAAAGATACGCGCGACCATCCCAAAGGCGTGTGGACCCTGCCACCCTCCCTGTCGCTCGGAGACGAGGATAGGGAAAAATATCTGGCGATTGGAGAGAGCGACCGCATGACGCTCAAGTTCAAGAAGCCGGCGGAGTGAGGGATCCTCACCCTGGCCCTCTCCTTGAGGAGAATGGCGGTTGTTCTATTCGCTGCTTGTCTGCGCGACTTCCTGAACCGCCTTGACAATGCTGGCATAGCCGGTGCATCGACACAGATTGCCGGCTATGCCGTGCCGGATATCCGCCTCGGTCGGCTGCGATTTTTCCTGTAAAAGTTGCTGCACCGACAACACCATGCCAGGGGTGCAAAAGCCGCACTGTAAGGCGTGGTGTTTGACAAAGGCATCCTGAATCGGGTGCAGGTCGCCCGATTGCCGGGCGGCTTGTGTCCAACCTTCAATGGTGGTGACTGTGGAACCCGCAACGTCGGCCGCCAGAATGGTACACGCCTTGACCGTCAGACCGTCGAGCATAACGGTACACGCGCCGCAATTGCCGGTGGCACAGCCGAGGTGGGTCCCGGTTAGGTCGAGTTGATCGCGCAAAAAATCGACCAGAAGCGTGCGCGTATCGACCGTGGCTTCACACGGAGTATTGTTCACTATGAGCTGAATGGTGGTCTGCATAGCCTTCCCATACCGTTCCTTAATCCGCCCGTTCCCAGGCCGTCTTCACCGCCCGACGGGTAAACACCCGGACCATCTCTCGTTTGTAGTCCGCATCGGCGTGCAACTCTGCGACTGGGTCGTGAGCCGACTCATACGCGGCAGCCGCAACCACCTCAACAAAGGCGTCGTCCACGGCCTTGCCTGTCAGCGTGTCCTCGATAGCGGTCAAACGGACCGGGACGGGGGCTGCGCCACAGATGCCGACCCGGATGGACCGACAGGTGTTATCCGGGTTGAGCCTCAGACATGCGCCTGCGCCGACAATGGCAAAGCCGCCCTCTACCCTGGTGAACTTCACGTAGGCCGTACCAGTGTCCGAGGGTAGGGCCGGGACGCGAATTTCGGTCAGGACCTCATCCGCGCTCAGACTCGTCGTCATATAATCAACAAAGACGTCTTTGGCGGCAACAGTTCGCTCTCCACTTGGGCTAACAATCTGACAGGCTGCATCAAGCAGGACGAGTACGGGCGGATAGTCAGCCGCGGGATCAAAATGGCCAATCGAGCCGCCCAACGTCCCCCGGTTGCGAACCTGGACATCACCAATACAGGCTGCGGTCTCGCTGAGAATCGGACAGTGGGCTTGCACGACCTCGGATTTGGCCAGGGCATGATGGGTAGTCCCTGCTCCGATGGCGAGCATATCCCCGTCCTGGCGAATGGAGTCGAGACCGGCAACATGGTTGAGGCTGACGATATGGGCCGGCGCGACCAGGCCGAGGTTCATGCTTGGCATCAGCGACTGCCCCCCGGCCAGCAGCTTTACGTCTTCACCGTTTTGTACGCACTGGGATAAGAGACGGACGACTTCGTCGATCGAGTGTGGCCTATGGAACTGAAAGGGTACGCGTATCATGCGTCCGCCCCTCCGTTAGTGCCATTCTTGGCCGCTTGAATCATGCGCCAGACGCGTTGCGGTGTCAGCGGGGTATCGTGAATTCTCACCCCAAAGGGCGCAAGGGCGTTTTCTACCGCGCTGACGATGGTCCCAAATGGGCTGGACACGCCGGACTCGCCCGCACCTTTGGTGCCGAGTGGCGTGAACGGACTTGGGACTTCCTGGTGGTGAATCTCAACACTCGGCACTTCCACGGCGGTAGGCAGGGTATAGTCCATGAACGTCCCGGTCTGGAGTTGGCCGTTGTCATCATAGCTGAGCTGTTCATAGATCAGCCCGCCGAGTCCCTGCGCGACGGCACCCTGAAATTGTCCTTCGACCAGTAAGGGATTAATGACTGTGCCGCAGTCGTGGACGGTCACATAGCGTAAGAGGGTGATGACGCCGGTTTCAACATCGACCTCAACCACGGCCACACAGGCCGCATAGGGGTAGGACGGATAAGTGTTGATCCGGCCCTTGTCATCCGGCACGTGGTGGATATTGCCCATGCGGAAATAGCGTGTGGACTCCAAGCCCGGTTCCATATCAAAGGCGTGATGGTCGAAGGCGCGTTTGTGGACGTACTCGGCAATATCGTTGAACGCGACCTCACGGTCAGCCTGCCCCTTGACGCGGATGCGGCCCTGTTCGCAGTCCAGATCTTCAGGCGCCGTTTCTAACATGCTCGCCGCAACCCGTAGAACCTTATGCTGCACTTCCCGTGCGGCATACAGCGAGGCCGAGCCGCCCATGAACAGGCTGCGCGAACTCCAGTTGCCCAGGCCATACGGGCAGGCCTGGGTATCGCCCTGTATGACCCTGACAGTGCCGAGCGGGACGCCGAGGGTATCCGCCACAATCTGGGCAATGCCGGTTTCATTGCCCGAGCCGGGCGAGGTGACACCGGTCAGGACGGTGACCTGGCCACTCGGGCTGACGCGGACGGTGGCGCCTTCATAGCCGCCGATAAAAGAGTCGGGGATGCAGCCGCCTTCGGGCGTGAGTTCAAAGCCCACGCCCATACCGATATGCCGGCCTTGGTCTCGGAGGCGCTGTTGTTCCTCGGCGAAGGTCTGGTAGCCGGCTTTGTCCATGACGTCTTGCAGCGCCTTGACATAATCTCCGCTGTCCAGGGTGGCGCCCGAGATTTGCACGTAAGGAAACTCGTCTTTGGGTACAAAATTCTTGAGCCGTACCGCGGCGCGGTCCATCCGGACCGTATCGGCGACCCGGTCCATGACGCGGTCCATGAGAAATGAGGCGGCCTCCTTGCCGAACCCACGATAGGCATTCCAGGGGCCCTTGTTGGTCACCACGATGGACAGGTCTACCTCACAGTTCGGGATTTTGTACGGGCCGGGCACGACAAAGGACGCCACATAGGACATACCCCAGCCGGCCAGCGCGGCCAGGGCCCCGACATCGCCGATGATACGAACCTTGAGGCCGGTCACGCTTCCGTCTGCCTGGCAGGCGACCGAGAACTTGAGGGTCTGCTCGCGAGCGTGACCGCCGGCCATCAAATGTTCCGTGCGCTCTTCGATCCATTTGACTGGCTTGCCGGTCCGTTTCGATAGCAGGCAGGCCAGCGGGTCTTCCTGATAGGTCGGAATCTTAACCCCAAACGCGCCACCCACCTGGGGCTGAATCACCTGGATGTCGTTCTCATCCATCTGCAAGGTGTTGGCCAAGGTTGTGCGCAGGGGATGGGGCGCTTGGGTGGAGACCCACAGGGTCAGACGTTCGGCGCGGTCGTCATAATGCGCCAGGGCCGCGCGCGGTTCCAGCGGCGTGGCCGTATGGCGGTGCAGGCGAAGGGTATCGTCCAGGACATGGTCGGCGTCGGCAAAGGCTTGCTCAACATCACCGCCCTGAAAGCGTACATGCATCAGTTCGTTGGTTTCCCATTCGGGATAGAGCAGGGGGGAATCCGGCTCCAGAGCCTGTTCGGCATCGATCACCACCGGCAGGTCTGCGTACTCGACTTCGATAAGATTGGCCGCCTCGGTCGCGGCGTGTCTGGTATCGGCGACCACCGCGGCCACCGGTGTTCCGACATAATGCACCCGGTCAATCGCCAGGCAGTAGATGTCGGTCGTTTTTCCCCCAAAGGCGCTGGGGTTCAACGTGTGCGGAATAGGCTTGCTCCACTGCTGGATATCCGCCCCGGTGACAACGATACGCACGCCTGGGTGCCGCTGCGCCGCTCCGGTGTCGATGTTGATAATCCGGGCGTGGGCATAGGGGCTGCGGACAACGGCCATATAGCCCATGTCCGGCAGACTCACGTCTGCGGTGTATTGTCCCTTGCCGGCCACGAGTTTGGTATCCAGGATGCCACTGACCGCACTGCCGATATATGCCATGCTGAAGAATCCCTTTTCATCTGTATAGTGCTGGAGCCTAGCGCTATGAGGTTTTCAGTGTCAATGCGGTTTAGCCCGATCTTGTTGCCCTGCTTGCTGTGTCCACTTCTCCGTTTCAACCAAGGCGTGGGCGATCCGTTGGCGTAGGGCGTCAGCCGACTCTGGTGTCCAGTCATAGAACCCTTTGCCCGTTTTTACCCCAAGCTCGTCCTGGACAACTTTCGCGGAGAGGACCGGCGGGATCTTCTGCGACGTTGTGAGATGTGGATACAGCCCTTGCATGGCGGCGGAGATCAAGTCCCAGCCGGCCAGCTCAAAAACCTCAAAAATCCCGGCAACCGCCCAGCGTCGGCCAATACTGTTCTTCATGGCCGTATCAATATCCTGCGGGCTGGCAATACCGTTTTGCACCATGTAAAGGGCTTCACGCAGCAGCGCACCCTGCAAACGATTGAGAATAAAGCCCGGCACTTCTTTTTGCACGACGACGGGTCGTTTGCCCACGCTCGTGAGTAATCCGGACAGGGTGTCGAGGGTCTCATCTGACGTGGCCGGCCCACGCACAATTTCAACAATGGGAATGAGATAGGGGGGGTTGGCATAGTGCGCGACCAAGACCTTGTCGACGCGCTGCACGGTATGCATGAACTGGCTGGGCATGAGCGTCGAGGTATTGCTGGCCAGGATGGTATGCGGAGGACAAAGCAGGTCAAGCTGCTCAAAGATGTATCGCTTTAGTTCTCCCTCTTCAAACACAGACTCAATCACAAGATCGGCATCCTCGACCGCTCCTTTCAGATCAAGCTCGGCCCGAATATGGGACAGGACCGGCCTGGCCCGGTCCTCAGTCAGCGCGCCGAGTGCGATCAGGCGGGCAAGATTGGCCTGGATATTTTCCTCCGCTCGGGTCAGACTGGCTTGGGTGCGGGCATGCATGGTCACGCGATAGCCGGCCAAGGCAAACTCCTGTGCAATACCATGGCCCATTAAGCCTGCGCCAACGACGCTAATGCGTTTGATCGCCTGATCGCTTATGTAATTGCTCATGAGTGAGTGATTAGCGCACTCTTCGCGCTACTCCTAGTGCCGAGGTTATAGCCTCTTTGTCCCAAGCGTGGTTGTATACGGGCGAAAAAATACTGAGGAGACAGTATGACACCAGCGCTCACCGACATGTTTGGTATCGAATATCCCATTTTTGCCTTCACGCACTGCCGCGACGTTGTTGTCGCAGTCAGTAAGGCTGGTGGACTCGGCGTGCTGGGGGCCGCGATTCACACCGACGAACGCCTGGAAATCGATCTGCAATGGATAGACGATCAACTCGGCGACATCCCGTATGGCGTAGACCTGATGATGCCGTCAAATTACGTTGGCGCTGCAACCGGCGGGATGGGTCAAAAGGCACTCCGGGAGTACATCCCGGACGAGCATCGGCAGTTCGTGGAGAAACTCCTGGAGAACGCCGGGGTGCCTGCCTTGTCGGAACATCTGACCGCCTCCAAAAAGGAACGTGGCTTACGCTATTCCCAGAAACAGGCCAAAGGTATCGTGGATATCGCGTCTGAGCACAAGGCCAGGTTTCTGGTGAGCGCGCTCGGCACGCCGCCGGCTTGGGTCACTGAGGCGGCCCATGAGCGGGGCCTCTACGTCGGGGCCTTGGCCGGCAAGAAAAAGCACGCCGAGCGCCACAAAGCCGCGGGTGTGGACGTGATTATCGCCCAGTCGTACGAGGCCGGGGGACACACCGGAGAGATCGGCGGCATGGTGCTGATCCCGGAAATTGTGGATGCCGTTGCCCCGACCCCGGTACTCGGCGCCGGCGGCATAGGCAGCGGGCGGCAGATGGCCGCTGCCCTGGCGCTCGGCGCTCAAGGCGTGTGGTGCGGTTCCGTCTGGTTGACAACGGCCGAGTCCGAACTGGACCGGATGGCCAGGCAAAAGCTGCTGGCCGCGGGGACGGATGACACGGTGCGAACCCGGTCCATGACGGGCAAACACGCCCGTTTTCTACGCTCCGCCTGGACCGAAGCCTGGGATCGGCCCGACACCCCGGACCCGCTCAAAACTCCCCTCCAAAGCGTTCTGAATTACGATTCTCTGCGCCGCATCAACCACGCCATGAAGGCCCCCGGTGTCACTCCGGAGTCCGGGGCGTATCAGTTGTATTCCTATCCCACCGGACAGGGCATCGGCGCGCAAAACAGCGTGCGGGCCACCCGCGACGTCGTGCGGGAAATGGTTGAGGGCTATGTCGAAGCCATTGCCAGATTGAATGAACAGCTTGAGAGCTAGGCCGCAGTTCCCACCCACGCGTCTCAATACCTGCGCATCACCAGCTCGGCAAATTCCGTCAGCATCTCCCGGTTTGTCTCGGTCGGAGGCAGGACGGTCAGCTCGCGCATACCCGCTTGCTCGGCCGCACGGATGCGTTCGATAATCTCCTCCGGCGTCCCGACCAGACTCGTGCCCTGAATCGCTCGGGGCGTCACAAAGCGCCGCTCGGCCGGCACCAGATAGGTGCTGTGGCCGTCGTGGAGTTGGAGATAGCGTTTGTCGGCCGGGGTCGGCATCTGATCGACGTAGGCGCAGTACTCTTCCCAGGTGTCCTGAAACGCGGGCGGAATGACTTCCTCATTCTTGGTCAACTGATAGACCTCATACACAAAATGGAGTGCTGTGGTGACCCAGGCGCCGCAGGCATTGATGACCCGGTCCGATTCCAGGGTTTCGCCCGGATGTAGAATCACGGCGGCGGTGACGGCAGAAACATGAAAGGGGTCCGGCAGGCTGCGTTCGGCCTTGGCCGCGCCTGCCCGGATCAACTCCAAATGACTGCTCAGGGCGCTGGTATCTTCGTAGAGTAGAGTCGTGACGCCATCCCCGAATTCCCCTGTGAGGCCGAGCGCCCGTGGCCCGTTGGCGGCAACATAAATCGGGATGGGGTCCTCCAGGTTGATAAAGCGCAGGTCCTGGTGGAGAAAGCGTATCGTGCGGGTGGTGTCACCAAACGTGTAGTCAACCTCTTCTCCGCGCAGGAGGGCGCGCACAACCCGCAGATACTCACGGAAGGGTTTGATGCGCATGGGCTTCATCCCCATGACGCGCATGGCGGTATGGCCGGTGCCGAGGCCGAGGAAGACGCGACCCGGCGCAATCTGGTTAATCGAGGCAATGGAATGGGCCGTGACCGGAGCAATGCGGCTGCCGGGAATCGAGACTCCGCTGCCAATATGAATCCGCGAGGTGTGATGCGCGGCCAGAGCCAGGGTGGCATAGCAGTCCGACCAGATCATCTGGGAGTCCGGGACCCAGGCGCGGTCATAGCCCAGGTCCTCGGCGTCTTTCACCAATTGCCAATCATCGATGCGGGTGGGGAAGATAATACCAAACTGCATAGGTCCTCCTGTGTGCGGATTTAATCAGGCTATGCGTCTCTTTTGGATTGAAGCCGCCGGCTCAATACACCACCGGGCGGACCAGATTCGGCTCCAGAGTGCGCACGCTGGTCTGCCCGCACAAGGCCAGGTTGGTTTCCAGTTCGTCGCGGAATAATTCGATTGTCCGGTGTACCCCGGCCGCGCCGTCCGCGGCCAGACCCCACAGCATGGGCCGACCCATGGCAACCAGATTCGCTCCCAAGGCCAGGGCTTTAATGATGTCCGTGCCCCGCCGAAAGCCGCCATCAATCACGATCTGAGCTCTACCCCCAACCGCTTCGACGATGTCCGGCAAGGCATCAATTGTTGCCAGGGTGGAATCGAGCTGGCGGCCACCGTGGTTCGACACCCAGATGATTTCGGCTCCGACCTCAACGGCGAGCTTGGCATCTTCCGGGGTGAGGATGCCCTTTAAGCCCAGTGGAACCGACAGAATGCTTTTGAGCCAAGCCACATCGTCCCAGGTCAGACGGGTCTGATAGTCGAACTCAGGCGGCTGCTCGTTGGGGGCGATTGTCCGTGCCCGCTGCGGATCAAAACGCAGCTCAACGTCCCGCTCACGGCGGCTATAGGTCTGTACGTCAACCGTCAGGCAGACAGCGTGATAGCCCGAGGCTTCCACCCGGGCGAGCAAATCCTGACACCAGGAACGGGGGCCGCTCCAGTAGAGCTGATATATTAAGGGGCCGCGGGCGGCCTGAGTCAGGTCTTCGACCGGCCAACCGGTGACCCCGCTCACAAAGGCGAGGTTGCGGCTGGGGCTTGCTCCGCGCACCATTTCGAGGTCGCCTTCCGGATGAAAGAGGACCAGACCGCCCATCGGCGCGATGGCAAAGGGAGTAGGTAGTTCGAGGCCCAGAAAGGTCGTGCTGATATCGATATGGCGGACATCGCGCAGCACCCGCTGGCGGATAGCCAGACGCTTGAGCGCCCGGCGGTTGCGACGGCGCGTGGTTTCCGTTTCCGCGCCCCCAGCGCCAAACGCCCACGGTCCAGGTGGCAGAATGGTTTTTGCGGCGCGTCGAATTTCGCGCAAGGTCATAAAGCGGTGTGGCATGGCAGAGTCCTTTCAGGCGGGCCTTTTTTACTTTCCATACCATACTCTTTCAGAGGCTGCTCGGTCTCTTTGGCTTTCCCCACTTGGGCCATTCCACAAGGCGGGGGAAGGCGTGATATTTCGGGTCGAGCCCGGCATGACGAGGACGCATCCGGGCGGTAAAGCGCGTACGCTCAGCCCTGGAGTATCGGGACAACCTATGAAGAAGTGGCCGACGCCGGGCGAATGCATAATCTGCCGGGCTCGGCGGTAATGATCGCTCCAGCTTCCAAATCCGTACCATGCGTGGTGAGGACTTGAATGCAGACATCTGCTTGTTGACGTGCTGAGAGATTGACGAGGCGAAGAATGCCTGCATGGCGTTGGCCGCGGACGATAACAAGTTCGCCAAAGTCCTTATCTAAGGTCACGAGGATACGACTGTCACGGAAAGCTCGCCTGAGAATTTCTTCATCGCCGGGGTCTTCATCCCACTCGCCCGCCCACAGGACATCATGACCAGCGGTTCTTATATCCTGGCGGACTCCGCCCCAGACACAGCTATCAAGCAGAAGCCTCAGGCGGGGGGCTTAACAAAGAATGGCTCGACGCGTTCATGACCAACAAGCTGCCGCGCATAGAGCAGGCAAGCCTAGATGTCTTCCGGCTCAAGCCAAGCATAGCCTGAAAGTATGGTCTCGGCTGTATCTCCCGCTGCCAGCATACCAAGAACATGCTCGACCGCGAGTCTTCGTCCTCGGACAATAGGCTTGCCGCCGAAGATTTTTGGATTGATAGTAATACGTTCGAGCAGCTTTGCCTCACTCATGCCGGTCTCCCCAAAACATGCTCCAAGGCTCTCCGTATATTGTTGTCATTGTACTGGCTCCTGACTCTCGTGCAATGCTTATGCTATGAGACTCTGAAGCGTCTGAGGTTATATGGACGAACACATACCCCCAACCGACCCGGCTGAAGCCGCGGCCTGGGTTGAGTTCTATTACCAGCAGGGCTGGAGTGACGGGCTGCCGTTCGTCCCGCCAACCGAAGAGTCGGTCCGGGCGATGCTGAAGGTCGGACAGGTCGAGGCGGATGAGGGTCTGGGAACGATTGCGGAACGCAACGTGACCATCCCGGCCGAGAAGGTGGCCATCAACGCGGTGATGGCCGGCTGTTTGCCCGAGTATTTCCCCGTTGTGCTGGCTGCGGTACGGGGGCTGTGCCGACCCGAGTTTCACTATCACAATCCGGCAACCAGCACCGGCGGGTCGGCGATCACCCTGATCGTGAATGGCCCGATTGGTCCCGCGCTCGGGATCAACGCGGCCCATAACGCCTTTGGGCCGGGATTTCGCCCCAATGCGACCATCGGCCGGGCGCTGCGCCTGGTCATGCTCAACGTGCTCAATACCCGGCCAGGGCTGCTGGACAAGGCCACCTTGGGTTCACCGGGGAAATATGCCTTCTGTTTTGCCGAGAACGAGGACAACCATCCCTGGCAACCGCTCCACGTTGAACGCGGCTTTCGACCCGAGGACAGTACGGTGACGTTGTACGCCTCCAATACCCTCATGGGGGTGTATAACCAGCTTGCCAGTACGCCCGAACCCCTGTTGCTGGAATTTGCGGATGCCGTGTGTAATCTCGCCTCACCGAACGTGTATGGGTTTAATCAAAGCCTGCTGGTGCTCGCCGGCGAGCACGCCGCAATCATAAAACACAGCGGTTGGAGCCGGCGGCAGGTCCAGGAGGGTGTGATTCAACAGGCGCGGCGGAGCGTGGCCGATTTCAAACGGGCTGGGCGGCTGCCGGGCGAGATTAGTCCCGAAGATGAAACAACCTGGCGCTATGTGATGCGTGACCCAGATGATGTGCTGATTGTCTGCGCGGGGGCCCAAGGCGGGAGCTGGTCGGCGTGTTTACCCGGCTGGGGGAATAAGTGGACGCGCAGCGTGACTGAATTGGTACGGGTGTAACTGAGACGATAAAGGAGGAAGACGAATGCGTCGTACGGTTTTTGATCCGACTCTTCCCTTGGAAACGCAGGAATTTGCGTATGCGCCGCGGCCCGGCGCGTTCCGGGGACTCCGAGTCGGACTGGTCGAAAATACCAAGTTCAATTCCAAGGAATTGCTGTGCAAGGTGGCCGAGCGCCTGGAGCAGCAACACGACATGCGCTTGGTGTCCGTGAATCGCAAGCTGTCATCCGGCCACGCCGTCAGCCAGGAGGCGATTGCGCTGTTTCAGCAACAGGTCGATATTGTTCTGGCCGGCGTGGGTGATTGAGGGTCGTGCAGTTCGAGCAGTGTGCTCGACGGCCTGAAATTGGAGCGCGCCGGTATTCCCACTGCGTCTATCGTGACCACACCCTTTATTGCAACTGGTCGCGCCATGGCAACCAGTTGGGGGGTCCAGGACTATCAGTTTCTGGTGACTGCCCACCCCATCGCCAATCTGACGGAAGACGAGTTGGACACGCGGGCGGACGAACTGGCAGCACAGGTGCTGGACTTTTTTCAAAACGCCGGTCCTGCTTCGGATTGACACCCCCGGAGGGGCACGGTAACAATAACGCCTCATACGAACGGGAGTTTCCAATACGCACAGGCGCATTGACGGAGGAGGGAAGGTGTTTCAAACCTCACGGCTACCGTATGCAGGGGCCATTGATGCCGATGGCCATATCAACGAACCCGCCGATCTGTGGGAACGGTATATCGATCCGGTATATCGTGATCGGGCCATTCGGATTCGGCCCGGCCCGGACGGACTCGACCATCTGGAATTGAACGGCCAACGCTCGCGCTATTTTGACGCGGAAATCCTGGCCCGTGGCACCAGCATGGGCAGTACGTTTGAAGAGCGCAGTGGTATCAAGCAACAGGGCTACACCAAAGGTGTCCCCTTTGGGGGAAAAGATCCCCAGGAACGTCTGATCCTGCTCGATCAGGAAAACCTGACCAAGGCGCTGATCTATCCGACGATCTGTCTGGAGTGGGAAGCCGAAGTCACCGAGCACGATCTGGCCCAGGCGTATACCCGCGCCTATAATCGCTGGATCGTCGATTTTTGTTCCGACTCCGGTGGCCGGCTGATTCCGATTGCTCACATCTGTCTCACTTCTGGTGAAGCCGCGGCCCAGGAACTGGAGCGCGCCGTCAAAGCCGGGGCCAAGGGCGCTTTTATCTCACCCTATACGCTGACCGACAAGGCCCACGCGCATACGGACCACGATCCGTTCTGGGCCACGGCACAGGACTTGGGAGTCCCGATCGGGATTCATCCCGTGGCCGAACCGCCCAAACGGCGCGTCTACCAGCGGTTTCGGGAGATGTATAAATGGGGCGAATGGTGGGTGGATATGCTGGGCGGCCAGGGTCCCCAACAGGCCTTTTTGGGGCTGTTCCAATACGGCCTGTTCGATCGTTTCCCCAGCGTAAAAGTTGTCGTGCTCGAATCCGGGGCGGGCTGGATCGGACATATGCTTGATCGCATGGACGCGGCGTATAAGACCGCGCTCGGCCGAAGTGTCCCGCTCAAAGAAGTCCCGAGCTATTACTTCCAGCGTCAGTGTTGGATATCGGCCGACCCGGATGAACGCGCTCTGCCCTACCTGATTGAGTATATCGGCGCGGACAAATTCTTCTGGGCGAGCGATTTTCCTCACGACGATCATACCTGCGACTATATTAAAGACCTGACGAATATGGTGGCGCCGCTGTCTGAAGAGAGCCGGCGTAAAGTCTTAGGTGAGAATGTGGCCGGCGTGTATGGATTGTCCTGATCCGACGCGTGTATCTGTATGGGGAGAGAAACGAACGACCAGCAAAAAAGGAGTACGCTATGCAATTCGGTCTTTTATACGAAATGGAAACGCCCCGCCCGTGGAACAAGCTGAGCGAGTACAATGTCTACCACGAAGCCCTGGCCCAGATAGAACGGGCCGACCAGATTGGCTTTGACTATGTGTGGGAGGTTGAGCACCATTTTCTGGAGGAATACTCCCACAGCCCGGCCCCCGAAGTGTTCTACGGTGCGGTCTCGCAGCGCACCAAGAACATCCGCATCGCCCACGGTGTGCGCCTCCTGCCGCACCGCTTCAATCATCCCATCAAGGTGGCGGAACAGGCCGCGGTGCTCGACATTCTGAGCAATGGGCGGATGGACCTGGGCACGGGCCGGTCAACCACGGCTCAGGAGCTGGACGGCTTTGGGGTTGATTATGATCGGACGCGTGAGGAGGTGCGTGAGGCCCTTGACGTGATCGTGAAGGCCTGGACTGAAGAAATCCTGGAATACAACGGCAAAACGATTCAGGTCCCGCCCAGGCGGGTCGTACCCAAACCTATTCAAGAGCCGCACCCGCCGATGTGGATGGCCTGCGTGGCACCGGACAGCTATGAGATGGCGGCCGACCGCGGCCTGGGCGTGCTCAGCTTCAATCTGAACTGGGAACAGGTCCAGAAGACCATGGACACCTATCGTGAGAAGTGCAAAGACCGCAGCGACGTGGTGTCGCAGGTGATTAACGAGCGGTTTGCCGGGGTGGCCATCTGTCATGTGGCCGAGAGCAAAGAGGAAGAGACGATCGGGATCGCCGGGGCGCGCTGGTTTCTGCACAACGTGGCCAAGTTATTCGAGCCCCTGATGGTCAAGAATAATCTGTACTCGTATGAATATCTGCGCAGCCTGTTCGACCTGGACGCGGATGCCAACGATTTGAGCGACGCGCAGATCAAAGAGCACCCCATGGTCACGGTCGGCAACCCGGATGAGGTCAACCGCAAGCTCGAAACCTTTGATCAGGCCGGGCTGGACCAGGTGATTTTCTTCAAGCAGGCCGGTCGGATTCCGCACAAGAACATCATGCGCTCGATTGATCGGATCGGACAGTACGTGATTCCGTATTTCAATCCGCACAAAGCAACGCCGACCGAGGAGACGCTGTTCTCGGCAAAATAAGGCCGCTACACAAGGAGAAGCACTACATGCTCAAACCCATTATCTCTTCTGATTCGCATATCACCGAACCACCGGGCACCTATGTGGATCGTATTGACAAGAAGTATAAAGATACCGCGCCGCACATGATCCACGACGAGAAGAAGGGTGATCTCTTCGTTATCAGTGGCATGAAGCAGCCGGTCCCCATGGGTCTGGTTGCCGCTGCCGGGCAGAAGGCCGAGGACCTCGCTATGTTCGGTGCCAAGTTTGAGGACCTGCACCGTGGCGGCTGGGACCCGGAAGCGCGTCTGGCCGACCAGGACCGGGACGGCGTTGCCGCCGAGGTGATCTATCCCACCGTTGGCATGCTGCTGTGTAATCACTCCGATTTCGACTATAAAAAAGCCTGCTTTGACGCTTATAACGAATGGATCGCGGAATACTGCTCCGCCCATCCGAATCGCCTGATCGGCCTGGGCCAGACGGCCATGCGTTCGGTTGATGAGGGCATAGCCGACCTGCGCAAGATCAAAGAGCTGGGTCTGCGCGGAGTGATGATGCCGGGCAACCCTCAGGTGTCCGATTATGACGACCCGCTCTACGACGTATTCTGGCAGGCGGCCATCGACATGCAGATGCCGCTGAGTTTTCACATCCTCACCAGCCGGAGCGATGTGGTCGGCTCCTCTCCGCGCGGACCGAAGCTGAACGGCTTCCTGTCCATTATTCGGGGCAACCAGGACCTGATGGGCACGTTTATCCTGGGCGGCGTGTTTGAACGCAACCCCAAACTGAAAATCGTGTGTGTCGAAGCCGACGCCGGCTGGGTGCCACACTATATGTACCGCATGGATCATGCCTACGACCGGCACCGCTACTGGCTGAAATCCGGCCAGGAACTGTCAAAGATGCCGAGCGAGTATTTCAGCGAACATATCTACACCACCTTTCAGGACGACTGGGTGGCGTTCCGCATGAAAGATATGTGCAACCCGCGCCGTCTGATGTGGGCCAACGACTTCCCGCACAGCGACTCGACCTGGCCGTGGTCGCAGGAAATACTCGAAAAGCACACCGCCCACCTCACCGAAGAAGAGAAGAACTGGATTCTTCACGACAACGTGGCCGAGCTGTATAACCTGGACTAAGAGACTGGCAAGCGTACAAACCGGGGCGTCCAAAAAGGGCGCCCTTTTTTTTCGCTTTCGAGCGTCGGAGGCGCAGACATGGAGAACACAAAGGACACGGGGACCAGACAGGGGTCTGAGAGTGTCATCGATCTCAGACAAGAGTTGATTGACCTGTATGCCGGCGAGCAAATGCTGGCGTTCTTTGAGTTCACGCTGGAGCGTTTCGGAAACGAGGCGCTCTCCGGGCTGTGTCGCATTGCCCAGCCAAAGCCCCACAGCTCGACGTTGCGCTATCTCTCCCTCATTTTTCTCGTTGACACTCCTGACTCCGCAACCCGACTCGTCGTCCAGAAAGCCTTGGCCCGGCTTGAGGGCAGCGCCCTGAAAACAGCCGTGCCCGGCATGACGGACGGTGCCATCATCTCAAGCCTGAGTTCCAGCACCGAGAACTATATCGCTCAGACAGACCTGCTGCTTGAAAGCGCGGTGAACAAGGCGTTCATCACGACCCAACTCATTCCTGCCATCGCCCGCATCGCCCAACTCCACCTGACTCACGTCGAGTGGTGGGAGGAGAGCCGCAGCCTGGCTGCCCCTCCTGCCGACGCACCATCCCCTCCGTCCTCCCTGCTGGCTACGGTCCGGGACTGGTTTCGCCGGATGCCTTGACGTTTCAGGAAACGAGAAGATATCGTAACTGTGTCGAAAAGGTGGAAAGGAATATGCCGCAAATCCGCGAGAAATTCGCAACGCAAATCGAGAGCACCCTGCTGGCGGACCTGCGTATTTTGGCGGAAGCCGAGGGGTGCCAGATTCAGACCCTTGTTGAAGAAGCCGTAAGGACGCTTCTCGAAGAACGTCGGCAGGGAAAGGCACGAACACATGTGCTGGACGCCTACCAGAAGAGCCACTCCCGTTTCGGCTCACTCTTTGAGAAGCTCGCAAATTGAAGCGTGACGATCTCACCCTGGCGGATGTCCTCGCCATCCATGTCGATCAAATCGCTAAGTATGGCGGCGCCTACGGGGTGCGTAATTTCACATCCCGGCAGACTGCTGAAACGCGAACTTGAGGCGCGTAACCTGAGCGCCAATAGATTGGCTCTCGCCCTTGGGGTGCCCTCCGGCCGCATCACCGATATTTTGAATGGCAGCCGGTCAATCACTGCCGAGACAGCGGTTCGGCTTAGCTGTTATTTCGGCAACCGGCCCGGTTTCTGGCTCGAACTCCAGAGTCAATACGACATTGCCTTATTAGGGAAGTAATTATGCTCGCCAGGCTCACGTCCAAAAACCAACTGGCCCTTCCGAAAGCGGTGTTGTCCAATTTCAAAGACACTGAGTATTTCGAGGTGACTGAAGAGAGCGGCTGCATCGTGCTGACACCTGTGCGTCTCGAACGGGCGGGTGCCGTGCGGGCCAAGCTGGCCGAACTCGGGCTATCTGAGGCTGACATTGCTGAGGCAGTAGTGTGGTCGCGTCGTACCGGATGAACCCAGTCTTAACCTCTTATGAGTAGCCGTATTCACAAACACATTAAGGGGCGGCGGTGGGACTATTGGGTCTGCGCCGCCTGTGACAGGCAGGTCCACCGGTTCATGACGCTGTTCGCGTCCCGTCGTAAATACTGTTCCGACCGTTGCAAGGAGCTTGCAGCCGAGGCACGTGCCGAGGTCAAGAAGGCAGAGAAGGACCGTCAGACCGGGAGAACATTGCATTGAGCGTCCCGTTGCACGAGTCCTATTCCCTCGCCCCTTGGGGGAGAGGGCTAGGGTGAGGGGTCATTGTGAGATAAGCCCATAGTCAACGCTCTACGATGAATCTTTTTCTTCTTTTCCAGTACGGCCTTGTCAGCACATTTGTCGTATTATTGGCAACGTTCCTGTCTGTCATGGTCTCCGACAGTGTGGAAGGGCATATTTCCCAGCTTTTAGGCTTATACACGAAAAACCCAATCTTGAAATTCCTCGGCATCGGCATGGGTGGTGTCCTGCTCGCCCTACAAGCCTTGATGTCCTATAGACGCGCCAAGGCGTTGGAGGACACGGTGCGGAACGCTGGGCAAGGGCAACGGCAGGAACGCCTGAAAAACGCCATTGAGCACTTGGGGCATGAATCGGACTCAGTACGCTTGGGTGGGGCCTACGAACTCTTTCATCTGGCGGAAGATATGAGAGATATACGGAGGACCGTATTTGACATTCTCTGTGCCCATATCCGCCAGACGACGGGCGAAGACGAGTATCGGAAAAAGTACCCGTCCAAACCTTCAGAGGAAATTCAAAGCCTGCTGACCCTACTGTTCGTGCAGGAGTACAAAGTCTTCACAGGGCTACATATTAACTTGCAGGGAAGCTGGCTGAATGGAGCCGACCTTCAAGGAGCACATTTAGAAAAAGCTGACTTGACTAAGACGTGGCTGCAAGGTGCCCAGCTTCAGAAGGCATGGCTACATGGGGCTGAGCTTTCTAATGCACAGCTACAAAGGGCCATGCTTTTTAGGACACTGCTGCCAGAGGCCCAGCTTTGGGAAGCGTGTCTACAAGAGGCTTGGCTCTTGGAAGCATGGCTGCAAGGGGCCAATCTTTCTAGGGCACGGCTGCAAAGGGCTTTGCTCTGGGCAGCCCATCTGCAAGGGGCTTTGCTCCAGGGGGCATGTATGCAAGGGGCTCGGCTTCAGGGGGCACGTTTACAGGGGGCTGAACTTTTCGAGGCTCGGCTGCAAGGGGCTGAGTTTGAGGGGGCATGGCTGCAAGGGGCTACAAGCGAACATATGCATGCCAGTACATTTGAACAAAGGGTAAGAAACAAGAGGGGCAAAGAGAGCGACCTGGAGCGGGTGGATTTTCAGGGTGGCTTGAGCCGGGAAGATGTAGACTCCCTCGTCGAAGGCTTGTCGGACGAAAAGGCAAAGACCTTGCGAGAAAGACTGGAACCACACATTGACCGGCCTATAAGCCATGAACTGCCGCAAAACAGTGGCGCCATTACCGAACCCTATACCGCCGAAGAAGCCGAACAGTGGATTGCCGAATACAACGAAACCATGTCAGAGGTTCCGACAGAGCCTGATAACTGATGCTCCCCCGACACTGACTCACCCCAAACGAAGCCCTCTCCGCTGTCGCCCGTGTATCCTGGAGGAAAAACATCATGAAACTGGTGGAGATGGAGAAAAACAACTGGGGTTTCGAGGAGGACTCGACCTTCACCCATGAAATCTTTGAAAAGTTCGATCAAGCATTGGATATTTGGGAGAAGGGCGATGATGAAGTCGCGGAAAAAATGCTCCAAGCTATTGTGGCGGAATGCCCGAATCACATAGACGCGCTCCATCATCTCTCGCTGATCTACCGCGAGCAGGGAAGGGAGACGGAAGCGTACATTTGTTGTCAAGCCGCTGTCGGTATCGGACTGCACGCGCTTCCCCAGAAATTTAGCTGGAAAACCGCGAGGATGGAGTGGCTGTGGTTGGAGAATCGTCCCTTCCTGAGAGCCTACCACAGCCTCGGTGTGTGGAATCTCCACAACGCCAGGTACGATGATGCAATCAAGATATTTGGGAGGCTTTTATCCGTTAATCCAAATGATAACCAGGGAGTAAGACACATATTACCGAAATGCTGGTTTGAAAAAAACGAGTTGTCGAGAATTCTCACTCATTGTCGCAAGTATGCGGATGACGTTTTCCCCGAAATTTTCTACTCGGAGGCATTGGCACTTGCATGCCTTGGACGTAGCGAGGAGGCGCGAGAGGCATTGGAGGATTGTGTCGCTAAACTGCCGTTGGTTGGCAGGGAACTGTTGAAAAAGAGACACCCCAGGCCGAAGTCCAAGATGGAGGGCTACATTACTCACGGAGGCCCCGACCAAGCCTATTACTATTGGAAATCGTTCGGCAGGTACTGGTCGGGATCGGAATCCGCTCTGGAATTATTGAGACAGGTTGTGAAGCGATGAAACTGAGGCGTATCAGTCAAGCATTCAAGACGAGTCCGGTTTCGACCGCTCTGGTCAGCCTCTCCGGCATTGTGCTTGTCGTATTGTTGAGTGTTTTTGTATCGGTTCTATTCTGCGAAAGTGCTGAAAAATATATTGCCCAACTATTAGGGGTATCTGAAACAGGGGCGTCTAAAAAATACGAGTCTCTGAAGTTTCTCGGCATCGGTATGGGAGGCGTCCTGCTCGCCCTGCAAGCCTTAATAGCCAACAGACGTGCTAAGGCAATGGAAGACACCGCGAGAGCACAGGTGCAAGCCAACCAGAACACCGAGCGGGGCCAACGGCAGGAACGGCTGAAAAACGCCATTGAGCACTTGGGACACGACAAGGACTCCGTGCGTTTGGGCGGGGCCTACGAACTCTTCCATCTGGCGCAAGATACGAAAGACTTACGTCAGACCGTGTTGGACATTCTCTGCGCTCACATTCGTCGGACGACGGGTGAAGCCGAGTACCGGAAAACGTACAAATCGCAACCCTCAGAAGAAATTCAAAGCCTGCTGACCTTGCTTTTCGTGCAGGAGCACGAAGCCTTCAAAGGACTGCAAATCAACTTGCAGGGAAGCTGGCTAAACGGGGCAAATCTTGAACGGGCGTGCTTGGTCAGGGCTGTTTTGACCGGAGCGCATCTGCAAAGGGCCATTCTTTCTGATGCAAATCTACAAGGGACGAATCTTGGCGGAGCATATCTCCAAGAAGCTCGTCTTTGGAGGGTGTCTCTGCAAGGGGCCACCCTGGAGTGGGCGGGCCTCCAAGAGGCTCATTTTCGGAAGGCTTGCCTACAAGGAATTAATCTTCATATGGCACGCCTACAAGGGGCTTCGCTTCAGGCTGCACGCTTACAAGGAGCCTTTCTTGGTGGGGCGAGACTACAAGGGGCTTCGCTTCAGGATGTACAACTACAGGGAGTTAGAAGCCGAGCCGATGATCGGCCTCCTCCGATATCTTTTGCTGAGCACATTAGGAAGCATATCGGTCAGGAGAGTGATCTATGCCGAGTTACGTTCGAGGGCGGATTGAACTCCCAAAAAGTAGAGGAGCTCGTCAAAGATTTGTCTTCTAATGAAGAAGCAAACGAATTGTGGAATAAGCTGATACCGCATATTGACCGGCCGTCAAGCCATGAATTACCAGAGAACAGCGGTGCCATTACCGGGGCCTACACCGCTGAAGAAGCCGAAGAATGGATAGCCGAATACAACGAAGCCATGTCAGAAGTCCCTGGGAGCGATGACTGATGCTGACCCTGCACTGGCTCACCCGAGACGAAGACCTCCGCACCGCCTCCCGCGTGCCGTATCGGCTGATGGAAGAAGCGCCCGACCTTTCGGCAGGAGAGCCGGACGCGGGCAACATGTTGATTCATGGCGATAACCTAGAGCACTCAAGTCCTTGCTGCTATGGAGATACCGGTGTCTGAATTTGACGATAAGCCAATCACCTCGCCTGAAGAGGACAGTTTCGGGTTTGATCCGCTCGCCAAGGCGGTGGCCGACAGCATCTCAAAAATGGAGATACCTGACGGTACGGTTATTGCCGTCAATGGTCCGTGGGGCTCGGGCAAAAGCAGCCTTATTAACCTCGTGCGGTGGCATCTACGTGGCAAGGAGGATCGCTTAAAGATCGTTGATTTCAGATGCTGGTGGTTCCGTGGAGAGGAAGCTCTGACGCTTGCATTCTTCCAGGAACTCTACTCTGCTCTGAATCCGTCCCTGAAGAGGAAAACAAAGAAAGCTCTCTGGAAACTTGGTCGATATCTCAGCGCAGCAGGCACAATGTTGAACGCATCAGGTATAGTCGGAGCCGACAAAATCGCATCCAGTTTTGGCAAATTGATCGCTCAGGGCGACACCGTTGAAAAGCTGCATGGAGAGGTTTCCGACGCATTACAGAATAACTCCAAGCGCTATCTGATCGTAATTGATGACATAGACCGTCTGTCCCAGGACGAAGCGCTGCTCATTTTCCGGTTGGTGAAGTCAGCAGGTAGATTGCCGAACGTCATCTATCTGCTCGCCTATGACCGGCAACTTGCTGAGAAGATCGTTACTCAGCGCTATCCTTCTGAGGGACCGCATTATCTCGAAAAGATTGTTCAAGCATCTTTCGAGTTGCCCGAGCCAGATCGGCTGTCGCTGGAAAAAGAATTTGAGCGTCGCTTGTACAGTATAATCGGAGAGAAGGAGTTTGAAGACGAAGTTTACTCTGCCAATCTATTCCGAGAAATCATCGCTCCTGAAATCAAAACGCCACGCGATGTACTCAGAATCTTAAATTCACTGAGGGTTACTTGGCCTGCGGTCAAGGGTGAGGTCCATCCTGCGGATTTTCTTTGCATTGAAACCTTGAGGATTCAGCGTTCGGAACTGTATCGCACGTTGAGATCGAATGAGGGTCGCTTGACTGGGACGGAAGAGGGTACCAGTCCTATGGCCGAGGAGCCATCACGTAAACAGTACGACGGGATTTTCCTGGAACAAGAACCTCCATCGGAACGCGAAAGATTACGCCGAGGGTTAATGCGATTATTCCCTGCGCTGAAGCGTGTTTGGCTCGATCTGGCCTCCACGGACAATTCTCTCGATATCTGGGATAGTCAGCGCCGAGTCTGCTCACCTAGACACTTCGACACGTATTTCCGATTCATGCTCCCGGATGATGTGGTAAGCAAAAAGGAGATTAAAGCGTTCATTACTCATTCTGATGATCCTGAGTTCATTCAACGTTCGTTGCTTGACGCGATGGAAGTCAGCTCTCCGAGTTTTGGCACCAAGGCTACTCTTCTTCTCGAAGAACTCAGAATCCACGCCTCTTATGTATCCGATGCTCAAGTAAGTCCTCTGCTCAAGACCATATATTCCATCGCTGACCGTCTTGACGTAGAAAAGAACAGAGAAGGCGGCATGCCGTCAGGCAACATGCTGGGACTTCTTTTACTTACACGGCAATTGACTCAAGATCGCTTCGACCTGAAAACTCGGTCGTCTCTTCTGGTTGATGCCTGTATGAAAGCGTCGCTTGGATGGCTGGTGGATTTTGCAAAACACACATACCTTGACCATTTTCCGTCAAAAAGCACTAATCTGGAGCCCGCTGAGAATTGCCTAACCACACGCGATGATGCTTTGAGGCTGAAAGAGTGTGCCGTCGAGTCCATCCGCAAAGCTGCTCAGGACGGTTCGTTAATAGATTGTCCATCGTTGTACAACGTGCTGTGCTGCTGGGTAAGTTTTGTAGGCAGTGAGGAAGAAGCCAAGTCGTGGGCAAGTGCTGCCCTTGAAGATAATTTGGCGGTCGCTCGTTTGGCCAAGGCATTCACCGGTAGCTCGTCGATAGGCGCCCTTGGAGACTCCGTTGCAAAGCAAATCTCTGTTGCTGTGACGGGTCACTTAAGGTCTCTCGTCGGTTTGGGTGAATTTCGAGCATGTGCCGAAGAAGTGGAAAGAGAGGGGAAGTTGCCAGCCGAGGATCATGAAGCTCTGGTCAAATTCCTCGATGCTTGGCGAAGACAGGATGAGGATGACCATGACGATTCATGAAGTTCACAGCGTCCTTCAAGCCGGATTGATCGGCAAGGCAGCCCAATCGAAGAAGAACCAGCACTCTGGAGGCGAGTAGCATTCCATGCCCACCCTCCACTGGCTCACCCGAGACGAGGACCTCCGCACCGCCTCCCGCGTGCCATATCGGCTGTTGGAAGAAGCGCCCGACCTGTCGGCGGGGGAGCCGGATACGGGCAACATGCTGATTCAGGGTGACAACCTGGAAGCCCTCAAGGCGTTGCTGCCGTTCTACGCCGGGCAGGTGAAGTGTATCTATATCGACCCGCCGTACAATACAGGCGCTGCCTTCGAGCACTACGACGACAGTCTCGAACACACGCAATGGCTGGCGATGATGTGGCCACGCCTCGAACTCCTGCGCGATTTGCTGGCCGAAGATGGTTCAATCTGGGTGTCTATTGACGACAATGAAGCGCATTATCTCAAGGTCGTGATGGATGAGGTATTCGGGCGAAGGAATTTTGTCGATACAGTAATCTGGCGCAAGAACTATTCCCCAAAGTCCAGCGCGAGACACTTTTCGTCGGATCACGACTATATTTTAGTCTTTGCAAGAAATGCTGATTCCTTTCTGCCGAATCTGATGCCTCGGACAGAAAGACAAGACAAGGCATATAAAAACCCGGATAATGACCCACGCGGTCCATGGAAGACAAGCGACCTCTCAGCCCGCAACCCATACAGTCTTGGAGTCTACAGCATAACTGCTCCCGGTGGGCGTGTAATAGAAGGGCCTCCCAAGGGTCGATATTGGGTGATCAGCAAAGAAAAGATGCAGAAATTCGACAAGGACAACCGTATCTGGTGGGGGAAAAATGGAGATGCAATCCCACAGATAAAGCGTTTTCTGTCAGAAGTGAAAGAGGGCAGGGTTCCTCAGACCTTATGGCCATATGAAGAGGTTGGTCACACGCAAGACGCCAAAAAGGAAACTGTCAAGATATTTGGCAGCGAAGTCTTTACGACCCCCAAACCCGAACGTCTCATCCAACGTATTCTTCACATCGCCACCAACCCCGGCGACCTTGTCCTTGACTCCTTCCTCGGCTCCGGCACCACGGCGGCAGTCGCCCACAAGATGGGCCGGCGTTACATCGGTATTGAGATGGGCGAGCACGCGGTCACTCATTGCGTCCCCCGCTTGCGCAAGGTCATTGACGGGGAGCAGGGCGGCATCTCGAAAAGTGTCGGTTGGCAGGGCGGGGGCGGGTTTCGTTTCTACCGGCTCGGGCCGCCGGTGTTTGATGAGGCGGGGCAGATTCGGGCGGACATTCGCTTTCCGGTGCTGGCCGCCCATGTATGGTTTAGCGAGACCGAGCATCCGTGGAACGGGAACGGGGATTCACCCTTCTTGGGTTTGCACGATGGCCACGCTTACGCGTTGCTGTACAACGGCATTTTGGGCGACAAGCGACCGAATGGCGGCAACGTGCTGACGCGGGCCACACTTGCTACGATTCGGGAGGAGATTGAGCGTAAGCATGCGCGCTTCAACGGGCCGATGACGGTCTATGGCGAACAATCGCGGCTGGCCTCCGCGACTTTGGAACGGATTGGCGTCACTTTTAAGCAGATGCCGTATGAGGTGCAGGCAAGAACCTGATTGGTTGACCGGAGCTCGGACTATTCATACTTGCTCATCCTCCTGCAAAACGGTTCAGCATGACTTGGTTACTCTTTATTGACGAGAGCGGACACGATCACAAAACCACGCCTTATGAGGTTCGGGGCGGGTTTGCAATCCACGTTCGTTTGCTTTGGCCCTTCGTGCAGAACATGCGGCAGCTAGAGGTCCGTTGTTTCGGCTGCCCGTTGCACGAATACAAAAAAGAGATCAAAGGCTCTGCCCTGCTTGACCGAAAGCGCTACAAATTTGCCGGACAGAGCGGGCTGCTGCGCGATGAGGAGAGGCGCAAGCTTTGCCGCTCCTTCCTTGCCAAGGGCCTCACGCAAGATACACCAAGCGCGAATGAATTTGCGGCGTATGGCCAAGCCTGCCTTCAGGTGGCACAAGGGACAATTGACCTCCTGCGACAGCATGAAGCCGTATTGTTGGCTTCCGCCATACCGCGAGATGTCGCCAAGCCGCCGGGCTACAGGGTCGAAAACTATTTGAGGAAAGATATTGTCTTCCTGCTTGAGCGATTTTTCTACCTGCTGGATTCAAAGCGTGAACATGGCGTAATCGTCATGGACGAAACCGAGAAACGCCAAGACCGAAGATTCGTCACCAGACTGGAAAGATACTTCACGAAAACTAGCGAAGGTCAGTACAGGACGAAATGGATCGTGCCGACTCCGTTCTTCGTCTCATCCGATATGACATACGCTATCCAAGCCGCAGATGTGTGTATCTACTGCATCAACTGGGGATTTCGCCTTCCCCAGCGCGGAATGAACGCCGAGCATCGCGGCGAAATCGTTGATATGTTCCGGGACGACCTAGCGAGTCTTCAATTTCACGGACAGGGGGAGAGAGACGGACGTATCTTCAGCACTTACGGAATCGTCTATGTCTCCGATCCATATGAAGCCAGACCTGCCCCATAAAAAAAGAGGCAACGCTCCGTCCGCCACTCCTGCACTTCATGTGCAAAACCGCTTACGAAGCCGAGCCTCCACGCCCAAGGATAAGCTTTTGTCGCCAGACAGTCAACCTCTTCAAGCAGATACCGTATGATGTGCAAACAAGGACCAGATCTGTGCAACTGAAGCAATATCAGGCCGATGCGCTGGCCGTTCTGCGCCGCTTCTTTGAAGAATCCCGCATGGCCGGACCGAAGAATGCCTACGAAACCATCACCAAGGAGCCCGAATATACGGACCGTCTCGGACGCTACGGTGGAACGTATCGCGCCCCGCTCGCGGACCTTCCGAACGTGCCGTATGTCTGCCTGCGCCTACCGACCGGTGGCGGCAAGACCATCCTGGGCGCTCACGCCGTTGCTGTGGCGCGCGATACCTGGGTAGAGAAAGACTATCCGCTGGTCCTGTGGCTGGTGCCGACAAAGACCATCCGTTCGCAAACCGTCGAAGCCTTGAAGAACACTGGCCACCCGTATCGACAGGCGCTGGATGAAGACTTTGATGGCCGGGTACGCGTATTCGACATTGCCGACTTCACCCATATTCGGCCGCACGACCTGCGCGACCACTGCTGCATTGTGGTCGGCACCATTCAGACGCTGCGGGTGACGAACACCGAAGGCCGCAAGGTGTATGCCCATCACGAGGAAATGGAGCCGCATTTCTCCGCTGTCCCGGATGCCACGCCGGGCCTGGAGAAGCTGGAGGGTGGCGGCGTCAAGTTCTCCTTTGCTAACCTGCTGCATATCCACCGCCCGCTGATGATCGTGGATGAGGCCCACAACGCGGTGACCGGCCTGACTCGTGAGATGCAAACGCGGGTCAACCCGTGCGCGATTATCGAGTTCACCGCTACCCCTCAGCCCAAGTCGAATATCCTGTACAGCGTCTCCGCCCTGGAACTCAAACGCGAGGACATGATCAAGTTGCCGATCATGCTGTCCGAGCATGACACTTGGCAAAACGCGGTCAACGGTGCGATTGCTAAGCGTGCGTCTCTGGCTGAAGCCGCCAAACGGGATGCAGACTACCTCCGGCCCATCGTTCTGTTCCAGGCCCAGAAGAAAAATCAAGAAATTACAGTCGAAGCGCTGAAAAAACATCTGATGGATGTCGAGCATCTTCCTGAAAGTGCAATCGCAGTCGCCACCGGCGATCAGCGCGAATTGGACGGTATCGACCTGTTCGACCCGCATTGTCCGATTGAATACATCATCACCGTTGAGGCCCTGAAAGAGGGCTGGGACTGTTCCTTCGCCTATGTGTTTTGCTCGGTCTCGCGCATTCACAGCGCGACGGACGTGGAACAACTCCTGGGCCGGGTGCTGCGCATGCCCTACGCCAAGCGGCGCAGAACTGCTGAACTGAACCGGGCGTATGCCTATCTGTCCGAACCCTCCTCTGGTGCGGCTGCGTTGGCATTGACTGATAAGCTCGTTGCGATGGGTTTTGAGGAGGAAGAGGCGCGCGACAACATTGAGCAGGTGCAGGGAGAGTTAGGGGGCGAGGATAGTCTTTTCGGTCCGCGCGATAAGCCGCAACCAGCCTTCCGGCATACGCTCACAGCGACACCGGAGATGCTATCGGCCTTGAAGCAGGCACAGCGAGACGGCGTGACGGTACGCGATATCGGTAGTGGGACGGTTGAGATCGAGATTGTTGGCCCTGTGGACGACGCCATGGAAAAGGCCCTCTACACGGTGGTTCCAGAGAGAGAACGTGAGCAGGTTAGCAAGTCCCTTGAGACCTATCGGAACCGACTTTCACCTGCCGAACGTGGTGAGCAATTCAACGTGCCGCGTCTCATGTCGGAACTCCAAGGGGAGCTTGAATTCGCCGATACCGACGTGTTCATGGAGTTCCACGATTGGTCTCTGCTTAACCATTCGCCACGAATGGACGAGAGTGAATTTACGGTCCGTCAGACCGCAAATAGATTTGAGATCGATATTGACGGTAGGCGCGTCAGATATCAGTTCATCGGCGAGGAAGAGCAACTCACCCTAGACGCAGACGTAGCAGGCTGGACACCTGAAGCCCTGGTCCGATGGCTCGACCGTCAGGTACGCCAACCCGATATCGGTCAGGGCGAACTGATTAAGTGGCTCTCGGACCTCGTCGGTCATCTGCTCAATACGCGTGGGCTGCCTCTCTCTGCGCTGATGCGATGTAAGTTTATCCTGGCGCGGAAGATAAACGACAAGATTGACGCAATTCGGCGGCAAGAACGGAGGAGTGCCTATCAACAGCGTCTTTTCACGCCTGAAGCAAAAGCCGAGGTGTCTTTCGACAACGCCTTCTCATTCAAGGCTGGAATGTATCAGGACCAGCGGCGTTACCGAGGGCATTGGAAGCCGGGAAAGCACTTTTTAGGCCCGGACCACGTTCCAGCTTTCGACGGTGTGGAGGGCGGTGAGGAATTTCAGTGTGCGGAGGATATCGACCGCCTGCCGGGGGTGAAGTATTGGCTCCGTAACGTCGCGCGCCACCCGGAGTCGTTCCGACTGCCGCTTGCGGCCGGCTGGTTCTATCCGGACTTTGTTGCCTTGCTGGAGGACGGTCGTCTTTTCGTCGTCGAGTACAAGGGCGCGCTTCAGGACAAGGACGATACGGCGGAAAAACGGACTATCGGCGAGCTTTGGCAACAAGAAAGTAACGGCAAGGGTCTATTCAGCCTTGTGGAGAAAAGTGTCAATGGAAAGGATATGCGTCAGCAGTTGATGGAGAAAATCGGCACTGCCTGAACAACCGTTATTTCTCAGTCTGCGTCGTCTCTTCTATAGGCTCTCGGCTTGAGGGGACGATGGCTTGTGAACCGCAGAAAGAGCAGCTCCCCATGGGAGCGTTGGTGAATAAGCCTTCACATTGTTGACACTGGTAGGCAAATTGGGGGTCTGCAACACTCCAGGACCACTTCCCTAGGGTTTGTCTTTCTTATCTTGCAAACACAATAAATCAATCAATCGCTGACACCATGGTGTGGCAATGGTGGACCCGCCGCGCCTGGCTGCACAGTCTGGCAACCAGCCCCCCATTCTGCCCCTGTCCGAGATGTACGCGGGCGGGGCGGGGCAATGACCGGCCTCATTTGCGAGTGGTGCGGCCATCATAACTACGAGGCCGTCCCTGGAGAGCGCTGCGATCAGTGCGATAATGTCATGAATGGCGTAGACGACCCCGACGCCGTAGAGCCCCCGGAAATTTCATAAACCGTGAAATTTCACCCCGGATGAAATATGGATAAGCTGATGCACATCCTGGTCGCCACGCACGTCGGCGTCTTCCTCCTGGGCGTCCTGCTCGGTGTATTTCTCGTCTGGGCAACCCACCCATAAATCCTCTCAAACACCGTTCCAAAACCAGAAATTAAGGGCCGATTAAGGGCTGAAAAATGCCCCATTAAAGGCCGTTTAGGCGTGAGAAATCGTGAAATTTCGTGAGAAATGGGATTTCACGACCATGAAATTTCACCCCCCGTGAAAAGCAGTGCAAATCCGCGATCTTAGAGCATTTTTGATGAAATTTTGGGGCAAAATCACGAAATTTCGCCATGAAATATTTCACGATTTCTCATGTTTCCAGAAGTGGCACTGAATTTTGGAATTTTGCAGACACTGGTAGGTAAACGTTCCCTTCATCCACAACCTCCTCACCTCATCCACAGGAACCACCCACTGTCTACTCCCTTCATTGCCCGAATAGACAGCCACTCGCTGACTATACCAGTTTCTTCTCAGCGGTAGGAACTCTGCGGCATATGCGGCTAGGAGGTGTGGGGGATTGCGCGGGGCTGCTGTTTGCGCATACTCCACCTGCGTGGGGGAATAAGCATGGTGCAACCACTGGCTGGCTTTCGTGTCCTTGATCTCTCGCGCATATTAGCCGGGCCGTTCTGCGCCATGACCCTGGGGGACCTTGGGGCCGAGGTCGTCAAGGTCGAACGGCCGGGAAGCGGTGATGATACCCGCGCCTGGGGTCCGCCGTTTGCGGGCGGGGAAAGCGCGTATTACTTATGCGCCAACCGCAATAAAAAGAGCACCACCGTTAATCTCAAATCGGATGCTGGAAAGCAGTTGATCCGTCGTCTTGTGCGAGTCAGCGATGTGCTTATTGAAAACTTCAAATCCGGGGAAATGGCGTCGCTGCAACTGGGGTATGAACAACTCAAGCAGGAGAACGCAGGGTTGGTCTATTGTGCCATTACCGGCTACGGCCAGACCGGACCGGACAAAGACCTGCCCGGCTATGACTTCATTATTCAGGGCCGGGGCGGGGTGATGAGCATCACCGGCGAGGCCGAGGGCGAGCCGATGAAAGTCGGGGTCGCCATTACCGACATTACTGCGGGTTTGTTCGCTGCCAATGCCATTCAGGCCGCCTTGCTTGCCCGAACGAAAACGGGCCAGGGGCAGGCGATCGACATCTCTCTGCTGGACGTCCAGGTTGCGTGGCTGGCTAATGCTGGCAGTAATTATTTGGTGTCCGGTACAAAGCCCGGTCGATATGGCAACGCCCATCCATCCATTGTGCCCTATCAGTCCTTTCAGGCCCAAGACGGCTATTTTTGTCTGGCCGTTGGCAACGATGGTCAGTGGCAGAAACTCTGTCAGCTCATTGCCCGCCCTGAGCTGGCGGCTGACGAACGTTTTTCCACCAACCCCGCGCGAGTGCAAAACCGGGAGACCCTCATCCCTCTCCTTCAAAGTGTGTTTAGCACGGACACGGTACATGGCTGGCTGCGGAAAATCCGTGCCGCGGGTATTGCCTGCGGGCCCATTCAATCCATTGACGAAGTCTTTGCGGATCAACAGGTGCTTGCCCGCGACATGCGCGTGGCCATGCCGCATCCGACCGCAGGAGAAGTCCTGCTTGCCGGCTCACCGCTCAAACTCTCCGCGACCCCCGTCGAGTTCCGCCTCCCGCCGCCTTTATTGGGGGAGCATACGGACGAGATTTTGACGGGGTTGCTTGGCTATTCGGCGCAGGAGATTGGGCGGTTGCGCGAGGATGGAGTGGTCTAACTCCGCTCTACCGCCGTCCCTGGCTTAAAATGTTGACGTCGTAACGCTCTTCGACGTGTTCCATATCAACCTCGGGGTATTCAATGGTGTAGGCGGAGAAAATCGTAGCCTGCTCTTGTTTGACATCAACAATCGTAAAACCGATGTTACGAGGCACCTGTTTGCCCCGGTCCGACTCGGCCTGACTCGAGTCTTCGGACCAGCCGTGCAGCAAGTCGTTGACCTTCCAGAGCTTGCCTTCGGAGTCAAAGACAAGGACCATTGCCGTCTCGTAGGTCTCCGCATCCCAAAAGTAAATTTTGCTGCTGTAGTTGCGGGTGCTGGTCGGCGTTTGTTCGACAACGGCACATAAACGCAGCTCCCAGCGGTCGTTGGGTAGCCAGCCGTTGGGGCCGTAGAAGCGGGCATAGGGGTGCTGGGAGTTCATGACGTGCAACAACACTTTCCATCCCAGAAATTTCCACTCATGGTCAAGGATACGACCGGAGAACCCGGTAAAATCGTCCAGCGTCATTTCTGTTCCGGCAACGGAATCATCCCGCTCATGCGTGGACAGGCGGCGGACCTTACGCAATTGGGGCAGGAATCCCCAGGCGTCGTCCTGCTGCCGCGGGTTATCATAGCGATAGATCATAAACCGTTGTCCGCGGACATCGTACGGCTCCAGCACTTCGACATAATCCTTGTATTCAAATCGCCCTGCGTCATTGAGGGGCAGGAGATGACCCTGCTGTGACAGTTGCGCCAGATGATTGTGGTAGACGCGTTGGTAGAGGGCAACGAGATGGCGGATGGCTCTCCCTCCGCCCTGAATCAGGTCCTCCGGGAACCCGGAGAGTCGTGGCCCGCTGCCGCCCTTGGCAATGAGGGCACCCAGATAGCGCTCGACATTCATGCCGTAGTACTGCCAGCGGTAATTGAAGTTCCAGGCGGCTTTGACTCCTGAGGTCGGGTCGTCGGGATTGATCAGCGCTTGGGCAAATGGCCGCCCGGCAATATAATTCTCAAGTGCCCCGTCGGCGGCGAGGCGGGTTTGATTAGCGTACTGCTCGGTAGCAGCCAGATAATCGGGGTGGGGCGGGTAATGGCCCGTGGGTGCAACATGAAACTCGACTTCAGGAAAATCAAACTCGTCAATATAGCGCGGTGGCAAGAAGGGACGCAGCTTCTCCAGGTCGGCCTGTCTCAGTACATCGCCTTCTTTGAATTGGGGCAGCGTGGTCAGATTCGTGCTGATCCACCCTTGGATATCTTCCCGAGTGGGCAGACCCTGGCCCTGCGAGTGCGCAGCATTCGTGAATACCCCGCCGAGTGCAAGGGCAACCAGGACGCCGCAAATAAGGATGGAAAAAGCCGTTTTGTGCATGTCGTCCGTTTCCTTCAGGTCCGGTTCTCTGATTGCTAGCCTAACCGAGCCCTCGTACTGCCGCAAGGATACGGTCGGCCCAAGCGCCTTGAGAAAGTCCGGCGAAAACGGTGGTGGATGGAGAGGGGCAGGAAGCAGGCGTAGATACAGAATGCGTCAGCCCTCCGGCTGGGCGCTTTCTCGCGTCCCCCCTGCTGCTCCAAGCGCGCCGATGAGAGCGACCCCGCCCGCGCACAAAAACATCACCGTAAAATCTGTGTATTCGAGGACGGCCCCCAAGACGATACTGCTCAACCCCACCCCAACATCAAACGCTCCCATCAGCGTGGCCAGCGCCGCCCCGCGCTCATGCAGGGGCGCGCGATCAACCACCAGGGCCATGATGGAGGGTTGCACCCCTCCGAATCCCAAGCCTTGCAAGGCGGCTGCAACCAGAAGGCCGAAAAGGGACGACGAAAACGCGAGCGTGGTCATTGCGACCGTAAGACAGACCATGCCGGGAACAATCACTGCCGCGCGGCCAAAGCGGTCGGACAGCCGTCCGGCAAAGGGGCGTGAGACTACGACCACAATGGAATACACGCTAAAGTAGAGGCCCGGATTGCCAAGGTCGGCGGCCTTCACAAAGAGCGGAAGAAAGGAGACCACCGCACCGAAGGTGACCGTCATGCAGACGGCGATAAAACCGGGAAAGAGCGCGGTCCGGCTCACCCATTTATGCGGCTGGGTGCCTGACTGGTGCGGGGACGGAGCGCGCGCCGGCTCCCGTATGAGCTGTGACAGGACAAGACTACCGAGGCCGAGTGCCGCACACAGCCAGAACAGGGAATCATAACCGATGTGGCCGATGAGCATGACCCCCAGGGCCGGCCCGATGGTCATGGCCAGGTTGAGGGACATGCCGTAATACCCCATCCCCTCTCCGCGCCGACTCGGCGGGGCCAGGTCGGCAACAATGACCCCGGCGGCGGTCGTATAGGCGGCTATCCCGAAGCCGTGAAAAAAGCGCAGACCCAGCATGATCGGGACAGACTCGGCCTGGGTATAGAGCGCGGGAGCCAGACAGTAGATGAGGGCGCCAATACTGAGAATGGTTTTGCGGCTCCACTGGTCAACCAAACGGCCGGTCATGGGACGCACGAGGAGGGCGGAGACGGCGAACGCACCCATGATCAGGCCGACCTGGGAGTCCGCGCCGTGGAGTTCCTCAACCACAAAGACCGGCAGGACGGCAAAGAGCAGGAACATGCTGCCGGCAAACAAAAAGGTCCCCAGACACAGCAGGATAAAATCTCGTGTGAACAAGGCTTCCGGGCGTTGCGAGGGGGAGGGAGACTCAGGCACGGCGGCTGAGTCTATAGGCGGCAGTGGGGAGGAGCAAGGGACGCGAATTTAGAGCATGATATCTCCACCATTGGGGCTGAGGCATTGCCCGACATAGTGGCTCGATTCGTCAGAGGCCAGAAAGACATAGGTCGGTGCAATATCGTCAACCGTTGCCAGATGGCCTTTGGGAATACTGGCCCGAATGGCCTCCAGAGCCTCGCTGCTGATGCCCTGGAGGATTGGAGTTTGTGTTGCGCCGGGGCCGACGCAATTCGCATTGATATTACGGGTTCCGATCTCACGTGACAGCGAGCGGGTAAACGCAATGATGGCGGCTTTGGCCGCACAATAATGACTCAGGCCGGGCGAGCCGAGATAGGCGAGTTGCGAGGCGGTGCTGATAATTTTTCCGTAGTCCTGTTTATACATCAGCGGTAAGACCAGGCGCGTACACAGAAAGACACTTCTCAGGTTGACCGCTAACATCTGGTCCCACATGGAAACCGGCATGTCCCCAACGGTTGCGGCAGAGGCAATCCCGGCGTTGTTGACCAGAATGTCGATGCGGCCGTAGGTCTGTACCGTGGTATCAACGAGGTGCTGCACCTCGTCTTCCTGGGAAACGTCCGCCCGGATGGCGACAGCTCGACGGCCAAGGGCTTCAATATCTTTCTGTACCGCCGCAGCGTTATCGGCCTGGGCGTCATTCGGGTAATTGAGGGCCAAGGCGGCCCCCTCTGTGGCAAAGGCCATGGCGACCGCTTTTCCAATCCCGCTGCTTGAGCCGGTGATGAGGGCGATTTTATTGTCGAGCTTTCCCATAGGTCTCTCCTCGCTTTTTTGTGATGCTGCGATTATATGGGTTTGTTTTTCACCTGCATGGCCACCAGGGTCTGGTCCGTTTTTTCAAACAAGAGCTGGAGCGCGGTTTCCACATCAAAGACATGCGGCGCTTCGAGCCGGGCACCAAGAGCGGCCTTCAGAAATGGATGGTGTGTTATCCAGGTGGTGAGCTGCGGCGGCTGTTCTGTGCGCTGTTGCGCGTGCCACTCCAGCACTTTGTCTGCGACGTGCAGATAGGTCATGATGGTCTCGACGTACGGCCGCATTTCGTGGGGCGTTTCCTCTATCTTTTGCTGCACGACAGTTTGAAACGCCTGGAACTCGGCATGGTAGGTCGGATAATCCAGTCCGGCATATCCCAGGTCCAGCAATGGTCGGAGAGCGGCTGCAATGTCGCGGTGTCCGGTCAACGGCTGGTTACGGAGTTGGTCACAGGAAAAGAGAAGGAAGAAGGCGAGGACGAACACACGCCAGGCTTCTCGATGCAAACCAACCGTAGAAGCGTTGAGGGCTATCATTGGTCTCGAATGACAGGCGAGTGCTCGATGTCCCTGACCTTCATTCTCTTCCTTAGGAACAGGGTAAAGACAAAGGATCAGGCCGCGACCTTCTTCACCCCGTTTGTTTCCCAGCCGGGTGGTAAGCTGGGAGCCGTGGGCGGCTCCAGCCCGGTCTCCTCTTTACAGCGTACCAGGAGTTCTTGGAGTGGCGGACCAAAATCGAACGTCTGTAGCTCGCCCCGGCTCTCCTTCATGCGCTGCCGCAACGCTTGGGTGGCGTCCTCGTCCACTTCAGATGTTTCTGGGTCGCACACCACGCCGTAATCGGAGGCAGCTTTTTTCACGGACACCAACTCGCGCACGACATCAACCCGGACTTTTTCGATGTCGCGTTCCAGCGGGTCGCCCCAGCCGCCGCCGCCTGCGGTTTGGAAGACGAGCTGGTCGCCCGGTTCGACTTTGATCTGGTCGCATTTTGAGGGCAGGACAGTTCGGGTTCCATCGGTGTGGACCAGAATTTTCGTCGAGCGCATCCCCGGTTTGCCCCCGAGAATCCCCCAGGGGGGAGTCAGCCAGCGGTCGTCGTGAATGGCGATCTCGCCCGGTTCGAGAAAGGTGTACCATTTGTCGATGCCGTTCCCACCCCGATGCAAACCGGCTCCGCCGGAGTCGATGACGGACGAATAGCGATCCACGCGCAGGGGGCAATAGCTTTCGAGGTATTCGGTTGGAATATTGGTGAAGAGCGGCCACCAGGAGTGACCATCCATACCGTCCCCAATCGGTCGGCCCGGAATGCCGCCATAGCCGATCTCCATAATAAAGAAGAAGTTGTCGTCCTTATCGTTGCCGCTGTACAGCAAGTGAGGGCTGGTGCCGTAGCCGGCCGCGGTTGTCAGTTCCGGGCTCTGCTGGCCGAGACAGCCGCCCATGACATCAAACAGGCGGGCCAGGGCATGGGTGCGGCAGCCCAGCGGAGCGGGGAATTTCGGATGGAGGAGGGAGCCGTCCGGCATGCGGGCGTCAATCAGATCGTAAAAGCCGTCGTTAAACAGAATCTGGGGGTCGTAGACCATGATGAGGTAGACGCCGATGAACATCTTGAACATGCCCGGATTGAGATAAAAATTGATCGGCCCAACCGCCTGCGGGTCGGTGCCGGTCCAATCGAAAATCGCCTTGTTGCCCTCACGCCAGATGGTGAGTTTCATTTTGAACGGACCGTTGCCGAGCCCGTCATCATCAATATAGTCCTCGAAGGACTGGGGCTCGGTCGGGATATTGCGCTGGATGAGGGTCTGGACGGCCCGATAGGTCCGGTCCAGCAATGCCTGGCAGGCGGCCAGATAGATATCTCGCCCAAAGCGCTCACACAGTTCCCGTACACGCTGCTCAGCGGTCTTGCAGCCAGCCACAATCCCCATGAGATCCGAGCGGTTCATCATCGGGATGCGGACATTGTTCAGAATCAGATCCAGGACAGCCTGGTTGAGTTCTCCTTTTTCAAACAGTTTGACGGGCGGAATGCGGAGTCCCTCACCAAAGATTGAGGTCGCGTTGGTCGGAAACGAGCCGGGCAGCGGGCCGCCCACGTCCATTTGATGGCCGAACATCGAAGTCCAGCCGATGAGTTCGTCGCCGTCAAAGACGGGCACCAGCACGAGAAAGTCGTTGATGTGGGAAATAGCCCCTCCGCACAGATAGGGGTCGTTGAGCAGAATGACATCACCGGGATAGAGCGGCTGGTCAAAACGCTCCATCATCTCCCGGATATAGGAGCCAAACTGCCCGACGACCATCCGGCCGTTGGGGTCGCAGATCATGGGGAATTCGTCGTGCTGCTCACGGATCACCGGTGACATGGCCGTGCGGAACAGCACCGCATCCATTTCATAGCGGTAATTCTTGAGTGCACTCTCGATAATGTCGAGAGTAACGGGATCGACCTCGATATCTGGAATCTCAGCAATTTTTACATCGCGCATGATTGGACCCCTCTCATTGTGCAGTGGGCTGAATCAAAATATTACCATATGTATCAATTTCTCCGGAAAAGCCTGGTAACACGACCGTGGTGGAGTCCATCTCGGTCACAATCGCCGGGCCGGGCAGGCGATTGCCCGGTGTGAGCTTGGCCCGATCATAAATCGGGGTGGTCAAGAAGTTGCCGTCAAAATAAATCCGGTGTTCGTCAACTTGGGCGTGGGCCGCGGACGGTCCATCTGTTTCGCCCTCGGGCCAGTGCAACGTCGTTCCCGTGCCGAGGGCGACCGCACGAAGGTTGACGATCTCACACTCGGCGTCCAGACGAAAACGGTAGAGCTGTTCGTGTAGGGCGTGAAATTGTTCCGCCAGCGCCGCCGTTCCGTTGGTTTGTAACTCGTCGAGTGTTGTCGTCATCGGCAGTTCATAGCCCTGGCGGAAGTAGCGCATGTCGGCGTTATAGAAAATCCGCTGCTGCTGTCGAGAGATGCCTTCCTGCTCCAACCAGCCGGTCGCCTCCGCGCTCAGCCCTTCGAGGATCTCAATGACCTCCGGCGCGGTAATCTGATCCAGGGTGCGGAAGACGGTCCGAGAGAATTCTTCCCGGTAGTCGCAACACACATCGCCCATTGCGCATAAAATGCCCGGTGCGGGGGGGACGATAACCGGAAACGCGCCAATAAGCTTAGCCACCGCGTTGGCGTGCAACGGTCCGGCGCCGCCAAATGCGGCCAGGGCGAAATTGCGTGGATCGTAGCCGCGCTGGACGGAGACCAAACGTAAGGCCCCATGCATATTCTCATTCACGATGTCCAGGATGCCCTGGGCGGTCTGATATACATCGAGGCCGAGTTTTTTTCCAATACGCTCGACCGCGGTGTGGGCGGCCTCCGTATCCAGCGTCATCTCGCCGCCCAGCAGATTGGGGGGCAGATGGCCCAGGACCACGTTGGCGTCTGTCACCGTGGGCTCCGTCCCACCCTGGCCATAGCTGGCCGGACCGGGAGCGGCGCCGGCACTCTGCGGACCGACCCGGAGCGCGCTGGTAATCTCGGGCACATGCGCAATGGAGCCGCCGCCGGCCCCGATACTGCGGACATCAACCGAAGGAACCTTAATCGGGAAATAGCCCAGGGTCGTTTCCCGCGAAATCGTCTGGCTGCCATCCTGACACAGGGCCACGTCGGTGGACGTGCCGCCCATATCGAGGGTCAACAGATGCGGGAAGCCGGCCTTTTTGGCAATATACAGCGCCCCCGCAACGCCACCGGCCGGGCCTGACATCACGGCGTACACCGGTCGTTCCTGTGCCATACGCAAGGTCATCAGGCCGGCGTCAGAGCGGAGAATATTGACGGCCGCCTTCAGGCCGTGCGCTGTGAGCTGGTCTGCAAAGCTGCGCATATACTGGGCGACTTTCGGCCGCACGTAGGAATTCATCACCGCGGTGAGGGCGCGTTCGTATTCCCGAAACTCCGGCAAGACTTCCGACGAAGCGGTAATCGGCGTGTTGGGTAGCACCTCCTGGGCGATCTCTTTGACGCGCTTTTCATGGCTTTGATTGGCGTACGAATTAATGAGGGAAATCGTCAGCGCTTCGATTCCCTGGGCGCCCAAATCTTGCAGGTCGGTCCGTAGCGCGCCCTCGTCCAGCGGGGTGACTACCTGCCCGCGGGTGTCGATACGCTCAATGGCCTCGCGGGTGTATTCGATGGCTGCGGGCGGGTCCGGCTTCTCCATAATCATCCAGCCGGCGAGTGGACCCGGCGTCCAGGAGCGCGCCAGGTGGAGGATTTGCTTAAAGCCTTGGGTTGTAATCAGGCCAACCTTGGCACCCTTGCCCTCAAGGACAGCGTTGGTTGCCACGGTCGTCCCGTGCATAATCTGAGCGATGTCGCCGGGCGAGATGTTGGCCGAGCGGCAGATTTTCTCAATCCCGGCCAGCACGCCCACCGATGGATCGCTGGGGGTAGACGGAGTTTTGGCGCGGACCTGCCGACCATTCTCCTCGTCAAAAAGGATAAGATCGGTAAACGTGCCACCGACATCAACGCCAAGTTTGAAGGACATGAAGAGCCTGCACTTTCTGATTCAGGGGCTGATTCACGGGTACGGGTTGGTCGCCTTTTCCCGTGCTCTCTGGCCGTCAGGACGAAACCGCGCGAACCGCGGCTTGGTATGATTCCGTGGTCTCGCCCTTGTCCGTTTCTTCCAACTCCTGGTGGACAACCCGTAGGACCCGTTCGAGGTACTCCGCCCGCCAGCGTTCCCGTTCGGCCATAACGGAGTCATCCGGACGATAGGCTTCGATGTCGTGCTGCGTGAACAGGCCCTTGGCCGCAGCCAGACGCTCAACGCTGTCGAGGCGCTCCCGCAGCACAGAGACCTCGCCGGCCAGGGCCATGACAATCCCCATAACCGTATCGATCTGGGGGTCGTTGAAAAAAGTCGGGCGCTTGCCTTTTGCTTTGCGCGGCATGAAGGTCTCCTGCTATTTGGTCGCGCCAAAGACGAACCACGCCCCGCCGCCGCCGAAATCGCCCCCCTGGAATTTCTCGGTACGGGCCTGGGCACGTTCCAGGGCACTCGGGATCATCGTCTGGATGACACCCCGTGCGGCAAAACCGGACTCTTCGGCCAGCTTTTGGAGGTCCATGGAATGCACCGTCCCCCAGAAGGGTTCGTTGTTGTTATAGGTGTCCCAGTCAAGAATAAATGCCTCGTAGGGTGGCATGCCTTCATATTGCGGCACCTCTTGGTGGAGCATCATGCCCCCCGGCCGCAACAAGCGGTGGCACTCTTTCATGATATTGCGAATGGCCTGACTCGAAGTCTCGTGCAGCAAAATATGAGAGACGATGAGGTCAAAGGAGCCCGCCTCGAAATTGGTCCGCTCTGCATTCTGCTGAGAAAAATGGACGCGCTTGCCCAGTGCCTCGGCGCGTGCATGGGCATAGCGCAGGACGGGTGCGCCCACGTCAATGGCAAAGACTTCGGCTTCGGGATAGGCGTCAGCATAGGGCAGGGTGCTATGCCCGACGGTGCAACCCATATCCAGGATGCGAGCGGGCCGGAAGTCCGCATGCTGCTCTTTGAGGTGCAGCACAACCGACTGACCCATTTCATCGTTCAGGCTGCCTAAGCGGCTCATGGCGTAAATATAGACGGCCCGGTCATAGGTCGCTCCGGCGGCTACGTCGTCCTGCTCCAACTCGGTATGATAGCCGCCCGGCTGACAGTGAATGTCTACGGCTGTGTGGTAGGCTGGAATGGCTAAGTCCGGATTCAGAGTGAGAGAGCCGAGCGTCTTTCCGTTTGTGGCAGCGCGCTCCCGTAGCTGTGGGAGCTGGCGTTCCACGCTCACATTGACCGCATCCCACATCATTTCCTGGCTGGTCCGCAGCAGCGTGCTCCACATCTGGTAATAGGGTTCGTCCTGCATGACGCTGCGGACTTCGTGCCGATCTTGGGGAGGACGCTGATGCTCACGCGCAAAGCGGGGAGCCGCCTTGTGCTCGTAAATAGCCTTATTACCGGGCGAGACTTTGGTTGCCAGATGGACCTTGAGGCTTTGGACAAAATTTTGCCGCGCCAACTCATCGTGGGTGGCTGTCGGGAGCAGGTCGTGTTGTAACTGCGTATTCATAGTGACTCCTCCATGCAATGTGTCCTCTCTCCATAGCGTCATTCGGCAAAGGCGGCAATCATTGCGGCGTTATTGCGACGCACCTCTTCCGGGTCGGCGGCAAAAGAAGGGCTGAGCAAGAGCAGCGTATCAAACAAACCGTCAAACGCGGCGAGCTGTTGCCGGACATCATCGGGTGTCCCGGCTAAGACCAGGGCATCAATCATATCGTCGCTCACGGCCGCAAGCATGGCCGCAACGTCATTCCGTCTCATCGCGTCTCGGATGGCGAGCTTGGCCTGCGTAAAGCCTGGGGGGTCAAGAATCACATCGAAATAGGGCAGGGTGGCATAAAAGGCGACGGCATGTCTGGCCAAATCGCGTGCCTGCTGACGGTTGGTATGCACCGCGCAGCATTTCACGGCGCAAATCTCGAAGCCGTTTCTGTCTCGCCCGCTGCGGCTGAAGCCCTTTTTCAGATTTGGATGGACGATATCCGTAAAATATTGAGGCGTATTGAGCACGTTGAGGATAATGCCGTCGGCCAGGGCACCGGAGAGCTGGATCATATTGGGCAGAACCGCGGCCAGATAAATAGGGACGCTGGGATGGGCCGGCTCCGTAAGGCGTTGATAATTGCGAACTTGATAAAATTCTCCGCTGTACTCGACTGCCCGCGTTGGTGAGCCCTGCCACATGGTACGAATACACTCGACATATTCACGCATCCGAGCAACGGGTTTGCGGTACTCCAGGCCGTGCCACTGCTCGTTCCAGTCTTTCGGTGCAGTCCCAAGCCCCAAAATGAAACGCCCTTGGGTATACTCGGCGAGGGACATTGCGCTTAACTCGGTCAACATGGGAGGACGAGCAAAATGGGCGACTGCCGTCCCGAGGCGGACGGTCCGGACCGCACTGGCTATGGCAGTCAGGGGCACAAAGGCATCCCGCCACAGCTCCGCAGCCCAAATGCTCTCCGCCCCAGCGTCTTCCGCTTGCGTGGCAAAGCGGACAATATGATCGAGGGTCAGCTTATCTCCATTAAAGAGAACGCCCCATTTTAACGGCCTGACTTGTGCCATACGAAGAATCTCCTCGCCCTTCCGGTTCTATGCTTCCGCCTGCGGCACCTGCCCTATACGCGAGAGGAAGGGGTAATAATATAACATAGTTTGACAGCACGTGGCCAAAAAAATGTAGAGTAATGCTTCCGAGTATGCTATAGGAGGCCGTTAGTTTTGTAGAGGATGCAAGGATCCGAGGGGTCCTGTTCGGAAAAGCCTTGAAAATTCTTTTGACGATTCTGGTTGGTTGTGCCCTGACCGGATGCGCGAGTCGCCCGACAAAACCTCTGGTTTTGACTGAACAGATAGGGGCGATTCCGGTCGAATTCACGACGACGAATTGCACGATTCCTATTCTTGATTCTCCTCCCGCGTCAGCCCACGAGGTGATCGCCCGCGTGAAAACGTATGGCAATCCGGGTACGGGCATGGAAGCCATGCAGACTGCACTGCACCGTGAGGCGTGTGCGATAGGGGCAGAGGCCATTGTCCTGCAGCGGATGAAAGCCGGAGAGTTCCAGGACGAAATAACAGTGGCCCATGTCGGGGCGAGTACCGCCCGAGACTATCGAAGCCGGGCAGACTACGAATTCCAACTGGTTGGTTTGGCCATTCGCTATAAATAAAAAAATTGAACCAGAAACAGCTTCAATCATCCTGGTGAAGCGGCCCTAAGGGGTCCCTTGACAGTTCCGTCCGTACTTCATAAGTAAGGGTGCTTAACCTCCGGGTCTGACTGACGACAACACTTCCCCGGCCTTAGTAAGGAGAGAAAATCTTGAAAAGACAAATGCATTTGGTGTGGCGGCGTGCGGCTTGGAGCATTCTGGCCGCCGCCCTCTTTACGCTGTCTGCTTGTGTTGAAGCAGCCGACGAAGAGGTGCTGCGTGAACTCAACGAAATGGGAGCGTCCAGGGGGAATGTGTTTCCCGACCGTGAAGATTTCTATGACGCCTTTGTCCTTGACGCCAATAATGCCTGGGTCGCCGGCGGACGGGGGCTTATTCTGCATGTGACCAATAACGGACAAGATTTCGCCATGCTGGAGACCGGAGTCCAAAAGGCAATCTACGAGATTGATTTTGCGACTGCTCAGGACGGGGTTGCCGTTGGACAGGATGGGATCGTCCTCAAGACCAGCGACGGCGGAAAAGCCTGGAATAAAATCCCTATCGAATTGCCCCTTCAAGACTGGCAGGTAGCCCAGCCGCACTATTTTGCGGTCAGCCGTGGTGCGGACGCACAACATATTTGGGCCGTCGGTCCGGTGGGCGCGGTTATCCGTTCACAAGACGGTGGAGAAACCTGGGAAAATCTCTCGCTGTGGTGCGATTTGAGCTTCGATAATTTCGCAACGTCGGACCCCGCGGATGATCCCGAGTCAACCCTGCGGCTGAATCCGTGCGATGTGACGCTGAACGGTGTGTCCTTCCCCACGAATACGGACGGGTGGGTCACGGGCGAATTTGGAATTATCTTGCGCACCCAGGATGGTGGCGTCACCTGGCAGCGGCAACGCAATGTGCACAACCTGCCGAAATACACCCGCCCGGAACTCTCCGAAGAGGAAGCGATCCGGCAGCGTATCCCCCCTCTCTATATTGAAGACCTCTTCCTGATTGATGTAGATTTTCGGAACGCCCAGGAGGGGTATGTCACGGGGGAGAGTGGCACGTTGCTACAAACGACAGATGCGGGGGAGACGTGGACAAATATTCCAAGCGGAAGTTTTAACACACTCCTGTCCGTGACTGCTGCTCCAAATGAGAACCGTAATGACTTTGCGACCGGCGTCCTTGGCACGATGGCCTCGGCCACAAGCGATGCCTGGCAGCTTGACGACGATGTCCGTCAGCATGTGCTGACATGGATTCGCACGGCGTCTTTTGCGTCTGACGGACAGTTCGGCGTTGCGTGTGGAGGAAAGGGTACGGTCTTGGTCACGTCTGACGGTGGCAAGAGCTGGACCACCACGGATAAGGCAAAGCTGTATGCCGCGAACCCGTCCCTCTAAGGGTGCATACCCATCAGCCCAACGGTGCTGTCATGACTGACATGCCTATAAACAGGACACATTACTCACACGCTACTACGCCCCTGCTCGCGTAAGGAGGAATAACATGGCCCATACTCCCCCAGGTCAACCAAAAGGCACCGCCGACCGTATTATTCAAGCCTATCTGGCAGTTCTCTGGCGACACCGTATTGCGTACCTCGTGCTATTGGCAATAGCGACGGCCATGTGGGGCTATCAGGCGCGGAAGGTCGAAATGTATAGCCAGTTTGCCGACCTCCTGCCCCAAGGCCATTCCTATATCCAAGCTTACAACCAGCATCGGACGACCTTTGGTGGGGCCAATATTGTGACGGCGGTCCTCCAGGTAGAGGAAGGTGATATTTTCACCCAAGGAAACCTGGAAAATGTTCGTTACCTTACGGACCAGCTCGACCAGATCAACGGTGTGGACCATAACCAGGTGGCTTCGCTTTCCCACGTGAAAATCCGCAACATCAAGACCTTGCCTGGCGGCATGGTGCGTTCGTATCCGGTGCTTCCCGTTGACATACCGGACGATCCCAATGAGCTCAGCGCGCTGAAGTTCGAGATGTTCAATAACGATATCGTTATGAACAAATACGTCTCAGAGGACGGCAAAGCCGCACTCGTTCTGGCCGGATTTAACGAAGATCGGTTGGATTACCGGGAGATTCAACGGGAAATCACGCGCATCCGGAGTGAAATAGAAGACGACAATACAAAAGTGTACGTCGCTGGCGAGCCGGCCCTCAAAGGCTGGGTGTGGTTTTTCACCGGTGAGCTGTTCATGATCTTCTCCTTCACCGGAATAATGGTCTTTCTTGCGCTGATTATCTATTTTCGGCGGGCCTACGGGGTGCTCGTCCCATTGATTGGCGCAGCCATCCAGACGGTATGGGGCTTGGGCTGGGTCGGCTGGTGGGGCTTTAACCTTGACCCGCTCATCCTGGTGATCCCGCTGCTGATCACGGCTCGCTCGGTCAGCCACGCGGTGCAGATGATTGAGCGCTATTTCGAAGAACTCGAAGTCTCAAAAGACCAGGAGAAAGCGGCCTTTACGTGTCTGAGTGACTTGTTTCTGCCGGGTGTGACGGGTGTCATCAGCGATGCCGGTGGGATTCTGGTCCTGTCCGTTGCCACCATTCCTCTGATCGAAAAGCTGGCCTATTACGGGAGTTTCTGGGCCTTCGCCAATATTTTCTGCATTACGCATACCATGCCCATCCTGTTATCGTATTTCCCGACCCCAAAGACAACGGAACATTTTATTCCGCGTTGGATGGAGGTCACACTGACCACGGTCGGCAATATCGCCACCGGGGCAACCAGCCGCTGGGTGATTATGGTTGTTGCCGCGGTGACCATCTTTTTTGGCGTACGGACCGCGATTACGGTGCCGATTGGGGAACAGGAAGCTGGCTCTCCGCTGCTGTGGCAGGATGCCCATTACAATGTGTCCGCACGGACGATTAACGAGCGATTTGCCGGGGCCAATCAACTGGTGATCTATCTGGAAGGCGAGCGGGAACATATCCTCAAAGAGCCGCATGTGCTCGATACCCTTGAGGAAATGCGCCGCTATCTGTTGGAGCAGGTTGAGGCGGGGGACACGCGCGAGCTGTACACTTTGGCGCGTAATTTGAACCGCCGCTATCATTATGGCGACCCACGCTGGCAGGTCATTCCGCCTGATAGATCTATCACTGGAAATTTGATTTTCGTGTATGAAGCCTCAGCTCCTATATCGGGTGTTATTCTTGAGTACACCGATATGGTCTACAAGAATGGCCAGTTTGTCGTGTTTTACAAAGACGTGAAAGGCGATACCGTTCGCGAGGCAATCGCCAGGGCGAAGAAATTCATGGCCGAACATCCTATTGAAGGGGTAAGTCTGCGCCTGGCCGGCGGATTTATCGGTACGACGGCTGCACTGAATGAGGAAATTGATCGATCCGAGAAGCAGGCCGCCATGCTCGTCATTATGACCGTTTACACCCTTGTCCTTTTGAGCTATGGTTCTCTGATTGCGGCAACCTTGGTGATGCTCGCGCTCGTTGCCGCGGGGGTGGCCAGTTATATGTACGTCTCCTTTATGGGCATCGGCATTAATATCAATTCGTTGCCGGTGACCGCGGTGGGGATGGGTATTGGGGTGGACTACATCTTATATGTCGTTGACCGGATTCGACTCGAAGTCCCACGGGCCGGGGGCGACCTGATTGCAGGAATCAAAAAAACGGTATCAACAACGGGTATGGCTGTGACCTTTACCGCTACGACGATGATTGCCGGGGTGATTCCGTGGTATTTTCTGTCGAGTTTGCGCTTCTCTGCGGAGATGGCCCTGTTATTGGCCATTCTGCTGGTGACACACTGGTTGTCGGCACTGACTATGATTCCGGCCATGATTGCGATTGTGAAGCCGAAGTTTGTGGTTGGGCAGCCTGTGCAGGTTGAGGAAGAACAGCCAATGATGGCGGAGCCGAGCCCGCAACCAACGAGCTGATAAAAGTTTGAGGGATTGTTGTGACAAATGGCCCCTCTGGGGGTAGTAAAGATTTTCCCTTCGTGAGGGCGAGGGGCAAGGAAGGAGACCTCGTTATGAAACGAGCAGGGAGAGGGAAGCTGGCCGGACTCTGGCTGACTATAACAGCCATTGGTCTGAGTATGGCGCTCGCTATTCCATCTGTGGATGCGGCAGGGCGCGGAGACAAAGGACTCCTGGATAGTTTCGATAGAATGGCCATCCACGGCTACGTGGACAACTTCTCCATTCTACGGAACAATACCTTCAAGACCGACTATCACGTCGCGTCGTCCCGCTACCGGGCCAGCGTGCAGTTGGCCGGTCCCCTGTACGCAATGCAGGACTACTTTGACCGCTTCGAGTATTTCATCGAACTGCGGCCTCAGTACGAGTCGATCTACGACATAGACGACAAGTTCGGAAACGGTCGGAAAGGCGAGGGCAAGCGCTTCGTCTCTGGGCGTTCCGGTTATCCCAAACCGGCCAATGCCGGATTCCTCCAGGCCTTTGGGCTTAATCCTGGTAACTACGCCGGATTCTGGCCAAAGGAAGGTGGGGCAGGGGGCAACGTCGAGTTCATGCACGCTCTGGTCCCCGGCTCGAAGTACGGAGTAGCCGGTCGCGATATCGATTCGCGTAGCAGAGGCTACTACGGCCTGGACGCCAGCCAGAACGACCTGCGCTTCGGTATGACCCGCGAGACCAATATGGACCTGTACTATCCCGTCCGCGAGGCGTATTTCGACTTCTTCTGGAAGGGCCTCGGCGGTCGCAACTGGCTGCGTATCGGGAAGCAGCAGCACGTGTGGGGGAAGGCCGACTTCTTCCGCCTGCAAGACATCGTGAACCCGGTCGACTTCGGCGACCACTTCTTCATTGATCTGTTCGACGATACGCGCGTGCCGTTGTGGTCGGCCCTGTTCGAGCATCGCTTCGGCAACATCGGCCCACTGCGCGATGTGGCCGGTGGTGTCGTGTATGTCTTCGACCGCCACACGCCGACCGGTCTCGGTCACCCGGCCCAACCCTGGGCCACGGGCTTCGGACGGACGATAGACGGCTTCGTGTTCGGGAACGATCTGTTTGCAACCGCCCTTTTCCCCGGCACGGCCGACGACCCGACTATGGCAACGGAAGATAGGCCCTATCTCCCGTTCAAGAACATGGCGCTGTACAAAAACCGGGCTCCTCACTGGAATCTGAAGAACGGCGGCATAGGGATGCGCTGGGAAGCCACAGCCGGCAACCTGCGTATCCAGGTCACCGACTATTTCGCGTTTGCCGACTTGCCCGCGACCGGCTGGGACCGCCTTAACGTCTCTAATCGGCCAGAGTGTACGACAGACGGAAACGGGAACAGCATTCTGCCCGCGGACCGGAATGAAGCGCCGGGTGTCGGTATTACCGCCAAGGACGGTGGCACCGTTGTTAATAACACAGGCGGCCTTGGTCCAGTCATAGTCGGCGTCAAGCCGAATCAGATCCAGGTCAGGCAAGCAGCCCTCTTCAAAGAAGGTGGGTCGTCATACGGCACCAAGAAGAAATTCCGCCACGCCGAATATCACAACCATTGCACCTTCGGCGGCTCGCTGTCCGCCAGATACCGCAAGACCAACACGCTGGGCCTGTCGCTCGACTGGTTCGAGCCGTACACCGGCCTTGTGTTCCGCTGGGAATCGTCCTGGAGCGCTAACGTGATGCTGAACGACACGACCAAGGTCGATCTGATCGGGGACGGCAACTCCTTCAAGTGGGTGTTGGGGATTGACCGGCCGACCCTGATCCGTTGGCTCAACCCGACGCGGAGCTTCTTCCTGAGCGCCCAGGCGTACGGAACCCACTTTCCCGATGTGAGGGCCGGCCGCCGCGGCATCACCGCCGAGAACAACAACTTCATCTTCACCGTGTTCGCGCAGAATCACTTCATGCGCGACCAACTGGTCTACCTGGTCTTTGGCGCGTTCGGCACCGCGGCCCAGGACGGCACGACCGGCGGTAATATCGAGTATCTGATCACCAATAACTGGTCGGTTACGCTCGGTTTCACCGCGTTTCTGGGTGGACGGCATAAACACGATCTCGGCGCGTTCGGCGCTTTTACGGGCGACCCGAACAACCCGTATACGGAAGCCGGTTTCGGCCTGTTCCACATGCAGGCCGGTGGCTCGGAGCGGAATAAGATGAACGAATTCTGGAGCCGACTGCGCTATCGTTTCTAGTAACCCTTCCTCCCCCCTTGCGGGGGAGGGTCAGGATGGAGGGCTGCTCCCTTCGTTCTGGCTAAAATTAGAAAAATACCTGCTGAGGTATTATTGACTTCCCAAAAACGGCAACCAAAAATAGAGCGGTGAATTTTCTTAGAGGAGGATTTATGAAACGACTCACAGCGATTTCGTTTCTCGCGGCCTGTAGCCTGTTGTGGGCACAGACCAGCGTGTGGGCCCAGAGTGGTGACCCCACGCAGTATACGCATGACACCTTTGTCCAATGGTTCAGTCAATCCAAGGATGTTGAGCCGGAGTTCAAAGCCGGCGATGTCCTCACCCATGCGGACTTGCCCAAGGTGAAGCCGTTTATGTTCCCTGGCTACTTCGAGCAGTATGAGAAGTGGAACGACGGCTCACTCAGTATGGAAGTGGTAGAAACCTATCACGTGAAGGCGCACCAGACGGTTTTGGAGTGCGACGAGAAGTTCCAGAAGCAGGTTGCGCTGTCCGCTGACGGCGCGCTTGAGAACTACGTCTGTGGCTACCCGTTTGCCAACGACGACATTATGAGTGAAGGCGACGACAGCATCGCGGGCCTCAAGGTCGCCTGGAACTATGACAAGCGTTTTTACTGGCGCGGATATTTCGTGGCCAATGCGTTGACCACGTGGCTGCGCTTTGGCGGAACGCATACCGCCCCCGAGCCGACCAAGCCGCCCGACGCCTGGATTGGTGACGAGATCGATCTCGACACCGACTGGGAATATAACACGGAAGAGATCTATGGCGGTGGCGGGACCTACGAGCGCAGCTTGGGGACCTTCTATCATAAGGCGTATCACTCCCAGATGGCCATGTTTCCGGACAACAATTATAACTTGCCCGAAAACGATGACGCCGGAACCGTGCACTGGAAAGAGTTCACCGGTTTCTTCGAGCCGTACGACGTGCGGGGCACCGCGTTCATCATCCAGCGTTATATCGACCCCCGTCGGACCGATGATGGTTGGGCCTATGTTCCCAGTCTGCGCCGTGTTCGCCGGATTTCGGCTGAGGTGAAGTCCGACTCGCTGATGGGGACTGAGCATACGCTGGAAGACTTCTACGGCTTCTCGGGTCGTCCGCTTGAGTGGGACTGGAAGTTCTGGGGCAAGAAGAAATTCCTGACCGTTCACGCCAAAACCAAGTGGGATGATGATGGTGTGCGGTATGGTGGACCGGATGGCTGGCTCAATATGGATGTGTGGCAGATCCGCGAGCTGTTCGTGGTGGAACGTATCCCGAAAGACCCGCGTCATCCGTATAAGAGCGCCATCATGGCGATCGACCCGGAAACCTGGGAAACCTGGAACCACGTCGCTTTCGACCGGAAAGGAAAGCTGTGGAAGCTGTGGCAGTGGGGCTACCAGTGGGCTGACGACTCCAAGAAGTATACGTTCATGAACGCCAATCGTGGCGCGATTCACTGGCGGAACGTGGACACGGTCGACATCCAGAACGGTCGTGGCAACCTGTGGCGTGAATACGGCGGTGGTCTGCCCGACTTTTCGATGGATTTCATTAACGGCCTGTACGACCTTAACCGTCTGACTGAGCTGCACCGCTAAACAGCCTCAGAAGATATCTCCGGGGGGAGCAGCTAGCTGCTCCCCCTTGTACGTTTCGGTCTGCAATTAAGAACGCGAATGGTGAGAGCATGTGCTTCAGTATGAAAAACATCCTGACTATTGTTCTGAGTCTTGGTGTTGTGTTGATGGCTGGCGATCTCCGGGCAGAAGGAGAGCCGCAACCAACGGCACCCAAGGCTTCCGCGTATTACGGCTGGCTTGATAAATTTGAAAATCCGTCTCACCGACCGCCGACACCGACCCGGAAGGATGATGCTGATACGCTGACTGAAAAAAGTCACGCTGAACAGACTGCACAGCCTGATTTCGCGTCAGTCAAGACACCCCCCTCGATAGAGAGCGGAAGCGCTACAGTTTCCGACACTATTGTCGAGGAGGAAACCGCAGCACCGGGTGAGGGCCTGGGCTGCTATTACCATCGTGCCTACTATTCTCACTTACCCATGTTCAAAGATGACGTGTATTCACTGCGCGGTTCCTTTGACGTAGCGGAAACTTTTCATAAGCCCTCTGAAGACGTCGTTTCTGTCCCTCCTGATCAGATGACGCAGACGGAATAGTCTGCTGTCTCGTAGGGCTGTGAACCCGCCTTCATGTCTCGGCTCTCACCTGTAGTGAATAGTCCCAGCCGAATCCTCAGCGTCGCCGTTTCCGTTGCCGTACTCTGTTTTGCGCCGTTTGCTTTTGGTACGGACGAAGCGCCGGGTACCCGCCTCAAGCAATTAGCCGAAGAGGCCGGACGTTTACACACGGCTGGAAAATTTCAGGCCGCCGTCCCCGTTGCGCGCGAGCTCCTTGAGCAGACGGAAAAGGTTGCCGGCCCCGATCATCCGCTCGTCTCTCAAAGCCTCAATAACCTCGCCCTCCTCCTTCAGCAGACTCGTCAATACACGGAAGCTCGTCAGCTCTTCGAACGGGCGCTGGGCATTGATGAGAAGGAACTGGGGAGCGATCATCCCGGCATTGTCCGCAGTCTGAGCAATCTCGCCCTGGTGCTCCAGGATCAGCAGCAGTTTGAGGCTGCCCGTCCGCTGTTCGAGCGGGCCCTGAGCATTACAGAGGCAGCCTATGGGCAGTCGCATGCCGCGGTTGCCGTGAGCGTCGGCAACCTGGCAATCCTGTACAAAGAGCAAAGGCAATACGAGAAAGCCCGTCCGCTTTTTGAACGGGCGTTGGCGATCCACCAACAGCAACTGGGTGGTGACCATCCAGCTGTCGCCCTCAGCATGATTAATCTGGGCGAGCTTTTTATGGCGACGAAGAATTATAACGGTGCGCGAACCTTGCTCCAGAGTGCGCTCTCTATCCATGAGAGCACGCACGGTGCTCGGCACCCTGTTGTAGCTGACGACCTGACTCGGTTGGGTCTGCTCTTGAAGGAAATGGGGGACTATGCCGAGGCACGGGCATTGCAGCAACGTGCGCTCGACATCCGAGAGGCTGCGCTTGGCCCGTCACATCCCGATGTGGCCGCGAGTCTCAACAATCTCGGATCGGCGTTATATCAAATAGGAGAATTTGCCACAGCACGGCCCATGTTTGAGCGGGCTGCCGAGATCTATACCACTGCCTATGGTCTGACGCATCCTGACGTCGGGACTAGCCTGAACAACCTGGCCTCTCTCTTGTACCAGGTCCGGAACTACGCTGAGGCCGCAGCGGTCTATGAGCGCGTGATTGCGATCAACGAACAAGCGCTGGGCAAAGACCACCCGGTTGTGGCCATGAATCTGAACAATATGGCCTTGGCCCTGCGCGAGGGGGGGGATAGCGTCCGCCCGTTGCCTTTGTACGAGCGGGCGCTTCAGATTACCGAGACGGTCTACGGTAGCGTTCATCCCAATGTTGCGGTCAGTCTGAATAACCTGGCTTCTCTGCACCATCAGAACGGCAACCTTGAGACCGCCCGGCCGCTGTTTGAACGGTCCGTACAGGTCATGAAGACCGCGCTGGGTGAGGATCATCCGAATATTGCCACGAGCCTGAATCAGTTTGCGCTGTTCCTGAAAGATACCGGGGACCTCACTGCATCTCAGCTGTATTACGAAGAAGCTCTGGCGGTTGAGACCAAGGCGTTGGAGCCTGGGCAGCGTGATATTGCGGTCAGTCTGAATAATCTGGCCACGACACTGAGTGGTATCGCCGACCTCCTCCAGGACACCAAGGATTATGCGACGTTCTTACCCATATACGAGCAGGCCGCTTCCGTTATGGAAGCGTCGCTTGGTGCGGATCATCCGAACGTCGCACTGAATCTCCGCACCCAGGCGACGTTCTATGCCGAGCAAGGAAAAAATGAAGCGGCCGTGTCGCTCACAGAGCGAGCGGTCCAGATCCAAGAGAAGGCCCTGCCCGCGAACAGCTCGATGACCCGCGAGACGCTTGAACACCTCGCTCGGCTGTATGAAAAGACTGGTAAGACGGACATGGCCAAACAGACTCGTGACCGTCTGAGCGCGATGCCAGTGGCTTCTCCTCAAGAGTAAGACTGTTTCCAGGAAGCAGCAGCGCCTTTTCAGCAAACAGAATTCTTGATTAGGTAGGGCTGTCTCAGACAAAAAGGAGTTGTATATGCGTCGGGTTGCCCTGGTTGGGGCGGGACTGTCGCGCTTTGGGGTGCGCGCAGCCGGCTTTCGGGAATTGCTGGCCGAGGCTGGCCGGGCCTGCTTTGCTTCTGTTCCGCCCCTGACACCCAAGGATATCGAAGGGCTGGTCGTCGGTGCTGTCCTGCCTGAGCGGGCGGCCTTTCAAAGTCATATTGCTCCGCTTGCCGCGGAAACGCTGGGCATTCAACCAAGCAAGCTCTCGGCCCGGACCGAACATATGTGTGCCAGTGGCACGGCAGGGATACGCTATGCCTACGCGTTTATTGCCGCCGGTCTGGCCGATGTCGTCATGGTGCTGGGGGTCGAGAAGCTCAATCTCCCCAATATGGGTGAGGCCGTGCTGAATATGGGGGCTGGGGTGGACCGAGACTGGGAAGCCTGTTTTGGACTCACCGCCCCGCCTTCCTTTGCCCTGGCTGCTCAACTGCATATGGCTGAATACGGCACAACAGAAGAGCAACTGGCTCAGGTGGCGGTGAAAAACCATACACATTCAAGCAATAATCCGTACGCCCATTTTCAGAACGGGGTCACCTTGGACGCCGTTGTGTGCTCGCGCATGATCGCATCTCCGCTCCGGCTGTTTATGTGTTCGCCTATCACCGATGGTGCTGCGGCCGTTATTCTGGCGAGCGAAGAGCGAGCCAGGGATATAACGGATAAGCCCGTCTTTATCCGCGGAACCGGACAGGCAGTCCACGGGTTTTCTGTCTCTAGCCTAGACCCGGATTATGCCAGTTGGCCGGCTATGAAACAGGCCGCCGGGGACGCCTATGCCATGGCCGGGATACCGGCGAGCGGGGTCGATTTTGCCGAGGTTCACGATTGTTTTGCCATCGCCGAGATTATTGCCTATGAAGAGCTTGGATTCTGTTCTAAGGGCGAAGGCGGTCCGTTCGCTGCGGAAGGACGGTCCGATTATGGCGGTGACGTGGTTGTTAATCCGCGCGGTGGACTGATGGGCTGCGGACATCCGCTTGGGGCCACGGGGGTGGCTCAGGGGGTCGAAGCCTTTTGGCAACTACGCGGGGAGGCCGGCGAGCGCCAAGTCCCGGAGGCACATATCGGACTGACGCATAATAATAGTGGAATGGGCGAGCATGTGGTTATGATTTACGGGCGGGAGTAGTAGCCCATGAGCGAGTATTTCCGCGCCGTCGATCCCTTTCCACTCCAGGGCAGTCAGAACACCCGACTGGCTCCGTTTTACGAAGCCCTGCGATCGCAAAAGCTGCTCACAACATTTTGTCCGCCGTGTGCCCTGCGCCACTGGCCACCGCGTGTAGTCTGCCCGGAGTGTCTCTCGGACCGGCTCGACTGGGTTGAACTGCCGAGCCG
>MKWU01000244.1_pt1 | contig 103191 bp, 112 predicted proteins | sample 809101 | NCBI WGS metagenome assembly MKWU01 (sample SAMN05860141, study PRJNA318959) | sponge metagenome | host: Aplysina aerophoba | place: Slovenia: Piran, Adriatic Sea, Gulf of Piran | collected 2013-05-07
AGTCGGCCCTGGAGGAGTTGGCGCGCGAACCACAGCAAGCCTTGGCGGAAGACACTGAGGGGGCGCCTGCCGGGCGGCGGCGGGTTCCGCGGCGTCCGGAAGCGGGCGGGCGGCACGCCCTGCGTCTGGGCGTCCTCACTGCGGGTGCCATAGGCGACGCCCCACAAGGTCGCGACCGCCAACACCAGCCAATGGCGTGCGACCCGGGCGGGGTCGGTCCGGCGGGGGTGCTGCCACTGCCAGCCCCCGCCTTTCAGAGCGCGGAAGCCGCATTCAATCCACATCCGTAGCCCATACCAACACAGCCCGACCTGGGCCGGGGGGAGATCGGTCACCACCACCCACGGCTCCTGTTGCCCGGTGCCCCAGACCACCACGAGCGTGACCGCCCGCTGGCGCCGCCGCTCCTGAAAGACTACCCCGCGCCCCACCCAGCCCTCGCCCGGGGCCCGGACCAACGCCATCGCCGGCTGGCGCGCGGCCCCGAAAGGTTGGAAGGCGGTCGCCTGGCGCACCCGCATCACCGGATGCCAGCCCCCGGCCCGAATCGTCCGCCACAGCCGGGGGCTCCATAACCCCCGGTCAGCGAACACGACCACCTGCATCTCCTTGGGAATGGCCGGGCGCAACTGGCGCAGCAAGCGCCCCAAGGGGCGCAGCCACGCCCCCTTGCGATTGGCCGGTAAGATATGCCACGCCACTGGCACCGCACTCCCGCGATACAAGACGCTGACCACTAACGCCGCGACCCGCTGCCCATGCAAGGTCGCATCCACGGCCAAGGCTAACTCGCGCCCCTGCCACCACCCCAATAGCCAGCGGAGCAACGGCACGACACACTGCGCCACCTCGACCTGGACCCGACACGGCGCCGCCTTATCCCCCCCATCATATAACCATTCCCGCAGATATTGCCGGACCGTGTGAAAGCCACCGACCGCCAATAACGCACTGACCACCGCGTTCTGACACGCACTCTGGGCTACCACGGCCCCATACACCCACAGCGCTAACCCCCGCCGCTGGGCCGGCCGTAAGACCGGCAAATACTGGGCAAGCGCCTCTTCCATCTGGTAACCTTCTCGGGGCAAGCGCATGGGCTCCCTCCCGCACCATTCGAGTTTCCGCACTCCAAATGATGCCGGAGGCCCTGGCGCTTGCCTACCGCTACGGCTTCTTACCTACCCCTCTGAGCTCCCGAGAGGGGATAGAAAAACTCCCCCCCACGGAGGGGTGGCCCTATATACAGGCTCTCTCTGAAGGTACATTAAGCTGCCAGACGAGCCAGATGAGAGAACGTTAGACCCTGCACGAATGAGGGAGGAAGCCATGCCCAAAGACACAGATACTATTACCTTCCGACCGATGACCTCAGAAGACGTTGGGGCGGTGCCGATTGGCCATCAGGGTGACGAGCAGGAGGTCCGCGCCCGCATCCAGGACCTTGGCTCAAGCGCGATCCTGGCGTTTGACGCGGCTCAGCATGTCGGCCAACTCCAGTTTCGGCGCTACGCCGCAGACACCCGCTCGCCCAAGGGGCTATGGGACCCGTTGTATTGGGGCGAGTTCGGCAGCGCAGCACCCGCGCTGCCGGACCGCAGCCTGTCCGTTTACTGTTACCATGTCGGCCAACTCGACGACACGGACGACCGAGACCCGCGCTATCAGGGCCGAGGCATTGGCCTGCGGCTCTTGGACTCTTTTTTGGCCTGGGCCAAGCAGGCCGGATTCGAGGCGGTGACGGCCAAGGCCACCCCTACCCCACGGGCCGTCATGGCTTTTATGGGCGGGCAGCCACCCAAAGCCTATCTTGCACGCGGGTTCGAGGTCTTTTCGAGCGTGGTTGATACCGAGCTGCGCGACCTCGTAAAAGACAGACAGCTTGTGCCGGCTGACGCGGACTTGGATAGCGCCGCGCGTATCAGCTATTGCGTGAAGTTTCTCTAACGCTCCGCGCCTGATCCCCTCATACTCTCTAGCTCGTCGCATGCTGTTACGGCTGATCTTGCGTGGACATATATAGAGGCAGATATCAAACCATGATGGAGTACAAAGGCTATATTGGACATGTTGAGTTTGACGACGAGGCGGATATTCTCCACGGCGAAGTTATCAACATTCGGGATGTCGTCACATTTCAAGCAACCTCCGTCAAAGAGGTCCATAAAGCATTTCAAGAGTCTGTCGATGACTATCTCGAATTTTGCCAATCTCGGAACGAGTCACCTGATAAACCGTTTTCGGGCAAGTTTTCCCTTCGTATCCCACCGGAGTTGCATCGGAAGGTACATATCCATGCAAAACGCGACAGAAAAAGTCTGAATGCATGGGTGTCGGAGACATTGGAAGCAGCAGTTGCCGAACAATAAAAATGAATGATAGCAACCCTCTCCCAGGCCGTCGCGTGAACCAACGGGCGGGGTCGCCTAGCCAAACTCCGCCACACTTGGTATTTTGGCCGGATACAGTACACACAAAGGAGGCCAGGTATGAAAGTTTCCATGTTTCACCTGATGCCCTACCGGGACCTGCCGGACGATTTTGAGCAAAAATACCACTCGGTCTGGGTCGATCCGCCCTGGACGGAACTGGGCGACGCCGAGAAAGTCGGTCAGTATTACAACTGGTCACTGGACGAGCTGATCCATGCCGCCAAATCCGGTATGGACGGTATCTGCGTCAATGAGCATCACCAGAATGCCTATGGCTTTATGCCCAACCCCAACCTGATGGGTTCGGTCCTGGCCCGTGCCACCAATGGTATGGACGTGGCGGTGGTGCAAATGGGCTCTACGCTCCCGACGACCAACCCGCCCACGCGCGTGGCCGAAGAATACGGCATGCTGGATACCATAAGTGGCGGCCGTTTAGTCGCCGGTATGCCGCTGGGAACGGCTATGGATGCCACCTTGTGCGCGGGCATTACGCCGATTGAGCAGCGCGAGCGCTATTACGAGGCCCACGATCTGATCCTCAAGGCCTGGACCGCGGATGATATCTTCGCCTGGAACGGCAAATATTATCAGCTCCCCAAGGTCAACGTCTGGCCGCGGCCGATCCAGCAACCCCATCCGCCGGTCTGGATCCCCGGACTCGGCAGCCTCAGCACCTGGGAATTTGCCGCCCAACACAACCATTGCTACTGCTTTTTAAGCTACTACGGCCCCAAGGCGGGCAAGAGCGTGATGGACGGGTTCTGGCAGTTCATCGGTGATCGCGGCATCGAGCCCAACCCCTACCGCGCCGGTTTTCTGCAACTCGTGGCCGTGGCCGAAACCGACGCCAAGGCCGAAGCCCTGTATGAAAAGCATATCCAATACTTCTATAACAAATCCTTGCATATTCCGCCCGAATACTTCTTCCCGCCGGGCCACCAGGATTATCGCAGCCTGGAAAACAATATCCGCAAGGGCATCTTCAAGAGCTATTTCGATAAACTCGACTCCATCCCCAACTGGAAGTTCAAAGACTTTGTGGATGAAGGCTTCGTGATTGCCGGCAGCCCGGCAACCGTGCGCGACATGCTCGCCGACGCGGCCAAAGACCTGCGAATCGGCAATCTGATGGTCTTGTTGCATATCGGCTCCATGCCGCATGACTTAACCCTCAAAAACATCGATATGTTCAGCAGCGAAGTCATGCCCCATATCCACGATATGTGGGACAACCAGTGGGAGAACCACTGGTGGCCGGAAAAGCTGCGGACCAAGCGCCAGGCCTCAATTGCGGCCTTGTAAGGATAGACCTAAAGGGAAAAACAGATGGTTGCAGTCCAAGAACAAACCGTCAGTGTGTGGAAAAATCAGATCAACCCCAAAGTCCACGTCGCCGGCAGTGGGCCGGCACTGGTATTCTTGCACGGTGCCTACGGCCTGACCTGGGACCCCTTTCTGGACACGCTGGCCGAGCAATATACCGTGTACGCACCCGAGCATCCGGGTACGACCCTGGGTGATCCGGACGGCATAAAGGCCCTGGATGATTTATGGGACCTGGTGCTGTATTACGACGAGCTGTTTGCCCAGCTCGGCTTAGACAATCCAACGGTCATCGGTCATTCGTTTGGCGGCATGGTCGCCGCGGAAATCGCCGCCTGCTATCCGCAGCGGGTTGGCAAACTCGTGCTGCTGAGTCCCATCGGCCTCTGGCGGGACGACGTCCCGGTCAAAAACTGGATGATCCTGCCTGCGGAAGAAGTGGTCAAAGCCGCCTTCTATGACCCCAGTGGTCCACTCGCCCAGCAGATGCTGAGCGTGCCGGAGGACGAGAAGGAAGCCCAAGACCTGCAAATTCGAGTGACCTGGTCACTCGCCTGTACCGGCAAATTTATCTGGCCCATTCCGGATAAAGGACTCAAGAAACGCATCCATCGGATTACGGCCCCGACCCTGATTGTCTGGGGCACTGAGGACAAGCTCGTCCCACCGACGTATGCCGATGAGTTTGGCAGTCGGATTGCCGGCTCCCGGATTGCTATGGTCGAACAGGCGGCTCATGTGCCCCAGTTAGAGCAACTCGGACGTGTCTCCGACTTGATCCGAGATTTTATCCAACCTTAACCCTGTCACAGAAGAAGGAGGTAGAGCATGATTAGTTATGTCACAATCGGAACGAACGATCTGGACCGCGCGGCCAAGTATTATGATGAACTTCTGGCCGAACTTGGGGCCAAGCGCACGATGGATACTGAGCGCATTATCTTATGGGGTACGGGTCCAGGGGCTCCGATGTTGGCGGTGTGCAAGCCGTTCGACGGCAGTGCCGCCTCGGTCGGCAATGGTGTGATGGTCGCGCTCGCCGCGAGCAGCGCGGAACAGGTCGCTGCAATCCATGCCAAGGCGCTGGAATTGGGCGGTACGGACGAAGGTGCGCCTGGGCCACGTGGTGACGGCGGCATGACCATCGGGTATTTTCGCGATCCGGACGGCAACAAGCTCAACGCCATCCATATGGGATAAATTCGCAGATTGGGCATTTGCAAACAAAAGGTGGGGTCATTCGACCCCACCTTTTTCGTTCCCAACAGCGACCCCACCTCCCCGTCTCTCTAGCCATCCCGACAATACCCATGCGTACCAAGGTCTGGATTTTTGGCTATGGATCATTGGTCTGGAACCCTGGCTTTTCTTTTGAACAGAGTCAGGTCGGCTACATCCGAGGCTGGGCGCGCCGTTTTTACCAGGGCTCACCCGACCATAGAGGGATTCCGGGTTCCCCAGGGCGCGTCGTCACCCTGGTCTCCGATACCCAATCGGTGTGCTGGGGCGTGGCTTATCAGGTTGCCGGGGAGTCCCTGACATCGATTTTTTCTTATCTTGATGAGCGCGAGCAAGGCGGGTTTCGCCGGTACCAGGTGGACTTTTACCCCAAGACCACTGCAATCGACGCCTCTGCGTCCGCCGTGACCACCGCCGCTGTCTACATCGCTCGGGACGATAATCCGTACTATCTCGGTCCGGCCTCCGTGTCGGAGATGGCCCGCCATATTTTTCATGCAAAGGGTCCGAGCGGCTCGAATCGGGACTATCTTATCCGACTGGCCGAGAGCTTACGTGGCCTGGGAGTGACGGATACGCATGTCACCGAACTCGAACATCATATCCGTCAGCTTGAAGCCCAAGGTCAAGAATAGACCAAGCGGCTGAGGCGAAGAATACGCCTCAGGGACGGCATCGGATCAATCGGGCAGGCCAAAGGCAATAACCGCATTGCCCAGAGGAAAATCGAACAATTTGTGTCCACCGGCGGCAACCGCCACAAATTGCTTCCCGTCCACCGCATACGCTACCGGCGGAGCATTGACCCCGGCCCCGGCGTTGAAGTGCCACAGCGTCGTGCCGTCCTGGGCATTCCGGGCAACAAACTTGCCGTTCGATTCACCGTGAAAGATCAGTCCGCCCGCCGTCGCGAGCGAACCGCTCACCAGCGGCAGATCCGTTTTGACCTGCCATTTGATCTTCCCGTCCTGGGGCGCTATGGCGCTCAGAGTTCCCCAGCGTTCGACGGTTTTATCGAACGAAATGACAATCCGCTCAGGCTGTCCGGCCTCCCCCGGCTTGAGCTGATAGCGCGTCGGGTTATGGGTCCCCGAGACGTATAACCAGCCGGTCCGGGGACTGTACGACGTGGGTGGCCAGTTTGCTCCGCCCGCCGCACCGGGCGCAATCAACATCCCTTCAGGGGTCGGTCTGTGAAAGAGCAAATCATTCTGCGGCACAAAGGCTTCTGAGCGGCGTAATGGCTCGCCGGTCTCCCGGTCGAATATATACAGCCAGCCGGATTTCGAGGCTTCCGCTACTGCTCGGACCGTTGTGCCATTGGCGGAAAAGTCAAACAGAACCGGGGGTGAGGCCACATCATAGCCCCAGATGTCGTGCGGGACAATTTGATGATACCAGCGCAACACACCGGTCTGTATGTCGAGCGCAACCAGGGAGGCGGTGTACAGATTGTCGCCGGGGCGTTTGTAATCATCATAACCGGGCGACGCATTTCCAGTCCCGAAATAGATCAGGCCCAACTCCGGGTCGATTGACGGTGAGGAATAAATCGAGCCACCGCCAGTCTTCCAGGCCTCGCGGTATGTGTCCGCATTGGCGCGTTCGGCGGCCAGGTCCCGCTCCAGTACGTCGCCAAACGCGGTCTGGCCGACGAAATCACCTTCCCAGCCTTCCGAGGCGGTTGAATACCAGCGCCACACCAACTGCCCGGTCGTTGCATCATAAGCGGACAGGAAGGCACGCAGGCCGCGCCGCGGACCGGGCCGGCCGAGGAGAGACGGATCGTCCGCTTCGGCTTCACCCAGTACGCCGCTATAGCCGGTCCCGCTCACGCCGACGAATACCTTATCGTCGTAGACGACCGGCGCCATATTGCCGGCAAAGCGTGTCAGTGCCGTGAGTGTGGCCACGTTTTCGGGCTGTGCCGCGTCTGTGGCTTTGATTGCTTTTAGCGCCGTCAGGTCAGACGGATTTCCGGTCGTCGGATCGACAACCGGCATATCCCACACGCGGTCTCCCGTATCAGCATCGAGCGCTACCAGACGCGCGTCCGCGGTGATCATATACAGTCGCCCGTAGCCGAGAGCGAGCCCCCGGTTGTGGGTGCCGCAACAGAGCGTATCAACCGACATCTCATGCGTGTAGCGCCAGCGCTCTATCCCGGTTGCCGCATCAAGGGCAACCACGTGGTTATACGGCGTGGTGAGATACAGCGCTCCGTCGGCAACAAGAGGATTAGTTGGAAACGTCCCGAGCACACCGGTCTGATAGATCCATTTCGGCACCAATTGATGCACGTTATCGGTCGTGATCTGCTCAAGCCCGCTGTAGCGCTGATTGGCATAGCCGTGTCCATAGGTCAGCCAGTTGTCATGGTCGGCGTGGGCTTGGAGTAAACGCGTCCCCTCGACCGCTCTGGTCGTTCCACCGCCAAGACAGACGACAACAGCGACAAAGACCGCGATCCGCATGCCCTGTCTGAACGTCGTGCTTCGTCCTCTTCGTTCGTGCATATGGCTCTACGTACAGGAAAATCGATGCAGTGCATAATCCTCTCTTGGGAGGGGTGATGCGAAAGGGAACCCACCCCGGCCCTTCGGGCCACCCCTCCGAGGAGGGGACTAGACCATATCCCCTCTTGGGAGGGGTGCCGCGCCAGCGGCGGGGTGGGTTATCCCCGGCCCTCGGCGAGTGGCCTTTTCACCCTGGGTGTGATTTGTTTGCCCGGCCAAATGAGCGATACAGTGGATAGGAGTAGCCTATGTTGCAGCAAGCCCTGGATTTCCGGGAAGAGAGCGACGCGGTCTTCGTCCTGCTCGACGGGTTGGACGACCAGGACTGGGGAAGGAAAACGCAGTTCAAAGAGTGGACGCTCAACGATATCGTGGCCCATCTGCATATGGGCGACTATGCGGCCGATCTTTCATTACAGGATACGAGTGCCTTCCTGGACCTGGTGAAAGAATTTGCCACCGGCCGCAAGCAGTACGGCCTTCTGGCCTTCACCCATGTCTGGCTTGACGGGCTACGGGATCGCGCACTGTTACAGCGCTGGCATACTTTCTCTCTTGAGATGGCGGAGCGCTTTGCGGTGGCGGACCCGAAAAAACGGGTGCAATGGTTTGGGCCGGACATGAGTGTGCGTTCCAGTATCACGGCGCGTCTGATGGAAACCTGGGCGCACAGTCAGGCCATATACGACCTGCTGGGTCAAACGCGAACCAACACCGACCGGATCAAGAATATCGTCGTCATGGGGATGAATACCTTCGGCTGGACCTTCACGAACCGCAAACTTGCCGTCCCAACGGACGGCCCCTACCTGCGGCTCAACGCCCCATCGGGAGAGATATGGGAGTGGAATCGGCCGGATCAGGCGGACCGGATCGAGGGCAGCGCGGTCGAGTTCTGTCAGGTGGTCACGCAGGTGCGCAATATCGCGGACACCTCACTTGAAGTGAGTGGCGCTACGGCCACCAGATGGATGGCCCTTGCCCAGTGCTTTGCCGGCCCACCGGAAGAGCCGCCCGCACCGGGTAGCCGATTCACCCTCGTCTGAGGGCCTTTGCCTCACCGCATTCCATTCAGGAGGGAAGTGCATGACTACGATCAAAACAGCCCGGTCCCAATCAAACGGACACAAATGGCACGCCCGGTATCCCGAGCTCGGAACGGAGCCACTACCGCTTGAGGTCTTTACCTCGAAAGAACAGTTTTCACTCGAACGAGAACATATTTTCCAGAAAGTCTGGTTGAACGTCTGCCGGGTCGAACAACTTCCCAATCCGGGCGATTATTGGGTAAAAGACATCGGCGTGTGCAACACTTCGGTCATCGTGGTACGCGGCAGAGATGGACAGCTCAGAGCCTTTCACAATATGTGTTCTCACCGCGGCAATAAGCTTATCTGGGCTCAGCAGGGCAATAGTTCAGCCTTTCCCTGCAAGTTCCACGGCTGGATGTACGGCTTGGACGGCACCCTCAAATTTGTTCCGGATGAGGAAAAATTTTTTGATCTCAAGAAAGACTGCCTAGGTCTGAGCCCTGTTCATGTTGATGTGTGGGAAGGATTTGTCTTTATCAATATTGATCCCGACCCGCAGGAAACACTCCAGGACTACTTGGGCGAGATGGCAGCCCAACTCACCGGCTATCCCTTTGCCGAGTGTTCGGCCACCGCGTTTTCCTGGCGAAGCGAAGTCAAGGCAAACTGGAAAATCGTGAAGGATTCGTTTCAGGAGGTGTATCACGTGGGCTGTCTCCACAAGCGCTCACTCCCTGACGCGTTTGTGAGTAAAGACAATCCTTATACCCATGTGCTCGATATGAAGCTCTTCCCGCGCCACGGTCGGGCCTCTCTCTTCGGCAATGTGGCGCATCAACCGAGTCCGGTCCAGACATTATCCTATAAGCATGGCTCAATCCTGGTTCGTAACGGTTTTTCCGAGCAAACGCTGCCCGTGGGTATCAACCCAACCCGTAGTACAAACTGGTCCTTTGAACTGCACGTCATCTTTCCGGCCTTCTTCGTCGTTGTCTCGGAGGGCACCTATTTCACGCATCAGTTCTGGCCGCTGGACGTGGACCGCACGATCTGGGAATCAACGACCTATTTTCCGAAAGCCAGGAATCTTGCTCAGCGTTTCAGTCAGGAATATAGCCGGATTATCTTTCGCGATATTTTTATGGAGGACGCAAGAACGGTTGAAGAGACGCAGTCGGTTCTCTCCTCCGGGGCCAAGCAAGATTTTATCCTCCAGGATTATGAACTCCTGGTACGGCACAGCCATAATGTGGTCTTAAACATGATCACCGGCAAAAACGACGGAAGAACGTTTGTCAGAGCGTCCAAAAGAGCGGGGGAAGCACATGTCTGAGCAACACTTGCCCGCAGCTTTCCAGGACCTCGAACCGTGGCTCGCGTGGTCGTTGGCAACCGAGCGGGAACGGAGCACCAAACGCCACGCGAGCACGATAGCGGAGATCAAGGCGTTTTATGAGGCGATGCTGGCTCGCATGGACGAAATCTTACCCTACTTAGAGCAGTTCTCTCCTGATGATGTTCCCCCGGAAACAAAGCGATTATTTTATCTCACCTTGTCCTTGGCTGAGGTTGCGCCAGCGGCGGAACTTTACGGTCAGCCAAGCGTGGTCGATGGGTTCGATGTCTTCCGGTTTACGCCGGGTGGTGAGTAAGCCGTCAATAAGAAGAATTTCCCGACATTGAGAAGGGTCGTCACTGATGATCACCGACACGATGTTTGTCATAGCAGTCCCAAACCTGGAGAGATCGGGAGCGTTCTATCGAGACGTACTCGGGTTTGAAATTCAGGAAATCGGAGATCCGGGCTGGCGTCTTTTTGTACGGGAGTCATGCCGGATCATGGCCGGGGAGTGTCCGGATGCGATTCCGGCCGCAGAGCTTGGGGATCACTCGTACTTCGCCTATTTGGTCGTTGACACTGTAGATGAATTCCACCAGAGGGCACGGGCTCATGGAGTGGCGCTCATCAAAGAAATCCGGGATGAGCCGTGGGGCATGCGGGAGTTTGGCCTGCGAACGGTCGATGGTCATCGCATCATGTTGGGGAGTCGGCTCCGAGGCTAAGCGCAGCGGTTCCCAGCGACCTATTCGCAGACCCCCTTCCCTCAGAATTTTTCCTTGAACGGCCGCACATCGATTTCGATCGTCCAGGAACTGCGGTCCTGATGCGCCATATGCCAGTACGTCTCGGCAATGGCCTCGGGCTTGAGCATGTCGTCCGCGGTCATATTGGGATAGTTACGGCCAGGGATGTCGATTACGCCATCGACATTGACCCAACCCACATGGATGCCCTTGGGCCCAAGGTCGCGCGCCAGCGACTGCACCAAACCGCGCAGGGCGAACTTGGCCGGACCGAAGGCGGCTGAGCGGGGGCCGGCCTTGACGCCGGCGGTCGCGCCGGTAAACAGCATACTGCCGCGTCCGCGTTCAAGCATGTCCGGGACTACTTCCCTCGCGCTCAGAAACGCGCCATAGGCGTTGACCCGCCAGGAGTTCTCGTACTGTTCCGGGGTTATATCGGCGATTGTGCCGAAGGTCCCACCGCCGGCGTTATACAGCAGGATTTCGGGCGGGCCGAGCTGTTCACGGATCGTCTTGAACAGGGCCTCGATCTGGGCTCGGTCGCTCAGGTCAGCCGGAGCCTCGTAGACCTGCCCCCCTTCAGCACGAATTTCTTCCGCCAGCGATGCGAGGTATTCCGTGCGGCGGGCGTTGATTGCCACCGCATATTCTTTAGCGAACCGGCGGGCCAGAGCGGCCCCTAAGCCAGGACCAACTCCGAGCACTGCGGCAACTGGTTTTTCTGCCATACTAGTATCCTTTCGTTCGGAAGAATTGTAACGCACATCCTACCGATAGCAGGGAAAAGGAACAAGCGTTTGCAGCGGACACCCATCTGATATACCTATCGGCCTTTGTCAGCGACAGAATCGGTCAGCGACAGCAGCGAGAGGCAGAGGAGAGACGCATGCAGGATGTCAAGTTTGGCTTGTTCCTACCCACCGGTGACTTTGCCGCGGCGAAGCAGGTCGCGCTGCGTGCCGAGAACGACGGCTTTTATTCGGTGTCGCTCAACGATCACTTTTTTTCTCCGTTGGGCTCACCCCAGGTGCCGCAGTTGGAGTGCTTCACCACGCTGACCGCGGTTGCCGCTGTGACCAGCCGCATCCGTCTGACGCCCACGGTCACCGCTGCCTCGTTTCGTCCGCCCCCGCTGCTGGCCAAGATTACCTCCACCCTGGACCAGGTCAGTAATGGGCGGCTGACCCTAGGCTTGGGAGCCGGCTGGCAGCAATCGGAATACGATGCCCACGGCTATGCCTATCCCTCCAACGCGGAACGTCTGGCCCAAATGGCCGAGGCCATCCAGGTGCTCAAAGCCATGTGGACCCAGGCAGAGCCGACGTTTCACGGCCAGTATTACACAATCGATAAGGCGTATAATAATCCGAGACCGGTACAACAGCCCCGTCCGCCGCTCATGCTGGGCGGCTCGGGGAGCGGCCTGCTCAAAATCGCCGCAGCCGAAGCCGACATCCTCAATATCATCCCCCCCATTTTTAACGGCAAGGACTTCGTGAACGACCCGGTCGCCACCGTCGCCTTCGACATGGCTCAACTCGAACGGCGGATTGGCATGTTCCGTAAGTATGTCGGCGAGGCCGGCCGTGACCCGCAACACATTGAGCTGGGCGGCATGCTCATGCTGTGTGTGTCCGATACGGCCGACGATCCCGCGTTTGGCAAAATTGCGTCCCGCCTGGGCTTTCCCGATGTCGAAACGGCCCGTCGCTCGCCGCTGCTCTGTATGGGGACCCCGGATGAGGTCAGACGTGATCTCACCACGCGTATTGAAGACTTGGGCCTCACCTATTTCATTTTTATACCGACATCCATGGATACGCAGACGCTTTTCGTCAAGAACGTCATGCCCGAGTTTGTATCCCGCTAGAGTGAGGGCTCTCCACACATGCCACACATCGGTACGTTGAATGAACTCCGGGTCGTTAGAGAAACCTATAGCGGAGTCTATCTCGACGCTGGGGAACTTGGCGAAATACTGCTCCCCCAGCAATATGTTCCCACTCATTGTCGGACGGGCGACCGCCTGACCGTTTTTCTCTATACGGATTCCGAGGACCGTCCGATTGCCACCACGCAATCGCCCTTGGCCATGGCCGGCGACTTTGCGCGGCTCAAGGTCGTCGCCGAGACACCGGTCGGCGCTTTTCTCGATTGGGGCTTGCCCAAGGATCTGCTGGTTCCTTTTCGAGAACAAAACACGCCGATGAAAAAGGGACGCGCCTATATTGTCAGAGTCTATCTGGATGAGCGGAGTCAGCGTGTCGTCGCCTCGGCAAAACTCGATCGCTTTCTGTCCGATACCACAACCGATCTTCACGCCGGTCAGGAAGTTGAACTTTTCGTCTGCACCCAGACGACGCTGGGCCGCAAGGTCATTATCAATCGGACACACTGGGGCCTGTTGCACTCCAGTGACATCTTTCAGCCGCTTCATAGCGGACACCGGCTGACCGGCTTCGTCAAAACCGTGCGAGCGGACGGGAAGATTGACGTCTGTCTGCACAAGCCGGGATATGCAAAAGTCTCGGATATCAGCGCAATAATTCTGGACGCTCTGGAACAACACGGCGGACAGATTCCCGTTACCGACCGGAGTACCCCCGAGTCTATCCGGCAGTGGTTCGGGGTGAGCAAAAAGACCTATAAAAAAGCCCTGGGGGCGCTGTATAAGAAGAAATTAGTGACCCTGACGGATGCCCAGGTCAGCCTGAACCGGAACAGCCGGAAACAGACTGCGGTCACCGGGCCGTGAGGGCCGCTTTCTCCGGCCTAAGCGTTCTGCCGCTCAATCCGCTTGCGTAGCTTCTCCAGATAGGGTTGGACATCCGGCGCAAAGGCCCGATGCTCGGACAGCTTGGTAAAGTGCGCCAGCGCACGTGGATATTCGGTTTCCGCGCCAGCATGGAATATCAGGTCGAGGCCGTTGTCGGCTAATAATTTCTGCTGGGCCCTTTCGTTGGAGAACAACGCGATTTCCGCCACAAAGCAGATATCCGCCAGGGTGACAGTATCGCCAACCAGATAGTCCCGGTCTGGGGCAAGCCCCCGTTCAATACCGGAGAGATAAATCCCAAAGGCGTCTTTCGCCCTGGCGTGAATATCCGCCGTCATCTTGCCGCCCATCAAGGCCAGGAGATAAATCTGCGAGTCCCGCGCGAAGACCAGACTGGCGTCCAGAAAGCTATCGATGCGTGTAGCGGAATATGCGTCCGTGCCGTACACCGGATAGGCCTCCTGCCCCAGGCGCCCGACTGCGCGCATGATACTGTTGGATTCAAAAATACCGGTCTTGCCGTCAGGGCTGAAGGCGGCTGGAACCGTCCCGAACGGGTGCGCTTCGAGAAAGGCGTCGGTCTTGAACAAACGCCCGCTAAAACCGGCGCGGGCCTGCCGCTCCGTCTCCTGGGGAGCCGTTTTTTCTTCTTCGGTCAGCGGGCGGGCCTCAAAATCCCACAGCCAGTGCTGCAAGTCGGGCGGGGCACTGCCCCGGATATCAATACGGATATCGCACAAACGAGCCGCAATGGTGGCCTTCCAAATACGCGGGTTGGGCAGATAGGAAAAAATGCGGAGGTCAAAGTCTGGCATGGTGACTATCCTTTCCGAACGGAATATATCTCAGGCGAGAGAGCATAACAGAAGAACTGGACTGAGAACATGACAACACATATCCACAACGAACAGCCGAGGTATGGCGACGGCGATGCTTCCTTTCAGGCTGCCGGCGGTGAGACGGGGATTCGGCGCTTAGTCGATGATTTTTACGAGTTGATGGGACAGTTGCCCGAGACCCAGGAAATTCGAGCCCTGCACCCGGCTGATCTCACCCAGTCCCGAGACAAACTGGCCCGGTTTTTATGTGGCTGGTTGGGCGGACCGCAGCGGTATCGTGAAAAATACGGCCCGATCAGGATTCCGAGCGCGCATGCCCATCTGCACATCGGGACGAAACAGCGCGACGCCTGGCTGGCGTGTATGCACCAGGCGCTGGAGCAACAGCCGTACGCAGAAAGCTTCAAGGCGTATCTGATCGAACAGTTGGCTATTCCCGCGGAACGGTGTCGGACGCGGGATTAGGCCGTGGAGCCCTCGGCCCAGGGTTGGCCAAGCCGCTCGGCGACCGCGCGGGGGGAATACGGAGATGAGTAGAAACCGACCTTGTAGCTCGATCCGGCAGCGACATCGCTCGGCTGGAGTTCGACCAGCACCATATCGGCGGACGACACTTCTTGTGCAGGAAGGCCGGGATCAGGCGCGTGGTCGGTATAAAATCGATGGACGCCAATATCCAAAGGCCACTGGATACTCTCGAAAGGCCGCTCATAGGCCGGCTTGCCGCCGACGGCAATCAGCCGATTTTCCTGTCGGATAAACCACACTTTTGCCATAGACTCATCTTTCCTCAGGTGAGAATAGGGATGACTTCCGTTTGGACCGGATCGCCGGTCACAATCGCTTCATTCTCGGTGATATAGACGTCAACCTCACTGCGCACCCCGAAGTCGCCCGCCAGATAAATTCCGGGCTCGACCGAGAAGCAGGTATGAGGCAGCACCCGGCGCGTATCACGGGTCTCGACGCCATCCATATTTGCGCCGTTGCCGTGGACTTCCGTGCCGATAGAGTGGCCGGTTCGATGAAAGAACTGGTCGCCATAGCCGGCAGCGGTAATAACACTTCGGGAAGCAGTATCAACTTCGTGACCGAAAAACGTCTGGCCGTCTGCCACCCGCGCTTCTACAAAGGATATTGCGGCATCCCGCGCCTCACGAACGAGTTGAAATATCGCCTGATAGCGCTCGGGGACGACCTTGCCCATAAAGCCGGTCCAGGTGATATCGGCATACACCCCGTCCGGCTCTTTGGCCCAGAGATCAATCAGCACAAAGTCACCGGGCCGAATCAGCGCCGTCTGCTCGGCCGTTGGCGTGTAGTGCGGGTCCGCGCTATGGGCGTTGGCCGCCACAACAGGCGGATGGTAGGTCGTCAGCCCAGCTTGGGCAAAGCGGTCCAGGATGAATTGTTGCACCTGATATTCAGACAGCGGCGTATTGTCTCGCAAATAACCAAAGGCGGCGTCAACCGTCTGGCGAACCACGGTGGCCGCACGGCGATGGCTGTGCCATTGCTCTCGGGTCCAGACCGCCTCAAACCGCTGCACCAGGTCCGCAGACGAGACCACCTCAACCCCGAGCTGACGGATGGTTTCAATTGTGCCGGCGTCAACACGCGAGATGTACGGGATGGCGTTCCCCGGAGAATACTGCATGGCAACGCGCCGCCGATTGCGCAGCAGCTCGGTGAGGCGTTCTGCGTGCTGCTGCCAGGTGAAAAACGGCAGTTTTGGTCCGGGCAGGCTATCCAGACGATGCGGCTCAATGCTGGAAACGAGTCCGACCGGCGCGCCCTCAGCCGGAATGAAATAATACCAACATCGCGTCGACAGCTCTGTTTCATCGAGCCCGAGAATCCGGTAGGCGAGCGGGTCACTGCCCCGAAAATCGTAAAACAGCCACCCGTCGAGCGTCTCTTCTTGCAGTGCGTGCTGAATCTCACGCAGGCGGTCTGCGTCCATACCCTCCTCGCTTGAGTTGCGGCCCATCTGACGAGATGGTAATACTAGCCGCTGGAGGTTGAGAATGAAAGCAGGAATTCATCCAGAAGCATATCGAGCTGTCGTCTTTCAGGACACCGCTGCGAACTTTGCCTTCCTCACTCGGGCGTGCATCGAGACGGACGAAACAATCGAGTGGGAAGACGGCAAGACCTATCCGTTGTATAAGCTCGATATTTCGAGCGCGTCCCATCCGTTCTATACCGGGAAACAGCGCATTGTTGATACAGCAGGACGCGTTGAGCGCTTCCGCCGGAGATACGGGTTGCAAGACTCGGAGAAAAAAGAAGACGCATAGCCTGCGTCGGACGGACGCAGAGCAAGAGCGAGCGGAGGGGCGGTTTTCTACCGCCCCTCAGTGTATGTATCCCTTGCTATAGCTCCCGGTTACGATTATGAGCGAAGCCGTTGCGTTGCACGAAAAACTCTCCGAGGTTGAGAAGCGTTACGAAGAAGTGGAAGGCACGCTAGGCCGTCCCGAGGTCGCCAGCGACGTCAAGGAGTATGCCAAGCTGGCCAAGGAGCATGCCTCTCTGGAAGAAGTCGTGACGTGCTTTCGGGAATGGCGCAAAGTCCATGAGGACCTTGAAGGCAGCAAAGCCCTGCTTGAAGATAGCGACCCGGACATGCGCGATCTGGCGCAAGAAGAGATCGAGGGTTTGAGCCAACGGGCCACCCAGCTTGAAGACCAACTCCACCTCTTGCTACTTCCCACGGATCCGCTTGACGAGAAAAACGTCATCCTTGAAATTCGGGCCGGTACCGGTGGCGAGGAAGCCAGTTTGTTTGCCGCTGACCTGTTTCGGATGTATTCGCATTATGCTGAACAGCGTAACTGGCGTATGGACGTGCTGAGTTCAAGCCCAACCGGTCTGGGTGGATTTAAAGAAATCATCAGCATGGTGACAGGCAAAAATGCGTATAGCCGTCTCAAATTCGAGGGCGGGGTGCATCGCGTCCAGCGGGTCCCCGAGACGGAAGCGTCGGGTCGGATTCATACCTCGGCCGTCACGGTGGCGATCCTGCCTGAAGCGGATGAGGTCGATATCGCCATTGACGAAAAAGAACTCCGGGTCGATGTTTTTCGATCCTCCGGTCCGGGCGGGCAGAGTGTCAACACCACGGATTCGGCCGTCCGTATTACGCATCTGCCGACCAACCTGGTGGTCTCCTGTCAGGATGAGAAGTCACAACACAAAAATAAAACCAAGGCGCTCAAAATCCTGCGTTCCCGACTCCTCGAACGGGCACAAGAAGAACAACATGCTGAAATCACCGCTTCCAGACGAAGCATGGTCGGCTCGGGAGATCGATCCGAGCGGATACGAACCTATAATTTCCCCCAATCGCGCATGACGGACCATCGGATCAATATGACGCTCCACACGCTTGAGCGTATTCTCGATGGCGAGCTCGACCCCGTCGTCGATGCTCTGATCACTTCGCATCAAGCCGAAATGCTTCAAACCGAGGCCGGCTAAATCAGGTCCGGCGGGATTGTTTCCGGCACGGGATTGCCTCCGGTGAAGAACACCCAGAATCTCCACACCCCGCTCGCAATATCCCCACGTCTCCAGCCGGATTCCTTATCCTGTGTTGAGACGGTTGCCCAACTTGTGACCTGGGCTGAAAATATACTCAGGACGTACGAGGTTGATACGCCTCGGTTGGACGCGGAAGTCCTGCTGGCGCATACGCTCCATATCAGCAGGTCCTGCCTGTACACTCGGCTTCAAGAGATGGTTTCGGATTCTCGGAAAAATGACTTCCGGCGGTGCGTGGTCCGCCGTACTCAGCGTGAGCCGGTTGCCTATATCACCGGCCGCCAGGAATTCTGGTCGCTGGAGTTTCAGGTCACCCCCTGCGTGCTTATTCCGCGTCCCGATACGGAGATCCTCGTTGAGACGGCTCTCCGTCTGCTGGCAACGGCTCGGATAACCGCCCCGCGCATCCTCGATATGGGGACCGGCAGTGGCTGTATTGCCGTTACCCTCGCAACTGAATTGCCGCGCGCGCAGGTCTGGGCGGTCGATAGAACGCACGCGACCCTGTCCATTGCTCAAAAGAATGCCCATACGCATCGGGTCGGTCACCGCATCACGTTTGCCTGCGGAGACCTGTTCGCCCCCGTGCCGCCTGGCCCACCATTTTTTGACCTGCTCGTGACCAATCCTCCGTATATTGACTCGCAGGTGCTCGACACGCTTCAGCCTGAGGTCCGAGCCTGGGAGCCGCGGGCCGCCCTGGACGGCGGAGCGGACGGTCTCGATTTTTACGGCCGCCTGTTGTACGACAGTCCAGACTACCTGCGGCCCGGCGGCTGGCTCGTCGCGGAAATCGGAGAGGCACAAAAAGACGCCGTGGTGCGGCTCGGACAAAAGGTACAGCTTGGACAAAAGGTGCGGCTCGGACAAACGCAGCGCCACCTGCGTTTCCGGACGTGCAGGCAAGACTATGCCGGTCGGGACCGTGTGGTCGTTTTCCGGAAGACCGCTGACGTTGAGCAGTAACGAGGGGTGAGGGAGCGGGACGGACGCTCATGTATTTTTCACGGACCTTCTTCGGAACTCTCTAAATGGACACGATTCTCATCCAGGGTGGTATTCCCCTGCGTGGGGAGGTGACGGTCAGCGGAGCGAAAAATGCCGCCTTACCGCTGCTCTTTGCCTCTCTTCTGACACAGGATGAATGCATCCTGCACGGCGTACCGCGTCTGGTTGATATTCGGACCGCCCTGGGATTGCTGACCGAACTCGGGGTGCAGGCCGATTGGCTGAGTACGGATGAGGTGGTACTCAACGCCAAGCGGGTCGATCAATTTGAGGCGCCGTATGACTTGGTCAAGACCATGCGCGCCTCGTTTTTGGTGCTTGGACCGCTGTTGGCGCGCTTTGGTAGAGCCCGTGTCTCAACCCCGGGCGGCTGTGCCATTGGCACCCGTCCGGTCAATATTCATTTAGCGGGCTTACAGCAACTCGGCGCAGCCATACGTATTCGGCAGGGCTATGTCGAAGCGTGGGCCAGCCGGCTGACGGGCGCGCGGATCACGCTCGATTTTCCCTCTGTCGGGGCGACAGAGAACCTTATGATGGCCGCTACCCTGGCCACAGGCATAACCGTCCTGGACAATGCCGCTCGTGAGCCCGAAATTGAAGACCTGGCAGCCATGCTTATTGCGATGGGTGCCCGTATTCATGGAGCGGGGAGCCGGACGATCGAGATTGAGGGCGTTGATGCCCTGCACGGCGTCAGCCACCGCGTTATTCCTGATCGTGTCGAGGCCGGGACCTTTCTTATCGCCGGCGCGATCACATCGGGCAACGTTCTGGTCCGAGGGGCTCGCGCCGATCATCTCGCCAGTTTTATGGATACCCTGCAGCGCGTAGGCGTCACTCTTACCCATGAACCGGAAGGGATTCGGGTCCGGGGCAATGGGCGGCCGACCGGCGTTCAGCTCGACACCCGGCCCTACCCCGGTTTTCCAACCGATCTGCAAGCGCAAATGATGGCCCTGCTGACCCTCGGCGAGCAGCAGAGCAGCATCACCGAAACCATTTTCGAGAATCGCTTCATGCACGCGCAAGAACTCGTCCGTTTGGGTGCAGACGTGTATGTCCAGGGCCATACCGCGACCATTCGGGGCGTTGCGTTTTTAAGCGGCGCATCCGTCATGGCGACCGACTTGCGGGCCAGCGTGTCGCTGATCCTGGCCGGACTCGCTGCCCGAGGCGAGACGGAGGTCTCTCGTATTTACCATCTTGATCGCGGCTATGAACACGTCGAAGCCAAGCTGTCCCAGCTCGGGGCGAAAATTCAGCGTCAGGCAGGCCGGCCCGTCCAATGACACGCTCTGCAACGAAAGCTCCGGTTCCGCTGCTCTCCACAACAGACGCGGCCTGCCAGCGTCACCTCGACAAGCTGCTGTCGCGTGGTGAGAGCGCCAGTGCCCAGGTTGAAACCGCGGTTCGCTCCATTCTGGACGATATTCGCAAGCGTGGCGACCGCGCACTGATGGCCCTCACCAAAAAATTCGATCAGGTGTCGCTCTCGTCTCACGAACTGGGTGCCACCCAGGACGAAATGGAGCACGCGCTCAAGAGCCTGTCAGCACCCATCAGAAAGGCGCTACGGGCCGCGGCTCAACGCATCCGTCGCTTTCACCGCAAACAGCGTCAGTCATCATGGACCTACCGCGACGAGCTTGGGGTCACTCTGGGTCAAAAAATAGCGCCGCTTGAACGGGTCGGAGTGTATGTTCCCGGCGGCACCGCGGCCTATCCGTCTTCGGTGCTCATGAATGTGATTCCGGCCAAAGTTGCCGGGGTCAAAGAGGTCATCGTAGTCTCGCCCCCGTCTCCCGAAGGGGATAACCCCGCCCTGCTGGCTGCGGCCCACATTGCGGGAGCGGACGCCTTTTTTCGGGTCGGCGGAGCCCAGGCTGTAGCCGCCCTGGCATACGGCACCCAAACGATTCCGCGCGTCGATAAAATCGTCGGACCGGGCAATATCTATGTCGCCACAGCCAAACGGCTCGTCTTTGGCCGGGTTGATATCGATATGATTGCCGGGCCGAGTGAGATTCTGGTGATCGCCGACCAGACCGCCAAGCCCGACTATATTGCGGCCGACATGCTCTCCCAGGCGGAACATGACATACTGGCCGCCCCGTTGTGTCTGACGACATCCCGACGCCTGGGACAGGCCGTCGTCCACGAACTCGCCGAACAGCTCGCCCAGCTTCCCCGGCGCACCATCGCCTCGGCCTCCTTACGTCGCTTCGGCGCGGTCATTATCGCCCGGCATCGGCAGGAAGTCGTGACATTGGCCAATGCGATTGCCCCCGAGCATCTGGAGCTGGCCGTTAAGGACCCACACACCTGGATCAAAGATATTCATCACACCGGAGCGATATTTCTGGGTCATCTTTCGACTGAACCGTTTGGGGATTATATAGCCGGGCCCAATCACGTACTGCCAACCGGCGGAACCGCCCGGTTTTCCTCGCCCCTGGGCGTCTACGATTTCTTGAAACGCACCAGTGTCATACGGGCGTCGTCGCGGGCACTGTCTACCTTGGGCCCCGAAGTGGTGCGGCTGGCCGAGCTTGAGGGACTTGAGGCCCACGCGCGGGCCGTGCAATATCGTTTAGACGGAGGCAGGCATGGCCGCACGCAAAGCTGATATACATCGGCAGACCACTGAAACCGATATCCACCTGAGCATCCGGGTCGAAGGCGAGGGGAAGTACGAGGTCTCGACCGGTGTCCCCTTTCTCGACCATATGCTGGAACTGTTTGCCCGGCACGGATTCTTTAATCTCAGCGTGCAGGCGAGCGGTGATATTGCCATCGACGATCACCATACGGTTGAAGATGTCGGTCTGGCGCTCGGCCAGGCGTTACGCGAAGCCCTGGGCGACAAACACGGCATCCGCCGCTTCGGCGCAGCCAGCGTGCCGCTGGACGAGGCCCTGGTCGAGTGTGTGGTTGACCTGAGTGGGCGGCCCTTTCTGGCCTATAACCTGGATATTCGACAGGAACGGGTGGGAAATTTTTCGACGGAGCTTGTCCACGACTTCTTTTTGGCCCTGACAAATCAGGTCGGTATGAATCTGCACCTGAATATGACCCAGGGCCGCAACCCCCATCACATTATCGAAGCGGGCTTCAAAGCCTTTGCCCGGGCGCTCAGCAGCGCGGTTGAGCATGATCCACGGGTCCAAGGTGTCTTATCCACAAAAGGCTCCCTGTAAATCCGAACAGGCTGCTAAACGAACTACAGGGGTGATTGTCACCGCGACCTGCATAGCGCATAGCGATTGCAGGTCGCGGCGCACTGTCGCAGGCGCTGCACGTGCGGGCATGGGAGCGGGCGCTGTCGGGGGACTACTCTCGGACGCGGGTTCGATTCCTGCTGCCCCCATTCTTTTCCTCCCGCGCGGATTTGCTTCCTACTGCCTTCACCATTGGTGCTCCGCTCATTGTGGTTAAGAGACACCGCTCCGCTTTCGTATCTCCTCCGTCAGTTGCCGAGCGTTACGACCACGTTTCAAGCGTCCGAATACAGTCCGAACGGGCAGGTTATAGCCGAAATCCCTGGACGCCGTGGAAGCTGATATTGCCTGGTCAGACCCAAGCTGGACCTGCCAATCAACGTGGAGGTGGTATTCTCCAGGTTCCTGCCCGCCGTCCTCCTTGAGGAAGATTCCTGTTCCGGGTACTACGTGTGGATCTACTACTTCGCCTAATGCGGTTAGCCCTTGACCGTTCACATATGCAAGAACCAGATTTCCCTCAGCTGATCCTTTAAGGTGCGTACCTCCGTTGTCATATCCATAAATGGCAGCGACGTTACAATCAAACATACGCTGATACGCGCCAGGACTGTATGTTTCGTTGGTGTTGAATATCCAGTGCCCCGCCCATTCGTCGTCTGGACCTTCCGGGCTTGGTGCCGATTTCATTTCGACCTCTTCCGATTTGATTTCGATGAGTCTCAGTTGACCCTTTTCATCCGCCCACAGACGAAAGGGGAGCAAAGCAATTGGTACTCCGTAGCTGCTGAGCCATTTCACAATACTCTTAAGGGTCTCGTCAAAATCTGGCGCAACGATAAAGATTCGTTGTGACCGTCCAAGGCGCTTCGGCTCGAATTCAAGGTTGTCGGCAAATTGCCGAAACTTATCAATAAGTGCTCCTCTATTATTCCATCCTGTGTAGCGTTGGGCCTCTTCGTTCAGAGACTCGTATGTCACATCTGCAAATTTTGCTGCGTACTCAAGAAGCTGAGCGACTGTGGCACGATCTGACCAGTCTCTCTTCAGTTCTACTAAAATCAATCTGCCCGAAGCGTCCAGCGCCAGAATATCGGCCATGCCTTGACCAGAAATAGATTGTCCAATGACCAGAATCTGCTCACGCGGGAAGAGGCGGGCTGGATCATCAGAGAGAAAATTTTCTAACGATTTTTCCATAACTCCCAATTCTGAGGCGGCTCGCTCTACTAAGCGCCCCTTCATCGATAAGACCCTAGATTCGTTGCGGATTTCATACAGCATCACGTACACCTCTAGTGGAACTCCTAACAAAATTCGGGTACTGTCCTAATCTAGGATAGTACTCAAAGGACCTGAGTTGCGTGCGTCACTCCGGCTTGTTGAGGTGCATACCGAGCAGCTCATGCGCGATATGGAACCCCAAATCCTGCACCAGCCGCTGCTTCCACTGTCGCCGCAGCACCGCGCTCGTCATACGCCGGATGGCACGCGGCTTCTGCATAATCTTTTCGGCAATCTCCCAGGCCCGTGGTTGTAGATCGTCGAGCGGCAGCACCTCGTTGACGAGGCCCAGCTCCTTGGCCATCTGCGCATCGATCGTGTCACTGGTGTACAGAAAGTACGCGGCACGCTTCAGCCCCATTAACTCTTGGAACGTCAAGCCCTGGCCGTCTCCCGGTACCAGATTAAACTTGAAGTGCGGATCGAACAGCTCGGCGTGCTCCGCGCACAGCGTAATGTCGCATAGCAGGGCGAATTCCGTGTGCAAACCTGAGCCGTTGATGCAGGCAATCGTGGGAATATCGATATTGAAGATGAATGCCTCCAGCAGCTTGGTCGCGTCCGCGTAGAGCTGATCGTAGAACGCATCTGCAGGCAACTCATGGAAGGGCGGTTTGGACATTTCCGGGTCAAACCCGGCGATCCACTTATCCCCTGTGCCACTGAATATCAGTACCTCGTTGTCGGGGTCGTTGCCGATGTCGAGCCACAGCTGGGACCAGGCGTTATGCATCGGCAGGCCGTAAATGACGGGTCCGCCCTCGGTGTGCATATGCACCTGGAGGATGCCGTTGCGGCGCTCCATGTTAAAGTATGTGACGTATTTCTCGCGATAGTCCTCAAATCGCGGCCGGCTCACAAACCCCAGGCGTTGTTCCCGTGCGCGCGCGTTCGGCCGTTCGTCGGTATTCGTACTCATGCGTCTCTCCTCCTTTGAACGTCAGTCCAGTCAGATAGCGATGCCATCGGCAGTCGTTACGGTAAAAAAAGTGCAGCGGTCCCCCTAGGCGTAGCATCCCCGGAAGGTACTATACCATCCCTTCCACCCTGGTTTGGTGGGCGGAGCTGCAAGAGAAATTTTTTCCCTAAAGAACGAGACAGAGAGGGAGGGATATAAGAATGCGTATTGGCATGATGATTGGTGGAGAAACTGGGGAGAGTCCGCATGTGGATGAAGTCATCCGACGAGCCCAACGGGTAGAGGTAGCCGGACTCCACTCGGCCTAGCTCGCCCATGCTTTTTCGCATGATGCGCTTGGCGTGCTGGGGCTAAATGGCGATTTGCTCCAGCCGGTCGATCAGGGAGTCGAGCGGGTTCTGCTGTATCTGCTCGTTCAAGCCGTTCAGCCGTTGGGAGAAGGGCTGTCTTGCACGGCGGACCTGCTCGGCCTGCTCACACAGGACCTCGGCTTCGGCGATGGTTCTCCGGCCCTGCTGGACGGCCCATTCTGAGGGAGTCCAGCCGGGCAGATCGCCAGGGAGGTCGGGGTGCTGGTGGGCTTTCAGTTGGGCCTGAAGTTCGGCCACGCGCTGGGTGGAGGTGGTGAACCAGCGGGCGTTCTCTAAGATGCGGGTAGTGAAGGATTCGAACGCACCGCTGATTTCCTGGGCACGTGCGCCGGCGGTGGTGGGCTTCTGTTTGAGGAGGTTCAGGGCTTCGGCCTGGTAGGTGAGGATCTGCTGCCTGATGGCAATCGAGGTTTTGGTGCGGGCGAGGGCCTCGCGGTTCAGGTCAAGGAGTTCCTGGCAGATGTTGCGGAGTTGCCGGGTACCCTGGTTGAGTTCCTGCATGTACAGGCGGCCGCGGGCCTCGCGAAGGGCCATCTCTTGGGAGGAGACGGGGGTGCAGGCGGTCCACACAAGGAGTGAGAGCAACAGAGTAGGGCGTTTCATATTGGCAGGGTAACAAACGGCCTGGATTCGCAACAGCCCCAACCATCATTCCCCCAACTCATTTTTGGAACAGGGTCCCCGCAAGTAAGGGCAATCTCCTATGATTCATCAATTCCGCACGACAAATCGATCAGGAATAACTCCTCATACGCAAACTGCTTCTGGTATCCCGATGATTGACGGGACTACCCGTTCTTCTCAGCCTCGACCAACGCGGCGAGCAACCCGTTCGGGTCTTCATGACGCCATCGGTTCTTTAGATAAAGTTCGGCACCATTACCCCTATCATCAACGAATATACGAACTTTGCCAACAATCTTCTCGGGTGGAATCGGTGCGTCACAGCGGAGCCCCATGGAACTAGAATAGCTAAGGGCCGGGATATCTTTGCGCGCAAATCGCACGGCGTAGACGACACCGTACTCATGGTGCTCTTTCAGGGCCTCGCATCGTTCGCGCAGTGGACGAAGTTGTTCAATCTTCTCCTCCAGCCAATTCAAATTGACGCGAACAACCCTGCCGGGAACCGTGCTCCCAGATACAAGCGAAATGGCATTATGTCGCTGTTTGTGGAGATGCTGGTCTCGGACTGACTTCTCAGCTAGATAACTCTCCAAATCGCGAATCGCGTACCGTAGGGCGCGAGCGGTTTCACCGCCCGCAAAATCGCGTGTAGCATAGGGTAAAGAGTGAAGGCTGTTTTCTCTAAAGTAGATCGGTTTGAAATCTTCACCCTGAAAGTCTGCGAGTGAGAACGAACCGAGAACAACATAGCCGCCTTTATGAGTCCCACCCCAGTTCATCGAACGGAATACGCGAATGACATCTAAGACGTCGGCAGCAGAGAAGACGTTGCTGGTCCATTGGAGTCCCTCTGCGTCAATTCGCTCTTCATATACAGAGGATGTCGCGTGGTATTGCACCCAGGGGTCTTGGTCAATGTCCGACTCAAAAAGAGTTTCGCACTCCTGAAGTTCCAGATCGCGGAATGTCGGTATAGATGGGTGCATAACCTAAAAACATCCTTATGGTAGGACGATGCAAGCTGACATGTCGAGAACGGACATGGAAGACACCCAATCAATCCGCGCTCAGATTCAGTAACGACACCGACCGTACAGGCCCGCCGGAGGGCTTCCCGCAATTCCCGGACCTGAGTGAACCAATCGTGGACGAGGCTCTTTCTTAGCTGGCCGGCGCATCGAAATCGCTGGCGCTGTGGCGTTCGATGAGCCGCTCTTCCTCCGGTCCCCAGGACTTGTTCACGCGGCGGCCGCGTTGTACGGCGGGCCGGGCTTCAATTTCCTTCGTCCATCGGATCACATTCGTGTACGATTTAACGTCAAGAAACTCGGCGGCTTCATAGATATTCTGTCCTACTAGGGCACCATACCAGGCGTAGTTCGCGATGTCCGCGATGGTGTACTCGTCACCACACAAATACTGATGGTCGCTGAGATGGCGATTCAACACATCGAGGAGGCGTTTCGTCTCCATGGCGAAGCGATTGATGGGATACTCGAACCTTTCCGGCGCGTAGGCATAAAAATGCCCAAACCCGCCGCCTATGTATGGAGCGCTGCCCATCTGAAAGAACAGCCACGACAAACATTCTGCGCGGGCTGAAGGCTCGGTCGGCAGGAAAGCGCCAAACTTTTCCGCCAGATAGACGAGCATGGCACCTGACTCAAAGACTCGGGTCGGGGGGGTGGTACCCCGGTCAAGGAGCGCCGGGATTTTGGAATTGGGGTTGATCGCCACAAAACCACTACCGAACTGATCGCCCTCACTGATGTCGATCAGGTAGGCATCATACTCGGCCGCCTTGATGCCGAGTTCGAGCAGTTCCTCCAGCAGGACGGTCACCTTGACGCCATTGGGCGTGGCAAGCGAATAGAGCTGTAGGTCGTGTTCGCCGACCGGGAGTTCTTTGTCGTGCGTCGCGCCTGCGATAGGTCTATTGATTTTTGCAAAACGGCCACCACTTTCTTGGTCCCACTGCCAGACTTTCGGCGGTGTGTACGTATTGTTTTCTGCCATATCTTCTCCTTTTCTTTGGAATGGTTTTCCAGAGCATGCGTAATGGGGCTGATCAGCGCGTAACCGTGGGCGACCAGTTATAGATACGGGCGAGGCTACCGCCCATGAGTGCGGCTCGCTCGGGGTCTGACAACTGGTCGGTGACCCGGAACGCCTCGACACCCTGCTCGTAGGTCAGCAACTCGACGGCCCGGGTCCAGTCCGTGCCCCACAGGCAGCGCTCAAAGCCGTACGCCTCGAAGATCTGTCCCAGGGGCTCCCAAATGTCGGCGTAGGGGAACGATTCGTGCGATAGAGTGCACGCCCCGGAAATCTTGATGGCGACATTGTCATGCTCGGCCAGAGCGATGACCTTGCCGAGATCAGCAAAGGGCTCTGGCGGAGCAGGGGGCTCGAAGGGTTGCCGCAGACCCACGTGGTCCACGACCAGCTGAGTGTTTGGGTTCCTGCGCGCCAGTTCACCCAGGAGCGGGAGTTTTCCCCAACACAGCACGTTCACCGGCAGGCCGTGCCGTGCGCCAGCCGCCAATATCCGATTCAGCCCCGGATCGTCGGCCGTTGGGTCACCCATCAGCATGATGCGCGCCCCGACCACACCCGGCGTTGCCGCCCATTCGGCAATCTCGTCGCTGACGGTTTCTACCCGAGGATCGAACGGTTTGATCAGGCCGAACCGGCCGGGATGCCTGGCATACACTTCGAGCGCATAACTCGCATCAAAGCGGTATATGGTCCACGGCGAGACCAACAGGGCTCCGTCGACGCCAACGGCGTCCATCGCTGCAACCATGTCATCACCCGTGACCTCGGATGGGCCGGGCAATTTCCTGCTCCACGGCCGCTCCGGGTGGTCACGTTCATAGGCATGGACCTGCGAGTCGATCGTCGGGGTTGGGTCAGTTGGCGAAGCGACCGCCATTCTTTTTGTTCCTACGCGTCTGCAAAGTGGGGTAACACGTCTTCAACCAGCATGCGCTGTGAGTTTTCCCAGGCTTCGTTGTTTTCGGACTGATCGAAGGTCAGGGCCAGCAAACAACCGAAACCGCCGGTTTGTTCGTACATATCGCCCAGCTTTTGGGTCACGGTTTGCGGTGAGCCAACCAGCCATACGTAATCGGCCAGGTATTCCAGGGTCACGTCGGAATCCGGGACTTCGGGATGGTGCTTGAACAAGCTCATCATATCGAACGACTTGAAGAGCGGCAGCAGATACTCGCCCCACACCCGGCCCAGCATACCGTTCAGGGCTTGCTCGCGGGCCTCTTGATCGGTCTCGGCAATATAGACCTCGCGCGAGATGCGCCAGTCGCTGCGGGATGGCGTGACGCCAGACCGTTCGGCGCCTTCGACCACGGCCTGCCAGTGAGTGGTGAGATAGCTGTTGCTCAGGGCAATGCTGAGGGGCAGGAAGCCATTCTCGCCGGCGAATTTCAGCGTGTCCGAGCCGGGGGTGAGGCCGGCGATACCGATGGGCGGGTGGGGTTGTTGAAAGGGCCTGAGGTGAAACTTGAGGCTGTCGAGCATGGTGTCAATCCGGTTGAACGACCAGAACTCGCCCTGATATTCAAACGGCTCTTCGCTCTGCCATAGCCGGAGCATGATGTTGAGCGCCTCCAGCGTCATGCGCCGATTTTCTCCGGCCGCACCGTCCACATTGAACAGCTTCCAGTCGCTGGGCAGGCCGCTCGTGGCGACCCCCAGCATGAAACGGCCCTGGGCCATATGATCCAGAAAAGCCACCCGGTGGGCCAGCTCAACCGGATGATGGTACGGCAGGAGATGGGCACCGGGACAGAGTTTTATGCGCTGGGTGCGCAGGAGTGCCTGGGCGATAAGCAAATCCGGGGCGGGGTTGGGTTCCCAGGGAGCGGTGAAATGTTCGCCTATCCATGCCTCGTGAAAGCCGACGCGATCGACAAATTCCAGGTGTTGCAGGTCCCAGGCATGGCCCTCGTAGAGATCTCTTTCGGGTGGGTGTGAGGGCATCATAAAGACTCCGGCTTTCATAGGCTTCCTCCTTCAGCTCCCGCCACTGCGAGCTGTGAGAACACCTATCGGTTTTCGCCCGGAGCCTCAAGGCCGGAGCTTTCGAGAAGAATCACGAGACGAGCAACTCAATCGAAACGGAGCGGCTCACGGGGCGGCTCGCGGGGCGGTAGGTCAAAGTCTACGCCGCCCAATGGGGCAAAGCGGACGCGTATCGCCCTCGCAAGATCGACCGGGTCTCTGGAATTCGGACTCAGCGCGGTCCGCAGAATTTGCCGCGCCTCCTCTTCCACTGATTGACCATGCTGCGCAGCCTGGATTCTGAGTTGGCGTTTCAGCCCGTCTTCGAGATTGCGGATCGTGATGCTGGCCATAGATATCTCTCCATCCCGTATAGCAGGGGATTATGCTATGATGGCATGGCAATCAAGGGAAAACAGAACTCGTCCAGCCGCTCTGTTCCATACGCCGCCGGCTACGTCCCGCCGTTAGTCTCAATGACCGCGCGCTCCCTTGATTCCCGCTAGTCCGACCGCAATAATGGCGCTCCACTATGATCGCGATTATTGATTACGGCATGGGCAATCTGCGGAGCGTCCAAAAGGGCTTTGAAAAGATGGGCCATGCGGCAACCGTCACCCGAGATGCTGCCCAGATTGAGGCCGCTGGCGGCGTTGTCCTGCCGGGGGTGGGTGCGTTTGGGGCGTGCATGGATGGCCTGGCCGAATGCGGCCTGGTCGATACTGTCTATCGGGTGGTTGAGCGGGGCACGCCGTTTCTCGGTATCTGCGTGGGGATGCAGATTTTGTTTTCGGAGAGTGTCGAGTTTGGTCGGGTCCGGGGTCTGGATATTCTGAAAGGCAAGATCGTGCGGTTTGATTCGGCTACCCTGGCCGGGCAGAAAATTCCGCATATGGGCTGGAATCAGCTCCAGATGCAACAGCGGCCCCCCCATCTCGACGGCGTGGCCGAGGGTGCAAGCGTGTATTTCGTGCATTCGTACTACCCAGTCCCGGATGACCCCGCGATTATTGCCACGACCACGGAATATGGGATGCCGTTCGCCTCCAGTGTGTGGTCGGGAAATATCTTTGCCACCCAGTTTCATCCGGAAAAAAGCCAGGCGATTGGCCTGAGAATTCTGACCAACTTCGGTAACTTCGTTCGCGAGTACCGCCCGGGCAGCCTCTCCCGCTCCTCGTCTGTCTCCGGGTCGCCATGCTGATTATTCCAGCCATTGACCTGAAAGCCGGACAGTGCGTCCGCCTCTACCAGGGGGATATGGACCGGGCCACGGTCTACTCGGACGACCCGGTTGAAACCGCGCAGCGCTGGCAGCGGGAAGGAGCCCCGCGGCTGCACGTGGTGGACCTTGACGCCGCGGTCAGCGGGACTACGGTCAATACCAGCGCGATTGAGCGCATCTGTCAGGCCCTGAGCATTCCGGTTCAGGTCGGGGGCGGCATCCGCAGCCTCGCCACGCTCGAACGCCTTCTCTCGCTCGGTGTCAGTCGCGCGATTCTGGGGACGGTGGCTCATCGTCAGCCGGCTCTTGTGGCGGAAGCCTGCGCCCGTTTTCCCGGTCGCATTACGGTCGGCATTGACGCCCGGGCCGGTCGGGTTGCCGTGCAAGGCTGGACGGAAACGACCGACCTGGAGGCCACGGACTTGGCGCTCCGCTGTCAGGACCAGGGGGTGAGTGAAATCGTCTATACGGATATCAGCCGCGACGGGACCCAGCAGGGTGTGAATCATGAGGCTACAGGCGCTCTTGCCGAGGCGGTCTCCGTCCCGGTCATTGCCTCGGGCGGGGTGGCGAGTACCGCCGACATTCAACGTCTCCTGCCTTTTGAATCATCTGGGGTTATGGGGGTGATTATCGGGCGGGCGCTCTATACCGGAGGCGTGCAGTTGGGGGAAGCGATCCGGCTTGGTGCCTCCCACAGAGAAGGCTCTTCTACATAGCTGCCCGTGCTCTCATTCCTGCGGCGCTTCCGGGACAGCTTCCTGTTCAATATGGGTTTGGATGGTTTGGAAAGCCTGGAGCAGGTCGGTCGAAGTCAGAATCCCGCAGACCCGGTCGTTCTCGACCACCGGCAGGCAGTTAATGCGACGGCCCAGCATCTGGGCTGCGGCTTCGGACAGCGAGGTGTCCGGTCGCACGGTCACCACTGCAGACCACATGATGTCGGCGACCGTGACCCCCTCAAGGTCCGACTCCCGGCTCATGCAGCGCAGCAGGTCACGGTCAGAAATCACACCGGCCAGACGGGCATCGGCATCGATCACCAGCAAATGCCGGAACCGATGCTGGGCCAGGAGGGCTAATGCCTGGGCAAACGGTTGCTGCGGCCTGAGCGCCACCACATCTCGGGTCATCACCTCTTTGACCTGCTGCGGATAGGTTGTCTGGGCTGCCATGCGACCCTACTCCATCTGAGCGTTTTCACACTGTGCGATCCTAGCATATAATCGAAGCGCTGGTCATACGCATTCTTCCCTTGTCGTCTCCGGCTCGCTTCCTCTACAATGAGGACGAGGAACATAGGGGATGGCCCAAGCGATATTTCACCCACTTCGACGCCTCCGCCAGGCGATTATCAAGCAGTTCGCCGCCCTGCTGACCAAACCCCTCAACAACTATGCGGTTCGTTTTCCGAACAATCTGGAGGCGCTCAAGAGCCAGATACGCAAAGGGGATGTCCTGCTGGTGGAGGGCTCTCAGCGCATTAGCGAGGTCGTTAAATATCTCACCCAGAGTTCCTGGTCGCACTCCGCCATCTACATTGGGGATGAGCTGATTCGCGGCAACCATCCGCTGGCGGAGCAGGCCCGGACCGCTTTTGGCGACGACGCCCAGTTTCTGTTGGTGGAAGCGCTGGTTGAGGAAGGGGTCGTACTGTCCTCTCTGTCGAAGTACGTCGAGTACAATATCCGTCTGTGCCGCCCGCACAACCTCCAGCCTCAGGACTGTCAGGTTATTTTGGACGATGTGATCAGCCAGCTCGGCTATACCTATGATCTCCAGAATATCTTTGATCTGGGGCGCTATTTCCTGCCGGTCAGTTTGGTCCCGCGCCGGTTCCGCCGGCGGGCGCTTCAGTTCGGGAGCGGGCTGCCAACCCAGGTCATCTGTTCCAGTATGATTGCCTCGGCCTTTGGCAAAGTCCGCTTTCCCATTCTGCCCCACGTCGAGTCCACCCCCGACGCTCAGGAAACGCCGCTCCCCTTTTACCGCCGCCTCTTTGTCTCGAAACAGGACACGCACGGACGACCGGTCTTTCGGCGGCGCCACCCGACCTTGATTACCCCGCGCGATTTCGACCTGTCGCCCTATTTCCATGCCATTAAATTCAATATCATCGGTTCGCAGCGGCTCGATTATCGGAATATCATCTGGGCCGAGGACAGCGCCGCCGGAGAAGGACAGGCCCACACCACAGTGCCGCCCGCGTCAGCTCAGCCAGACCTCGCCGCTTCCCCGGTCTCCTCAGTACCATCTGTCCAGGGTCGGGCCAGTTGAGCGTCTCCGCCTCTCTTGACAGTTTTTCGGAAACGCCTGACACTGCGCGCATGCTGAGCAAACGCATTATTCCGTGCCTGGATGTGAAAGAAGGTCGTGTGGTGAAGGGGGTGAATTTTGTGGATTTGCGCGATGCCGGCGATCCAGTAGAAGTCGCGCAGCGGTATGACGCAGAGGGGGCGGACGAGCTGACTTTTCTCGATATTACGGCCTCGCACGAACGGCGGCGGATTATTCTCGATGTTGTCAGGAAAACGGCGGAAACCGTTTTTATGCCGCTGACCGTTGGCGGCGGGGTGCGGGAGAACCAGGATATTCGCGACCTGCTCAACGCCGGTGCGGATAAAGTCTCCATCAATACCGCGGCAGTCAACCGGCCTGAGTTTGTCAAAGAGGCGGCCGAACGTTTTGGGAGCCAGTGCATCGTGGTGGCGATTGATGCCAAACGAAGACCGGTCTCCGAGACGTCCGGTTGGGAGGTCTTTATTCATGGCGGCCGCACCCCGACCGGCATCGACGCCATCGAATGGGCACAACGGATGGAAGCCTATGGCTCGGGCGAACTCCTGCTGACGAGTATGGACCGGGACGGCACCAAGGCCGGCTATGACATCGCGCTCACCTGCGCGATAGCAGAAGCGGTCACGATTCCGGTTATTGCTTCGGGCGGGGTTGGGAATTTGCAGCATATTCACGAGGGCCTCACCGCCGGCAAAGCCGACGCCGCGCTGGCCGCCTCGATCTTCCATTACCAGGAACACACTATTCAGGAGTGCAAGCGTTTCCTGGACGCACGCGGGGTCCGAGTGCGGCTCTCGGACTAGCAGGGGTGAATCAGATAATCCAAAGGAGGGACTATGGCCAAGATCATGATTGAGGCAGCCATCAACGGCAATTCCGATAAAGCCCGGAATCCCAATATTGCCTACAGCCCAGGAGACATCGCCAACGATGCCATTGCGACCTGTCAGGCCGGGGCAGCGGCGGTTCATTTTCATGTCAGGGAGCCCGACACGGGCGAATGGGTGCAGGACGTGGGGTATTACAGCGAGGTGTTCAGGCGGACGCGCGCGCAGTGCAATCCTATTCTCTGGCCCACGTTTCCGTTTGGCGGCGACCCGGTGGAACGGTTTGCCCACTTTCTGGAACTCGCCAAAGACCCGGCGACCAAGCCGGACCTGGGCTGGGCCGACCCCGGCTCGGTCAACCTGGTCTCGTATGACGCGCGCACCAAAACGCTCTCGGGCGGAAATTTCATCTATCAGAATTCGCATGATGCCAATCGGTATTTCCTGGAACAGTCGCGGGCGTGCGGCGTGAGACCCACCCTCCAGATTTTTGATCCCAGCTTTCTGCGGGCGGTGCTGGTCTTTCTTGACCAGGGCCTGCTGACCGAACCCTTGTTGCTCAAGTTTTATTTTGGCGGACCGGAGCTACCGTTTGGCCTGCCCCCTTCTCTCAAGAGCCTGGAAGCCTATTTGGATATGCTCCACGGCGTGCGCTGCAATTGGTTTGCGGCCACGCTCGGCGGAGATAATCTGCCGTTTATCCCGCAGATCGTCAGCCTGGGTGGCCATGTCCGGCTGGGTCTGGAAGACCACCATTATGCCCAGGAGGGACAGCCCACCAACCCACAACTCGTCGAGCGCGCCGTGGCAACCATTACCGCTATGGGGCACGAGGTGGCGACACCGGACGAGGCGCGGGCTATCATAGAAGCCTAGACATGGAATCCGTCCACACCACAAGCATCGCCCGGATACATGCCAGTTCTTGCAGGGCCATGCTTGTGGTGACCGGCGGTGGAACCCAGGCAGTCGCAGATTTGCTCGCCGTCCCAGGCGCTTCCCGGACCGTGCTTGAAGTGGTCGTCCCCTATAGTGAAGCGGCGCTCGCCGAATTTCTGGGAGCCAGCCCACACCAGGCAGTGAGCGTGGAAACCGCAGCGGCCCTGGCCAGGGCCGCCTATAAACGGGCAGTCGTCTTACACGCGGCTGAGGGGTCGCTGGTTGGCGTTGCCTGCACCGCTGCGCTGGCGACGGACCGGCTCAAAAAGGGGACGCACCGCGCTCACATCGGCATCAGTACCGCAGCGGAAACCCGCGTCTATTCGTGCACGCTGACCAAGGGCGCACGAGACCGACAGGATGAAGAACGGGTCGTCAGCGACCTGCTGCTAACGCTCCTGGCACGGGCGTGTGGTCTGGACGTGCCGCTCGACGGACTGCTGCTGGCTGAGGAGCGGGTAGAGGAGCAAAGCATCGCATAACGGGCGGCGCATTATCGTCCCTCTTGCATGAGCGTCGGGCACACCATACACATTGACTCAACGAGACTGCGAAATAGTGTCTCATAGAGGACAACCCACCCCGCCGCTACGCGGCACCCCTCCAGGGAGGGGAGCGGAATACATCCCCTCTTGGGAGGGGTGGCCGAAGGCCGGGGTGGGTTCCTAGTGACTCAACGAAACGGTGAAACTGCCCGATGGTATCCCATTTTGGATTTTCCCCCTCCCCCCTGAAGGGAGAGGAAGTAGGATGGCCATGAAAATCGGCATCGTCTCCGATATCCACGCCGACGCACCGGCCCTCCAGCGCGTGCTCAACGACATGCCTGCGACTGATTTATTATTATGTCCCGGAGACGCGGTGAGTGAATACCGTTTCTGCCCGGACACGGTCTCTCTTCTGCAAGAGGCGGGCGTGCACTGCATTCAGGGCAATCACGAGGTCGTTCTTTTTGGTGGCCGTAACCCCGCCTACCTGAAAAAATGTCAGGAGAAATTTCCGGCAGCATCGCTCGCCTTTCTGGCAAACGCCCCACTCAGCCAGGAGTTTGCGTGCGACGGCCTGCGAATTCTCATGATCCACGCCAGTCCGTGGGAACCCTATGAGGAATACATTTATCCGGGCAGCAAGCGCTTGGACGAGTTCGCCGCCCTGCCCTATGATATGGTCTGCTTCGGGCACACCCATGTTCCGTTGGTCCACCAGGCGGGCGACGTGGTGGTCATTAACCCAGGCTCGTGCTCACAGCCGCGCGACCAAGACCGGCGGGGCGCCTATGCGCTATTTGATACCCAGACGAGAGAAGGAACGATTCATCGGGTGGAGCTGACCTGAATCCGGGTGTGCTTTTGTCCGGGTCCAGGCGCTCCTGTGACGCCTGTCCATGACCACACGAAAAAAGGAGACCGTCTGCCATGCGTAAGCAACAGCCCCAGGCTCATCTCTCTCCCCAGCAGGATGAACAGATCAGAACGCCGACAAGTCGGCGCACGTTTCTAAGAAATGCCGCGCTGGGCGCGGTCGGCGGTGGTGCGGCGCTGGCAGCCGGCTGTGAATATAAAACCCAACTGTTTCTGTTGGGCCGGCCTGAAACCGAAGCAGAGGAAAAAAGCCCGGACTGGCAGCAAGCTCGCATTCGCAGCTATCGGCCATTGGGCAGGACGGGAATGGAAATGTCAGATATCTCGTTCGGCTGCTCAGGGCTCGACAACGCGGATGTCGTGCGACGGGCCATTGACCGGGGTATCAATTATTTTGATACGTCTCCGGATTATTCACGGGCCGGGTCGGAAAAAACATTAGGCCAAGGCATTCAAGGCTATCAGCGCGACAAACTCTTTATCGTTTCCAAGTTTTGCACGACACGGGGCCATCTGAGCGATACGACCCCGGTCAAAGATGTCATGGCTGCGGTTGAAGCCAGTCTACAGAGAATCGGCACCGACTATCTTGATCTGGCTCATATTCATGCCTGCAATTCTATCGAGCGGCTCATGAATCCAAACATCCACGAAGCCTTTGACCGCCTCAAAGAGCAGGGGAAACTCCGTTTTCTCGGCGTCTCATCCCATACCCCGCGGCTCGAAGCCGTCATGCGTCACGCGGTGGACAGCGATCGCTTCGATGTCATCATGGTCGCCTATAATTTTCGCAACTGGCCCGAGCTGACAAATATTTTCCACGATGCCAAGCGGAAGGGGGTCGGCGTGGTGGCCATGAAGACCCTCAAGGGGGCGCGCCATAGCGCGTTGTCGAATTTTACCCCAACCGAACGGGAATCGTTCTCCCAGGCTGCCTTTAAGTGGGTCTTGTCCAATCCTGACGTGAGCGGGCTGGTGGTCACGATCGGCTCCTTCCACCACATCGACGAATACCTGCACGCCTCCGGGCAACCGTTTCAGCAGGCCGACCTGGCATTGCTCGAAAAATACGACCGGCTTGTTGCCAACGACTATTGTCCGCCGGGCTGTGGTGAGTGCTTGTCTTCCTGTCCGTCCGATGTGCCGATCGATGATGTCCTGCGCTACGCCATGTATTATGAAAACTACGGCCAGCAGCGGGTGGGGATGGAAGAATATGCCCGGCTTCCACTCGCCCGGAACGCTTCCCAGTGTATCGACTGTCGTGCTCCGTGCGAAAGCGCGTGTCCACATCAGATTCCGATTCAGGCCAAACTGCTCCGGGCAGACCGGATGCTCCGATTCGTGTAGGTACCAGCATGAAAAAACTGAGTCATACGGACTTCCAGGGTCGCGCCCGGATGGTTGATGTGGGAGCGAAATCCGCAACTGAGCGGGAGGCCATCGCAACCGGTACTGTCCATATGCGCCCGGATACGCTGCGACTCATTACCTCCGGTCAGATGCCCAAAGGCGATACGCTCGCGGTCGCTCGTGTCGCCGGTATCATGGCGGCCAAGAAAACGCCGGAACTCATCCCGCTGTGCCACCCGCTTTCCATTTCCTCGGTTGCTGTTGAGTGTACGCCGGACGAAGAAAAGGGCCGCATTGATATTGAAGCGCGTGTCAAAGTCAACGGACAAACCGGAGTGGAAATGGAGGCCCTGACCGCGGTTTCCGTCGCCGCGCTGACCGTTTATGACATGTGTAAGGCCGTAGAGAAAGACATCGTCATCTCGGACATCAGTCTCAAACACAAGAGTGGTGGAAAAAGCGGTACCTACGTCAGGGCGACACGCTCACATCGACCGGAATGACCCATCCCGATCAAGAAAACCCCTTTGATAAAGGGCTCTCAATGCAGGGAGGGGATTGAATTTCTTCGGGGAAAATGGAACTCTGGGCCGGAAGCTGAGAGGGACCCCACTATGAAGAGCCGTACGTCTGAGAAGCCCGCCAAGAAGAAGACGAAAAGTACGACGGCGGCGAAATCCGCGAAAAAACAAGTGAAAAAGTCGGTCAGAGCCTCTGCCAAGAAAGAAACAGTCGCGAAAAAAGTCAAAACGGCAGCCAAGAAAAAAACACCAACTGAAGCAGCCGCCAAGATACTCCCTCCGGAGCCGACTGAAGTGAAAACCGCGTCCCCCCCTACTCCTCCCCCACCAGAGCCAGTCCCTCCCCCGGTTACCCCTCCCCAAGCTTCCGACCAGGAAATCGAAGAGGAATCCTCGCCGGCCGCCACGCCTCCGGTTTTTGTGAAGCGAGACCTGATCGGACCGGATGGGAGTGTCCGTCCCGGCTGGGAAATGTGGATCGGTGACCATTGCTTTGGACGGGCGGATAGTAAGGACCTGCTGCTGGCCAGCTTTGAACGGCTCCAGAGTCCGCCGAGTAGTTTTCACTGGCGTGAAGTCCGCAATCGGATGCCGATACGCGGCCGCACAAAACGGCCCGTGGCCGCACCAGCTACGGAGCCGGTGGCAAACAGCGAAGAGGAACTGATCGATGAGCTGGAAACCGTTGAGGGAACACCGGCACCGGACGTTTCGTCAGACTGACGCGGCAGCGCACTCGACAAGTGAGGAAAAAGGATACTCTGAAGTGGGTGTCCTTTTTTTGTATGGGCTTCACACCGGTTGTCGCTCAGTTTTTCAAGGGGCCCGGCCGTAAACAGGTCGTACAGGAGAAGAGAGGGGCGCGATATGGAACGGATTGGTTTCATCGGACTGGGGATTATGGGGAAGCCCATGGCTCGGAATCTCCTCAAGGCAGGCTACCCGCTGACCGTTTATAATCGAAGCGACGGCCCGGCTGAGGCATTAGTTGCAGAAGGAGCCGTCGCCGAGGCATCGCCCCAAGACGTGGCAGCAGATGCGGATATCATTGTGACCATAGTCACGGATACTCCTGATGTTCAGCAGGTGCTCCTCGGGGAGAGCGGCGCCATACACGCCATTACGCAAGACAATATTGTTATTGACATGAGTACCATCTCCCCCACAGCAACCCGGGAAATGGCGAATATCATTCGAGGAAAAGGGGCGTCTATGCTCGACGCCCCGGTCAGTGGCGGAGAGGGAGGAGCCATCGCGGGAACGCTGTCCATCATGGTTGGTGGAGAGGAGGCTGTCTTCAATCGGTGTTTGCCCGTCTTCGAAACCCTGGGAAAAAACATTGTGCATGTCGGGCAGAGCGGGGCGGGTCAGCTCACCAAATTGTGCAACCAGATTGCGGTAGCGGTGACCAATCTGGCGATGAGCGAAGCCTTGATTTTTGGCGCGAAGGCCGGGCTGGACCTGAAGAAAATGCAGCACGCCATTCAGGGTGGAGCCGCAGGTTCGTGGCAACTCTCGAACCTCGCCCCCCGTGTTCTGGAGCGAGACTTTGCCCCTGGTTTTATGGTCAAGCTCCAGCAAAAAGACCTGCGGCTCGTGCTGCAAGAGGCCGACCGTTTGAAACTACCCCTGCCCGCCACAGGCCTCGTCCATCATCTCTTTCATGCCCTTGAGAGCCGGGGAGGCGGAGACGAGGGAACACAGGCATTAGTCAAGGTCTTGGAACAGCTCGGTGGAGTTGAGGTGAAACAAGAGAACTAAGCAAAAAGAGAGCGAAGCCAGCCAGGGAAGAGTAGAGCGATAGCTGAAATGGCCCGCCCTACTCTTCCCTTTGCACAGCTTAACCTTGGGACAAAGTCTTCAAATCTTCGGCCCAGTTTTCGTACGGACGCAGGGGCAGGATTTCTACATCTGAGACAATATGCGCGTAACCGAGATTCCAGATCGGCAGTCCATTGATCGCTTGGTCAAGCATATCGCCTGACTCAACATCCATAACCACCACCACTTCGGGTTTACCCGCAACCTTCCAAATCCCCCGAATAACGCCGGCTTCCTTCGCTCCCAGGGCAGCTTCGGACTCCTTCCGCCAAACGGTATAAAAGTCTTTGTTCGACATATCGGCAGGTTTGTTAATCCTCGCCTTGAACATCAGCAGCATAACGGTCTCCTTTCTGTCGTGCACAATACGCTGACACGACCTATACCGACCTGCTCCGCGTTCGTCAAATATATCTCGCCCAACGCTCTCACATGAGCCCATATTTTCTGCGAACGGTGGAAAAGTGAAGGGGGATCAGGTATGGTGTGTATATCCTGATGGCAACAATATCTAGTGCGTTCTGGGCTCCCCCCCTACAAGGGGAGGTAGCCCACCACACGCCAAGCGAGAAAATTCTGGCACGGCTGCGCTGGCTCGCCTTGGGGGTCGGAGCAGGGTTGCTCTGGTTCAATCCGCCCGTCCTCTACCAAGCCGCCGCGCCATACTGTCTTCTTGGTAGCGCCCTGTACTGTTTCTTCGGTCAATATTTTGCCTACCGTCACTATAAAGGGACGCCGCTGCCCTTTCCCATCGGGCTGAGTGACGTGGTCTTTGCTGCTGTGCTGTGTGGAGTCAGCGGCGGGCTGTTGAGCCCGTTGTCCGTCTATTTATATGGACTCACCCTGATCGCAACGCTCCGCTTTGGCTGGCAGGCGGGCTTTGGTATGGCACTCGTTGCGAGTCTCGCCTCCGTTCTGCTGCTCTTCCTTGCTCCACCCTCATCCGCCTCAATCCCGGAACTCTACCCCAGCCTCGCCCTGCGCTGTACCCTGCTGCTTGGCATTGCCGGTCTGGCCGGTCTTTTTTCTGCACAGCACCTCTCGCAGGATAACGCTCCGAAGACGATTCCAAACTCCCTGCAGGCCAATCCAATCGAGACCCTTCAAGAGAAACTCGCGCTCTTGGAAATTGACCCTCTCCTCCAACAGCTTGTCAATGAAGTGTTACGGCGTATTCCCTGCCGCGGTGTGTGCGTTATCCTCCTCGACCCCGACACCCGCGCTTGCGTCAAGGTCAAAACGGCGGGAACTTTTCCGACGCTTACACCTTCTATCTGGGATCATTCCTTTGCTGCAGAGGGCGCTCTGCAGGTAGCGCTTACCCTTGGGCTCAGAGTCCTCAATACCTCGCAGGATATTTATGCTCGTTTGCAAGCGCTGTCTGAAAAAGAACTGGCCCAGCGCCATCTCCTCATCCATCAACTTGGCAATGATTCGTTACTCGGCTGCTTTCTCTTGTCGGATAGAAAGCATCGTGAAGGCTTTCGTCCTCAAGACAGCAAGGTCCTGGCGGATATTGCGCAGTATGCGCTCCCTGCCGTGCAGCGGGCCTACACACTTGCTGAGGCCCACCGGTCGGTGACGGAGCTACGCGGCCTCCTCCACACCGTGCTCAATGCGCAAGAAGAAGAACGCCAGCGTATTGTCAGCGAATGGCATCACCAGATAGGAGAACGACTCTTTCGTGTCTTCCAGGATTTTCACGGCTTTCAGGAATTCGTCCTGCAACATGCTCCGGCAGGTCGTGAGCGTTTTACCAAACTGGCCTCTGAGTTGGATACAATTTCCGTGCTCGTCCGCCAGTTTACCAACGGATTGTTGCCCCCCGTGCTCGAAGACTTCGGTCTTGTCCAGGCACTCCGTGCCTATGTAACCGACCTGCAGGAGCAGGAGCCATTTGAGGTCGTCATGCAGGCGGATGACGGGGACCGGTCCCTGCCGACCCAAACCAGTCGGACGCTTTTTCGTATTACCCAAGAAGCCCTCCACAATGTCCAGCGGCATGCCAAGGCCAACCGGGTGCAGATTGCTCTGACCTTCGAGCAGCAGGGTGTGTCGCTCATGATTAAAGACGATGGACAGGGTTTTCAGCCGGAGCAGTCCCTTCCCGGCCATTACGGTCTGCTCTACATGCGAGAGCAGGCGGTCTCCTGTGGCGGACGTTTCTCAGTGCAAAGCCAGCACGGTCGCGGCACCGAGGTGCGGGTAGAACTCCCTATCACGGAAGACCCTGCCCCTGCACCTGACACAAACGCGGAGAGCTTTCCGCCGGCACCACCCGCCTCCTCACCCGTGTCCGAGTCGTAATCGCACCCACGTTGTCGCGACCCTGGCTTCACCGGAACGTGCCTGCTCCGTATTGAGCTTCACATTCTTTGGCAGACCCGATAGCATAGCGGCCCAGGCACGTTGCCGTCTCGACCATACGGGAGTTTGTCACATGAAGTTTCACCTTTTCATCTATGCCACCCTAGGCCGTCGTCACGAACTCGAAGCCGGCATGGCGGGCAAGCGGCCCGAACTCTACCAACGCATGCTCGGTGAAGTGGCGGAGTATGCCCAGTTTGCGGACGAGGTGGGCTACGCCGGCTTTGGGCATCCCGAACATCATCTGCAAATCGAAGGCTTTGAAGCCAGCAACGAGCCAGGCTTGTTGTCCATGTGGATTGGTCAACATAGCAAAAAGCTCCGCGTAAACATGGTGGGCTGGGTTGCGCCAACGCATAATCCTGTCCGCACCGCAGAGTATATTGCGACCCTCGACCACATGCTCAAAGGCCGTTTGGCAGTCGGCATGGTGCGGGGCTATCAGGCGCGCTGGGTGCATAATTTTCGCATCCGTCCCGACCTAAACGCGGTCGGCGACTGGAATCGCAATTCGGAAGACGACAATATGAACCGCGAATATTTTCGTGAGTTCGTCGAAGTAGTGCTCACCGCTTTGAAAGAAGATACCTTCAGCTATCAGGGCAAATACTGGACGATTCCACCTGAGGACTTTGTCAATCCGCACCAGCAAGGGGTGTATACGCAATATGGAACTGGTGTAGATGCGGATATGCGCATCCGCGAGATTGGTATTGCGCCCAAACCATATCAAGACCCGCACCCGCCCATCTACGGCGGTTTCACCCATAGTATGCGCACGGCGCTCTTCTGGGCACGCTACGGCGGTAAGCCTATCGTCCTGGCCTCAGACCTCGATTTCTGTCAACGGCTGTGGTCCGGCTATCACGAGGAGGCGCTGAAACACGGTCATGATATTCAGCCCGGAGACGAGGCCGCCTGGGGCGGCGCAATGATCTGCCATAAAAACACCTCGACGGCGCAGGAGTGGCTGACCGACCCCATGTGGATGTGGGACACTTGGTTTACCCCGTTTGGCCAGGGACATCCTGAGTTATTGGTTGGCGACCCGGATACGATTTCTCGTCGTATTGAAGAAGCGAGCAAGAAATTCCCCATCAAAGAGTGCTTTCTCCTCATCCAGCAAGGGATTCATGAGCGTGAACAGGTGCTCAGTTCGCTTGACCTGTTCGCCAACAAAGTCATGCCTCGCTTTGCCGATTAGAGCGCGCATGCTTTCCCAAGGTATCCTCTTTCATGCAGCGCGGTCACAGGGGACCGCGCTGCACGCCTGTCCCGGACGCTAATGACTACGACCGTTGGCATCGATATTGGCGGGACATTTACCGATGTCCTGGTCTATAACGGCAACGGCTCCGTCTTTCGCAAGAAAATCCCGTCCTCGTCCGACCCGGCCGAGAGTCTTCACACGGCTTTTTCTGTCCTCCGTACGCAGCATCTGAGCCCAGGCACGCTCCTCTACAGCACGACGCTTGCCACGAATGCCTTACTCCAACACCGCCTGCCGCGTATCGGTCTGCTCATCACCGCGGGCTTCCGCCATATTTTGGAGTTGAACCAGCCCCAACAAGAGCCAGACGACGGCTCCTCTCCGTCCCTGCCTTCTCGGCCAGTGGTTCCGCTTGAAGACATCCACGAGGTGACCGAACGGCTTGATGCCCAGGGAAATGTACACATATCCATTGCCGCAGAAGAGGTACCGGCAATAGCAGCCTGGTGTCATGCCCAAAACCTGAAGACTCTTGCCATCTCGCTCTTACACAGCGCTCGCAACCCTGAGCCGGAGCGGCGGCTGAGAGCCTTGCTGCTCGCGGAAGATTCCTCTCTACATGTGTTGCTCTCGTCCGATGTTCTGCCCGAAGCACGCGAATATGAGCGCACCGCGGCCACCTGTCTGAACGCGGCCCTCCAGTCGTTGCTGGGAGCCCATCTCAGTCGGATAGGGCGCTCCATGCAGGAGGGCGGCCTGCACCAACCGCCGCTGGTCATGCAGTCGTCCGGCGGACTGCACGGCGGAGAGCGTGTCAGTCAGCGGCCTTTGACAACCGTTTTCTCGGGGCCGAGTGCGGCAGCGGTCGCCATGGCCCGCATTGGAGCCGCCAGCGGATTCTCCAACTTGGTCACGTTTGACATGGGTGGTACCTCAACTGATATCGCCCTCGTCCGGGCCGGCCAGCCAGTGCTCACCACACACGGCCAAGTCGGCGGACATCCGCTCCGCACACCCATGGTCGATATCACCTCCATTGGGGCGGGCGGCGGCTCCATTGCCCAGGTTGACCCGGATACACGCTGGCGCGTTGGTCCGCTCAGCGCTGGCGCCGATCCCGGTCCGGGCTGTTATGGCAGAGGCGGAACACAGGTGACTGTCACCGATGCCAACCTCCTCCTGCATCGTCTCCCCCCGTCGCTGCTTGGCGGAGCGCTTCCTCTTTCACAGGAAGCGGCTGAAGAAGCGCTCTTTGCATTTGGACAGTCGCGTTGCAAAAGCGCTACAGAAACCGCCCAAGACATCGTCCAATTGGTGAATCACACCATGTGTGGAGCCATCCGTCGCGTGTGTACGCAGCGCGGCCTCGATCCTCGGGAGGCGACTCTGATGGCCGGAGGCGGAGCCGGTCCGTTGCACGCCGCCGACCTGTCAGCCCTGCTCGGCATATCAACAGTCGTGGTTCCAGCCCAGCCGGGGTTTGCCGCCCCCTTCGGCTTATTCTATGCCGATGTCCGGGAGGATTATGCCGCGCCCGCCCCACCCGACGCCACGCTTGATCCCCAGCGGCTGACTCACCTCTTTACGCAGCTCGAACACCAGGCTGAGGCCACCTTGAGTCAGCAATCCATACCGGCCGCGCCCAGAAAGTTCAGGCGGTCAGCGGATTTTCACTATGTCGATATGTCAACCCATCTCACTCTCGACATTCCACAGGGCAGGCTCACTAGCGATATCCTCCACCAGGCAGTCACCCAGTTTCATCACCAGCACGAGCAGCTCTGCGGCTTTTCTTTTCAGGGACGAAAAGATGTCCACCTGTCCACCCTACGGACAACCGCTATTGCCACGCGGCCAAAGCCGGCGCTGCCCACGATCGCCGAACAGACCGGCCCCGTGCAGCCGATAGACACACGCTCAGTCTTCTTTTTTGAAACGCGCGGTTTTCTGACCTGTCCGGTCTATACACGAACGCACCTCGGGGCCGGGGCTGCCCTCACTGGCCCGGCGGTGGTTGAACAGTACGATGCTACCACGCTCATCCCGCCGGACTGCCGAGCCAGAGTCGATCAGTTTGGCACGCTGATTCTGAAGCGCACTATTTCCCAATAGGTTGGATTATTTATCTCATGCCCATCCACGCTCGACTCAACACCTTGACCAGCCGTCGCGGACAATGCGTCTGGCATATCTGCCTCAATCTCTTTCTGCTCTTGGCAGCCTGTGCCATGTGGCAGTGGGTCACCTGGCGGGCGGTATATCTGGTCGCCATGGTTCCGATTGCCATCGTGCCCTTCTCGTATGCCCGGCAACGTTTGCACGCCTACTGCCTCAACCTGCTTGGGCCTTCGTCCCTGTCACTCGCGCTCTTCAGCCTAGTCGGGATGATGTTCGATGCCATTATGGCGTTACAGATTCTGACTGCCCGCTCCGGCGATCCGCTGCCGTTCTTGCACACGCCTGGTATCTCCTGGATCGGCGCTCTTTGGTATAGCGCCTACGGCATCCTCGTGTTTGGTTATGCCGGCCTGGGCATTCTCCGGGGCTTGATCCAATTGATGCGGCGCGGGAGCGCGTGGTGCGTACGGCACCAGTCCCGGCACGCCCGACACGAGAGCCTCCCCTCCCCCGAGCGGCGTCAATTCATGCAGCAGCTCGGCCTGCTGGGCGCGGGAGCGCCGTTTTTCTTTTCGCTGTCGAGCGTCAAACTTACCTATGATTTCCAGGTCGAGGAACGAGACTTGGTTCTGCCCGCCTGGCCTACAGCGCTCGACGGGCTGCGGGTCGCCCATTTGTCGGACATCCATGTTGGTGGAGAAATGGACCGTCCCAAGCTGCTCCACGTTGCCGCGCTGACAAATGAAGCCAAACCCGACATCGTGCTGCATACCGGAGACTTTCTGACGCATCGGACCGGCGATTTTGACCTGCCGCTGTACGAGGCGCTGGCCCGGATCAACGCGCCGTACGGCCAGTGGGCCTGCTTGGGCAACCATGACTTCGACGCTCCTGACCGCCTCGTCCGGTATTTGCGTCAGTCCGGCGTAACCACCTTACGCAATCGCCTGACGACGCTCTCGATTGATGGACAGCCCCTGGAGCTCGCCGGCCTGGATTTTCTCTTCCAGCGTTTTGATCGTGCTGAGCTCTACCACCGCCTCATCGGTTCCTGGGGTCCACGGCAGCCGGTTCCGCGCATTCTGCTCAACCACGACCCGCGCGCCTTTGTTGCCCTGCCAACGCGCTGTGCCGACCTGGTATTGTCCGGCCATACCCATGGCGGACACGCCGGCATTCAATTGGGAAAAGACCGGGCAGTGAGTGTTGTCGGCCTGCTCGGTATTCCTGACCAAGGGCTGTATCGTCGTGCGGATATGCAGATGTTTGTCACGCGCTGTGTTGGATTCTACGGCTACCCTATGCGGCTGGGGATTCCGCCGGAGATCTCAATTGTGACGCTCCGTTCAGCGCAGAAGACGTAACCGATAGTCGTTTTTCTGTAGACAGGTCCGGCCAGGCACCCTACATTAGTCTGAAGGAGGGACAGTATGACCTGGCGGTTAGCGGTAGATATTGGTGGGACGTTTACTGATGTTGTTGCGCTCGAAGAGACCAGCGGGACCCTGCATCTGGCAAAGGTGCGCAGCACGCCGGACGACCCAGCCCAGGGCTTTGTGAACGGTCTTGAGCACATCACGCAGTACGGGGAAATCGCGGCTCACGAGGTGAACGCGGTCTTTCATGGTACGACCGTTGCCACTAACGCCATCCTGGAGCGTAAGTATTCAGAGCTTGGTCTGATCATCACCGCCGGCTACCGGGAAGCCCTGGAGTGCGCACGCCAGACCGTCCCCGGAGAATTTGGAGATATCACCTGGTGGATTAAACCGCCGCGGGTGGTGCCGCTCGAACGCATCCGTGAAATCAACGCCCGGATGGATGTCCGGGGCATGGTCATACAGGAACTGGACCGGGACGAGGTAGCGGCCATTGCCCAAGACTTCAAAGCCCGCGGCATTCAGGCCGTGGCCGTTTCATTATTGCACTCCTACCGCAACCCGGCGCACGAGGAGGAAGTCCGGCACATTATTCACGAAGTGTATCCGGACTGTTTAATTTCCATCTCGTCAGACATCCTCCGCGAATATCGCGAGTACGAACGGACCAATACGACCTGCCTGAACACCGCCCTGATGCCCCTCCTGTCTGCGTATCACACCCGGATTGAACAGCACTTACGCGAACAGGACATCAAGGCGCCGTTTTACATCATGCGCTCAAGCGGCGGACTGGCCCAGGCCCAGGAGGTCGCCCGTTTGCCGATTGCCGCGGCCCTCTCCGGCCCGGCGGCGGGCGTGATTGCCGCTACCCATTTTGGCACGCTGAGCGGCAGCCAGGACATTATTACTTTTGATATGGGTGGCACCTCGGCGGACATTTGCCTGGTCGAAGGCGGCCAGCCTCGCATGCTCACCGAAGGCAAGGTCGATATCTATGACCTCAAAACGCCCATGATCGAGTTGCATACGGTTGGGGCCGGCGGCGGGTCGATTGCCTGGCTGGCGGGCGGGCGGAGCCTGAAAGTGGGCCCGGACAGCGCGGGCGCGAATCCGGGACCGGCCTGCTACGATCGAGGCGGTACTCAGCCGACGGTAACGGACGCCAATTTGGTGCTGGGACGTATCACACCGACCATCGCCGGGGGCAGTGTCTCCCTGAATCTCGATCAGGCGACCCAGGTTGTTGCCGCACTTGCCGCGGGCCTCAAACTCGATACCATCGCTGCGGCAGAGGGCATTTTGCGCATTGCCGTTGAAAATATTGCCGCCGGCATTCGGACCGTTTCGGTGAAGCGCGGGCGCGACCCGCGCAGCTATGCCCTGGTTGCGTTTGGCGGGGCAGGACCGCTCCACGCCTGTTATCTTGCCGACTGGCTCGGCATGCAGCACGTCATTATCCCGCCCAACCCAGGCGTGACTTCGGCCTACGGCTTATTATTGACTGATGTGCGCGTGGACCTGGTGCATACGGATGTCCAGCGTGAGGACCGCCTGGACGTAGATCGTATTACGGCCGAAATTCAGGACCTCGAACGCCGTGTGACCGCCCGTCTGGAGGATGAAGGTTTGCTTACTCACGAGACCCGTCTCGACCATTTTGTAGACATGCGGTACGCCGGCCAAGCCTACGAGATTCGGGTTCCCCTCGCGATTGATCCGGCCACACCGGACATCCACACCCATATTCAGCGCGCCATCGTCGCTTTTCACGCCAGCCATAAGGACCGCTACGGCTATTCCTATGCGGGCAAGGAACTGGTCGAGTTGGTCAACGTGGGTGTCACTGGGTTGGGGCTGCTCACACGCCCCCACGTGCCGCAAGCACAACCGGCAGGCAAGAGTCCGGAGCACGCCCGGACGGGTCAGACCGCGGTCTATTTCTCCAAAAGCACGCTGGATACTCCGGTGTATGATCGGTCGGCCTTGCAAACGGGTAACGAACTGAGCGGCCCGGCCATCATCCAGCAGTACGACGCCACCACGGTTGTGGAGCCGGGCTGGAGCGGCCGAGTGGACCAGTGGGGGACGCTCCGGCTTGAGCGCACGCACTAAAGAAATACAGTCTGGATACGGAGTGTCAGCATGGCAGACCAGCAGCATTTTCCACACACCTATTATGACAAGGCCGATGAAGACGTCGCCTTTCAGGACTACGCCCCCTTTCGGTACGGTCAGGTTGCCCGAGACCCGGATACTGTCAGCCGAATCGACGCGCTCAGAAAAAACCTGGACCCGATCCTGGTCGATATTGTGGACGGCGGAATTGAGGCAGCCATCATGGAAGCCGAGGCTGCGGTCGAGCGGACCGCCCGCTCGACCATTATCCGCGAACAGCACGACTACCGGGCCTCGCTCAACACGCTCGACTGTCTGTCGGTCTCGCGCGTGTCCTGGGCCGCCACCGCCGACCCGATTCGGATGAAGTTTCCGGCTGAGCGTATCTATGAAGGCGATGTGTTTATCTATAACGACGTCTACGAGTCAGCCGGAACGATCGGTCATCTGCCGGACTATTGTGTGGTCACTCCCATTTTTTGGGATGGGCGGCTGATTGGATTTGCGCAGATTTTCGGTCACGTCAACGATGTGGGCGGCCGTATGGCGGGCTCCTGGCCGAGCACCTCGACCAGTATTTTTGAGGAGGGCACCATCTGTCCGCCGGTCAAGCTGTACGAAAAGGGTCAGCTCAACGAGGGACTATACGATGTTCTGCTGCGGAACAGTCGTTTTCCCGAGGACCTGCGAGGCGATATTGACGCCTTTGTGGGCGCGAATGAGGTCATCCGCCGCCGGGTGACGGAATTATGCGATCGTTTTGGCGGCAACGAGGTGGAAGCCGCGTTCTATGAAATTCTCGACCGCTGCGCCGAGGTGGTGCGCGAAAAAGGGCTGCCCCTGTTCCCCGAGGGAGAATTCATCGGAGAGGATTTTATTGAGAACGACGGTCTGACCCTGGACAAGCCGGTCAAGCTCCAGATCACCATGCGCAAGTATCCGGACAAGATGGTGCTGGATTTCGCCGGCACCAGTCCCCAGGCCAAGGGGCCGATCAACTGGCCGGTCGATGGCCGTCATTACTCCAAATGGCTCGGCGCGTTCTTTAAGGCGCAGATTCCCGGCATCATCATTAACGAAGGCGTGACCCAGGTCTTTCGCTGTCGTATTCCACAGGGGACCATTCTGAGCCCGGAGTTTCCGGCTCCGGTGGTGAGTCGGATGACCTGTATGCTGCGCATGATCAGCGCCTATACCGTCGCCCTGGCCAAAGCCTTTGACGGCGAGGTGGTGGCCGACATGCAGAACATTCAGATCTACGGCCTGTACGGACAGGACTTGGAGGGCCGGTTGTTTCTGATGCGCGAAATTTTCGGGGCGGGTTCGGGCGCGCGGCCGTATGCAGATGGCACCGATGCCGTGGATTTGGTGCCCTATTCCAAAAACCTGCCGGCGGAATTCATTGAACAGCGCTTCCCGGTTGAAGTCCTGCGCGTTGGTCTGGCGACCGATTCGGGCGGAGCCGGAAAATATCGCGGCGGGCTGGGTTATGAGAAAGAGATACGGACATTGGTTGACGGGTATTATCTGACGGTCACGGAGCGGACCGCCTTTGCCTGCACGGGTATCAAGGGCGGCAAGTGGGGCGCGCCGAGTTCGTCCATTAAGAATCCCGACACCCCGGAGGAAGAGGCGGTCTATTTCAGCCGGGATGCCATTCCGGTCAAAGCGGGCGACATTATTCGCCTCACCACCCCAGGCGGCGGCGGCTGGGGCGACCCTCTGGAACGCGATATCGACGCCGTTCGTATGGATGTGGTCCGCAAGCTCGTCTCGCCCGAGCGGGCCGAGCGGGATTACGGAGTCGTCCTGGACCCGGTCACACACGAGGTCGATCAATCGGCCACGGCCCAGCTCCGCAAACGGCTGGCCGAAAAACGTGGCCCGGTCAAACTGATCGATCGCGGACCGTATGCTGAGACGTTAATCAAAAAGGGATTGCTGGACGTATCCGACCCGGAGCTGGAGTGTCTGGACTGCGCCGACGATGCGGTGTTGGATCACTATTGGAAGGATTTGTATAAGTACACGCCGCGGACGCTGGGGGGGGCGTAGGTCGGATGGGCGAAACGTCATCCGATATCCTCTCGGGCATAGAAAAGAATCTCTAGCACGGTTTACGATAGGTTGTAGCCATGCCATTACGCGCTCGTCATGCCGGACTTGGTCCGGCATCCAGAGGTCGAGGGTTGGAGGCTTGGATTCCTGCCTCCGCAGGAATGACGAGCGGCTACACAGAATCGCAATCTGCTCTAGCATGGCGGTTTATTACCTGTTTCGATACGTCCCTTTGAACTTCCTGCCGTTGACCTTGCCTTTGTGTCTGACCGTGCCACCAGGGAACACTTCAACGGTCCCCTTATGGCGGTTGCCGAGGCTGTCTTTGTATTTGTAGGTGTGACGGCTGTAATCACCTACACTGTAGCTCTTGCTCTGCGATTTGTACGTGTAATCCGGTAACAACGGACTCGGGCGCGAACTACGGTATTTACCCTTGGTGACGGTCGTCCCACTGGGGAGGACCTGGGTCTTGCTCTTGTGGCGGTTGCCGAGGCTGTCTTTGTATTTGTAGGTGTGACGGCTGTAATCACCCACACTGTAGCTCTTGCTCTGTGATTTGTACGTGTAGCTCGGCAACGATGGGATTGTATACGACGGACTGCGGTAGGAACTGGAATACGGACTCGTATACGAAGGGCTGCTGCGGGGACTGGAATACGACCGGCTGTATGGATCAGCGAATACTGACTCGGGAACAATTGGAACGAGCGCGAACGTAGCGACAAGAAGTATCCGAGCCACGGTCTTTATGCTGTCCGGTCTACTGTTCATAGCCTTCCCACCCCCTGAATACTGTAGCCATATCAAGACTGATCTTCGGTATCGTTCCAGAGATATGCTACCGGACGTGTCTCTCCTTGTAATGCTTCCTGCCATCCCTGGCGAAAGCTCTCCTCAGCGGTCTTCAATTTGGGTTCGTTATCCATCTTCGACTTCTGAGAGAAGCAGCAGTAACTGTAGGTCGGATTAGCGTAGCGTAATCCGACATCTTCCGAATACCCCACCTGATTCACGCCTTTCTACGCGGCAAAGTCAAGTATTTCGAGGGTAATGCCCCGCTCCCATTCCGCCTGAGCCTGATTCAGCAGTGCCTCATTCACCCCTGCGGAAACGTATTCTTCACCGCAATTGTCACAGATTTGGGCCGGGACTTTCTTGAACACTACCGTTGTCTGCTCGCGTTCCAGGGCAATGGTGGTGTGCCCATCTGTGGCCGTCCCGTTCCGGCAGATGGCGCATTTCATTACAGCTATCCCTGGGCGCATCCTAGCTCTTATCTAGTATGCCTCAACTTTCCCTCGATAAAAAAGGTTTTCAATGCGGGAATCGAAGGCTGACTGGATCGCTTTTTCCCGCTCACACTTTTTGTTCTGCAACTCAAAAAATTCGACACTGAGTCTGCTATTCCGCAGTCTCATACCTTCTTGCAGGAGAAACCTGCCGTATTCATCTTCTTGAGGAAAGCTGTAGCCAACAACGACCACAGAATCGGCATCGCGAATTGCTTCGACCACTGTCCGCCACTGCCTTACAATCGTATCAAAGACTGGGCGTGATCTACGCAGTTGAACTTGCAGTTGAACTTGCACTTCACGGATTAACTCACTTTTGATCGGAACCGCACCGAGGACCAGAGGCTCTCGGCGATTATCCACATCCGTAGGCTTTAACGAGTTTAAGAGCACCCCGTCATTCTCCCCGGCAGCTATTACACATTGAGGACTACCACGTATAATCTTATCAAGGTCCAGTGTCCAAGATGTGGAACCGTGCGGCTTTGCCAGGGTTATCCCTTTTTTTCTGTTCTGTTCCTGAGCATTGACTGACAGGAGCGTATGACCAAACCGACAAGCGAGGCGCTCAACGATTGTGTCGTAATTGAAGGAAATAATAATATCCCCTGGATTCATTTCGTTCTTGACGAGCCCACCAAGTGTGTAGCCGTCAGTCAGTGGAAGCTGGTCCGCCGCATCGTCACAGCGCTTTCCATATACTTCCAGGAGTGCCTTCTTCATCTGAGGGCTTTCATCAGACCAAGCTGACGACTGTGGAATGGCCTCTTGAAGCTTCGCATAGTAATCCATGCAGGTCCAAACCGGCTCCAAACCCCAATTAGCGAGAGGAAGGTCCAGATGTTCGACTATTTTGAAGAGTGCTGGGTAGTGAAAAGGCCATTGAGGGTCAATGTCCTGGAGCACCTTACCGAACTCTGCCGCCACAGGTACAGGGGTGCCAGTGGAATGGAATGTACCCTTAGAAGCACCCGCGCCAGTGAAAAATACCTTCATCTTTCAGACCTCATCCATCTCCTGGCAGATTCCTTAAAATTCAACTACGGCGAATCCTGCGGTATCGTTTTCCGCACGTGACTACGCGCCCATCGGCAACGATCACATAGTCGCGCCAGTGCCCTTCGAGTCGCTGAGAGATGGCCTGCCCTTTTGAACGACAAACTCGCTGACGACCCCGACGACCAAAATAAAAAATTTCGCCACCACGACCAGCTGGCGTTCGCTCCCCATAATCAAGAAGTAAATTCACGACGCTTGACGGTATAGCGCGCTGCTGCATTCGAACTTTCGCGTGAGCCGTGTACATGAATCCTCCTCTCGGATAATCTCTGCATCAGTTGCTACGTTGTTAAAGCCAACTCACTCTCAAGCCTGAGAGTTTTCTATGTTTTCCACCGCCACGGAATAGCGGCGAAAAAACTTTTTAGCTCCTGATAGTGATTGATTCTCTGCTCAAGAGCCCGAAGATCCTCTTGCGGACCTCCGAATGCGTCTTCTATCTCCTTGAGGTAATTCCGATGCTGTGCATCGATATTATTCGCACCTTCTTGAAAGGCCACTAGTGTATTGTCCCAGAAACTTCTACTATTACCCTCAAGCTTCGATAGAACTCTTGCTTTTTCAAATACCTGTCTGATCTTCTTAGCTAAACGAGACTTCCAATCCCCCGCAAAAATTCGCCACACCAACACGGCCACAGCAACAGCTAGCCCTACCCCCAAGGTAATCGGCCCTCCTAATGCCGCAACCGCGCCAGTTGCACCAGCTGTACCGGCTGCGGTCGAAATGCCGAGGGCCGACAGAATACTTGCCCCCTTTGCGACTGCGATATAGCCGCCTAGATTGCCCAGGCTGGCCGCCCAAGCCCCAAGGGCACCCAAGGTGCCAGCCCCAGCCAATCCTCCAAGAAATGCCGCCTTCGCATCAATGGGCGTGGTGATTATCCCCCACTTCTCATTGCGGAACGTTGCCTTGGCGACGTCTTGTAGGAATTCCTCAGTGATGTTCTTGAGGTCGTTAACCAAATCTGCCCGAAAGTCCCGAGTTTTGGACTGTATCTTTTCCCAGACGTAATTTGCGGCAAGTTCTTGTGCGGTTTTTTTGTCGCTGTAGCGTCGATCAATCATCCCTTCGAGACTCTCAACTGCGGTTTCAGCCCTAAAAACATCTTGGGTGTATTTCAGGTCTCGATTCTTGAACGTGGCGATCTTCTGTTCAAAGGTTTCCACCGCTCTTTTATGCCGTCTCTGTCTATCCGGCTCCGCCTCTTTCAACTTCCGAAGGTGATCTTTTCCTTGGTTTTTTTCTCTCAGAATAGTTTCCCATTTCTCGATTATCCGTGCGTACCGTGCGGTTCCTTTCTCCTTGAATCTAGCGATCTCTGCGTCGGTATGATCTTCAATAATGGGTGGCATGTGCCTTCCCAATAGGGTGTATAGTCCATTCTCCAGTTTTTCTCGGCGACTCGGTTCTTCCTGCCAGAAGCTGAAGAAACGGTTGGTGAAGTCCTGAAGGGTAATTTCTCTTCCGGCTTGTTTCTTCAAATCTTGGAAGAGAGTGTCTTCAAAGTGCTCGTAAAACTTCTTAGCTCGGCCTTCAAGTATCTCGTCGAGTTCGTTGGTCTTCATCCCTGGGTGGGCATGTGAAGCAATAATGAACAGATTGCCGAGCGTAGGGAATCTATCGTCAGGCGTTTCAAAGTTGAGAATACTGCGTAACAAATGCCCGAGCCGCGTAAAATCTCTGCTATCCAGGAATCCTTGCGCTCTACTGAGATACAATAAAATATCCGCTTGGTTCCCAGCTTGATCTATCAGTTCGGCCCTGATTTCCTCGTCGGTTTCCTCGTCATCGTAACCGGGCAAATCCACTAGAACGCAGGAGTGCAGCAATGGGGCATCGACAAAAGCCAGCACAGTTACAGTTCCTTGCTCGTCGCCCTCTGGTGCTCCTGCATTTTTCCGGTTTACGTACTCTTCAAGGATGTCCCAACTGCCTCCTATGTCCCAACTGCCTCCTATTAGGCGATGCTCGTTGAAATGCGCCTTATCCTGCCATTTTTGGGGGTCAAAATCCGAGTCCATCAGACACAGGCTTTCCGTGACCCACTCAGGGCGGTCGGTACTGTGATGGATATAGGTGGGGAACTTTGTCACCGGCTGGTAGCCTGTCGGCAGTTCCCCCCCCCCTAGTAAAAAATTGCAGAGATGGCTCTTACCCGCGTCGAAGTGTCCGGTGACTACCACCCAGGGCTTCTTCCCTTTGAGGGCCATCACTTGGTCACGAAATTGTGCAATGGTCGGAAAGATGGACTCCTCTTCAGGAATCCGTCTTGCTCTGAACCGGTCAATGTATTGGAGGAGTAAATTCAGGTCTTCGGTAAGTGTCGCGTACAGGCTGTCACCAAAGTCAAAACTAGCGTTTTCAATCGATTCAGTCGGTAGAAGCTCGTTCACCGTCACCCCCAAGGCCCGTGCATAGCGTGTCAACAAATGGGTAGGAACCCTGCCTTTTTTTTCATATTCCGCTACTTGGCTCTGGGTAATCCCAAGCTGTTTAGCGAGGTCGGATTGGGATAGGCTTGCCTGCTTTCGTAATTTCGCCAATTCTGGTTTTTTTGTCTCCATGAGATATTCCTCCTTGAGATGAGCCAGCTTCGAGCAAAGACAAGAAGGAATATATAGCGGAATATGTTATATGTCAAATATATTTATCTATATATACGATAAATTTGTTCCACTTACTACATATTCTTATATAACACCATCCTTTCGCTGCATTTATATCGACTCATAGCCGGAGGGTTTCGCTCACCATAATCGAGAAGGAAATTCACGATGCTTGACGGTATAGCGCGCTGTTGCATTCGGACCTTAGCGTGAGCCGTGTACATGAATCCTCCCATCCAGGTTACTCTTCGCCGTTGTCTTCCTTATCAGAATCAGACAACAATCAACTCAATCCAGCGGCAGCGACCGCTCCTATTAAGCCGGACGCCAACAGCCCAACTCCGGCTATTGGACTAGAGAATTTAGCAATCATCCGCATGGCGGTCGGATTTTCAGCTTCGGCTTCGAGAACTGTTCTGTAGAGCATGAAAAGATTTCTATAAAGTGGCTAAATAGAAAAATAGTAAGGGCAGATTCACCCGACTCCTGCCCCTAAACTGACCCCCAAATCCCCTCAAACACCGTTCCAAAACCAGAAATTAGAGGCTGATTAAGGGGTGAAAAATGCCCCCTTAAAGGCCGTTTAGGCGTGAGAGATCATGAAATTTCGTGAGAAATGGGATTTCACGACCCTGAAATTTCATACCCCATGAAAAGTGGTGCAAATACGCGATATTAGGCCATTTTTGATGAGAAATGGGAGCAAAATCACGAAATTTGGCCATGAAATATTTCACGATTTCTCATGTTTCCAGAGTGGCACTGAATTTTGAAAAAAAGCGCGATTGTCCCGACTTGCATGACACATCCTCCTGTTGTGTATCTTTCTATGCTCGCAGTTCCTGCGAGCCCATCTGGCCGCGTATGCTCAACTCTGTTTTTTCGGGCACTGTTCAGGCCGCGGGTTTCAGCTTGCCGCCGTGCGCTTCCATATACGCGACCAGACGTTGGACTTCTTCGTCAGAGACTTTGTCTTCCAAGAGACTGATCCGGTCTCCCTCAAAGACGGCCCGCTCCTCGCCTTCCATGCGGCAGTCCGGCCCGCCGTCCGGGGTGAAGATCGCCACCCAGCGCATCCAGACGGCACCGTTCTTTTCCATTGGTCCTTCAAGGAACTCAAGGCGGCGCGAGGCAAAGCGACGGTCGAAGCCATTTACCGCAGCCTGAAAATCGCTCAGGATCGTGGCCCGGCTTTCGTGTCGTCCGCCCAGCGGCGGTCCGGCAATGAAGTCGTATACCGCGTCCTCGGTGAAATAAGGCTCAAGCAGCGACCAGTCATCGCTGTCATACGCATCTTCAAAGGCTTGTGCATATTCCAGGAACCGTTCAACAATACCCATACGCTGATCTCCTTTTTTTCTCAGGTCAGTTTGGCTTGCGAGTCTGATCTGGGAATGTTTTTTGTCTCGGTATCACACCGCTCAGCGAGAATACACGAGGAAGCCACCCCGCCGCTCCGCGGTACCCCTCCCAGGAGGGGATTTTGACGCCCTTTTCTTCGGTTCGTTATTTTGCCCCTTTTGTTGCCACCACGGTCCACGTACTGCTCACCGTGGCAACGACTTCATCTTGCGCATTGCGTATGCTCGCTTCAACAAACGCCACCCGCTGGCCTTTCCTCAGGACTTTGCCCACCCCTTTGACCAGACCCTTTTTGACCGGCTTGAGAAAACTGATTTTCAGCTCTGCGGTCGTGGCAAATTCGCCTTCGTCCATGACCGACCCGATTGCGCTGCTCAGCAACTCGTCGGCAAAAACACTCAGATAACCGCCGGCCACATAGCCGAACGGATTCAACACGCGCGGGAGGCTGGCATCCCATTCCCATTCGGATGTACCAGGACCGAACCGCACCGGCCGTAAACCAATCTCCCGGTGTGCCTGAGTGACGTAGTCTTCAGGCCGGTTTTCGCGCAGGGCGGCATTCAGTTTTTCGACAGGAGAAAGCATAGTTCCTCGTACCACCTTTTGATCGTCTTCTCAAAAGGGGAGCCGCATGCAGCGATTTAAAGAGTAAATGTGTCCTCCAATCGAGATGAGATGCTGGACACGTTTACTCTTTACCGGCAGTATAGGCGCGCATGCGCAAAGAGATACTCACCGCCCGCTTGGCCGAGGTGAAAGAGAGTGGCTTGTACCGTCGCTTGCGTGCAGTTGAGGGTGCGCAGGACGCGGCTATTGTCCTTGAAGGCCAAGAGGTGTTGCTGTTTTCTTCCAATAATTACTTGGGCTTGGCCAATCACCCGGCCCTCAAGCTGGCGGCCCAAGAGGCGATTGAGCGGTACGGCTGTGGCAGTGGCGCTTCGCGTCTGATTTCCGGCTCCATGGCTGTCCATCACGAGTTGGAACATCGCCTTGCGACACTTAAAAAAACAGAAGCTGCTCTTGTTTTTCCGACGGGTTATCACGCCAATATCGGGGTGCTGTCCGCCCTGATGGGACCGGACGATACGATCTTGAGTGACAGCCTGAACCACGCCAGCATCATTGACGGCTGCCGCCTGTCACGGGCTGATACTCGGGTCTATCGTCATGCTGACACCGAGCATCTGGGTGAACTGCTGAAAGCGTGCCCAGCGACCGGCCAGTGCCTGATTGTGACGGACAGCGTGTTCAGCATGGACGGTGACCTGGCCCCACTGGCGGAGATTGTTGCTCTGGCCCGGCAGTATGACGCCTGGGTGATGGTTGATGAGGCCCACGCGACCGGCGTGTTCGGATCGCACGGTGGCGGCCTGGTTGAAGAACTCGGCCTGACCGAAGAGGTCGATATCCAGATGGGAACCCTGGGGAAGGCACTGGGCTGCGTGGGGGCCTTTGTGGCTGGCAGTCACGAGCTGATTGATTGGCTGGTGAATCGGGCGCGGAGTTTCATCTATACCACGGCGATTCCGCCCGCAGTTGCGGCGTCGGTACTCGCCGCCCTCGACATCGTGGAGCAAGAGCCCGAGCGACGACGGCAGTTGTGGAATAACACCCGGGTGTTGGCGGACGGACTCCGCTCGCTTGGTTATACGCTGGGCACGACCCACTCGCAGATTCTGCCGGTCATCATCGGCGAGGCATGCGAGACAATGAGCGTGGCCGCTGCTATCCTCCAGCGTGGCGTCTTTGCCCACGGCATCCGTCCGCCAACCGTTCCGGAAGGCACCTCGCGCATTCGCGTGACTCCCATGGCAACCCACACCCAGGACCAGCTGTCGCGCACGCTGGACGCTTTTGCCGCGGCTGGCAAGGAGATCGGGATTCGATGAGCGCCCCGTCGTATGCAGACCTCAAAGCCTGGGATCATGCCTATGTGTGGCATCCGTTTACCCAGATGCAGGACTGGTTGCGGGAAGACCCGATTATTATTGCCAGGGGCGAGGGCAATTATGTGATTGATGTTAACGGTAAGCGCTATCTGGACGGGGCCTCCTCGTTATGGTGCAACGTTCATGGCCATACCCATCCCCGCCTCAACAGGGCCATTACCGAGCAGGTCAACCGGATATCGCATTCGACCATGCTCGGGCTGGCCAATATCCCGTCTATCCTGCTGGCGAAGAAACTGGTTGAGTTGGCACCGTCCGGGCTGACCCGCGTGTTCTATTCGGACGCGGGTGCCACCGCCACGGAAATCGCGCTCAAACTGGCGTTTCAGTACTGGCAGTTACGCGGAGAAGCCCGGCGCACGAAATTTGCCTCATTAGTCGAAGCCTACCACGGCGATACTCTAGGCGCGGTCAGCGTGGGCTACTCCGAACTCTTTCATCATTTCTATCGACCCCTTTTGGCGGACACCGTCCGACTGACCCCGCCGCATGTGTTTCGCTTTGTCCGCGGCATGTCGGCCGAGCGGGCGCTGGCCGCGGCCCAGGAAGAAGCCGAACATACCCTCGCCCGGCAGCACGCCGAGCTGGCAGCCGTGATTATAGAACCCCTCATGCAGGGCGCGGCCGGGATGTGGGCACATCCGGTCGAATACGTGCGCACCCTGCGCCAGCTCACGCGTCAGCACGGCATCCTCCTGATCTGTGACGAAGTGGCCACCGGGTTTGGTCGCACCGGGAAAATGTTCGCCTGCGAACATGCCGCTATCAACCCGGACTTGTTCTGTCTGGCCAAGGGTATTACCGGCGGTTATCTGCCACTCGCGGCCACCCTAGCCACCGAGGAAATTTTTTCCGCCTTTCTCGCACCCTACGAAGAGTTCAAGACTTTCTTTCATGGCCATACGTATACCGGTAATCCCGTAGCCTGCGCCGCGGCCCTGGCCAGCCTGGAGGTTTTTGCCGAAGAGCAGGTCCTTGAGCATCTGCAGTCCAAGATTAGCCTGTTGACCCAACGCCTCCGGACCGATATCGCCCCCCTCTCCCACGTGGCCGACATTCGACAGTGGGGCATGATGGTCGGGGTCGAATTGATGCGCGACCCGGCCAACAAGATCGCTTATGATCCCGCCGAGAAGATCAGTATTCGGGTCATCCAGGAAGCGCGCAAACATGGCGTGATGATTCGACCGTTGGGTAGCATCATCATTCTCATGCCGCCGCTCAGCATTACCGAGGACGAATTGTCACTCCTGCTCGATGTCGTCCACACCGCCATTCAGACCGTCACATGACCAGCCTGTTTATCACCGGTACGGATACCGGCATCGGCAAGACCCTGGTCGGCTGTGGCATTGCCGCGGCCCTGACCGCCCAAGGCAAGCGGGTGGGCGTGCTCAAACCGGCAGAAACGGGCTGCGACAGACGAGACGGGGCCTTATACCCGGACGACGCCTTGCGTCTGGCCGACTATGCCCGGAGCAGCCTACCGCTTGAGACCGTATGCCCCTACCGTTTTTCCCCGCCGGTCGCCCCGAGCGTCGCGGCCGAGCAGGCCGGCGTGACCATTCAGCCGGAGCGGATTATCGAGATGTTTCATACGATTGCCGACCAACACGATGTGACGCTGGTAGAGGGCGCCGGCGGCTTGCTGGTGCCGCTCGTGGGCCGCTATTCATTTGCCGACCTAGCTCGTGATCTCGGCATTCCGATTCTCGTCGTGGTCGGCTCAAAGCTCGGCGCGTTGAATCATACCCTGCTGACGCTGCACTGCATTGCGGCTCGCGCGTTACCCCTGGCCGGCTATACCCTCAACCATCCGACCCCGGCCACGGATGACGCCATCACAACCAACGCAACGACTTTAGCTAACCTGACCGATGTGCCGTGCCGGGGCATTATTCCCCATCTTTCGTTGAGCGAGGATATCGACCGGGATCGTGTGATGCTGAGCGAGATGTTCGCCACAGCAGTTGATCTTCCCGGACTGCTCGGATAGAGCAGAGTCCTGCTCAGCACGTTTTGACGGAAAGGGAAAACAGTATGAATAGCTTCTCGCACTTCGCGACCCAATCACTAGCTGGCGAGTTACTGTCGCGTGAAGACGCCTTCGCTGTTTTACGCACATCCGACGAGGAGTTATCCGACCTGCTGCATGCGGCCTTCACGGTGCGAGAAAAGTTCTTCGGGCGCAAGGTCAAGATTTGTGTCTTACAAAATGCTCGCAGCGGCTTATGCCCGGAAGATTGCAATTACTGTTCGCAGTCCTCCATCTCCAAAGCTCCGATTGACAAATACCGCCTGCTCTCAACGGACGAACTGCTTGCCGGAGCACGCAAGGCGGCCCAGGCAGGCGCCCGTCGCTATTGCATGGTTGCTAGCGGACGTGGCCCCAGCGAGCGCGATGTTGCTCATCTGACCGCGGCGACACGCCAGATCAAAGCCGAGTTTCCCGGCCTGGAGATTTGTGTCTCTCTGGGGCTCATGAGTGAACCCCAGGCCCGCGCACTCAAAGACTCCGGCGTCGGCTGGGTCAACCACAACCTCAACACCAGCCGTGAGTTCTACGCGGAGATCTGCTCAACGCATACCTATGAGGATCGGGTTGAGACCGTCAAAAACGTCAAGCGAGCCGGGTTATCCACGTGTAGCGGCGGTATTATCGGCATGGGTGAAAAAGACGAGGACATCGTTGAGTTAGCCTACGCCGTCCGGGAGCTGGGCATTGACTCCGTGCCGGTTAATTTCCTGTATCCCATTGACGGCACGCCCCTCGGTTCGCGTAAGGATTTCAATCCCGTTCGCGGTCTCAAGGCGCTCTGTCTGATGCGCTTCCTGAATCCGCGTAGCGAAATCCGTATGGCTGCGGGACGCGAACTCTATCTCGGCCAATGGTCGGGCTTAGCCTTCTATCCAGCGAACTCGATTTTTGTTGAAGGCTATCTCACCACTCCGGGCCAGCAGGCCCAGGACGCCCATCAACTCGTTGAAGCCGCCGGGTTTGAGGTAGAGCAAGAAGACGTGCCGAGCGAAGAAGCGCGCAGTGGAGTATAGGCTCTTCCTCTGCATCTCCTCCCCTCTTCCATCCCACGTCCAGGAACTTGAGCAGTCTCGGCATAGCTGGTAGGCGTGCCAGGGAGGGGGATATCCTATGCGTACGTCTGTGTATTGGCTCGTCACTGCCTGTCTGGTGCTCTTGAGCGTTCCGACGCAAGCCGAAGAAAAGAAGCCGGCTATTCGCTTTGGCCTGCAAGTCGCGCAACAGCAAACCACGGTCGAAGAACTCAAGGACGTGTGGCAGGAAGCCGAGGCCCTGGGTTTCGATACCTTGTGGGTGAACGATCACCTGCTGCCCAGCGTAGGTCCGTCCGACGGGGCCATGCTTGAGTCCTGGACCTTGCTCGGGGCAATGGCGGCCTCCACCTCAAAAATCCAGATTGGCTGTATGGTGACGAGCAATACCTTTCGCCATCCGTCCATCCTGGCAAAAATGGCGACCACGGTGGATCATCTGAGCAACGGTCGGCTTATTTTTGGTATTGGCTCAGGCTGGTTCAAACGTGAGCACGAAGCGTACGGGGTCGAGTTCTCTACGATGAAAGGCCGCGCCCGGCGGCTGGATGAAGCGCTGCAAGTGATCACCAAGCTCTGGCAAGCCAACCCGACCGCGTCGCATACGGGCAAATATTACTCGCTGGTGGACGCACCATTTGTCCCGAAGCCGGTGCAGCAACCAATGCCACCGATTATGATTGGTGGGGTCGGTGAAAAGTTGACCCTACCGATTGTCGCCCGCTATGCCCAGATGTGGAACGTGCCGATTCTTTCGCCCAGTCAGTTTGCCAAAAAGAACCAAGTATTGGAGCAATACTGCGCGGATATCAACCGAGACTGTAGCGAGATTGAACGCTCCTATCTGACTCCGATGTACCTCAATCCGAGCCCCGAAGCGCTGCAACGGGTGCTGCAACGGGCGATGACCATGCGCGGTCTGACTGAGTCGGAAGCACGCCGGACGATTCTCGCCGGTACGCCGGCTGAAATCCGCACGCAACTCCAGGCGTATATCGATATTGGCGTCACCCACTTCATTATTAATCTGCGGCGTCCGGGCCTGTACGATCGAGAGGCCGTGCGTGTCTTTGCCACGGAGGTCATGCCGGCCCTGCGCTAGTGTCGTTCCGTTCGCTTTGACACTGCCTGCAATTTTCTCCAAGCTCACATGGCCATGTCCCCCCAACGCCGCGCCCTACTGCTGATGATTCTGACGGCCCTGGTGTGGGCCGGTCTGTTTCCAACCGGGAAAGTCGCCCTGCGCAGCATCCCGCCCTTTCCGTTTGCGGCCATTCGTCTGACTATTGGCGCAGCGCTACTCTTTCTCTATCTCCATCGCAAGAACGACGCGCAGGAAATGCCGGTCAACTGGACACCCCGCCTGGTCGGCAGTTTTCTCTTTCTCGGTTTTACCGGCTATCTGCTGTCTGTGGGCGGCAGCTATCAGGGGCTGCGTTTAACCACGGCCACGAATGCGGCCCTGCTCAACGCGGCGTCGCCGATTGCCATTGCGCTCCTGGCCGCCATATTCCTGAGAGAGAAGATGTCGGCTAAGATGCTCTTGGGCATTGTCATCTCCATTGTTGGCGTTGGGGTGATTGTTGCGCGGGGCTCGTGGCAGGTCATTACCGCCAGCGCGTACAACCCGGGCGATCTGATTATTGTGGCCACGCTGTTTGCCTGGGGTATCTATACGACCTACGGCCGCCACCTCATGCGGGTGGTTTCTCCACTGGCGGCAACGACCTATGCCTATATTGCCGGGGCAACGTATTTGCTCATTGCCTGCTGGCTGACCGAGTGGGAGGGCTGGCAGGTTGCCGAAACGCGCTGGGATTCCTGGCTGGCCGTGGCATATCAGAGCACGCTCGGCACGTTCGCCCACTTCTGGTATTACCAGGCGGTTGAAATCCTGGGGCCGAGCCGGGCGGGCGTGTTTATCAATCTTGTGCCGGTCATGGCCATTGGGATTGCCTATGTCTTTCTTGATGAGGCATTAACGTTGCCCCATCTGGTGGGCGGGCTCATTGTGCTGGTGGGCGTCGGGGTGGCGGCACGGCGCTGAGACTCGTCGGCTTCAGCCGCCCCATTCTTAGCTGTACGCGACAATCCACTCACCGGTTCGACTGAGCGTCAGACCGTCCGGACCGAGATCGTCAGGCAGGTGGCGGGCGGATTGAACCGCTGTCTCAAAGGCGTCATTGCCCTCCAGCCCTAAGGCTTTCAAGACCGGGTTATGGACCTTTTGACGGTGGATTTCACCGCTGTACAGCTTGGTCCGCAAGACCGCGCGCAGATAACTGCGGGCGTTGGGAATAAAACGCAGGGCCGGCATCTCAAACCCGCGAAAGACGGTGTTCAGAGTCTCGAACGTAAGCGACGGGAAGTATTTGATATGGCTCTGGACGATTTTCAGAAAAAGACCATGATGGGTGATCTCGTCCTGGCCAACCACACGCACGGCTTCCGAAGCCCCAATCTCAGAGCCGCGTTTCTTCTCTTGCAGCGTCGGTGCGACCGGCAGGCTGTATTCTTCACGAATGCGCGCCCGCATTTCTTGATAGTTGAAATAGGTCGCTCGCTCCTGAACCATGGCGTAGACCGTACTTCCGAGCGGCGTATCGAGGCCGGAGTGCTGTTCTAGTTTCCACCGCGATGCTTGCACCTTAGTGAGATAGGCTTGGATTTCCGCCTCGGTGCGGACCCCGGAATGCTGCAACACGATTTCCCAGGCAACGCCGTGGCGCGCTTCTTCCGCCCCCCACTGTAACTGCATGTTCCGCCGGGTACGATCGTGGCGAAAGAGTTCAAGCCCTGCCATCACATAGTCGGCAACATATTCTTCCACGCCGAGGAAGCCTTCGAGCAGGTTGACCGTTTCTTTGCTCAGTCGGTTCCCGAGCTGACGCATCTCTTTCAGCGGGAAATCGTGCCACGGTGACCAATTGCGCGTTTTCATGGCCCGGTTGAAATATTCGATATAATGCCCCAGCACTTCTTGCTCAAGCGCCTGCTGTTTGGCCGCAGGCGTCCAGGGGCTTTTCACAATCTCCAGGCAGGCAGGCGGCGTTGTGCGTTTTCGTGAAGACATAGACGGCTCGGTATTCCTTTTTGCGCAACAGGCGGGCTCTGTTGCCTTGTTACATTCCCAGATCCTCCCGGTATACCTCTGACCGGGAAGCGAGATTGATGGAGTTTCCTTAGATGTAGTGCAAGGTGTGCCTCTTCTCTCTGTTTGCACCCTACACTATTCTTGAGACCGTTGTCACTTGCCCTCACGACCCTTCCTGAGTGCGCGGGAATTTGCAAGGAAAAATCTCCTCCGATGTACGACCGAGCAAGAAGACGCTTTTCCCTTGTGCCGCGGCTTGTGCTATAGCAACAGCAATATTATCCACTACACGCAAGGAGGGATGAGTATGGCTATTGAAGTCGTGGAACTGCATCATCACGGGATTCGGATTGGCAACACCCAAAAGGATGCGGAAAAAGCGCGGGAGTTTTATTCCGACGTGCTGGGTTTGGACACGGACCCGGCCCGGCCGAATATTGCATCCATTCCCGGTTTTTGGATGTATGTAGGTGAGGGGAAAAACACCACCCAGATTCACCTGATGGGTGCAAAAGGCAAGTCACCGATGGCCCGCTCCAAAAAAGAAGATCCGACCCTGCCCCACGTTGCCCTGGCGGTCAAAGACATTCAGGCCGCGCGGCAAGAACTCGATAAACGCGGCGTCTGGTATTGGGGCATCCAGGGTCTCGTCGGCCAGAATTCGGATCAGGTATTTGTCCGTGACCCCTTTGATAATATTATCGAGCTGCATCAGGTTGGGACGTGTACGTGCAATAAGGTTGCGCTCAAGCCCGCAAGAAAACGAACCGCATCGGCAAAACGGACGGCCGCCAAGCAGCGAACGACGGCGAAAAAGTCGGCTGCTTCCAAGAAGTAAGGCAGACGGAGTGAAGATATGACCGAGCCGTATACTCAACGCCTCCTCTCAGCCGATTCTCATATTGTAGAGCCGGCAGACCTGTGGCTGACCCGGATGGACAAAAAATGGCGGGAGCGCGCGCCGCGTATCGAGGCCCTGGACGAGAGCGGGGACTATATTGTCATTGACGGCCTACGGCCGCGACCTCTTGCCTTTGAGGGTCCGATGCAGGACCTCAAGGCCCAGGGCATGGATATTCCTTCCCCGAAGGGCTTTCGGTATGCGGATAACCGTCCTGGAAGCTGGAACCCGCACGAACGGCTGAAAGACCAAGACATGGATGGGGTGTCCGGGGAGGTCATCTATCCGGGAGTGGGGCTGACGCTCGTGCGCACCCCGGATGCCGAGTACCTGTACGCCTGCTGTCGGGCGTATAACGACTGGCTGGCGGAGTATTGTTCGGCCTATCCGGATCGCCTCAAAGGTGTGGGCATGGTGCCGTGCCGGGGTCCGATTGAATGGGCCATTGCGGAAACGGAACGCTGCGCTTCGTTGGGTCTCGTCAGCGTGATGCTGCCAGCCTGGGTGGACGACCGTCCGTATAATCTCCCCGACTGGGACCCGCTGTGGGCCGCGCTGCAGGACATGAACCTGATTGCCAGCATCCACATTGGCGGTCGCGACCCGTTTGGCCGAGCCCACGGTCCGGGTGCCGGTGGCATCATTATCGGTATTGTGAAGTTTGAGATGAACGATACCCTGCAGCAGCTTATTTGGGGTGGTGCCCCGGTCCGCTTCCCCAAGCTGAAGTGGGCGCTGGTCGAAAGCGGGATCGGCTGGATTGGGGCGGCGCTAGGCTTTATGGATCACTGGTGGCAGGACCATAAGGGCTGGATGGATCCACGTTTACCCGAGCAGCCAAGCACCTACTTCCACCGTCAGTTTTATGCCACGTTTGAGGACGATCGTGCCGGGGTGCTCACCCGCGAGTTGATGGGCGTCGAGAACCTGATGTGGGGCTCGGATTACCCGCACACCGAAGGGGTATGGCCGTTTTCGCGCCAGCAGGTGGCGAATAATTTTGCAGCTATTCCAGAAGACGATACCCGCAGGATCGTGCACGATAACTGTGTCAGGCTGTATGGTTTTCCGGCGGAGTAGAACTGGGAGAATGTAGGGACTCGGGGTTAGGGACTGGGGGCGATGTTGAGCCGACGTCAGACAATTCTTCGCCGCCTCTTCCCCTCCCTATTCCCAGACCCCCTGCCCCCGCCGCCGCCGGTCTGGGTTCCACTCGGCGCGTTGGACGATTTTCCCGACGGCCAAGGTAAGCCGGTGGTCATCGCCGGAAGAAAAATGGTGGTTTTTCGGCTGGGCGAAGAGGTGTATGCGCTGCATAATGCCTGTCCGCACAATCGGGTTCCGCTGTCGAGCGGCAGTGTGACGGATCGCACCCTTAGATGCCGAGCCCACGGCGCCCGCTTTGATCTGAAAACCGGGGCAGTCCTTCGTGGCCCTGCTCGCAAGCCGGTTCGGACCTATCCTGTGCGGCACACAGGCGATGCCCTCGAAGTCGAGGTCCGCTGATGACTCCTCACTCATGATGCGGAGACTGCGTTTGCTCGATTTCCCATTCCCAGGGGAGAGCGTACTTCTTTTTGCTATTACAGTCTTTACATGCGGCAACAAGGTTACCTTTGGTTGACCTCCCACCCCGGACGAGAGGAACAAGATGATCCATAGTGAGTTCCGCAGGTGGAAACTGCTGCTGACAGTAGTAGCACACTCCACTCGCGCGTTTCCGCTTCCACCAGGCTGAGCGGCGCAGTTCACGGGCACGATTTTTTTCACGTTGGATATCGGCCGATGTGGTGTCCGAAAAGAAAGCGCTCTTCAGTGGGGTCCGACCCATTGTCCTTCTCCCAGCGTGGAGATGTTTCTTAGCCTAGCATTAGAATGGGGCTGGAAAAAGACATTTTCTATGGATAGGGGCCTTTCCCAAAAAAATGGGGCGCCCCTCAGAAGGACGCCCCGTTTCGTATTATCTACTGTGTGGAAGATACAAGGCCCAGGGGCTTAGTGTGAGCCCTCATGCGCCGCATCGCCGCCACCACCGCAGGCACCGTCGCCTTCGGATGCTTCAGGAGCTGCTTCTTCGCTGCCCGCTGCCTCTTCCGAGCCTTCCGCAGCAGCTTCTTCTTTCTTCTCACCACCCTCGTGGTGGTCTGCATACACGCTGACAGGAGCACTCATGAGTCCTATGGCCAAGGCCCATGCCATCACTGTTGTCCAGCTCTTCATCTGTAGCCTCCCTTCGTACAGTTACTCTCGCCAAACTTCGTCTACCTCTTCTCGCTAGCATCTTCAGCAACCATATTCAACCCTCCCCAACCATCATGCGAGTCCATTCTGGCGACATCGTTATCCTACCTTTTGTGCTGTTCTCAGGATTCTTGCTTGGCCTCCAATTTCCCGAGTCCATCCGCTTTCGCCCAGCCTTCGGATATGGGAGTGAAGTAGAACATATCGACCCGGCGGGATTTGAACTTCCACACCCCGTCCACCTTGACGTACTCGTCATGCAGACGACCTGCGCCGATCAGGCTCTCATCACCGCGGGTCGCCCGGTTCTCAACCGAACAGATGCCGGTCGCGGAGTCTCCCTGAATATGCATGACATGATTCGTGAAAAATGGCTTGACCTTGAGGGGCCACGTAGAGCAGTAAAATTCTTTGATGGCGTCTGTCCCCTGTATAACGCCTCGGCCCATGGCACTGAAATCCACTGAGCCGTCCGCGGTGAACAAATTGGCCATTTTTTCTTCATCCTGGGCCTCGATTGCCAAACCGTATTGGTAGGTCAGTTCTTTGATGTGTTCCCGGTCCCATAGTTCTTGAACCATTTCCTCGTGGGTCATCTTTTCCGCTCCTTGTTTCTATTGCTTCTCTCTCAGCATAGTGCCGACGAAGAGCACTATAAAGAGTCGCTCCTCGAACGGCAACGCGCATCGCTCCTCGGAGATCCCTGTTTCCCAGGAAACACCTCGGTGCTCAGGAAACGGGCAATTTTTTGGCTGAACGCTACTTATGAGAGAAAAAATCTTTGGATTTCCTCTATATTTTCCGTCTCAAGGGTTGGCACTTGATTTGCTGCTTCATTCTTCTGACTTCTCTTTTCATGCAAGGGTCATTTCGATGTCACCAAGGAGACAAAAAGAAGAGTTAGTCTCAAAGAAACAGAAACGACGGTCACATAGGTGACGATGACTTGCTTGGTTGGGTCCTGAAATCATCGTAGAGTGAAAGACGTTCACACGAAACACATGAAGGAGAGAATGGCAATGGCAGAGAATAATGTCGCGAATATGATGACGGATGCCATGAAAGTATATAAGGCCCTATTCTTCGACTTGCCTGTGGCTGGCATACGGCAGGGTTTGGGCCTGACAGATGATAAAGAAACAGCGACCAGCGCTTGGGGTGGCTATGATGCCATGGTCCGGCTGACCTCTCAGGGCATTGATAACTTGTACCGTACCCCACAGTTTGCAGAGGCAACCGCGCGTACACTGGACGGGTTTTTGCGCTGGCAGCAGGTCAGTAATGCCCTGACCAGGACCGCTCTGACCGGGTTGACCCAGGCGGCGGGACTACCGTCAGCGAATGAGACTCGGGCACTCCAAGCCGAAATTCGCGCGCTCAGGGAAGAAGTGATTGCTCTCCGGGGGGCCACAAACCACAGAGAAGTATCTCCAAAGATCGAGCAACCTTCTACTCCTCTCAAACGCGTAGCAGCATAGTTCGGCTTCCTGCACTCACTGGAATAATACAAAAGAGGGACCGCGGTCCCTCTTTTTTTCTATCTGCATATCCTCTAACAAGTCAGATATGGCTCAAGACAGGACGCACAGACGCCTAACTCAGACCGAGGCAGCATTTCTCTACAGAGAGAAACCACACACACCCATGCATATTGGGGGCTGTAGTCTGTATGCTGGCACTCTTTCAAAAGATGAACTCTGTTCATTAATTGAAAGTCGTTTTGACCGTCTGCCCCAGTATCGTCAGAAGGCTGTTTTCGCTCCTCTGAACATTGCCCATCCGACCTGGGAGGATGATCCGGATTTCGATCTTGACTATCATATAGACGAAGTCACCCTCCCTCCGCCCGCCGACGATCGGGTGATCTCTCAGATATGCAGTCAATTGTTTAGCGCGCCATTGGACCGAAATCGGCCCTTATGGAAACTGACGCTTCTCCACGGACGTTCGGACGGCGACACCATGGTCCTGGCTCGCGTTCACCAAGCCATGTTGGAAGGCGTCTCGGGCATTGATCTGATGCTTGTCTTGCATGACCTGAAACCAGAGAGTGTACACAGCGCACCACCGCGTGCTTCGTGGGAGCCTGAAGCCATTCCCGATGCTGTGACGCTTATGCAGGAAGCGGTTCGAGACCGAATGACTGAGGTTGTCGAGTGGTGGGCTGATCATAGTTTCCAAGTCTTTCGCTCTCCGTTCCAAGGCTCGCGGTCAACGCGGTTAAGCAACGCGCTGATGAGTGTTATGCCAACCCTCATGCAACCTGTGCCGCGTACCCCATTTAATGCCGCGCTGTCAGGAGAACGACAGTTGACGTGGCTCGAATTTTCTTTTGCTGAAGCACGCTTCATTCGTTCAGTTCTAAGAGGAACCGTAAACGATGTTGTGCTGGCGATTATTGCCGGGGGTATTGGACGCTATCTACGGGCCAAGGGACACAAGACAGACGGCCTAGAGCTCCGCGTTGCTTCTCCCGTCAACCTCAAACGACACGAGCCCCGCAGCAGACGCGGACGACGACCGACGGACCGGACGGCGACGATGTTAATCCCATTGTATGTGGGTATCACCGACCCGATTTTACGGCTGTCCGCACAAAAGGCGACGGTCGAGGAGCTGTCCGAGCAGGATCAGGCGGGCACCTTCCATACCCTGCAATCCCTGGCGATATGTATCCCGCCAGCCTGGCAAGCGCTCGCCGGCCAAGCGCCTTCAATGAGTGCGCTGGCGAATACGGTGGTCATGAATATTCCTGGCCCGCAGGTCCCGCTGTACCTGGCTGGGCATAAACGCCATGCGTTCTTTCCTATGGGCCCGTTAGCGGCACGAGTGGGACTGTTCCATGCGGTGGCCAGCTATAATAAAAGGCTCTCGATAGGCGTCACGCTTGACCCACAACTCATACCGGACGGATGGGAGTATGCCGACTGTCTGAAGGCGTCGTTTCTCGAATTGCGGGAAGCAGCGGAGCGGTTTTCAAAGCGTCCGGCTAGTGCCGATACGCGCCCGGCCGATGCCCGTACGAGTGCAGTCTAGGCAGTCTCTCTCCGCTCAATGGATCCTAGGCGGAATGCACATGGCCGGACAGGCCCATCATATCGTAGGCCATGATAATCAGGTCCCGCGTCTGTCCAGAACGGTCAATGACGAAATCCGGCAGGAGCGCCTCAGTCTGGAAGCCAAGGCGCAGGAAGAGCGCACGCGCCCCTGGTTGGTCCGGCATCATCTGAGCGACCACTTTGCTCAGCTCTAAATCCTGCGCAATGGCAATAATTTCCTCTGCTAGCGTTCGACCTAATCCCTGAGAGCGATACTCCGGGGCAAGCAAGAGACGAATTTCTCCAAGATGACGCTGCCACGTCACCACATTATGGTGCAGAATGGCATAACCAGCTATCTCCTCCCCGTTTTCAGCAATGATGGTCACGGTCTTACGGGCTTCAAGATTACGCACCCATTGCTTCACGACTTCAGGGTCCGTGATGTCTATCCTTAAATGGAGGAGGTCGTCTGCGGGTAAGCTATGCGCAAAACTCACAATGCGATCCGCATCAAAGGAGGTCATTAAGCGTAACGTCACGCTTGACCCGTCACGGAGAGTAATCGTATGAGGATAAGGACGTTCGATGTGTATCCGTGCTTCAGCCATATGCTCCTCCTTCAAGCCACATCAGTCGCGCCGTGAGCGCTAACAAGAGAGAGCGGGTGATGCTAGCAGATATCCGTGCAAGAGCCAATCATATCGACAGTATATCGGGAGAGGACCATCCGGTTTCTTTCTCCCGATCTTTTTGCTACGCTTGCAAAAGTTATCACTTATTGCAAGCAGAATTTGAGCCGACATCCCTGAGGGAGAGCGGACAGCATGGCACCGGATAATCTTCTTTCTGACGCATATACCGAACGGGAAGACACCGAGCGTTTTAGTACGCTTTTCTGGCAGTTAACCGCAGCCTATCCAGACTCGTACCGCCAACTGTGCGCCCTGCTCCGAGACGACATCTACCGCCGTCCACCAGTCCCCCAGGCGTCAGGAGAGCCCGTTCTGCTGATCCCTGGCTTTCTGGCTGGCGACTGGACCTTACAAGTATTAGCTGGTTGGCTACGCCGCATGGGTTATAATCCGTATTTCTCCGGGCTGGACTGGAATATCGATTGTCCGAATCGAACCGGCCATTTGCTCCGCTGGCGTCTGAACCAAATCATTCGGGAGACAGGCTATCCGCTGATTGTTTTTGGACATAGTCTCGGCGGTATGCTCGCCCGTTTTCTGGGGACAAATTTCCCCGACCAGGTCCGTCACGTTGTCACTATGGGTTCTCCCATTCAACGCACGAATAATGTGAGTCCGCTGGTTCTGTTTGCCTCACGTGTGCTGCAGCCCTTTCGGCGCTGGCGCGGAGAGCTTCCGTCCGAGTGCGGGACGCTCCACTGCAACTGCCACTTTAACCGCAGCGTTATTTCATCCATGCCCGAAGAGGTCGGCTTTACCTCGGTCTTCTCCAAACAGGACGAGGTCGTAGAATGGAACGCGAGTATCGATCCTGAGCGCGAAAACCGGGAAGTTACTGGACGCCATATTGGCCTGATCGTGAACCCGCAGGTCTACCGTATTCTGGCAGACGTGCTCTCTCGCTTACAAAAACAAAAGCGAGAACCTCATCTGACCGTTGCCTTGTCTTCACAGGATGACATGCAGACCTGAGAAGCAGGTAGGAGAGGTGCGGGGGGTACGTGGCAGCGGCAACTCAGCCCTTCCCCCGAGCCACCGCTGTTATGTGAAAAAACGACTTGCCAGAGGAGACCGGCTTCTTACTCAGGCAGCGACGTCATGAACTCTTTTGCCAGGTCGTTCTTCCCTTCAACATTCTTCTTATAGATATGGGTCTCCCAGAGCGCCTCGTGGGTCCCTTCCTTATCTGTGTACGTGAAGCGAACCCACCGGTCTCCCGGAGCCTCGAAGAGATTGAAATACTGACTGAGTTCGTCGTTGATCCGGTCTCCCTGAGAGAGTAAGCCGGCCTCCCACGGTCCCATAGTCCAAGGGTTCCCGGCACGGCCGGCTATATCCCGCCGTTTCTCTATATTGGAAACAATACTGAACCCGTCTTCAGTCGCATTCGCTTTGACGATCTGAATCGCCAATTCTTCTTTCTGTCCCATGGGCCGTTCACCACATGCCCAGAGAGAAAGACAACTGGCCATGATCAAGTAAGAAAATAGCTTCTGATACGCGTATATTTTTCGCATCCGCCCTCCTCCATCGTAGAATAGCAGGCTCAGCGTCCCGCTGTGTTTCCTATAGGATGGCATACTACAATGAAAAGATGCTTGGGTCTACGGATGGCAGGATGCATTTCTGCTCTGCGTCGTGTGGAGTAAGCAGAAGGGCGCCTTGCTTTATTGTCACCCAAGTGACAATAAAGCAAGGGCTGATGAAAACAGCATCTCCTTCGGGTAGTGAACCATCAGGTGATCTTATGCCTAAGCTGTGATAGAGCGCGTATGGCACGTATACCTGTCCTTAATGTGACAACGATCCGGCGACTGAAGGCATTTCCCTGGGCCTCAGATCAGCAGGTGGAGCGGCTTCTGAGTCAGATGGCTCTGCACCACATCGAAAAACGCACCGTCCTGTTCAACGAGGGAGTGCCCTCAGATTCGGTATATTTCCTGATTTCTGGCGTTGTCAAACTCTCCTTGCGCAGTCCGGATGAAGAACGCGTTCTGGTCAGTCTCATCTCACCTGGGGAGTTGTTTGGTATTACCTCGCTGATGCCGGGTATGTACCGCGCCTTTCGCTCAGAAGCGTTTAGCGATTGCTGGGTCAGTTCAGTCCGTCCGGATATTTTTGTGACGACACTGCTCAACGTTCCATTTACGGATTTCAGTGCCCTGATGGAAGGAACTGTCGGCCGTTGGTTCGCCCTCCTCTACCGTTATACGCATTTTCAGGGCTCTAGCCTGAGACAAAAGCTGGCCTTGGCTCTGCTCGAACTGGCGCAAAAATTCGGGATTCAGGATGCCCGGGGGACCATGCTGATCTTACAGCTCACCCATGAAGATCTCGCCGACCTAGTGGGTGCATCCCGCCAGAAAGTGACGGAGCATATGCAGGAGCTTGCACGACAGCAAGTATTGCTCCGAGATGGGCGCAAGCTCATCGTCCAGCCGGACCGCCTGCGAGAAGTCGCCGGCCTCTTGTTGGACGAGAAGTGAGGGCAAGGCGGAGGATATCCCAGAGACGGAGATGTCCTCCGCGCAGGAGAGCGGATCGCTTTAACTGCTCGCTTCTGTTGCAGCCTCTTCGGCCTTGGGCTCAAGCTGCCAGATCTGACGGGTCAGGGCGGCTGACGAGTCAAAAATCTGACGGGCGAATGATCGCTGGGTTTCAAAAATTGGCGCAAACGGCGTGTCCTTCGCCCACTCCGTTGCCTTTTCGTTCATCTCAAAAGCTCGGCTGGCCCACTTTTCGCCGGACTCAAGCGACTGCGCGGCCATTTGCTTCATCGATTCGCTGAACGGCATATTCATCCCGCCCATCATCTTGACAAACGGATTGTCGCTGGCGTCGAACATCTTGTTGAAAGCACTACAATTCCATGCGTTATCGGCCATGAGAAACCTCCCTGCTTGGTTGTGAGATTACCGACGCTGTCGGCTTATTTCTTGATTGGTTTAATGCTAACTACAATCGCTAACTTTTGCAAGCACATAGGGCAAAAAAATGTCACCTGCGTGACAATACTGTTCTTTTTAAGTCGTGCTGCTGGTTTCATTCACCTGTCGAAATGACCGGTACATATCGATCATCATTTCACGCTGGCGGGCGGACAGATCGGGATCGTGCATAACTGCTTTGATCACATCGCTCTCCTCAGCTTCTTGCGGGTCAAGGATGCCAGCTTGGGTATACAGGGTTTCGGCTGAAATGCGCAGCCCCTTAGCCAGCGACTGCAGGATCATGCTGCTCGGCGTCCGCAGCCCGCGCTCAATCTGGCTGAGGTAGGGGTTGGAGATTCCGCATATGTCCGCGAGTTGCCGCAGAGAAAGCTGCGACAGCTCGCGCTGACGCTTAATAAATTCTCCAAGTGTGGCGTATGGGTCCGGTTGCTTCTGGGCCATATGCGGTATGCTAACAAAAAACGCTAACTCTTGCAAGCGCTTAACCTGCTGCATATTTTGAGTCGCTCTTCCGGTGTTGGCATTATGAGTCCAATACTCCCATGGCTTGCAGCTCTCGCCGCAGCTCATCCCGAGCAGTATCGGTCAGCGGTGCAATCGGCTGCCGGGTCGGACCCGCCGGAAGAGTGCGGAGTTGCATCGCGGCTTTGATCGGCGCAGGAAACGAGCCAAGGCCCATGACTAACCAAAATCGCGTCAGGCGATTTTGCACCTCCCAGGCGCGGTCATGCTGTCCAGCGTCAAAGAGACGAAGAACTTCCAGCGAGAGTTCAGGGCACACATTTGCGCTTCCTAAAATTGCGCCCTGACTGCCCGCCAACAGGCCGGGCAGGAGGAGGGTATCGATACCAGTCAAAACGCTGAAATCTGACCGTCGCCGCAACGTCAGATTGTTCAGCAGAGTCAAATCTCCGCTGCTGTCTTTTATCCCCTGAATATGGTCGTAGCGCTCAGCCAATGTTCGGACTGCGGGCGGTTCTAAGACATTGCCGGCCAACATCGGAATATTGTACAGCAGCAGGGGCAAGGTCGTCGCCTCGGCAATGGCACCGTAGTGCTGGATCATTTCGTCTTGGGTTGGGCGAATAAAACTCGGTGGCACAGCACAGACCGAGTCGGCACCCGCAGCTTGCGCTGCCTCTGTCAGCCGCACCGCTTCACGCGTTGAGGGAACGCCCACACCCGCAATCACGGTAATACGTTTGTTAACGATTTCTACTGTGTGCCGAAAGAGTCGCACTTTCTCCTCAAAACTAAGCGCCCAGGATTCTCCCGTGCTACTGACAATAAACACACCGTTGAGACCCTTCCCGATTGACCATTCCAGGAACTGCTCTAACCCGTGCTCATCGATGTTCTCATTTTCATCAAACGGCGTAATAAGCGCTGAATAAATGCCGCGTAACATGCCCTACTCCTTTTTCCTATTTTGGCCGGTGATGCCGATCCCAGGCTTGTCTCTCAGCAGCCTCTAGCACACTTTACACCAAGCGCCCAGCGTGGATACTCGCCGTCGGATGACGACGCTCTCGGGCCTGGCCCGGCCATGCCACTCCCGCTTGACAGTCGCCCGTCCACAGGGTGTATGATTCGCCAGCGATACGGCTCAAGCAGGAGGAGTGACGATGTTTAATGCCACAAAAGATAAAAAGCTGCCGACGGCTATGGTCGGCTCATTCCCAAAGCCGACTTGGTTTACCGAGAGCTTACGCGGCCGGCCGTTCAAAGTCGCGATGGGCGACTCACTCTATCGGGAGCAGTATATTGACGCGGTTGCCTGTTATATGAACGAGCAAGAACAGGCCGGCCTTGACATCTTCACTGATGGCGACACCCGTTTTGACCTGGAAGTGGGTGGGCGCTCCTGGTTCTTTTATACGATTGAACGCCTCAACGGTGTGAGCGGCTTTCGCGACTCTTCGCATTTTCTCGACTATGCGGATATCAAGCCCGGTCATATCCTGTACGAGGTGCAGGAAGCCTACCACCCGCCGGCGGTCACGGACAAAGTGACGCGCGGTCCCCTGCATTTTTCTGCTATCTGGAAAACCGCACAAAAAATGACCAGCAAACCGGTGAAGTTCGGCTCGATCAGCGCCACCTGCCTGCCCATGATGCTGTGGAACGAGTACTATAAAACCGATCACGCTCTGGTTATGGACCTAGCCGCGGCACTGAATGAGGAGTTACGGGAGTTGGCGGATGCGGGCTGCCCGGTCATCCAGATCGAGGAACCGCCCCATCATTTCGCTTGCTGCACGACCCCGCCAGCAACGGCCAAAGAACTGGAAAGCTATACCCAAGCGTTCAACCGTGAAGTCGAGGGCGTCAACACTGAGATTTGGGCGCATACCTGCTGGGGCAATCCCAACCAGCAGAGCTTCTACTGGGAGCGACCCAGTTATGAACGCTCACTGCCGCATCTGCTCCAACTCAATGCCGATGTTCTCACCCTGGAAGGAGCGAGCAACCAAGGCCGCGACCTGCCGCTGCTCAAGCACTATAAGACAGACAAAAAAATCGCTATTGGCGTCATCAACCACACGGTCACCACGGTTGAGCCGCCCCAGATGATCGCCGATTTGATTCGTCGAGCGCTCGAATACGTCCCACCGGAACGGCTCATTATTACCGCAGACTGCGGCTTTGGGCGTGAAGGCTTATCGCGCCGCATTGCTTTTTACAAATGTATCGCCCTGGTTCAAGGCACGAATATGGTCCGTCGAGAACTCGGGCTGCCTGAGACCGACATTCGAGCGGCGGACCCACGCTTTGCGTTTCGACCGGTAGAGTAAGGGTTCTGGCTGCTCACTGTCGACCTCAACCGGAGCCTGATGAAGCCGTTTGAGTCGGGGCTGACTGGAGAGAAAGCTCGGCCTCTCCTTTACTCTCTATTTGCCAACAGGAACTCCAGCAGATGCTGATTCACCAATTCAGGCTGCTCCTGTTGGACCCAATGACTGCATTTGGGGATATATTTGATCTCAAAACGATCGCTGAAGTACTCGTCCATGTCATGGGTGAGCTCTTTTCCCAGAGCCGTGTCTTCTTCACCCCAAATAAGGAGGGTCGGACGTGAGATTTGAGGGAGGTGTATGGCACCGTGGCGGAGACGGTGGCGAAACGCTGCGCGGTAATAATTGATAGCGGCCCGAGCACTGCCGGGGGTCTCCAATGCCTCGGCATATTTATGTAGCTCTTTGTCGGGGAAAGCCTCTTTCCGTACCGCCATGCCACGAAACGCCTGCGCAATAAAGCGACGCCGGAACAAACGCAGGCCCAGCTCAGGCAACCACGGAATCTGAAAGTAGAATATATACCAGCTGCGTCGAAGCTGCTGGCGATTCTCTTGCAGTGCTTTCTGAAACGTGCCCGGATGGGGACAATTCAAAACAACAAGCTGCTCAGTCATGTGTGGATAGTTGGCAGCAAACGACCAAGCTACGCCGCCACCCCAATCATGGCCGATAATGACGGCTCGTTCTTCATGAAAGGCACGTATCAGACCCCCGACATCCCCGGTGAGCCGGTCAATATGATAATTGGCGACACCGCTCGGCTTCTCGCTCTCGTTATAGCCTCGCATGTCCGGCGCCACGACCGTGAAATGTTTCGCCAGAGCCGGGATTTGATACCGCCACGAATACCAAAACTCGGGAAACCCATGCAGCAGAATGAGTAGGGGACCCGCGCCTTGCGTAACGTAATGCAAACGGACTCCGTTCACATAGGCCGAACCGTGCTTCAGAGCATCGCGCACCATATGTCATGGTTTCCTAGGAGGATACGTCCATGCCGGCCTTGCGCGCCCGGTCCAATACGATTTTTTCAATGTCGGCAATCGGTCCATCAATCATCCGCCCTCGGAAGGAGACGGCCCCTTGACCCGCGGCCACAGCTTGTTCAAAAGCGGCGACTAGGGCGCGCGCATACTCGACTTCTTCTGCCGTCGGTGTGTACACGGCATTCACGAGCTCAACTTGGCCGGGGTGAATACACGCCTTGCCCTCGTAACCGAGCTCCTTGCCCTGCTGCGTTTCTGTGCGCAGACCGTCGAGATCTTTTATATCGAGATAGACGTTATCAATCGGTGTCACGCCCGCAGCCTTGGCTGCCATGACCACCTGACAACGCGCCTGTAAAACCACACCGCCGGTTGAGGGTGCGGCTTTAATCCCCATGGATAGGGAGAAGTCACCATGCCCAAAGGCGATCCCAGCAATCCGGGAGGTTGCCGAGGCAATGGGAAACGCGTTGCCAATTGCCTGAGGCTGCTCAAACAGAGGAATCAGGACAACGTCTCCAGGCTGGCGTCCGGCGCGTTGCTCTGCCAGGGAAACGAGTTGGTCCACAAATCGGACGTTCTCGGCGCTGTTTGTCTTGGGTACGACGAGGCCGTCGGCTCCAGCCTCAACCATGGCTAACACATCATCCAGGAAGTATGGGGTATCAAGCCCGTTAATCCTGACGGTCCGCTCAAAGCGTTCAAAGTCAGCGTCTTGAAGAACCTCCCGCATCGTCTCACGCGCTTCAGCCTTGCGCTCAGGAGCCACCGCATCCTCCAGATCAAAGATCAGCGTATCCGCCGTAGACTCTTTGGCCTTAGCAAAGAAGCGCTCGCTACTTGCCGGTACAAATAATGAACTCCGGCGCAGTCGTGCCATCAGATCACCCCCTTTTCTTTTAATTCCACCAATTGCTGCGACGACAGACCGAGCCGCTGTCCATAGATTTCTTCGTTGTGGTGTCCCATATGGGTGGGCGCCGACCAGCGTATCGTGCCAGGCGTCCGAGAAAATTTCGGGACGACATTCTGCATTTTGATGGGTCCCAGCTCCGGGTCAGCAACGGTGGTGACCGTTTCACGTGCCTGAAAATGGGGGTCGGAGAGAATTCCAGTAATGTCGTACACCGGTGCGCAGGCACACTCGAATTCGTCAAATCGTTTCAAGGCCTCTTCGGCAGTGTGTGCGCCAATCCAGCCACCAACAATGGCGTCGACTTCGTCAATATGCTCAATCCGGGCGCGGTTGTCGGCGAAGCGTGGATCATCATTCAGTTCAGGCCGGCCGATGGCGACAAAGACCCGTTTGGCCAAAGCAGGCGCATTGGCCGAAAGGGCAAGCCAGTGTCCGTCCTTGGTTTGATAGGTATTGCGGGGAGCACCAATAGACGGCACCCGGTTCCCGGTTCTGTGCTGAATGACGCCAAGCTGGTCATAGGCAAGCGCTTGATCGCCGGTTGTCGTGAATAGTGGCTCCAAAACGCTCAGGTCGAGCATCTGGCCTTTGCCGCTTTTATGGTCCCGCTCATAGAGCGCAAACATGACCGCCCAGGTGCCAAACTGGCCAGCCATGGAATCTGCCAGGCCATAACCGGGCAGGGTCGGTGGTCCGTCTGGTTGGCCGGTGATATGGGCAAAGCCGCTCATGGCCTCAGCAAGAGTGCCAAATCCGGGTTTGTCTTTATAGGGCCCGGTCTGACCAAACCCGGATACCCGGACAACGATCAGGCGAGGATTAATCGCGTGCAGGGTCTCCCAATCGAGACCCCATTTTTCCAGGGTTCCCGGCCGGAAATTTTCTGTCAGGACATCGGCATCGGCGATCAACTGCTTGAGAATCCCCTGTCCTTCTGGAGCGCTCAGGTTGAGCGTAATACATTTTTTATTACGATTGGTAATTTTCCACCACAGGGGGATGCCATCCTTGGTTGCCCCGAGAGAGCGCAGGCTATCCCCCATTTTCGGATGCTCGACCTTAATCACCTCCGCCCCAAAGTCGCCCATATTCTGGGAAATCGTCGGTGCTGCAAACAAGACGGCAATGTCAACGACCTTGAGACCTTCGAGTGGCAGGCTGGCCATGAATCCGTTTCTCCCTCATTCAGGTTTGCCTGCGGTTGTAGCGCGTTTCACACATCCGCGCAAAGCACGACACCCCCAAGAGAAGGGGCGTGGGCGCGCCGATGAAGGGATGCTTAGACTTCCTCCCGCGGATGAAAAGCAGAGACGTGTTGGAGTTCTTCAAACAGGGCCTTTTCTCTGGGCGTCAGAGTTTTCGGAATAGTAATCCGCACGATAGTGTACAGATCGCCAGGTTCGTTCCCTTTTCGGGGGAGCCCTTTGCCTCGACTCCGAAATTTTTGTCCTCCCTGGGTCCCTGGAGGGATGGTCAGCTTAATGCGCCCGTCTAATGTGGGAATCTCGACCTTTGTCCCCAGCGCGGCTTCCCACGGAGCGACTGGCACCTCAACCGATATGTCTCGGCCCTGTAGAGTAAAATGATCATGCGGCGCAAGGTGCACGCGGAGAAAGACATCACCATTTTCTCCCATACCTCTGCCCGCTCCGCCTTGACCTGCCAAACGAATGCGTGCACCTTCGGTGACGCCAGGCGGGATTTTGATGTCGTAGCGTTTGGCTTTTCCGGCTCCATGCCCCTCTTCCTTTTGTAGGGCAAGGGTCTTTGACGTGCCTCGATAGGCCTCTTCAAGGGAGATCGTAATATCAACCTCGTGGTCTTTGCCACGCCCCGATGGCCCGCCAGACCTTCCAGCCTTTTGCGTGTTCCTCCGAGTCTGGGGATGACTCCCCTGAGACCCGCGTCTTGTGCCAGTGTCGAGATTCTGCCCGAAGAGTGCGTCAAAAAAGTCACTGAATCCACTCTGGCCAAAACCGCCAAAGTCAAACGCGCCCGGTCCATTTGGTCCACTGGGGCCGCCTGATCCGCTTCGGAAGTGAAATGTCGTCCGTCCGCCACCTGGCCAGCCGGCTTGACTGCTAAAATTCTCCCAACCGGGCGGCGGTCGAAAGTCCTGTCCTGCCTGCCAATTGGGGCCGAGGGTATCGTATTTACTGCGCTTTTCCGGATCTTTCAGGACTTCATGGGCTTCATTAATGGCTTTGAATTTCTCTTCTGCTTCCTGACTCTTATTCACATCAGGATGATACTTCCGAGCCAGCTTGCGGTATGCCTTCTGAATTTCTTCTTGCGAGGCAGTCCGTGAAAGCCCGAGGGTTTTGTAGTAGTCCTGAAATTTCATCGTCGATTCTTCTTTCTCCAAGAATGTAAGACCTGTGGAGCAGAAGGCAAGGTTTTGCCCGAAGCAAAGATAACTGAACGACCCCCATCGCCACGCCAGGAGCGTGCTACCCTCCCTCCCCGACCATCCATTCCCCGCCCGGCTTCACCTCATACAGTTCCAATAGGACACCATCCGGCGCTTCGCACATGGCGTAGCGAAAAGATATGTCCTCAACGATGCCTTTCCGAAAGACGACTCCGTTTGCCTGCATATGGGCGATCAATCCCTCAAGATCATCAGTCCGAATGCCAAGATGATGCACCAAACCCCGGTCCACACTCCGAGGTGTTTGCGCGTAGATATGCAGCGCCTGCCCCCCAATATCAAGGCGGATATTCCGCTGTCCTACAAGCATGGCATCGTACACGATCCGCGCCCCAAACATGCTCTGATAAAAGCACAGCGTCTTCTCTACATCAGAGGAAAAGATGTGAACGTGGTCAAGGCAGATCATGGCTGCTTCACTCACTCCCAGCCGGTCAGGACTCTTTTTGCAGGACAGAAACCAGCGGATTCTCTAGCAGGACATGAAGATATTGAGCAAGAGCCTGCTCCAGCACACCGGCTGAACCACGACTGATCAGGCATCCTCTTGGAGCAAGGACACGCACAATCTCTTGCATGGACCGCTCAAACGTATCTCCGCTCATGGGAATCTCACGGTTGAACAGATTGGCGGTGTAGATGAGATGGATGGAAGAGCTATTCAGTGCACTCAGGTCACTCACCGTCCCGTGATGCAGGCGAATGCGTGCCGTGAGCCGAGGTTCATTCACGCGGAGCGTCTCAAATGCCCTGGCTGCCTCAATGATATGTTCACCGATCCATTCGTAGGCGTGAACACAGTCCAGTTCGCAGGTCTTGAGTAGCTCGTAGGGTTCTTGCGCATTGCTGCCAAAGCCCAGGCTAAGACCGATTGCCGGACGGTGACCGTAGACGATATCCAGGAAATTCACCTGGGTCATCGCCTGGACCAATCCGACGGCTTGCCGCAGGGCGGAAGCAACATGACTCCCGATACTGTCGCGCAGCCCGGGGTGTTCAAGAATGGTCGCGTAGGCAGGATCATGCCGCCAGGGGGCTCCGTTGTCAGGGTAGACCGGGCCGTCGATGAAGTCAGACCAGGATTCAAGAGTATCAACCATATCTTCCGATACTCGCATTCATTTCTCGGCCCTTGCAATAGCCCAGGAATTCGTCCATTTCCTGGGGTACGCGGACACGGAGGAGGTTACGTGAGCGTACTCGATAAATTACGGCTGGACGGGAAAACCGCATTGGTGACCGGGGCAGGGCGTGGTTTGGGTCGGGCGATGGCTCTCGATCTTGCGGAAGCGGGAGCTGCTGTTGTTGTCGCTTCACGAACGCAGAGCCAGATTGACGAAACTGTCGATCTCATTCGAGCCCAAGGCCGCCGCAGCTTGGCGGTAAGCGTTGATATTACGGATTCCCATTCGGTCAACGCCATGGTCGAAGCCGGGCGGGCCGCGTTCGGACAGATTGACATCCTGGTCAACAACGCCGGCGGAGCGACGAAAGGCATGTTTCGTCCGCTCGATACCATTCCTGATACGCACTGGCAGGTGGGCGTGGATACCAATCTCTCAGGCGCGGTGTACTGTTGCCGAGCCCTCCTGCCCTCCATGGTCGAGCAAGGCGGTGGGAAGATCATTAATATCACCTCCGGTTTTGGTGTCCGGGCGGCAAAGAATAATTATATGTATACGGCAGCCAAGGCTGGCTTAATCAATTTCACCCGTGCCCTGGCAATGAATTACGCCGAGCACAACATCCAGGCCAATCTGATTCTGCCCGGCATCTTTCCGCACGATGATCCCGAACTGATCGAATTTTGGCGTGGTGGGAAGTTCATACCGGTTGGGCGGGTCGGCCAAGATGCTGAGTTGGGACCGGCTTGTGTCTTCCTGGCGTCGGACATGTCCAATTATATGAACGGCCAAATGCTCGCGCTAGAGGGCGGTGGTCTGGCAGGAGGGCAGGCACCGTGCGGATTTGCTCCAGTCGTCCCACTGGAAGAGGATAGCGTATGAGTCTGGCCGCGTTTTCTTTAGCGGACAAAAACGCATTGGTGCTCGGCGCCAGTTCGGCTATTGGCAGGGCTGCGGCATGTGCGCTGGCCGAGACTGGTGCGGATGTCGCAGTAGGCTCGACGCTGGCCACACTGCGAGAACGGGCGGCTGTCCTCTCATGCCGAGATGCAATTCAATCCCAGGGCAGAAAGAGCCTGGCTCAGACGATAGATGCAGCGAACGAAGCTGACGTGCAGGCACTGGTGGAGCAGACTATCTCAGAACTGGGCACGCTCGATATTCTCGTCAATGCTCACGACCTGCCGTTTGCCAAGCCGCTGCGTGACATTTCATCTAAGGAATGGCGACGGGTGCTGGAGGTCAATTTGACCGGCGTGTACTTTGCCTGCAGGGCAGCGGCTGAGCCTATGTCGGCCCAACACAGTGGACGGATTATTAATATTGTTTCACTGCTCGGCGAGCGAGGTATGATCAATGGTAGCGCGTATTGTGCGGCCCAAGGTGGGGTCCTCAATCTCACCCGCGCCTTGGCCCTTGAATGGGCTCGAAGCGGAATCACAGTGAATGCCGTCGGAGCGGGCTGGACCGAGGGCATGGGCCTGCTCAAAGACACCGCCGTACAGGAACAGTTGCGTCGCTATTTGCCGCAGAAACGCCTGGCGCAGCCGTCTGAAGTCGGCGAGGCCGCGGTATATCTGGCCTCAGACATGGCAGGCTTTATCACCGGCCAAACCGTGTGGATTGAAGGGGGAGCGCTGAGCCATTTGTAGTAGAACAGGTAGTTGGTTACGCCCCACCATCTTTATCTGCAGGAGCAGACTCAGCGCCCTGTGAACGTATACCGTTAAAGAGGCGTTCCAGGCTGGCGCCCATTTCTTTTCGTGCAGTGGGTATATCATCGGCGCGGGCAATATACCGAGCCGCCTCATTCTCTACGCTTAAGATAAGGTGAGCCAGCGGTTCAAGCGGTTGCGGGGCAAGCAGTCCAGCATCCATAAGTTCTTGGAGGATAGCATGTATAAGACCCAGCCCATACTTCAGATCCAACTCCCGCTCTTCCTCCCAACCCAGGACGGCGTATGCCTCAATCAGCGCGATGCGTTGGTAAGTCGGGTCCAAGCAGCCATCCAGAAACGCTTCCGTGCCAGTACGGGCTATCGCATCCCAGAGATCCCCCGGCTCTTCCCGGCTAGACTGTATGGCACTCGCGACTTTTTGAGTAATATGCAGATAGAGGTCTTCTAGGACCGCACGAAAGAGATCGGACTTGTCACGGAACTGATAATAGAGAGCCCCGCGGGTCACCCCGGCCCGTTGGGCAATGTCTTCGGTCGCCGTGCCGGCATATCCGCGCTCGGTAAAGAGTTCGCGGGCCGCCTGGAGTAACGCCGTACGGGTGGCCTCTGATTGCTCGGCCTTCTTCATTCTGACTTCCCTACAATCCGTAGCTGGGGGGCACGTCTCGCCACCTATATCTACGGGAATCGACTCAGCCCTTCACCCGCATCCCATCAAAGAGGCGTTCCAGGCTGGCGCCCATTTCTTTGCGCGCCGCAGGCATATCATCGGCGCGGGCAATATACCGAGCTGCTTCATGCTCTACGCTTAAGACAAGCTGAGTCAGCGGCTCAATTGGCTGCGGAGCAAGGAGCCCAGCGTCCATGAGTTCTTGGATGGCACCACGGACGACACCCAGCCCATATTTTTCGTCCAACTCACGCTCTTCCTGCCAGCCCAGGACGGCGACGGACTCAATCAACCCGACACGTTGGAAAGCCGGGTCCAGGCAGGCATCCAGGTATGCTTGCGTACCGGCGCGCACGAGCTGATCCCAAAGGTCTCCCGGCTCTTCCCGACTAGGCTGTATGGCACTCGCGACTTTTTGAGTAATATGCAGATAGAGGTCTTCTAGGACCGCACGGAAAAGACCGAACTTGTCACGGAACTGATAGTAAAGCGCGCCGCGCGTCACCCCGGCCCGTTGGGCAATATCTTCGGTTCCTGTGTCGGCATACCCACGCTCGGTAAAGAGTTCGCGGGCCGCCTGGAGTAACGCCGTACGGGTGGACTCTGATTGCTCGGCCTTCTTCATCGGCAAACTCAGTTCCTCACCCGCATCCCATCAAGAAGACGTTCCAAAGTTGCGCCCATTTCTTTGCGCGCAGTGGGTATATCATCGGTGCGTGCGCTATATCTAGCCGCTTCCCTCTCTACACTTAAGATAAGGCGAGCCAGCGGCTCAAGCGGTTGCGGAGCAAGCAGCCCAATGTCCATAAGTGCTTGGATGGCACCACGGACGACACCCAGCCCATATTTCTCATCCAACGCCTGCTCTTCCTCCCAGCCCAGGACGGCGACGGACTCAATCAAGACAATGCGTTGGACAGCTGGATCCAGGCAGGCATCCAGAAATGCTTCCGTACCCGCACGGACTATCTGATCCCATAGGTCTTTCTGCTCTTCCTGATCCGGCTGCATGGCGCTCAGGACTTTTTGAACAATATGCAGATTGAGGTCTTCCGCAACAGCACGAAAGAGACCGAACTTGTCACGGAACTGATAATAGAGAGCTCCGCGGGTTACCCCGGCCCGCTGGGCAATATCTTCGGTGGCCGTGTCGGCGTACCCACGCTCGGTAAAGAGCTCGCATGCCGCCTTGAGGAGAGCCCCGCGGGTGACTTCGGATTGCTCGGCCTTCTTCATCGTATACGCATACTATTGAAAACGCGTTCCAGGCTGGCACCCATTTCTTTGCGCGCAGTGGGTATATCATCGGCGTGGGCAATATACTGAGCCGCTTCCCTCCCTATACTTAAGACAAGATGAGCCAGCGGTTCAAGCGGTTGCGGAGCAATGAGCCCGGCGTCCACGAGTTCCTGGAGGACACCGCGGATGAGACTCAGCCCATATTTCTTATCCACCGTCCACTCTTCCTCCCAGCCCAGAACGGTGGTGGCCTCAACCAGCACGATACGTTGGAAAGCCGGGTCCAGACAGGCATCCAGATACGCTTCTAAGCCCGCATGGGCTATTGCATTCCAGAGGGCTCTCTGCTCTTCCCGGCCAGCCTGTATGGCGCTCGCGACTTTTTGAGCCATATACCAATTGAGGTCTTCCAGGACCGCCCGAAAGAGACCGGGCTTGTCACGGAACTGGTAGTAGAGCGCCCCGCGGGTCACCCCGGCCCGTTGGGCAATGTCTTCGGTGACCGTGTCGGCATACCCGCGCTCGGTAAAAAGTTCGCGGGCGGCCTGGAGTAACGCTGTACGAGTGGATTCCGATTGCTCGGCCTTCTTCATAGGCAAATTCAGCTCTTCACCCGTAGACCACTAAAGAGGCGTTCCAGGCTGGCGCCCATCTCCTTTCGCGCAGCAGGTATGTCATCAGCACGGGCAATATACATCGCCGCGTCAGTTATTGCGCTTAAGACAAGGTGGGCCAGCGGTTCAACTGGTTGTGGAGCAATCAGCCCAGCTTCCAGAAGTGCGTGAATCATGCCACGGATGATACCAAGCCCATATTTTTCGTCCTCCGCACGCTTTTCCTCCCAGCCCAGCACGGTGGCAGCCTCAATCAGCACGATGCGTTGGAAAGCCGGGTCCAGGCAGGCATCCAGATACACTTCCCTGCCAGCGTTGACGAGCAGGTCCCAGAGGTCTCCTGGCTCCTCTTGGTTAGCTTGCATGGCACTCACGACTTGGGTGGAAATGTTCAGATTGAGGTCTTCTAGGACCGCACGAAAGAGGCCGGGCTTGTCACGGAACTGGTAGTAGAGCGCCCCGCGCGTCACCCCGGCCCGTTGGGCAATGTCTTCGGTTCCCGTGTCAGCATACCCACGCTCGGTAAAGAGCTCGCGGGCCGCCTGGAGTAACACTGCGCGAGTGGCTTCGGATTGCTCGGCCTTCTTCATACGCAGACTCAACCTTTGACCCGTAGACCATCAAGAAGGTGTTCCAAACTTGCCCTCATCTCTTTTCGTGTAGTGGCCATATCATCGGCGCGGGCAATATACATAGCCGCTTCAACTACGGCACTTAAAACAAGGTGAGCCAGTGGTTCAACTGGCTGTGGAGCAATCAGCCCAACGTCCATAAGTTCTTGGAGGGCCCCACGGATAAGACTCAGCCCATATTTTTCGTCCAAATTACGATACTTCTCCCAACCCAGGACGGCGGGGGCCTCAATCGACGTGATACGTTGAACAGCCGGGTCCAGGCAGGCATCCAAATATGCTTCCGTACCAGCACGGACTATCTGATCCCAGAGGTCTCCCCGCTCTTCTCGGCTAGACTGTATGGCACTCACGACTTGGGTAGCAATATGCAGATTAAGGTCTTCAAAGACTGCCTGAAAGAGGCCGGACTTGTCTCCAAACTGGTAGTAGAGCGCGCCGCGGGTCACCCCGGCCCGTTGGGCAATATCTTCGGTTCCCGTGCCGGCATAGCCGTGCTCGGTAAAGAGTTCGCGGGCCGCCTGGAGTAGAGCCGTGCGAGTGGCTTCTGACTGCTCGGCCTTCTTCATCTTGACTTTCCTGCAGCCCGTCTATACCGCTTGCAGTAGTCACTCCAAGGGCCACGGTAGCCGCTAAAGGGGGCACGACCATGCTCGAAGAATCCCAATCGTCCGCCCCAGATACTAAAAAAAACCGGCTCATTCCGAAATACCGCTAGAATTTAACCCCCTTCAGCAGGATTTCCGTCAGAACCCCTACCCGATCTATCGCCAGTTTCGTGAAGCAGACCCGTCCACCGGAGTGCAATATTCGGGTTTTGGGTGTGCACGCGTCATGGCAATATCATCACCATACTACGCCATTCCAAAGCCAGCGCCAACCCAGATGATTGGGAGCAGTTTGATGATTATGTTGAAGCCCTGGGTGACCGGACCTGCTTACGATATGCAAGGCTCTGCCAGTAGCGTTTTAGTCGTCCAGGCGATGGTAATCCGTCCGCAAACGTGCGATATGTCCGTTACTCTACAATTATAGGAGGGACTATTATGGGTGCTGCTGAGAATAAACAATTGGTTCACGACACATTCGCCGCATTGAATTCCGGTGATTCGGAAAAATTTTTCAGCCATTTGTCAGATGATATTCGCTGGACCATTATCGGCACCACAAAATACTCTCACACCTATACCGGCAAAGCAGATATCGTTGAACGACTCTTTACCCCGCTGACTGCGCAACTCGACGGCTTCATCACCAACACCATTCTGAATACGATTGCCGAAGGAGACTCTGTCGTCTTGCAAACCCAAGGCAAGTCACGAACAAAAACGGGCAAGGCGTATAATAATACCTACTGTTTAGTCATCCAGCTTCAGAACAGTAAAATCCAGCAGATTACAGAATATCTGGATACGGAGCTGGTAACGACCGCGTTTGAATAGAGGGACTATCCCTGCTCCTCTTTCAAACCTGTCCTACAGCTTCTCCATGACTTTCCGCGTAAAGTCCTCAATCGCCCGATACTGCGTCGCCAGAGAGGGGAGGAGCATGATTTGATCCAGGCCGGTTGCTTCAAGTTGTTTGATTTGTTCAATGACTTCCTCTGGTGTACCGGCAAGACAGGTCGATTTGATGAGCTCGGGCGTAATGAATTTTTCCTCTTCAGGCAAATGGTAGACGCAGTGGCCGGCGTGAATGCGCATATGACGGTGCGAGGACGGCGTTCGCTCGACCAGCGCGCTGTATTCGTCCCAAATATTAGCGAAGTGCCGAGGGGGTGGGCCACCAAACTGGCGCACCTTATCGTACAGGTAGTGGAGCGACGCAATGGCAAACGGGCCGCATTCACGCAGAATACGCTCTGAGCTGAGCGATTCACCTGGTTCTAATAAGGCAACCGCGCTGAGTGCGCACGTATAATAATGGTCTCCATCCCGCCCGCCACGTTCGGCGCCAGCTTTAGCGTTGAGCAGTGCCCGGCGCATGAATTCCGGGTCTGGTGGGATAGAGACAACCAACCCATCGCCATACTCCCCTGCCAAAGCCTGAGCCTTTGGGCCAAAGCCGGAGACATACAGGGGGATGTGGTGTTCGACATCAATGAACTTATACTCCTGCATCTGGAATTGGACCGGCGTGGTTTGACCTTGCCAGGTCATGGTCACTTCTTCACCGTGCAGGAGCGCTCTGAGCACACGTAAATACTCACCGAACTCTCGCAGCTTCATAGGCTTGTGACCCATAATTCGCATGGCAGTGTTGCCGGTGCCAATCCCAAGAAAGGTGCGACCTGGGGCCAAGCGGTTAATCGTAGCTATGCTATGTGCTGTCACCGGAGCAATACGCGTCCCCGCAACAGACACGCCCGTACCGATGTTAATCGTGCGGGTTTGCTGGGCGGCCAGGGCCAGCACGGCGTAGCAGTCTGACCAGATCATTTGACTGTCAGCGACCCAAGCGTGGGAGTACCCGAGATTTTCCGCGTGGGCGATATAACCGACGTCATCAATTTTTGCGGCAACACAAATTCCAAAATCCATCAAACCCTCCCATCGTCTTTGTGAGCGTAGCGCCTGCCCGCATCTGAGCAGGCTCGTCATAGCGCGTCAGTCTTCTCCGGTCGCTTCCTTGAGCGCCTTCCGGGCCGTTCGTGTGACAATAGTGGTCACCACAACAGTAGCGACCAGACCCAAGAGTAGGACTCCGTAGTCAGCAATCCCGCGTTCCGGCGCAGCCCCCCCAGCCAGAGCGACTACATCTCCAGCCAGTTTCCCGTAATAGACATACAGTACCGTCCCCGGCAGCATACCAAAGGCAGCGATGACATAGTCCACAAAGCGCACATTGGTCAGACCCAGGGCGTAGTTCAGCAGATTAAACGGGAAAACCGGAGACAGGCGCAATAAAAAGACGATCTTTCGTCCCTGAGCGCTCACTGCTCGGTCGATAGCGACAAATCGGGGCGTATCGGCCAGCTTCCGCTCGATAGCCTCCCGAGCAAGATAACGCGCAACCAGAAACGCGAGGCAGGAACCCAGGGTGGCGGCAATAAAGACATACACAATACCGCTCGCCAGCCCGAAGATTGCACCCGCAGCCAGGGTGAGGACAGAGCCGGGGACAAAAGCTACGGCCGCCAGGGCGTAGCCGACAATGAAGACCAGCGGTCCCCACACCCCCAGCGTCTCCACCCAGGCGGCAAACACCGGCACGTATGCCCCGGCCTGACGGCCTAAGAAGATGAGCAGGACGACCCCAATAATAATAAGCGCAATTTTACCGAAAAGGCGGCTCTTACTCGCTGCCTGAGCAGGAGGGGCTCCTCCAGGCATATGCCCTTCTTCCATGTACATGCTCCCTTCCGAGAGTATCAGCTGCCAGGCTTCACCCTGGCGTTTCAAGCCATTATTCGCGGGAATGGTCCGGCTATAACGCAGACTGCACAAACTGGGCAAGACCATCTTGCCAGGCCGGGAGGTGTATAGCCGGCTCTTGGAGCGTTGTCAGTTCCGCATAAGAGGGACATTTTGCCAGGCGGGGCATCTCGGTGCTCGGAATGGGTTTCACCTGAGAACGAATGCCAAGGAGTGTATATAAAGTCTGAATTAAGTCAAAGCGGCTCGTGCCACCCCGACCGGCCATATGGTATGTCCCAAAGGCTTCCGTTGTCACAAGCTGGACCAAGGCTGCGGCTAAATGCGGGGCATAGGTCGGGGAACCAAATTGATCGTCCACCACCCGGACTTCGGGCTGCTGAGAGAGGGCGCGCATGGTTTTGATAAAATTATTTCCGTGCGTGTGATACAGCCACGAGGTGCGAACAATATAATGCTTTGGATTTAAGGCCCGCACCGCCTCTTCTCCGGCGAGCTTGCCTTGCCCATAAACAGACTGTGGGCGAGGCATATCGAATTCATGATACGGCCGGCGGCTCAGTCCATCGAAAACATAATTCGTGGACATATGCAGGAGCGGAATCCCACGGGCCGCGGTCACGAGGGCGAGATTGCGCGGACCGAGGGCGTTGCCCCGATACGCGGCCTCAGGGTCTCGCTCCGCTTGGTCAACAGCATTATACGCAGCCGCGTTGAGTACCAGGTCGGGGGCATGCGTGGTGACCGCCGCGCGGACCGCTTCAAGGTGAATAATATCGAGCTGCCGTCGGTTGTAGGCGAAAACCTCGTGATTGCTGAAGATTCCTTGAATGGCATGACCCAGCTGACCGCCTGCACCAGTGAGAAGAATGCGCATGCTGTTCTCTTTGATCTTACTCAAGAGCATCCAGGAGAAAGTTAGCAATCGATATTATCATCATACCAACAAAAAAGGGCGTGTCCCATGACACGCCCGGTAAAGAGAAAGGGAATCTTGGTGGGCAAGCCTAGTCTTTGAATTCCGGCAGGATTTTGGTTCCAAAGATTTCGAGCTGACGCTTGGTTTCCTCCCAGGGCATCATCCCTTGATCAAAGAACCAGCCAAACCACTCAATATTGGCGTTCTTTTGGAGGGCTTCCATCTCACGTTTGACATCATCGACGGTTCCAACCAGAGAATACTTCGCCTCGACCATACGCTCGAATTTCCAGGGGACGGGTGTCGTCTCGCCAGGGTAACGGTAGGCTTCAAAGAAGCCGAACCCGGCGAAGTATTCTATGAATCCGGCTCCCTGCGTTTCCGCTCCGAGGGAATAGCCTTCGGTATAGGTATTCCCGATATGCACCGACCGAAAGGCGCCAACGCTCTGGCCGAGTTCAAGGTGCCGGCCATGTCTGGCCGCTTCGTCACGATAGGCTTCACACAGCTCACGGAACGCAGGAGGATGCGAGATCAGAATCCACGGCACAATCCCTTCGGTGGCGCACCAGCGGATCGTTTTCTCGCTGACTGAGAATGGCTGCCAGATCGGCGGGTGAGGCTCAGTGTAGGGTTTGGGGACGACACAGATGCGCTGCACAGCCCCATTTTCATCCACCTCCCCCTCAGCCCCATATTTCGAGGTCCAGTTTTTGGCGACCGGCCAGCGCTGAATGCCGTGTTCATAGGGGGTCGGGACTTCGTAGTACTTGGTCTTGAGCCGAACGGACTCTTCGGTCCAGGCGGTCTTCATGATTTTAAAGACCTCCTCAAAAACCGCCCGGTTATGCGCGTCCACTTCAGAGCCGTCCATGGGCGCACCGGTCACATGATAGTGCTGCCCCAGCACATTGGTCCAGCGGTCCTGGTAGCCTCGGGCAAAACCGGCAATAAAGCGACCCTTGGTCAAATGATCGAGAACGGCGATCTCTTCCGCGACCCGGAGCGGGTCCCAGGTGGGTAAGACCAGTCCCAGTGAGGCAAACTTGATGCGCTCGGTTCGCGCCGCAAGATCGGTATACAACATCAGCGGGGCAATGGACGCCTCATAGCCCTCGGAGTGAAAGTGATGCTCGGTAGTTGACATGGCATCGAAGCCGAGCTCTTCGGCCAGTTGCGCAATCTCACGCAACTCCGTGAGCATTTCTTGATATTTGTCGTTGTTGCGGCCGATAGGTCGGAGTCTTTCGCGCTCCTCGAATGTCGCCGGAATGGTCGGTAAAACAAAAAGATTAAACTTCATGGGACTTCCTCCTGACCTGGAGCGGACTACCGGTGCAGTCCCGCCCCAGTGTGCTTTCCCCGCCTTAACTCGTTTGAAGAATCTTGGCCAGCACTGGCATCAGATATTTCTTAAACGTGACAGGATTCTCACACATGGGGAAATGGCCGATTTCTTCCATGATGATGCACTCGGAGTTCTTGACCTTTTTGGCCGTTTTTTCCGTCATCTCCGGCGTACAGGCAAAATCGTACACGCCCGTCATGAAGTAGATGGGAATATCGCCCGGCAGGTTTTCCGCTATTTCGCGAAAATCGTGATCAACGCTATAGAAATACAAGTCGCCCTTGAAGATGCCCGGACCACTCTGTGAATAATACCACCAAGTCTCTCGGCGATATTCTTCTGGGCTCTGCGGCGCCATCAGTCCATACACTGAGGTGGCACACGCTTCGCCGCCATGCACATGGGGATTCCAGAGCCAGTCCAGCCACCAACCGGGCGAGTAGTCACAGGCTTCAATCGCAATCAGGGCGCGCAGGTCGGACGAGAAGTTGCGCGCCAGGTGTAAACAGATATTCCCGCCCATTGAGCTGCCCATGATGACCGGACTGTCGAGTTCGAGCTCTTTACAGAAAGCCATCAGAAATTCCGAGTAAAACTGGGCCGTCAGTTTATACTCTTCTTTCCACCAGCCCGTGGGCGGAATGGATTTTCCGTGTCGAGGCAGGTCGAGCGCAATCACCCGAAAGTCGCCGTTGATATCGGCATCACACAATTGGTGGCGCCACTCGCGCGTATCCGTACCAGCCGTGTGAAGACACACCAGGGGGACCCCCTGCCCGGCTTCCTCATAAAACACCCGATAGTCTTCTCCCTCGTACGGGACACGAACATAACGACCAGTAATGGGTTCAATATTCGCCATAATTTCGTCCTCCCTACTCGTTACGCTTCCACATTACGCATGAGGTCAAGGGTCCAGGTAAAGGCCCGGAGGTTCTGCCACATGACTTTGACATCGCCTTCGATTTGCAGCCGTCCGTGGAGCGGATGGGCCATCGCCCAGATGTCGTTATACATAGGGGGGGGGATAGGTTGGACAAATTTTGCCCAGGTTTCCGCGGGGCCACGCAGGGCAAACGCGTAGGTCGACTCTGGTCCTATATCGGACGAGACTTTCGGTATCGTCCCGTCCACAAACGACACGATATGGACGGTCTCACCGAAAGCCAGCAGGACATCCGTGGTCAAATGCCTGCCTATGATCTTGGTCACGCTGTCCTGATTGACCAGGGCTTGCCAGCGCTCCATCCAACCTGTATCGAACGCAGCCATATATTTCCTCCCGTGTTGATTTCTCTCAGATTCTTTAACCCCGGCACCCGAAGGCTGAACCGGAACAGGACGGCTTCTTATCAAGCCACCTGTCGGGCGTAAAGGGCCGAACAGCTTCTAGCGCGGTGGCCGTCCGCCTTGCTGTAACAGACGCTCACTGATGAAGACCAGGGCTTCCGCAGAGGCATGCCGCACCGTTTCTTCTTCCTCGGCGAGCATGTCCAGGAGTGGAGGGACGCTTTCAGCCCCACCAATCCGCCCGATCGTCCATAAGCCCTGCACCTTGGCATACAGATCCCGCTCGCGTCCGACCGCCTCAATCACCTCAGACACGACGCTCCCATCCCGATTTTGACCAATCACCTGATACACGTTGGAGCGCGTCAACGGGTCCCGGTACTGCAAGGCTTTCATAATCAGCGGCTTCGCCGTTTCATAGTCCATCCGGCTAAAGGAAACGGCCGCAGCCAGACGAATGCGAAAATCCATATGCTCCAAGGCCTGCTGAACGAGGGGCAGGCCACTCGCGTCTTTGAAATGGGTGAGGGAGGCGGCGGCGGTGGTGCGGACCATTTCAGACGAGTCGGATTGAAGAACGGTTCGTAGCAGCCCGACGATACTCGGGTCATCGAGCGACCCGAGCAATCCGGCTGCAGCATCACGGATTTGCTCACTCGCATCGCTCAATTTCGCGGTGAGATAGGCGAGTCCGTTTGCATCACCCGTCGCGGCCAGCGACCAGGCCAGCGTGACGGCAACGATCGGGTCTTTTTCTGTTTTCAGGAGGGCGTGCAACACCGGCGACGCCACCGCAGAGCGGAGTTCGCCCAGGCCGCCCGCCCCTTGGGTGCGCAGGCGCGTATCCGCACTACTCACGGCATCAAGATAGAGTAAGTGGGCGGTTCGGTCCCGTGTCCGTCGCAGTCCCGACAACGCCAGGCGCCTCCCTTCTGAGTCTGTGTGATAGAGCCGACGCAGCAGCCCGACCGCGTCAGGCGTCGCCATGTCACCCAGGACGTCGGCCGCGGTCCGACGGAGCATGGGCTTACCGGACTGCAGGGCCTCATCAAGAACGACTATTCCAGCGGAATCACCCCGTCGTCCAAGGATGCCGGCCACCACATTCCGCTCATGCGGGTCGCCTAACCGCAGTCCCAGTCGCAAGACCTCAAGCGCGAGTTGCTGGAGCGCAACAAGCCCGCGCTTTCCGGCCGGGTCGTGGCTGGCCTTATAGGTGGCAACCGCCCCGAGCAAATCGCCCTGCTTGGCCTGGTCCACTGCGGACTCGTCCTCAGTCGCCCTGGCGAAGGGGGGGGCGCTGACGAGCAGCAGCAAGAAAATCAGTAGACTGTAGGCATGACAGCGTTTCTTCATGCTTACTCCTTTCGTCTGGCACCCAAGGCGCGCCCTTCCGTCTCTCTCTAAAAGAGCAGCGGTTCAGCTATGCGAGATGGCCGACCTGTCGCAGTACCGCAGCGTGGTCCCAGTAAATGCGTTCCGCGGACATCTTCCCATCCCGAAACTCAATGATAATGACGAGTTCTGCGGTGATAGTCTTGCCGGTCGGAGGAATCCCGGGCAGGAACCAGTCCATCTGTTTTGAATGGACAAACCGGATTGTGGCTTCCTCGACAATACAGTCGTCAGTCACCACCCGGTTTGTCATGGTGTGTTCCCATTCAGCGGGAATCGAAGGGATGAACATATCCCGATAATAGGCACGGAGTTCGGCCTTGCCCTTCCCTCCGGAGCGTGTCGGCATATGCATAACCGACGCGTCTTCCACCATGGTCGAAAGAGACAGCTCTTCGTCTTTTTCGACAAACTCGCCTATCACGTGCTCTTCCCAGAGTTTGACCATACCTTCCGCAGCCATCTCGGCGTCTCCCTTTTTCCGGCTCCCCACAGGTCATCTCACTGACGGGATGACTTCTTTGGCAAATCGTTCAATCGTCGTACGCGCCACCGCTTCATTCTGGGTTGTCACAAAGATAGCAATATCGGTCAGGCCGGCGGCTTTGAGTTCATACACTTTGTCAATACAGTCTTGCGGCGTTCCGGCAATGGTACATTTCCGGGCAACGACATCAGGAATAAGTTCCCGATGTTTGGCGGTTAAGTCAAGATGCTCAGAGAAACGGTAGCTTTCGGTCACCGCTTTCACCACATCGGCATGCTCAAGGCCAAGCGTATCCGGCAGCCAGAGTTTGTTGGCGATATTCCGCGCTGCGGTGGGACGTACCTGATCGAGTGCCACGCTCCGATCATCGTCAATAGCCGCGTCAATCGCGGCGATAAAGCGGAGTTGGGCGGGGTCCTTGCCCGCTTTTCGTGCACCTTCACCCGCCGCCTCAACCGCAACCCGCGCCCCCTCCCCGTTTCCGCCCATATGGCCATCAACAATAACGCCGTCGCCTATTTCACCGATCAGCGCGGCGGCTCGCGGACTCATGATCGCAACCTCGATGGGCACCTTCCCCCACGCTTCAGCCCCGGCCACTCTCAGCCGTAATTCCTGGCCCCAGGTTTTCTTTTGCCCAAGGCTGGACACAGCTGGAGCTTCGACCTCTTGTCCGGACAGCAAATTGCGAATAAAGACTACATCCCGACGCAGTTGGTCTCGCTTAGCCGGGGATAGGCCCGCGGTTCTCACAGCCGAGTCGCCGGCACCGATACCGAGCACGGCGCGGCCTTGGCTGAGCATATTGAGCGAGACCATTGCATTGGCCGTCACGGTTGGATGGCGGGTGACCAGATTCGTCACGCCGGGCCCGAGTTTCACCCGTCGTGTGGCTTGGGCGCAGCAGGCCAGACACATATAGACATCGTTCCACAGCATCTGCGAGTCGCCGATATACACCGTCTCAAAGCCACCGGCTTCGGCGCACTGGGCGAGGCGAACCACCGGTTCTATCGTTTGGCCCGAGTAGGGCCAGATCATGACACTAAATCGCATCGCTCCTCTCTCCGATATGTCTCATTCAGCAGTTCACTGACTTAGCCCTTCCACTTTTCTTCAAACATCATTCTGAGCGGAGGCTTCCTTTAGGTGCTGCAGCTCCACGTTACGCCGACTCAAGACCCGCACTAAGCTGTCTAGCCTGCTGGTCGAGCCCCTGAATGGCGGCCTGTATTGCGTTGACTTCGCGCTCCTCGAAATATGCCTCACCACACTGCTCACATACCCAGGCGGGGACCGTGTCAAACACCAGGTGATAGCCTTTGCGATCAATATGGAAGGGCGCGTTCGAGTGCTCCATCTGTCCCTGACAGTGGATGCAGTTCATTGTGACCTCCTTGTACGTAAGTCTTGCTCCCATTCTTCCGCTGTAGGGAGATACGCCGTGATTATCGCAAGCAAATCCTCTTTAGGCGCGCAAACAACGTGGATATCCCGTTGGTCAACGCCCTGGCCATATAGCAGGCAGCTATGGCCGCGTGCATCCTCGGGGTAGTCCTCGATTAACTCACCTTGCATAATAATCGCTCGAACCTCCCTTGGCGTAATCATCCTATCCGGCCGTGCCATTTGGCGAACTGCATGGGGAAGAAAAAGTATGCGTTGAGTAGCAGCGCGTCGTATGCGTTCAAGAATGTCTTGTGAAACCATTCCTTCAATCTTGTCGCTATAATCGGCAAGAGGCTCGATGGAGTTAGGGTATCCCCTTTTCCGCCCGCATCTCAAGGCAAAGGACAATGGCTTCCTTGATATTATCGAGAGCCTCACCCCTCGTCTTGCCTTGACTCACACACCCCGGAATTGCGGAGCATTCAACAACCCATATCCCGTCTTCGTCTCGATCAACCGTCACATTAAATTTCATTTTTTCCCCTGAGGTCCAAGGTTTGCAGTATAGAATACCTTTAATCCTCTCCACTGCCCTGTCGCAATTGCGCGGTTTTTATAGCATCAACCTCGAATGTTATTGGATCCACCACTACCCCATAGTCTCGCTGTGCGCTTTCAATAGAAACCAATCCATCCTTTACGTCTTGTACGACCTTTTCGATAGCACGCTTTTTGGGGTCGCCAAATCCGCCTCCGCCACTTGAGAGCAGTTCCACTTCATCTCTTTTGGACAGGGTACTCATCGAGTTGACGGCGACCTCTTCCGTGCGACCGTCGGCATAGTGAAAAATTTGCCGGTTGGGCGGTGCGCCCCATCCTCCTCGCAGGCCGAACGGTGCCGTGGCGGGCTGGGTACCGCTCCCGAAGTTCGCACATGCAATATTGTCAGCCTCGACCCGCCAGCGATAGGTCACACCCATGCCACCCCGCCATTGCCCGGCTCCGGCGCTATCCTGACAATACTCAAACTGCTCAATGAAATACGGGTTGACCAGTTCGTGCAGTTCAGGGTCCGGCGAACGCAGTCCCCCCAGACATATGGCAGTCCCGATGTGGTCCCAGCCGTCAAAGCCGGCCGTAGCTCCGCCGCCACCTTTACTTAAAAAGTGAATCTCCCCGAACGGCCGCCCGGTACGTGGATTCATACCCGTGGTGGCTGGCGCGCACCAACGTCCCCAGGCGGCCTGAACACGCTCAGGGATAACCTCCGACAGAGCCAACCAAATTGCTTCGGTTATGGTTTCGCCGGTTAAGACCGTACAGGCCGTGCTTGGTGCTGGCTCGACCGGATTCACCACACTCCCGCTCGGCGCCACGATGGAAACCGGACGCATGGCCCCTTCGTTATGTGGCACCTCGGGGTTGACCAGAGTAAACAACGCCAGGTAGCTCGCGGAAGCGGTATTGGCAAACGGACTGTTAACATAGCCGGGGACCTGACCATCTGAGCCTGAGTAATCGAACGCTACAGACTCGTCCTGCACTTCGACTTTGACCCGAATGGTCACCGGCCGGTCGTGGACAATACCGTCGTTATCGATCTGTCGCTCAGCCAGATACCTGCCATTCGGGATCGTTCGAATTTCCGCGCGCATGTGTTTTTCCGAGGCAGCCAGGAGTTGCTCAATAACCTGCTCGACAACGGCGATTCCATGTTTCTTCACCAGCGCGGTGATATTGCGTTCGCCCAGGCCGGCGGCACCAACCAGACACTGCAAATCCCCCTCGACCAAAAACCGCAGGCGCACATTGGACACAATCATTTCCCACAGGCCGCGATTGATCTTTCCCTGCTCATAGAGTTTTGCGGGTGGAATCCGTAGCCCCTCGTCCCACACATCGCGCGCTTCCGGGTGATACCCCGCCGCACCGCCGCCGCCGGTATCTGCCTGATGTCCTTTCGTGACCGCCCAGAAGCGCAGTTCGCCATCAATATGGACGGGCTTGGCAATCGTAAAATCGGGCGGATGATTATTGCCCCGATACGGATCGTTGAGAATGAAGACGTCGCCTTCGTGCGTATCGTCCGCATAGGTCTCGGCAATCGAACGGACCGCCCAGGGCGTTGCAGCAAGGAGGATTGGAATATAAGCCGTCTGAGCGACCAGACGGAGCTTGCGGTCATAAATAGCGGTCACAAAATCGCGCGCCTCACTAAAAATGGGCGAGCGCGAGGTCCGCAGCATGGTCTGGCCCATTTCTTTGGTAATCGAGTCCAAGCGGTTCGCAATGACCGATACAAGGATCGGATCAATCCTGTCCGTTTGCATTCCACGCCCCTTCCGCACCGGCCGGGCGACCGCCCAACGCTGTCAAGAGTTCGCCAAGTGGTCGCTCGGCCAGATGCATGGCATAATTACGGTAGGCATCACAGACCAGACGATAGCCAGGCGGGACCAGGACGGTGGTGTTGGACTGTTCGATCAAGGCCGGTCCGGTGAGAGCCATGCCGCAATCGAACTGCTCCCCAGCATACACAGAAACCTGAGACTGCGTACCGGAGAAATACGCTTGACGCTTGCCTTTGAGCGCGACAGTCGGGTCCGCGTCTCCAAGAAGACGTGGCGTAAGTCTCGGTTTCTCTGTAAGTCCCAACGCCTTGACCCGCAGATTGATCATTTCCAAGGCAGCTCCCGGCATGGCATATCCATAGAGCGCCTCGTGGAGACGATGAAAACGTGCGGCGACTACCGCCAGTTCGGGTTCCGAGAGAGGGGGCTGGACCGGGACTTCGACCTCATGAAATTGGCCAACGTAGCGCACATCGAAGGTTGTGCGAATCTGTATTTTCTCCGTTGGGATGCCTTCCGACGCTAAGGTTGCTCGTGCCTGCTCTTCAATCTCCCTCAGGGTACGGTTGATCTCGTCGGGAACGATGGCGTCCCACTCTCGGGTGAAGGTCTGAACGTAGTCGTGCTGTAAATCAGAGATCAGCATGCCGGCCGCACAGAACACCGATGACTCCTGGGGAATCACAACCAGCGGAATATCCAATTCTCGGGCTATCATCCCGGCGTGCAACGGTCCGGCTCCACCGGCAACCACAAGAGCAAACTCACGCGGATCATAGCCCCGTTCGACCGAAACACCCTGAAGCGCCGTCGCCATGTTAGCGTTCACAATGCGATAGATACCCTCGGCGGCCTCAATAGGAGAGAGGCCCAAGGGCTCGGCGATCGTGTTTGTCACCGCACGCTGAGCCCCATTATAATCGAGGGGCATCTCCCCGCCTAACAATCCATCTGAGGAAAGATAGCCAAGAACCAAGTTGGCATCTGTCACTGTGGGTTCGACCCCGCCGCGGCCATAACATACTGGACCTGGCTCAGCTCCGGCACTCTTGGGTCCGACCTGGAGAATCCCCCCGGCATCGATCCAGGCAATACTACCCCCACCGGCGCCAACCGTGTGGATATCCAGCACGGGCAGAGCCAATCGATGGCCGCCAATCTCCCCCTCCGTTGTTGTCACCGGCTGACGGTCGTGAATGAGACAAGCATCAAAACTGGTCCCGCCCATGTCAACCGTGATCACGTCACGCAGGGCGTAGGTGTCAGCATAGAACACGCCGGCCATGGGTCCGCCAGCCGGACCGGATAGGAGGGTATTCGCGGCAAAGCGGCGTGTCAGGTGGGGCGACATCACACCGCCATTCGACTGCATAATGAGCAAGACGCCGGGAAATCCCGATTCGTCCAACTGACTTTCAAGCTGAGTCAGATAACGCGACAGCGGGGGGCCAACGCTGGCGTTGAGGACGGTGGTGGAATGTCGCTCATAGGCCCGAATTTGCGGCAACACTTCAGAAGATAAGGACACATACACCTTGGGTAAGGCCTCCTGGATAAGCTGACCGGTTCGTCGCTCATGGGCCGGATTTAAGAAAGACCACAGATAACTGACCGCCACCGCTTGGATAGCATGCGTCCGGATGTGTGCAATCGCGTCCATCACATCCGCTTCGTGCAGGGGGGTTACCACCGCACCCTCAACATTGACCCGTTCGGTAATGGGATAAATATGCGTCCGAGGAACCAAAGGTGGTGGCGGGCCGTATTTGCTATCGTACTGACGTTTGCGCAGCCCCCGCCGCATATTGAGCACATCGCGAAAGCCGCGCGTCGTCAGCAAGGCGGTCTTGGCCCCTTCCCCAGTCAAGACGGCGTTGGTCGTAATGGTCGTCCCATGAACGATGACGCTGACGCGGCCAAGGAAATCCGACAGCTCACGCTCAAAAGAAGCGGCAATCTTGCGGAGTCCCTGCAAGACGCCGACCGCGGGCTGGTGGGGCGTAGTCGGCGTCTTATAGATTTGAGCCGCGCCCTGCGAATCCGTGACAAGAAAGTCGGTGAACGTGCCGCCGACGTCAATGCCGATTTTGTATTTCATGCTGTGACAATTTTCACGGGGGGGGGTTGTGCCCCCCCCCCCCCCCCCCCGCGGGAAGACGGGGCCCAACGCAGGGCCCCCCTCCCGTCGCTCCCCCCCGCCCGCACGGACCAGGGTAAAAGTCGGCACATAGCGTTCGTCCCCCTCGGGGTCCCGCCCGACCGCAGAGGGGCAGAGGCGGACAGTGCATCCACGCTCAACCTGGGTAGGCTCCGTTTCAACTAGTCGCGTGAAGATGCGCAGCCCTTCGACCAAGACTACGGCAAAAATCAACGGACGCGGAAAGCCCGGCGGGACGCCGGCATCTTGGATGGTATAGGCGTGGATCGCCCCCCGGCTCGGCAGTT